>ENA-ORXM01002163-ORXM01002163.1-marine-metagenome-genome-assembly--contig:-NODE-2163-length-23947-cov-28.770465_pt1 | contig 23947 bp, 15 predicted proteins | sample MGYA00237867_ERZ511480 | MGnify/ENA primary metagenome ERZ511480 (study PRJEB26309, sample SAMN06266103) | marine metagenome | isolation source: Algal blade | place: United Kingdom:Sidmouth, United... | reverse complement strand
ATGATGAGTATTTTTAACGCAGAGATTGACTAATTCTATTATAATATAACCGACATTCTAATATTTAAATGGTATAAGTTGTATAATAATGTCAACCCTGTAGAACATCATCAGCAATGAGAACTTACACCTGGCAAATTCGATTTATTATGCATATGCAATACTTCCATTGTCTACTCAGTAGACAATATTGTCATCATAGATAATATCAGTGATATAGATGTAGTCTCTAACTCGAAAATGGCAGACTTACTATTACCATCAATAATCCAACTCCCAATCTTGAGTATACTGTAGACGCAGACGCAACTATCCGAGACAGTAAGTAATTTGAGTAATCAGCAACAACTCAGAGTTAGGAATTTTTCTCTCTCAGAATACATACTAGATGGGCTTATGTTATCAGTGTACGAGAAAATTCATCAACTATTGATGAAGATTAAGGATGGGATGGCATCTTTAATAATGTCATAGAGAAATCTAATATTATGACATATCATATTGTCGAAAAAGGTATTATCGACGTGAGAATACTGTCTGCAGGGACTATTCAGCTTATGAAGTAGTGGATTCATCCCTTATAAAACAGTTTTGCTATAATTTTAACATACTTAGAGGTGACCTATATTAAGTCTATGCGTTATATATGTGTATAGAAACGCAAATTACCCAACACCCATGAAAACATTATAACCGTTCTTATAAGAACATATTATAATTTTCTTTAATAAGTTGGTCTAGTTTTTGTCGTAAGTACTCGATAGTAGATACTACTTTAGAACTTACAGTCTGAATTTAGAATTAGTTTGAATTATTAGAACAACATTACTTTATATGAAATATCCTATACTTATAGGCATATTCCTTCTTTCATTATTACCCTTAATGAGTTATGGTATAGACGATACTGTGCCTTATGAGGATAATAATCTTATCGTAGGTTGTGGTCCACTGTCTGGTAATGTCACATTAGACTGTATCCATAAGATACCAGATATTGATCCCGCATTCTTAGATGCAACCACTATATCTAATTCTGATCAGATACAATTTGAAGCATTAGGTGGTACAATAAGTAATGCATGTAATCCAGTCGTCATTACGGTCGATGATGTAATAATGGGAGATGATCCAAGTGACTGTATGGATACTTATACTGTGATCAGAACTTATACTATAGATGATCAATCCACGCAGGCTACATGTGTCACTACTTACGAGATAGTATATGCTGAACTTGCGATCATATCATTCGGGCCAGCTAGGCTTGTTGAGTGTAGTGAGAATGTAGATTCCATATTTAATGAATGGATAGAAGATCTCGGAGGCACAGAGGTACGAGGTTGTGCTAATGTCACAGAGACAGTTCCAGCTGTTCCTATTATAGCATATGATAGAGGTTGTATTAATACTCCAAGTAGTTTTCCTAATGAGAGAGGTAACATAAGATTAGAATGGAAAATAGAAGATGACTGTGGAGTAAGGAAAAGAGCTATAGCAAGTTTCGTAGTGGTAGATAATACCCCTCCCGAGATAACATGTCCAGATAATGTAGACTACGCTATAGAAGATCCTGATTTATTTTCTAAAATAGAAAACCATTTAGAAGATTATTCTGCTACAGAGCAATGTGGTAATGCTAGAGTCGAAGACGACTTTACCATGTCAGATGTAATATTTGATTGTAGCCCAGTACAGCAAATTCCAGTTGTATTTACTGCCAGAGATACTTGCGATAATACAAGTACTTGTCAGTTAATAATAAGTATAATTAATGATGCGATTCCTGATATTATATGTCCTGATGACATAACGATAGAATGTGGTGATCAAAATAATAGAGCTATTATAAATAATTGGAGTGTTGATGCTCAAGCTACAGATTATGCTAGTATGGCTCTGCCAGTACAGAATAATTTCGATACACTATTATTAGAAGCTCCATTTTGTGGTCAGACAACTGAGATAACTTTTACTACTGAGTTATGTGGTAGGACGAACTCTTGTTCCAGCAATGTCACAATTATAGATACACAGAAGCCCATTATTACATGTCCCTCCGATACGATTTTTTTCTCATCAGAACCTGATATTACAGCTGCTGCTAATCTATGGTTAGATAATTTTATAGCTATCGATGCATGTGGCGGGACGACACGAGAAAATGATTTAGATGTAAATGATTTGTTATTCTCTTGTGATCCTACTAAGGATGTATTCGTTACGTTCGTAGCCGAAGATGCCTGTCAGAATGATACGACTTGCATGAGTAAGATTACCATAGAAAGTGATTATACTGCTACAATAAGCTGCGGCGGCATCTTAGAATTGCAATGTGGTGATCCTAATAATATTACGCTATTAGAAGAATGGATTATGGGTACAACAGCTACTGATAATGTCAATAGTGTCTTACAAGTAGAATCTGATATAAATATTTTTGATCCAAGATTGACTTCATGTAGCGGTACTATTTCTGTGACATTTACGGCAGTGGATTTATGCGGAGGCCAGTCATCTTGCCCATCATTTATTATGATGATGGATGATGAAGCTCCTGTAATTACAACATGCCCTGATGATATAACATTTGACTCAAGTGTTACAGATCTTAATGGAGAGATTGACAATTGGTTAGCATCGATAGTAGCTACTGATAATTGTGCACCTCCGATTATAGATAATGATTATGATCCATCTTCTATACAAGGCTGTGATCTTTCAGTGACTGTATCGGTAGAACATACTGCCATGGACAGCTGTGGTCTGATGGCAACACCATGTATAAATAATCTCACGATTAATACTGATAGATTGCCTACGGTAACTTGTGCTGATAGACTCTTAGTTAATTGTAATGATAGCTCTAATGATGCTCTTATCACCACGTGGTTACAGGCAACTACAGGCAGTGATTTTAATGGCAATGATTTAACTGTTGTTAATGATTATGTCCAAGGGTCGATTGATTATAACCAGTGTCTTGATTCATTAGATGTTAAATTCAGAATTATAGATAATTGTCTTTATGAAGATTCTTGTATTGCAAGAATAGTGGTAGCAGATACGATACCACCTTCTATTGTCTGTCCTTCTGCATTGGCTATCAGTAGCACTCAGATAGATTATCAAGTTATATTAGATAATTGGCTTACTGTGCCTACTTCTGATGATTCTTGTATGCCAGGTATAGTCAGCACAGATTTTGATCCGACATTATTTATACCATGTGATGCTGATGAAATGACTGAAGTTATATTTTCGGTAACTGACGGATGTAATAATACAAGCTCGTGTACAGCTATCATTAATGTCGATAAATCATTGCCTACTATTAATTGTCCAGCGAATGACTTAGTACTACAATGCGGTAACTCTAGTAATGATCTTATGATTGATAACTGGATAGCTCAAGTAAGTGGCTCAGATAATAATGGAACTTCTCGAGATATAACTTCAGATTATGATCCAGAGAACCTTAAGGGTGATTGCTCTATTGCTACATTGATAACATTTGAAGTAATAGACACATGTGGACAGATTAATAATTGTACAAAGATCATATCCTTGACAGATGACTTAGGGCCTGTTATCGACTGTCCGGCAGAGCTTAATCTTTCGGCTGGTGCTCCTAATATAGAGCAGACAGTAGAAGATTTTCTTTCGGGCATATTGATAGAAGATTGTAATTCTTTTGAGGTGACGGATGATCTTGATAGGAGTTTATTGGATTTTATGTGTGGTGACGAGTTGGTTATACCTGTAGTCGTGACAGCATTAGATTCATGTAGTAATTCATCTAATTGTTCTTTTGATATAACTATAAGTAATTCTGTAGTCTCATCTATAACATGTGCTCAAGATACGACTATAGAATGCGGTAATCCTGATAATGCACTTAACTTAAGTAAGTGGTTAGAATCTGCTACGGCATTTGATTCTGATAATAATCAGTTTCTTGTCACTAATGATCTCGATGTTAATAGTCCTCAATTGACTACTTGTACTGGATCGGTTCCTGTAGTTTTTATGATGGTGGATAATTGTAATACGTCATTATCTTGTAACGCTATAATTACGATAACGGATACTACAGTGCCTGAGATTTTTTGCCCGACGGATACGGCGTTCGTATTTGGTACGCCTACCTTTGATAATGATGTCAGCAGCTGGCTGTCGTCAGTCACGGGTAATGATAATTGTCTTTCATTTAGTACTGATGACGATTTTAATAATAATTATACAATCGATGATTGTTTAGGATTTGTAGATGTCCAAGTGGTATTTACTGCTCAGGATGATTGTGGATTGACATCTGATTGTAGTTCTGTATTAACGATAAGATCAGAAAGAGCACCTATAATTAATTGTCCTGCAGACCTCACTGTAGAGTGTGGTGATAATAGCAATATAGCAATGATCGAAGCATGGAGACTTGAGGCTGATGGATTTGACTTTGATGGGACAGAACTCACTGTTACGTCACCGGGATATAGTGAGGCTGATTTCCTTAATCTTAATTGTAATGAAGACCTTACTGTGACATTTGTAATGACTAATTCTTGTGGCCTTGATATTTCTTGTGATGCAGTTATTAGCTTAGCAGATACGACTCCTCCGCAATTAACTTGCCCACAAGATATTACTGTCAATGCGACGGATGCAGGAGCTGAGACTGAGATTACGGCATGGTTGTCTACTGCAATAAGTGTTGATGCTTGTAGTAGTGCAGACTTAATTTTTGATATGACTTTAGATTTCAGCAATCTATGTCAGGCTGCTGATATTATTGAAGTACCATTTACTGCTACTGATGAGTGTGGCCTAGTCAGTAATTGCAGCGCCGTAATATTTGTAAATAAAGAATCTCCTATTATAAATTGTCCTACTGATATTCTCAATTTAGAATGTGGTGATAATACTATCGATGCTGATATACAGATTTGGTTGTCACAAGCAACCGGTATTGATAATAATGGTATAGCAATCCAACCAAGCAATGATTTCTTAGCCATAGATATAACTGATATTTGTGTGTCAGAAAACGTGGTTACTTTTTCTGTCACAGATGCATGTGGTCAGGAGAATACTTGCAGTCAGCAGATTAATGTATTAGATACTGAAGTGCCTGTTCTTACATGTCCTATTGATGTAGAAGTAGATGTCTTTAGTGCTACTTTATCAGATGATGTAGATAGCTGGTTAGCTTCATTTTCAGCAACCGATGCGTGTAGTGCTGTAATGATTAACAATAATTTTACCGCTGATATTAATAGCTTAGATTGTGGAGAAGCTTTTGACATTACATTCACTGCAGAAGATGATTGTAATAACATAGATGACTGTATGGCAAGTATCTCATTCACTAACAACCTTACGGTCAGTATCGATTGTCCTGACCCTATTACAATTAAGTGCAGTGAAGTGATTACGACTGTGTCTATTGATTCTTTCCTATTGGCGTACATGGTGGATTCTCAAGATGAGTTTGAAGTAACGACAGACTTTAACATCGATGCTGTAGATGACGGATGTATGGAGAGTTTCTCTGAGTTAGTAACATTTACAATAAGTGATACTTGTAATAATACTGACGAATGTGAAAGTGCCATCACTTTCCTTCCTGATGGACAGATCTATATACCTAATGCATTTTCACCTGATGGTGATGGTGTAGATGATTGGTTTACCGTATATGGTAATGAGTCCATAGCTAATGTCAAGAGTCTACAAGTCTATAATAGATGGGGTAATCTCGTATTTGAAGCCAGTGATTTTCCGCCTAATGAAGAGAGACAAGGTTGGGATGGATATTATAGGAGTAATCAAGGCGATACCAATGTTTTCGTATATAAAATAGAGGTGGAAGATAGTTTTGGAAATATTTTCTTCGAAACAGGCTCAATTACAGTAATAAAGTAAAAGTTCAATATGAGCACCTATAATTCTAATTATTAAGGCGCTGATTATCAGGAGCAAAAAAATAACCATATCCATGGTTGTTTTATTCATCTACTTCATAGACGTTTCATATATTTGCCGTCAAGAAAAAGACGAAATATGCCTCGGGACAAATCTATCAAGTCTATATTGATCATAGGAAGTGGCCCGATTGTTATCGGTCAAGCTTGCGAATTTGACTATTCTGGAACTCAAGCTTCTCGATCTCTACGAGAAGAAGGAATAGAAGTCAGCCTTATTAATTCTAATCCAGCGACAATTATGACTGATCCACTGACTGCGGATCACATATATCTCCTTCCACTGACAGTGGAAAGTCTAAGACAAATTCTTGAAGAAAGACAAATAGATGCCGTCCTTGCGACGATGGGAGGACAGACAGCACTTAACCTTGCTATAGATGCAGGTAAGCAAGGTCTATGGGAAGAGTTTAATATAAAACTCGTAGGTGTGGATCTCGATGCTATAGAACTTGCCGAGAATAGAGAAGAATTCAGAAAGCATGTCGTTAAGTTAGGTCTCAGCGTAGCGCCTTCATTTATAGCTAATTCTTTTCTTGAAGGTAAAGACGCTGCTCAGAAAATTGGTTTTCCTCTTGTTATAAGACCTTCTTATACATTAGGTGGTACCGGAGGAGGATTCGTGATGAAGCCTGAAGAATTTGATGAGGCCCTAAGACATGGTCTTAATATGTCTCCATCACATGAAGTTCTTGTTGAGGAAGCTGTCTTAGGATGGAAAGAATATGAGTTAGAGTTACTCAGAGATAATAATGACAATGTTGTTATTATATGTACTGTAGAGAATCTTGATCCTATGGGGATCCACACAGGAGATAGTATCACTGTAGCACCTGCGATGACACTCTCTGATAAGGCCTACCAAGAGATGCGTAACCAATCTATAAAGTTGATGAGATCTATGGGTAACTTTGCCGGTGGATGTAATATTCAGTTTGCTATTAATCCTGTAGACGAAAAACTCATCTGTATAGAGATCAATCCACGTGTATCAAGATCGTCAGCACTTGCTTCCAAGGCGACAGGTTATCCGATAGCTAAGATTGCTGCCAAGCTCGCAATAGGATATAACCTCGACGAACTTAAAAATCAGATTACTAAGACAACTTCAGCATACTTTGAGCCGACTCTAGATTATGTTATTGTAAAAATGCCAAGATGGAATTTTGCTAAATTTTATGGCGCAGATCATACCTTAGGATTACAGATGAAATCTGTGGGTGAGGTAATGGCCATCGGTCGTAACTTCTTAGAAGCATTACAGAAAGCATGTCAGAGTCAAGAAAATAATAGAGCAGGATTAGGAGCAGATAAGAAAGAGTGGATTAAGACAGAAGATATACTCAATAGGTTAGAGGTTGTAAGTGATGATAGGATATATAGAGTCAAGGACGCATTAAGATTAGGAGTACCTGTAAGCTCTGTACAAAAATTAACCAAAATAGATCCGTGGTATCTTGAGCAGATAAAGAGATTAGTGAAGTATGAGGATGAGTTAATGAAGTATAATGTACCTGAAGATATTCCAAAGGCATTTTTACATAAGTTAAAATCCGTAGGTTATTCTGATAGTCAGATCGCTTGGCTGATGAGAATAGACGACGAATCTGTGATTACTAAATATAGAAAATCATTAGGTATCAGACGTACCTATAAGATGGTGGATACTTGTGCTGCAGAGTTTGAAGCTAAGACACCATATTTCTACTCTACATTCGATGGAGAGAATGAAAGTAAGCCAAGTGATAAGAAAAAAATTGTAGTCTTAGGTTCTGGCCCTAACCGTATCGGTCAAGGAATAGAGTTTGACTACTGCTGTGTGCATGGTGTCATGGCCATCAAGGAAGCGGGTTACGAATCTATTATGGTCAACTGTAATCCGGAGACTGTATCTACAGATTTTGATATAGCAGATAAGCTTTACTTTGAGCCTATATATTGGGAGCACATAGAGGAGATTCTCGAATTAGAACAACCAGAAGGTGTTATCGTACAGTTAGGAGGTCAGACAGCACTGAAGCTCGCAGAAACGATAGAGAAAAAAGGATACAAAATTATAGGGAGTAGCTTTAAGAGTATGGACCTTGCAGAAGACAGAGGCCGATTCTCAGACTTACTCAAGGAGTTAGATATCCCATATCCAAATTATGGAGTCGCAGAAGATGTAGACGAAGCCTTTAAGATCGCTAACAAAGTAACATACCCTGTACTCGTAAGACCTTCTTATGTACTCGGTGGGCAGCGTATGCGTATCGTCATCAATGATGAAGAACTTGAGAGACACGTCTTAAGTATATTCAAGCATATGCCTGATAACAGAGTCCTGATAGATCAGTTCTTAGAGCGAGCTAAAGAAGCAGAAGTCGATGCCATATACGATGGCGACGAAGTACTCATTATGGGTATCATGGAACATATAGAACCTGCAGGTATACACTCTGGCGATAGCTCTGCGATGTTACCTACATATTCTCTCTCAGATGAGGTTCTTGCTAAGATGAAAGAGTACACACTTAAGCTTGCTGAAGCATTAGAGATACGAGGATTAATCAATATACAGTTCGCTATTAAAGATGATCAAGTCTATGTTATAGAAGCAAATCCTAGGGCATCACGTACGACACCATTTATAGCTAAGGCGTATCAGGTGCCTTTCTTAAAAATTGCAACTCACGTTATGATGGGTTCTAAGAAGATCAAAGATTTCGAGTTCGAAAAGAAGCTGGATGGTTACGCTATAAAAGTCCCTGTATTCTCTTTTAATAAATTCCCTAATGTCGATAAGAACTTAGGACCCGAAATGAAATCTACTGGAGAGGCTATACGATTTATCAAAGATCTCAATGATCCATTCTTTAGGAAACTGGATAGCGAGAGAAGTATGTTTTTGAGTAGGTAAAGGTTAAAAGATAATTATATTATAAAGCCATGTCTTCAAAAGAAGCATGGCTTTTACTTTTATATTCAATGGTATGAAGTATTCTAAGTCCTTTAGAAAAAAAAGTAATTATCTACAGAGACTTCTACAACTTGACTTGCGCCCACAAGTAAACAGTGTCACACAAAAGAAACATCTAATTTTTCTTCAATAAGGATTCTTAAAAATTCCCGTAAATTGGGTTAGTTAGATAAGAGGTATATGAGTAACTCGTAAGGTAGTTAAGTATATATAGTAGTTATAAGAAACCGTTCAAAAAAATTATAATTAATGGGCATAGTCCTTTCACCAGAATTTTCCGAAGTCTTCGACGAAGAAGTACCAAGTGTAAAAAACCTATTAGCCAATATATCGTCTATAGCAATTATAACAAATCTGGCATCTGTGAATTCGATGATAGATGCAGGATACTCACAGCAAGACATTCTAAGAATCTTTCTTAGAAGACAAGTCGATGAAGATTTTGATCCTATAACAGACAAACTGAACCAATATCATAGAAGAGTACATCCAATTGAATGGAGAATTTTCACTAAACTAAACATCTCTCAATTAATGATGGTAGTTTTTGAGTATGGCAATACTTTTTCAAAGGATACTACTCCAGAAGACGAGTTAAAAATATTCAAAGCCTATCTAATTGTAATTCAAGAATATCATAAGAAACAACAAGAGCTAGAATTTAACGAAACAGAAGGAAACAGTTTCAACAATCTTACTTGGACTACATTCTCTGATCAATTCGAATTCAACTTTGACCCCTTTATTCCTTTTCAAGTAATTAAGGCATATACACTGATTGATGAAATGTACAAGGATGAGACAAAGAGAAAATATCTCAAACAATTTAGTAATTACGTCAACATACCTCTATCAAAATACATTGGCGTTCTGACAGAAATAATTACAACAAGGAAGCCTTTTGAACACTATGGGTTAACAGTCCCTCAATTTTTTATTCTTATAGAGGACGATCAATCATCAATATTAGACCACCTATCAATAGACTTTGAAGAAATAAAAAATGAAAATAATTACAAAGTAAATTACTATGCACTAAAAAAATATCCATTGGCAAAAGTTCGAGATGGTTATTTCATTGTTCTGAATTGGACATTTTTGAAAGCCAAACTTTACGAAGGATTCTTATTTGACTTCTACTACCATTCCGGAATCAATGAACTATTTCCAATTTTCCCAGATTTCAAAAACTTCATAGGAACTCATGTGCTTGAACAAAGAGTTTTTAAAGCAATAATGCAATGTCTATTTAGTAAAAAACATCATGTACTGCACTTTGATGACGAAGGAAAAGGATATCCAGACTTATACTTAAGAATTAACAACAGAATATTTCTCTTTGAGTTTAAGGACACTATGGTCGCTTCAAAAGTCAGTGCATCATCCTCTTTTGAAGCTGTAAAGAAAGAAGTAGAAAAGAAATTCATAATCAATGACAAGGGCAAGCCAAAAGGAATAAGTCAATTGGTTGCTCACATAAACAAGTTGAAAGCGGGTGCCTTTGATTTTGACAAATTAGAAGGAGGTAAAATTAAGAAACTCGAAATCTATCCAATAATCGTATACACAGACAGCTTCTATTCTATGCCTGGCATAAACAAATTCTTGATAGAGGAATTCAATAAGCAAATACCCGAAAGTAGCTTTAAGCATATTGAGAATCCAGTTCTAATTGACATTCTGTATCTATTTAGAAATATGAATTTCTTAGCCAACGTTAGATTAGATAAATTAGTAAAGCATTACTTTAAGAAATTAAAAATGATGGAGAAGAAGAATCGTAAATTTAGTGATATTGGGTTGTGGATTAGTTCTAACATGAGTTTTGATATGGTGGGGCCAACAAATGGCATGAAAAGTCAGCAAGACAATTCCGACTGCATATTTCAGAAATTGGATTTAAAAATTAAAGAGTGGCAGCTTATAACATAGGCTGATCAGAGAATGTCTCGTACCTCACCACTCTCGATAGCCTCGATCCGCTACACGCAAGCAGGCTTCGAAAATTAAAATACTTACTATTTTGTCTGCGATTAACACCTTTTATTGGTACCTTTAGCAGACAATTGGTCTTAAATGTCCCGCGAAATCAAAATATCTACTTGGATTGAAAATAGACTTGCTACAGGAAACTATAGCTTCACTTTAAAGGATCTAAAACAAGATCGAAATAACAAAACAGTTATATCTACTAAAAGAGCTCTATCAAGACTAGTAAAACAAGAGAAAATAATATCAATCCATAAAGGATTCTATATAATAATACCTCCCACTTATAAGAACATGGGAATTCTCCCTCCTGTAATGTTTATTGATAATCTAATGGGATTTTTGGATAGACCTTATTACTTATCATTATTATCCGCAGCTTCGATTTTCGGAGCAGCACACCAACAACCACAAGTAAATTATATCTGCACAACATTACCTTCTGTCAGAACTACCAAGAAAAAAGGAGTTGTGATTAAATATATAAGTAAGAGAAAATTTCCGAAAGAATATATAATTCAAAAGAAAACTGAAAGTGGTTACATAAATGTTTCAAATCCATTATTGACATGTATTGATTTAATCAATTATCATAAAACCATTGGAGGGTTAAATAGAGCAGCCACTATAATAAATGAATTGTCAGAAGAAATTGATATAAAAAATATTAACAAGCAAATATTGAACATATCTGCAAAGGCTGATCTCCAAAGGCTTGGATATTTTTGGGATCATGAGATCGATCAATCGAAACTTGCAGACAAATTGTTTGCGATCATAAAAGATCAAACAAATAAATTGAGATCTTGTAAATTAATCAATAGCAAAAAGAAAAATAAAGATACAATTAGTAATAGATGGAAGATTAATGTAAACGCTACAATCGAAATAGACGAATGATACCAAAAGCATTTATTACAGAATGGACACAATATGCTCCATGGAAAACTAATGAACAGGTTGAACAAGATTTGGTAATTTGTCGAGCATTAATACATCTATTTTCAGACGACTACTTAAGAGAAGAATTAGCTTTTCGAGGAGGAACTGCTCTTCATAAATTATTTTTATCACCACAACCAAGATATTCAGAGGATATAGATTTAGTTCAGATAAATGAAGGGCCAATTGGTGAAATATTAGATAAGATCAGAGAAAATCTTGATCCCATATTCGAAGGAAAAGCAAAGTTCAAAAAGACAGAAAGGAGCAATAAATTGACTTATCGATTTGAATCTGAATTTCCTCCAGTTCAAAATATGAGATTAAAGGTTGAAATAAATTGCAGAGAACACTTTTCGGAATTAGGGTTTATTAAAGTACCATTCGAAATCAATTCTAAATGGTATACAGGTCATTGTGAAATCAATACATATCATTTAGAAGAATTAATTGGCTCTAAACTTCGAGCTTTATATCAAAGAAGTAAAGGAAGAGATTTATTTGATCAGTATCAGACACTAATTAAGACGCCAAAATTGGACATCGATAAAGTAATACAGTGTTATCATAGATATATGAATTTCTCTGAAGGACAATCTCCTAATCAAGAACAATACTTAGAAAACATAAATTTGAAGATGGCAGATGCCGAATTTACAGGTGACACAATTGGACTAATTAGGGTAGATGATGAATGGGATCCTAAAGTTGCATTCACTTTAGTTAAAGAAAAGATTATTGAAAAATTATAACTAAATCAAGAAATGCCACATTCAAATTATACTTCGTATGTTCTACCTCAAATTGAATTGAAGAAATTGAATGGATATTTAGCTGCTATAATAATCAGCAATGTTTATTATCTGTTGCGTAAAGTATCAACACATGATAGAGTAATAAAAAAATTAAATCAATTAATGACTTTGACAGATATTCTTTTGATTGATAAACAAATTGTCCTAAAAACAATGAATTCGAAATTTAAAAATTTGAAGATGCAATGCAAAACTATGCTTGTGAATCATAAGGAAATATTGATTTGATACTAACAAGCAATACTAAAGATTACAGGAAGAGTGAAATTAGCGTTATGACACCAGAGCAGTATTACAAAATGAAAACCGGAAGCTAATAAGCGTCGATCACGACCATGCTTCCTTCGTCATCACGACGGATGTCGCCGAATTGTTACATCCCTAAGTACTCATATAACTTAAAATTCTTAACAATAACCAAGATCAATAAAACGATCAAAAACCAGTAAGCAAACCTATTAGCGTTTTCATACTTGGATAAATATTTTGCGGTAAGGTATCCACTGATAGATTGTCCTATCGCCATGATTAATCCGGGCTGCCAATTGATCATACCTTTCCACCAGAACCATCCTACAACGAAAAAAGAATAGATGGCAACAATAGCAGTCTTAAGAGCATTACTCCTTACAAGATTATAGCGACCGAGCATAACTAGAATCATCAAAAATAGTACACCGAATCCAGCTTGAATAAATCCGGCATAGATGCCTATAATGAAAAGCATAGGTAGCATGATCCATGGTGATGCTGGCTTTTCGTTCTCTAAGACATTCATGAATTTCTTAGGGTTGGCAATAAGTAATATTAAGATAGGGATGAGCAGATATTTGAATGCTGTACGGAACTGTGCATCATTTACATAAGATGCTATGACAGCGCCTACTATAGCTCCTATTAAGGTTGCCACTATAAATAGGGCATCTCCTTTGAGCTTTAATTTCCCATTTTTATAGAAGGTCGCGGCAGCTATATTGCTACTGGCTAATATGTTGACCCTATTGGTAGCATTGGCGATATGGCCAGGTATATTGAGTACATCCATGTATATAGCTAATGATATCACAGACCCAAATCCTGCAAGCGTATTCAGAATACCGCAGAAAAATCCACCCGCTATAAGTATGATAATTTCAAAAAGCTCCATAGAATGATAGTATTGTAATTAATTTTAATGCAAATAAGTCAATTTGATTATTAAATGAGCTAAGTCGAGAATTTTATTAATCATCTTATGGCTGAGTAGAAACTTGATTGTCATGCATTAGAGTCATATATATTAAGTCGGATATCCGAAAAGAACCTTACTTTTGGTATTCAATAAAAAATATAGTGCTTTGGAAGTATTCGATAACATAGATAATGTCCTAAAGGAGATAGATGCTGCAGTGGTCAATAATAGTGAAGAGCTCGAAAAGTTTAGAATAAAATACTTAGGTACTAAAAACATTATCAAGCCTCTATTCGGTGAGATTAAGAATGTCCCTAATGAGAACAAAAAAGCATTTGGTCAAGCATTAAATGAGCTGAAGCAGAAAGCCGAAGAGAAATTTCAAGCGCTTAAAGATAATATAGATGCACAAGCATCTGACGAAGAGAAATCTAATATAGATCTTACGTTACCTACAGATACTAATCCTAAAGGATCTCGTCATCCTGTATCTATCGTTATGAATCGTATGATTGATATATTTGAGAGAATAGGATTCGTTGTAGAAGAGGAGCGAGAGATAGAAGATGACTGGCACAATTTCACAGCTATGAATACACCCGAAGATCATCCTGCGAGAGATATGCAAGATACCTTCTATCTCAAAAATTCAATAACGAATTTACTAAGGACACACACGTCTTCTGTACAGGCAAGAGTGATGGAGCGACAAGAGCCTCCTATCAGAATCATAGCACCAGGAAGAGTCTATAGAAATGAGACGATCTCTGCTCGCTCTCACTGCCAGTTCCACCAAGTAGAAGGTCTCTATATCGATAAGGATGTATCCTTCGCAGATATGAAACAGACATTGTTATACTTTGCTAAGGAGATGTATGGTCCTGAGACGAAGATCAGATTACGACCAAGTTACTTTCCGTTTACCGAGCCGAGTGCTGAGATGGATGTATGGATGGGCACGGATACTGATATGACGAAGAGATTGACTAAGGGGACGGGATGGTTAGAAGTATTGGGTTGTGGTATGGTAGATCCTGAAGTACTTAAGAATTGCGATATAGATCCAGAAGTATATACAGGATTTGCATTCGGTATAGGTATAGAAAGATCAGCTATGCAGAAGTATGATATCAGTGACATCAGAATGTTTTTTGAGAACGATGTTAGATTTTTAAAGCAGTTCAGCTCCGTCATATAATGAAACCATCTATACCTAAAGGTACCCGAGACTTTCTGCCAGGAGAGGTCTACAAGAGACAGTATATTTTTGATACAATAAGAAGTGTGTTTGAGATATATGGATATCAGCCTATAGAGACACCTGTTATGGAGAATCTTTCTACCCTTACGGGTAAATATGGTGATGAAGGCGATCAGCTCTTATTCAAAATTCTTAATAACGGTGATTACTTATCTAAAGCAGATCAATCTGCGCTTCAAGATAAGGACTCCAAGAAGCTTATCAGTTCTATAGCTAAGAAGGGATTACGATATGATCTTACGGTGCCGTTTGCTCGATTCGTGACGATGCATCAGAATGATATTAGTTTTCCATTTAAGCGATATCAGATACAGCAAGTGTGGAGAGGGGATCGCCCTCAGAAGGGGAGATACCAAGAATTCTACCAATGTGATGTCGATGTCGTAGGATCTGATAGCTTAATGTACGAGGCAGAATTAGTTAAGATTTATGATGAGGTATTCCATAAGTTGGGTATTAAGTCTACTATAAAAGTCAATAACCGAAAGGTACTATTTGGTATAGCTGAGTATTGTGGTTGTACAGAATTGTTTATTCCGTTTACTATTATTTTGGATAAACTTGATAAAATAGGAAAAGAAAATGTTATTGATCAGCTTAACGAAAAAGGAATTGACAAGCAATCAGTCTTAAACATTTTTGATTGTTTGGATACTACATATAATGATTGTACTGATGAACATTGTGAGGAATGTGGAGACCAAGATATTGAATATGTCAAAAGAGAATTTGGTGATTTCGCTGATGAAATATGTCTAATAAACTGTTTATTAGTAAAGTTCAGGGATAAAGGTTGTGATACCGGGATACAAGGTTTGAATGAAATTAAAGAAGTAATAACATATTTAAAGGACACATCTTTTGAAGGGAAATTAAAGTTTGACATTTCATTGGCTAGAGGTCTTAATTATTATACAGGATGCATATTTGAAGTTGTTTCTAATAATGATATAGGAGTTGGCAGCATCGGAGGTGGCGGGAGATATGATGACCTGACAAGTAGCTTTGGTCTGAAAGGCGTGTCAGGTGTCGGTGTATCCTTTGGAGCAGCTCGGATATATGATGTCATGGAGGAGTTAGATCTATTTCCAGTATCAGTACAGCAGAAATTAAAATTCTTGCTGATTGCATTTGATGAGGACTCTCACACTTATGCATTTACACAATTATCAAAATTACGCCAGGCAGGCATATCTGCAGATCTCTATCCATCACCTACTAAGCTCAAGAAGCAGATGAAGTATGCTAATGCTATAGGCGTACCAAATGTTATTCTCATAGGTAGCGATGAGGTCGCTTCAGGTGTTCTTACAATTAGGGAAATGAAGTCGGGCGATCAGTCTAATAAATCTATCGATGAGTTAATCTTAGATATACAGACTACTATTTCTGTCAATGACTTATATAATTCTCAGAAAATAGATGAATCTGATATCTATTAGTGTGGATAATAATAACCATTTATGATGATGGTTACTTAATAGTTCTTAAGACAATTATAACTGCCTCATTCGCAACAATATATAGTTTCTATACGTCAGTATACCTAAGAATCAAGTCATAGTATAGTAGCTTATGCTTGCTTGATTTTAGCGTGAATGTATAGCTTGGCATAGTATTTGAAAATCAATAGATAATACATTATAAAATTATTTAATGTGTTGGATTTGAAATATGTGCTAAAGAGTATATATTTGCGGGCTCGTTTGGTTGAATAGTTAAAAACGAACCTCCAAACGAATTATATTTTGTGAATTAAACCGTCGCAATATATAAATTCCGATTTACAGAACACCCATTTACAGATTTAGCAAATTTTAATACCATGAGCATTTTTTCGATTGTGGCTAAACCCATAGCTACAATATTAACAGTATTCCTATTTACCTATATGCCGTTGTCTGCGCATATGGTAATTGGTAGCCCCCCTTCACATAAGGAGAATGCTTCCCTATTCTCTGTTGCAGATATTAAGGACAGATTGAATAATATATCCAGTATTATAGATATCAATTATACGCCAGAAGTCGGGCGTAGAATCAAAGAGTATACAGTCAGCTATAGAGTAGCAGGTGAAAATATATTGGGTCGTGTAGATCTCTTCTTTCCTATATTCGAAAAAGCGATACAAGAGAAAAATCTTCCAGACGATCTTAAGTACGTAGCTATAGTAGAATCTAATCTTGTGCCTACGGCAATGTCTAAATCTGGTGCCTCCGGGTTGTGGCAGTTTATGAAAGCTACGGGTAGAATGCAGGGTTTAGAAATTAACAAGTACATAGATGAGAGACGTGATCCTGAGAAATCTACAGCTGCAGCTTTAGAATATCTTTCATACTTACATGATTCATTTGGAGATTGGACGCTTGCAATAGCAGCATATAATTGTGGTCCTGGTAATGTACGTAAGGCTATAAGAAGGTCAGGTGGAAGCAAGGATTATTGGGTAGTCAGAAAGCACTTACCGAATGAGACACAGAAGTATGTCCCTAGAATAATTGCAGCTATGTATCTAATGAAATATTACCATGCACATAATCTAAGGCCAGCCAGTCAAGAGGCTGATGTTAAGAATACTATGAAAATAAATGATGGTAGAGGTCATAGTTTTAAGAAGCTATCTGAGCAGCTGGATGTTGATTATGCAACGTTGAAATATCTTAATCCTATGTATAAGACAAGAAGCTTCCCTAAGAATGACGGAAGGCATACTCTGGTCATACCTGCATCACGAAAGATGACATATCTGTCTATATATAATCCAGAAGCTTACGTCCTTCTCCAGAACCAAAAAGCCGCTATACTACAAGAAAAGGAAAGGAAAGCTTTACTATTGGCTAAAGCATTAGAGCGACCACAGCTTAATCAAATAGATAGGCTGAATGCTATTGTATATCAACAAGTGACGTCACTCCATCAACATAGTAATATCAATATTGCAATGTGATAATTTGATAGATCGACGTATCAGAATAATAAAGAAATATTTATTGCTAATAAATAAGAATGGACGACTTGATCATCAAGTCGTCCATTCTTTTGTATAATATATCTATGTTGAAAATCTCTTTATAGATTTTTTATTATTTAGTGTTTCCTACTTCAGGTTTCTTCAGAAATAAGTAGTAACCATTCACAAAAAGTATAGCCACATTCGTTATGATTATAGGCACGCTTGATAGCAATACTCCATAGGCAACGAATAGTCCACAGCCCACTGAATTAATGATTCTTAACTGTCGAATATCTTTCTTAAAAAATGAAAGTAGGACAAATAAGCTGGCAAGGTATCCGACGATTTCAGTTGAGTTAATTTCCATGTCAATAATATTAAGATATAAAATAATAGAAAACCTTTTGTAGATTACATGACAGTAAATGCCACAATTAAAGGAAAAATATAAATTGTTTAAATTATGTATTGTTATCGAATAATCGTTTTCAGTATAATCATGATAACTTTTTTAGTTAGCTGTAACAACAATCGTAATAATATAGTAATTGAAAATTTTCATTCTTTAGATTCTATTTATTATCAACAGAATATACTTTCTAAAAAGTCGTATTTAGTTAATGGATATGATAACACTTAAATTGAAGACATAGACAAGCATTTTTGTAGTCTAAATATTGATTCGTTGTACGCTAGGTACCAATCTTCATTTAGTATTATCTATTTTAGGAAATCAAATTTTACTAATAATGAAGAACTGAGGAATGGCGATAGAGTTCTATATGACTATAGTTACGATAACGACCATATTGTAGTTTATGAGATTGTCAGTCGCTCTCTAATTGCTAAACGATTTTATGGTTTAAGAGAAAAATCTCAAAACTATGAAATATTTAAGTGCTAAGTGAATTTTAGAATTTGAATCATGTCTAATAAAAGTATCTATTACATCTAATTTACTATAGTCATATGTAAAAAATATGACCTGCAAATTCAATAAATTTTGCTCATAATTGCATAAAGAAAATTTCGGTTTGTTAAGTTTCCAAGGTTGACTTTTTTTTTTCAATGGTAGAGGACGAGATTTATTTAGAATTAGTAGATTACTTTAAAGACTCTGAGGATTTTAGGGACCAAAGAAAGATTGTCACTTTTGACGAAGAAGAATTGAAATCTTATAAGTATTTCTTTCTGAGAAGTATTAAATCTGAAATTAAAGAAAGGTCTTATAAACGAGTAACTTGTAATGATTGCCGCCGAGACGATTCTAATTCATCTTATTATCAGAATTATAGCGGCCATAATTTTATGGCCGCTATAGCTTACTTTTTGAAATATGAATATAAAATATTTATTTCTTATCCATTTTTTGTTTGCTATAACTTTTTCTTTTTCACAATGTGATCAAGCCAATATTATTGTTAATGGAAATTTTAATTCATTGAAAGGAACCAATGTAATTGCAGAAGGGTGGACCGGTATTGGTACTCCAGATATTAATGATCAATCCGATGCATTAAATACTAGTGAAGGGTACTTTTGGAATGGGGAGCCATTAATTTCCGAAAATGGAGGGACTTGGCAAAATATTTTTTCTTTTGAGTATGTTGAACAAGAAGTTACGTTAGAAATTGGAAAGGAATATGAATTAGGTTTTGAATTTGCATCTCAAGCAATCAAGCATGAGTATGTTGAATTATTTGATTTCAATAGCTTAGGTGCTGTTAATATTTATTTTAATGATAGGTTAGAATTTACTTCGTCAATAAGTGATGCTCTTTTTCAATGGGAAAATGTTTGCTATAATTTTATTGCTTCAGAACCTAACATTACAATTAGGTTTGAATCTGCTTTAGGAGAATATATTGCCCTTGATGGTGTATTTCTAAGTGAAGTTAATTTAGCATTTGATCTATGTGAGAATTTTGAAGTCTGTGAACAGAGAGAAGTGTTTTTAGGTGTTCAAATGGAATGTGTAAATTATTTATGGTCAACCGGTTCGAATGAACCGATAATTGATGTATCGCAAGGAGGATTGTATTGGGTAGAAATTAGTTCACTCTGCAGCACAAAGAGAGATTCTATTTTCGTAGATTTTAAAAATGATTGTTGTGATATTTATGTTCCGAACATTATATCAAAGTCCAGTCAAAATGAAAATTTAAGCTTTTCGATAAAGTCTGGTTGTCTTTTATCCAATACATTTATGTCAATTTATGATCGATGGGGAAACCTGCTTTTTGAGTCTTCAGGAATTGATGTTTCATGGGACGGGACTTACAATAACAAACCAGTTATTCAAGGGACTTATGTGGCGTTAATTGAAGTTTTGTTCAGAGATGGGAAAAGTAGATTGTTAACTCAAGATTTTTTATTAATAAATTAAGCGAATATCTCGTTCAGGGTTACTCCTATTTTATAAGCGGATAATATTAGTAAAATTATAGGGCTAATTTTGTTGGACATTGATTTAAGGTTCTATGCTGAGATTGTAATATGAAACTTAATAACATTGAAACTTAGGATTCTTATCTGAAGAATAACATAAAAAAAATGGACGACCCGATAACGGGCCGTCCAATTTCTATCACAAACTCAATAAAAAAAAACTCACTTTAGCTTATGGCAATATTTCGTGCCGGCTTTTCTTTAGCCTCTTCTCTTTTATCTAACGTAAGAGTGAGAATACCGTCTTCATACTTAGCATCTATCTTATCAGAATTGATCTTATCTGATATGTGGAATGATCGTTTAAATGATCCGAAGTGAAACTCTCTTCTAGTATACTTTCCGCTATCATCAGATGATTCTGATTCTTGATTTACCGTCGCCTCTACAATCAATTGATCTTTATCGACTGAGATACTGAAGTTGTCTTTCTTTAATCCTGGAGCAGCGATCTCGATAGCATAATCATCCTTGTTTTCGAGGATATTAACTGCAGGCTTCGCTTCAGAGGGCTTAGATCCAGAGAGATTTGAAAATCCTGTATTAAAAATATCATCTAATACATGAGTAAGGTTTTTTGTCTGAGCTGGTTTTGCATAATTTAAAACATTCATGATTTATAAGTTTTAGTTTAGAAATAATCAATTACAATCTGATTAGATCAATAGCTGTACCATGCCGTAAAATGTGCCAAAATTGTAGAATCACAAAGAATTATAATGACAAAATGACATAGTTATTATTATTTAAATGTCATTTTGACATGCTTTTGACTGTTGGTTGTGATACAAAATATAAGATAGTGATCATGATGTTGGGTATACTGATATATTAGAAGTTGGTTTCATTAGCCCACATCAATATAAATAAGCCGCTTATGAAGACATTTTCTTTTGCACACAAATTGAATAGAGAATACTTCGATGATATAGTATAATGACCTATATTTGCACTCTCTTAAAACAAAGATGATCCTATCAGAGGATCTGATATTATACAATATGGTTCTATAGCTCAGTTGGTTAGAGCATCTGACTCATAATCAGAGGGTCCAAGGTTCGAGTCCTTGTGGAACCACTTAAGGATCAGGCCCTTGAAGTCGATTTTATTTCAGGGGCCCCTTTCTTTGATAGACTTTTTGATACACCCGAACCGAATTAGACATAGTTTTTATAACTTTCCTTAAATTATAACACTATCTAAGTTGGTAGTAATTTCTATTTCTTTGGTGACCTCCTGATTGGAATCTCCATCTGCATCTAATGTATCATCTCTATTTTAAAAATATTGAATTACCCATTATTTAAGGTCAATCCACATATAGAACATCTGAAGCTCTTGGATTGCATGTTACATGCATTGAAGGAAAGCGGAACTCATCAATTGAGTTATGACAAATTAAGGCAGAAGACATTCCAAATTTTTTATTCTGAACCTACATTGGCTGATTTTTACAGTCGACGCGATGAACATCAAACTGCAATTGACTTTTTATAAGATGAAAAGCTGATAATCAATAGAGTCGCTTGTCGTTACGACATTACATACTCAGGAATAATAAAAACTACTAATGGTGATTTTGTGGCTGAGCATAAAAGATTTAAGCGAAAAATCATTGCCGATTATTTCTTTCAAATTGTAATGCCATTGATAACTATAATATCAGTAGCAATAACAGTTACCCAATCATGCTAAATGTCTCACTCCAATACTTCAACACATCACCTATCGATTGAAAATCAATATTAAGCTGTAAGCTATGCATTGATTTTAATATTTCTAAGTTGTCCTTGCTTGAGTTCCTTAGTTTTTAGAATGAGCAAATTAAATTCATGATTAAGTTTTTCTTTGCTAAATTCTAATAGTATTTCTAATTTGTTTATTGCTTTTGCAAAGTGAGCTCCTTTGCAAAAGGCAGCAGAACTCGAATCTAAGTTTTTTTGATTAACCAAATATCTAGACCTTCGGGAAAGAATAGAGAGTTGTTGATATGCAACGTATACGTTTTCAGAAACTTTTGCGATGTTGACATGAGTAAAAGGGTTTATATGCCTATCAACATCAACATGTGTTCTAAATTGAAGGCTAAAATTTGCCAAATGAGCATTCATAATATGCACCGCAACATAGAAGCATGTTGTTACTTTCCAATCTAAATATTCATCTTCATTTGTGTTATGAGTCAGAAAACTTAAGAAGTCTAAATTTGATTGAGAATGTTCAATATGATCTACAAATTTGGGCAAGAATTATTCTCCAATTAACTTATAATGAGAAGGTATTTCGCAATTGTCAGAAGTTTCAACTATTGTCGTACTAATTGAATAACCTTTCGAAGCATACTTAGAATTTACTTTAGCTTCGCTAAGTATAAAGTTTATTTCAAGATCTTCATTGCTTTCCTCGATTTGAGTCCAAACTAAAATGCTTGAATCATTAAAATATACAGCTACCTTTTGAAAATCAAAATTTGATATTTCCTCTAAATAATCATAAAGCATTGCACCTAAAAAGTACTTATCAGTGGCATCTTTACTGTGCTGCATAACTTCCTCCATATTGCCCCTCATTAATAGACTGTAGGTGTTCTCAATAGTTTTAGAGGCAGTACCTGTTTGTAATTGTACGAAGTGTACATTTATATCATTAACGAATCCTTCAAACCAAACTGACATTTGGTCTGTAGATTTTGCATCTATATTCGTTAAAGTCGTCATAATTTATTTCTGGTTAAAGCTTAGAAAGTATGAAATCATAATATAAAATCAACAACAAAGCCAATTCTTCGAACTGATTACAAATATAACAGAAAAACAATTATAAATGTTACACCTATTTCGCTGAAAATCAGTAGCATACAAGATTATTGCAACCAATCATTAAAAAATAATTTTATAATTAATTGACTGTCAGTTGATAGGAACTAAATGTTGATACTTATTTTTATTGAAGAAGAATATTATGTCCTATCATAAGACTAAAGATGCACTCAATAACTACCTTTAAAATTAAACACTGACGGCTTCTTATTTCAGGGGTTTGTTGTTTCTACAGTTCAGTAGAACTTACCATCATCTGAATCTAATCTTATTACATTGATAGATGTCAGCAGATTATAACTGCTCCAAAATATAGAGCTCTCTATTTAGAAAATGTAATTGAGAGATGCATGCACCATGTATCTTGATATCATTGTACTAAAATCCTGATCAGAATAAACTGACGTAAAGTCTCTCATGTATAATGCATTGAGGCCTACTCCTATGTTACTTGTAATTCGCTTTTGAGAATTGAGTCCAATATTATAGTAGGGGCGAGTAGGATTGATGTTGTTTTGATTACTTGTTATGTTCTTAAGAGTGGTGCTGTAATTAGCGTTATTTATATTAACTTCTGATAGCTTATTATTTATACCAAATAAATGATTT
>ENA-ORXM01002162-ORXM01002162.1-marine-metagenome-genome-assembly--contig:-NODE-2162-length-24012-cov-4.146564_pt1 | contig 24012 bp, 23 predicted proteins | sample MGYA00237867_ERZ511480 | MGnify/ENA primary metagenome ERZ511480 (study PRJEB26309, sample SAMN06266103) | marine metagenome | isolation source: Algal blade | place: United Kingdom:Sidmouth, United... | reverse complement strand
GCACCATCGGTGTCGCCCCTGCCGAGAATGGCTTGCACAGTGTCGTGCCACCCAGGGCTTGTGGCGGCAACATGGACATACGCGATTTGGGCGCAGGCACGACGCTTTACTTACCTGTACAGGTTGCAGGCGCACTCTTCTCTGTGGGCGACACTCACGCCGCGCAAGGCGACGGTGAAGTCTGTGGCACGGCTATCGAATCACCGATGGAGATAACGCTCGAGTTTGACCTAGTCAAAGCTGCGAACCTACCCACCCCTCAGTTTCAAACGTCTGGTCCCGTGACGCGGCATTTAGATGACAAAGGCTACTACGTCACTACGGGCGTTAGTGATGACTTGATGGCGGCTAGCAAAGACGCCGTAAGGGCGATGATCGAACACCTCAGCAAAACCTACGACTTGTCCCCCGAAGATGCTTATTTGCTCTCGAGCGTCGCCTGCGATTTGCGTATCAGCGAGATTGTGGACATGCCAAACTGGTTGGTGAGTTTTTATTTGCCCCTTAATCTATTTGGTTAAAGATAAATGCCGAGAAGGAATAAGATTCAGAAAACATGATAACTCTTCTATTGGACTCAAATATTTGGGATAAGCTAGCTAACGATAGAATAGCTAGAGAGAAAATAAATACCATGTGCCTATCGAATAAATTGAAAGTTGTTGTGTCTACCACGCTAAAACAAGAACTACTCAGGAGTCCTTTCAAAGATATTCCAGGTTGGTTTCCAACTTCGACAATGCATGATAGCGTTTTTATTTTGGGTCACTCACGTATAGGCGAGGCTAAACTTGGAAGTGGAGAAGCTTACAAAAATCATTTAGGTGAGTCTAAGAAAGTTCCCGACGCGGTTCTTGCCGATTTTGCACATACTGAAGGAGCTATCTTTATCTCGGAGGATAAAAGAGCCAGAAAACGTTTTGCTGAATTTGCAGGACTAGAATCGTCATTGGATTTTGCAACTTTCCGAATTGACATTCTGGACATTTAGTATTTCACGTGTTGGTCAAGCCAAATGAAAGACACTTGAACTAGGCATACCCATCTACTACGACATCAACCTTACCTGTTTCTAAGGTATAGACAAGGCCGTGAACAACCAAATTATCAGGTGCATAAGAAAGGGCTTTGATAGACGCGACCTCTTTTTTAACCGCCTCGAGAGGGTCCTCGAAGGCTTTCAAATGCGCCAGCAAGTTCTCTCTGAACGGCTCACCCAATTCTTCTTTAAAACTCGTGAACCGCTCGGCAGGCAGACGTTCCTCCATCCTGCTGATAATAGTGTCGATATTTTTATGTGCGAGGCAGCAGCCACAATCCGTGTGCATAAGCACAACAATTTCTGAAATGTTTGCCAGAAATATGCCCACAATAAGAGAGCGCTCCTCTACCATAGCGCCGATGGTACGGATGATGCGAACCGCTGAATCATTGCTGCCATCATCGGCAAAGCCTGGAATGCCGAGGGCAGCTAAGTTCACGCGCGGGTCCATACAGGTGATAACGGCGGGACCGGGCGCTCGAGCCGTAGGCAAATCGTCAGGGTTGACTTTAGATGTAAACGCCTGATTTTTTTGTTTTATAGTTTCAAGCCACGATTGTGTACTCATTCTCATCTCCTTAGCTACAGGTTTTCCTGGTTTACAAGCCGCTCGATTTTGCTTTGGATAGCCTCGAGGTTTTCTTCTAACAGAGCTATTTTCGCTTCAACATCTTTATGGTGCACCTCCAACATCTGACGCCGCTGTAGCAACGACGCGGCACCTTCTCGTCTTAGTGCGGCAAACGTTTTCATGTCTGAGGTGGGCATACCCGTTGCACGTAAACGTTTTAAGAACTCGAGCCAGACAATATCTTCTTGGCGATAACGTCTATGGTTATTGTCAGCGCGTCTAACACTCTCGATAAGCCCAATACGTTCGTAGTAGCGGAGGGTGTGCAGGCTTATGCCTGTTTGCTCGGCGACTTGACGAATAGTGAACTGTTCAGCCACAAGATAAGCGTACAAGTTAGAGTGCGCTCTAAGTCAAGGAGGCAGGTAGCGTTAGGACAAATATACGTCGAGTTTGACGTACGTTAATTGCTACGTACAATTTCGTCTCATGTCCTCTGGTAGGTTGACGCCGAACAGTGATTGCCCCAATTGGCCTTATACTTTAAAGGCTAATGAACGAACCCGATGCTGATATTCAAACTGACATTCAAGAGGTTCTCGAGACCGAAAAAACTTGGACACAAGCCTTTCTCGAGGGCGACCTTGTTACCCTGGAAACACTTATGGATGAGGACTACCGGCAAATCCAGGCAGATGGCTCGGTCAAAACCAAAGCGGAGGTTTTAGCGACCTTTGACGGTGGTGAGCGTTCTTGGGAGATTGCCAAAAGTGACGAGTATATCGTGCAGCGGTACGGCGACATGGCGATTCTGACTGGACGCTGGCGCGGTAAAGGCACCAACCACGGCGAGGCGTTCGACTATAGCGCCCGCTTTGTCTCGGTTTATGTCAAACGCGCAGCGGGGTGGCGCATGGTGTCGGACCAATCAACCCCTATTGAGCAAAATGAAGGAGATAAACATGGCTAAGCATGATGTAATTGTGATTGGTGCAGGCCCGGGTGGCTACGTCGCGGCGATACGTGCGGCGCAGCTCGGTTTCGACGTGGCGTGTATTGAGAAAGAGGAGAGTCTCGGCGGCACCTGTGTGCGGGTGGGCTGCATTCCGAGTAAGGCGATGTTAGAAAGCAGCGAACGCTATCATGAAGTCCAGCACAGTTTTAAGGACCACGGCATTGATGTGAGCGGCGTCGAGCTGAATTTGGAAAAAATGTTGGCGCGCAAAAATAAAGTCGTTAAGGCTAATACCGAAGGTGTCGCGTTTCTATTTAAGAAAAACAAAATTACACGCTACTCGGGCACAGGTGAAATTACCGCACAGAGCAAAGTCACCGTTCACAGGGCTGATGGTGATGAAGAACTCGAGGCTGAGCACATCATCATTGCCACAGGTTCATCGGTAGCGACAATTCCGGGCGTTGAACCTGACGGGGACCGTATCGGCACATCGACAGAGGCGCTAGAGTACACCCAAGTCCCTGAACATTTGATAGTCATTGGTGCGGGGTATATCGGTTTGGAACTTGGTTCAGTCTGGTCGCGCTTGGGGTCGAAGGTCACAGTGCTGGAATATCTGGACCGGATTCTGCCCGGGATGGACGCCGACCTTGCTAAAGACGCGCTGAAAGTGTTTAAAAAGCAGGGGCTCGAGTTTCACCTCGGTTCAAAAGTCACCGCTGCCAAAGTCGAAGGTGACAAAGTCACGGTTGAAGTTGAGGGCATGGAATCCCTGACGGGAGACCGCGTGCTCGTTTCGACAGGGCGTAAGCCAAATACGGAGAGCTTAGGCTTGGAGAACATCGGTGTCGAACTGGACGAGCGTGGGCGTGTCAAAGTAGACGAGCATTTCAAAACCAACGTCGAAGGCATTTACGCCATCGGTGATGTGATTCCTGGCCCCATGCTGGCGCACAAGGCTGAGGAAGACGGTGTGGCCTGCGTCGAACTTATCAAAACGGGCGCGGGGCACGTCGACTATGGACTCATCCCCGGGATTGTCTATACCGAACCCGAAATCGCTACCGTAGGTAAAACTGAGGAACAGCTTAAAGAAGAGGGCGTTGACTACAAAAAGGGCGTTTTTCCCTATCAGGCAAACGGACGCGCCCGCGCACTTGGCATGACCGAGGGCAAGGTCAAGATTTTAGCCGATGCAGGGACCGACCGCGTTCTAGGCGTTCACATCATAGGCGTTCGTGCAGGCGACCTGATTGCCGAAGCGGTTGCGGCGATGGCCTTTGGCGCGTCCTCTGAAGATATCGCCCGCACCGTCCACGCCCACCCGACGCTATCCGAAATTGTGAAAGAGGCAGCGTTAGCGGTTGAGGGACGTGCTATTCATATGTAGCGTCAGAGTTTAAACTTTGCGTCATCAAGAAGTGACGTGACGATTTCTCTGGCTGCATTTGCTTTGGCAATTCGCCCCGCCGCTGAGCGCATACGCTTTCGTAACTCAGGTGCTTCAAAAAAATGTTTGACCTTGTGGTTAAAAACGCTTAGGGGTTCGATGCGCATGGCTGCGCCGTTCTCGAGCAAATAACTCGTATTGGCCTCTTCTTGCAGCGGGTACGGTTGAACAATCGCAAAGGGCAGGCGGGCAGCTAAAGCCTCACTGCTGGTGAGCCCCCCTGGTTTACCCACGAGTAAATCTGCGGCGCTCATATAGGTAGGTATCTCTTTGCTAAAGCCCACCATATCGAAGCTAGCTAAGCCGTCATAGTCGCCTAATTCTCTAGTCGCTAGGTCCAACAGGTCGGTGCTGCGACCAAATACAAAGGTCGCTGTTAAGGGCCAGCGTAATGTTTTGAGCGAGTTTACGAGTGTTTTGACAAGAGGCGCATCCAGACCGCCCGCCATAATGAGCATAAGGTCGCGGTCTTCAGAATAGCCGAGGGTACGGCGGGCATCTGTTTTGCTCTCGAGCCCACTAAACCTCAAATCAATTGGAATTCCGCTCACCCGAATGCGCTCGGGGTCAACACCTGAGGCGCTTAGGTGAACGGCGACTTCATCGGAGGCGACAAAGTACCTATCGACCCCCGGCTGAAACCAGAAACTGTGCGCAAAAAAGTCGGTGATGACGATAGCCTGCGGGATGGATGTTCGATTATCCCGCTCTCGCAAAAGTGCAGGCGCTAAACGGCTACTTAAGAGTTCAGGCGCTAAAAAATGAGTGTGAACAATAAAATCGGGCTCATAGCGCTTGATGAGGCGCGGCAAGTAAAAAGACACCAGCCGCGTTAAACGGGCGCGCAGTTTTTCCTGGCGGGACTTTTGCTCACCAGGTGTGCGGTCTAAGCGCCGCCCCAGCCAATCGACAAATTCTGGCGCGGTTCGTACCAAATCGAAATAGGCTTGACTGTAGAACCGTCGGAACGGTTTGCTCGTATAGTCGAGCAGGTCGATGTGGGTGACGTCTGCACCGCGCTCAGCGAACGCCGCCTCTAACGCCCGCGCCGCCGCGACATGACCGCCTCCAATAGACGCCGAAATAATAAGAATGCGCTTAGCCGCCATGAAGACGAGTGTAGCAACCTACGGGGATTGGTACATTAATTCAGATACAGCCTACTAAGGTTTGATTGCTCGAGGCCAATGCTCAAAACGGACATGAGTCTGCAAATTTACATCTCTTATTTACCTCGTATAGCAAGCACGTTCTTATAATGTTCTGAATCGTTTCAAATAAAAATCCCCTTCTGCCTATAAGCAGAAGGGGAACAGTTCACTGATTCTTTGCAGACGCTAGCGTCTGCAAAGAATCAGTGCGAATTCAAAATCTAACGTGAAGGTCCTACTTATTCCATTCCCTCACTCATCATAGAATCTGCGGGTAAGGCGACCGACTCTGCTTTGGCAACCTCGAGCATAAGCGCAGGTGAAGCGTCGCCCATCATGCCCATCATGTCCATAGCTAATAGGTCGTCAAAGCGCAGAACAGCGTCGTTCGACTTTTCAGCGACATAAGCGTAAGTACCGTCGTAAACAACGTCGACAGGGTTGCCCAGCATAGAGGATGGGCCGCCAATTTGAACAGAAACGGTCGTGTTACCCGTTGCAATTGCGGCGTCGCTAATGACGAAAAGCTGACCGTCTTCGGCGCTACCAGCGTCACCGACATCGGTCAAGATAAGCGCGTCACTAGGCGCGTAGTAGCTAACCCCGTGCAAGTTGACAGAGATTTGGTTGCCATCGGCGTCGGAAGGAATAATAGTTCTCGTTGGACCTTCGGCGCCCATCGCCGTAGCGAAGCCTTCATAAACAAGTAGGGCGCCATCTGTGCCGCTTGCGTAAAGCGTGTCAGAGGCGGTGTCATGGTGAACATCCCAGACGCTGCGCTCGCCGCCCAAGTCCGTGACGCTGCCCATCATGTTCAGGTCGCGGTCAAAAACGACAATCGCTTTTGCGCCAAAGTCGGCTACGATAACTAAGCCTAATTCGTCGACAACCTGAAGTCCTTTAGGGCCGTTCAAACCTTCGGTCATCATCATTTCCCCATCAGCTAGCATCATGCTCTCAGCCATATTCCCTAGCTCAGGCACACCCACCAGTAAGCCGCCCTCCGCGACATCTACGGTTAGATAGGCCGTGCCGTCTGCTGCAAAGGCGATACTTTCGACACTGGTAACGCCTTCGGCAAAACCGTTAAAGGTCAAAAAGGTTTCGCTAAGGTCGGGGGTTAAGCCGTAAATAGCGTCGTTCTCGAGTTCCCCTGGGTTTGAGGTGGCGTAGATAACGTTGGGCGTCATCATGCTCATATCAGAGGTTTGAGCTAAGCCTACGGTTAATACTGCAATTAAAGCGGTTATAAGTATTTTCATCTTTCTCCTTAAATCTAAAGAGGCAGGTGGGAAAGCTTCCCACGTGTTGCCCTTCAATGAGTACCTACACCTAATGAGCTAGTTTGGATGTTTGGGTTAAATTAGAAGAGGAAGAAAACCTCGCTTTTTTAAGCCAAATTATCTAAAATCCAAGGGCCCTTAGTTCCCCACTGACAGGGCGTCTGGTGGTGAGAGGAGAAGGGTAACTTTTTCCGTCGTGCGCACACCTTTACCCTTTATTCCTTAACCGCGTCTTTAGCTAACTTTCACGGTCATCACCGGCCCAGGTGTTAGCATGTGCATGCTTATAAGGAGGTGGCTATGCGCTTTGCTATAGCACTTTTTACCCTTTGTTTATCCCTTGCAGCTTGTCTGCCCGAGGAGGATGTCATTCCTTCGCTACACGATATTGCGCTTTACAGTAACGCTTCTGATTTGCGTGGTCTTTACGGCTATGTTTACGGTGAGCCTGCAACCTTGAACCTTGGCGAGCGCGAGATTGCGCTGACCAGAGGCCGCTCGAGTGACCCTTTAGCCGTTAGCAACGCGCTGCTTATTGACGGGCAGCCGTTTCTGCAAAACCCACTGAGCCGCTTGTCACCGCCGCCCACACGGGTACAGCGTATTCCTTTAACCAGTGATGTTCAGCTCGAGGTCGGTCAAGGCAGCCGCGTCGACGAAGTCGTTTATTTTGACGGTGGTAAATGGTTTACCCTCGTCGAGAGCCCATCGGCAACTGTGGGTCAAAAAATTATTCCTAAGGAACGCTTTGGGGGCCTGCGCAACTTAGGCGAGTTGACCCTCGAAGAAGCGCAGATGCTCGAGACAGCTCTCGAGCCTCGTGCCCCTGTCGCGGTAAGCCTTTTGCCCGCCTCACTGGTACCCGCGCGTCAGGTCAGCGGTTTGTCTAATTACCGCCGCACCGCGCTTTACGTGCAGCAAACCGTGCCGACAGACGACAGCGCCTACACGCCGCCCGCCACGGACCTTATCTGGGAGGTCATTGCCTCGGGTGCTCAAGCCACGCCTGGCGAGACACCCAGCTTTCAGTTCATAACAAGTGAAACGCAACTGATTGAGGCTTGGAACCGCGCTTACGGCACACGGCTCAATGTACCGCCCCTACCCGACATAAACTTTCGCCGCGAAACCTTAGTGGCGGTTTTTCAAGCCACCAAACCTTCGGGCGGTTACGGTATAGAGGTTCAAGGTGTGAGCTTAGAGGGTAATGATATCTATGTCGATGTGCTCGAGACCGAACCTGCGGCAGGCGCTATTACGACTCAGGCATTAACAACACCGTGGTTCATGCTGCGTGTATTGCGCGGTGACGTGAACGCGGCTTGGTTTAGAGAGTCGGTAGAGAACGCCCTGATAGGGGTGGCGCAAAGAACGAACTAATAGCAGGGGCTTGTACCTAGTTTTAGTTTAGACGGGTCCAAGCTCTTTTTCTTTAAAGGTTTTTAGAAACAAGAAAGCGCAGCGCTTTGTACAAAGCGCTGCGTCTTTACTTAGATTAGACTTTTAAAAGTCTTTACGGCTGGAATTTATCTGTTATCCAACGGTGTAAGGGAACCGTCACTCGAGGTCACACCGACAGGTGAGAGTAGTATCTCGCGTGAACCAATATCGAAGCGCTGAGGTGCAGCTTGTAAGCAGTTGGGGCTACAAGCTGGCAGACTATAGGGGTCGGCCGCACTTTTGTTAACTTCGTATCCCATGTCCTCTAGGGTGGCTGGTTCCAGTCGACCTAGTGGATTTGCAGAGCCTGAGTTCAAGTACCCTGTCATGAGCAAGTTGTCAAAGGTCTCTTCGTCCCAGTGTCCGCAGCGTGTACCAGAGCCGCCGCCGTCTTCAGCAGGAACGTCTCCAGAACCGCCTAAGGCTTGCCACTCAGTTTTGGCGCTAGCACCTGTATTGGTAGGCGGGGATGGGCAGGTCGTCAGGTTGAAATTGTCCCAAAGCGTGCCAATACCAAATACGTGTCCCATTTCGTGCAGAATGACGTCACCAAAGTTAGGAATATTGACGTCGGCACTGTCAAACTTCATGACGCCGTAAGACGTAAGGCCACCCTCACTAGAGCTGCGTCTTAGGCACGGACCCGCCGAGGCAAGTACGCCGCCAGGACCATCTCTGGGGGCAACTTCAGCGTAGATAACGACGTCGGCGGTGGTGAGTGTGCCGTTATAGGCAGGCTCACCCTGAGAACAGCGGTTAGATGGTTTATTAACCGTCGTTGTAGGTAAGTCGCCTACGATGACTTGTTCCCAGCGGTTTGCCGCAGCAATAAATTCTTGCTTTTGGGCGTCAGTAATACTGGGGCCGAAAACAAATTCAACGTCAAAGTTACCGTTGCTTGGTGGTATGGGTGGGTCGGTAGGCTCAGGATCCGGTGGCGTGGGTGGATCAGTAGGCTCAGGATCCGGTGGTGTGGGCTCCGGATCGGGTTCTGGCTCGGGTTCTGGATCCGGTGGTGTGGGTGGATCGGTAGGTTCAGGATCCGGTGGCGTGGGCTCGGGTTCTGGTTCCGGCTCGGGTTCGGGAGGTGTAGGATCTGGGTCGGGCTCAGGCTCAGGTTCTGGTTCTGGCTCGGGTTCGGGTGGATCAGGAACGGGCGGGTCGGTTGGCTCTGCCGGCTCATCGTAAGAGACGCGCAGCGTCAGACCTGAATACGACGTGTAACCACGTATCATGATGTAGTAACGGCCTTCTCGAGGACTTCTGGCAAAGCATGATTCGTTGCTGCCGTACCGGTAGGGGCGGCAGTCGTAGTCCGTTAGGGTAGGAAGGCTACCGTAGTTGACATAAAGGTCAGCGTCTCCGCGACCCCTCAAAATGCTAACCGAAAGGTTCGTCGCGTCAGCCGGTACCGTAAGGTAATAAGCGCGCCGACTACCCCGGCGTCCTGCGAGATTAGTAAGTTCTGTTTCGAAATCCATCATGGGAAGGCCGAAGGTTTCAACCTGCACGCCGTCGTCCTCGAGAATTTCGGGCTTTGCGCCGTCGCTATCTGTTTCTGAGCATGCCGCTAAAATTAAGAGCATGCTCAGTACAAGCCCGGCTATACCTAGTTTGTAAAAACGTTTCACACGTTTTCCTCTCTGAAATCAATAACTTGATATCATATTTCTGACGCTGCTTTAACTCTCGACTTATCTGTAAAAATCCAGATTTGCTTTGCACGCGTTCAGTTTTCGTACCTGAGCGCTAATCCCCTTAGCTATGCAAAACAAATAATGTAAAGCAGTTACCAAACAATTGTTTACTGATCAATGTATCTACATGTTCCTTAGCAAAGTTCTATAAACCCCCTGATTTCAACACTATTTTGTTTCTCCTCGGACGTCCAAACGGAGCATAACAAGATAGAGGTTAGATAGAGGTTAGTTAGAGGTTAATGTGAGGGCGATTTATGAGAAAATCATCTAATTTTTGTCTCATGTGCAAAAAAATTTGCCAAAATTACAATTTTTTGGTGTACTACTCGCAATGACATGAACTTGACGGCGACATCTCGACAGTTATTCCTTTTGAGAATTACTGAACAATTTGTCTTGCGCTTTCTGATGTTGCTGCTTAGTAATAGGAAAGCGCAAGACAAAAACAATAGCGAGCAGAAAAATACCTGCTGATACGGGGCCTGCCATCATTTGCAGGGCCGTTACCGTGGTTGTACTTTGCGCGACGACGCCCTGCTGATAGCCAAACACCGCCGCGACAATGGCATTTGAAAACACGCCAATGGACCCTGCTAACTTTTGCCCGAAGGTAAAAAGGGCGTAGACAAGTCCTTCGCGCCGCTGCCGATGCTCGAGTTCATCAAACTCGACAACGTCGGGGAGCATCGCCCAGGGGAATAACATAACGGCTGAAAACCCCACACCTGCGCAGGCGCTCATGAGCAAAAGAAAAGCTGAGACGCGGCCTGCTGGGGAAAAGAGCGTGAGTAACAGAACGCTCGAGCTTAAGATGACCAGGCCCGCTATAAGAGAGCTTCGCTTGCCAAAACGCCCCGCCACAAAGTTCCACAGGGGAAAGCTTAAAATAGCGACGCCAAAAAGTGTGCCTAGCACAAGCGGTTGCGCCTCCGCCTGAATTAGTAAGCCCGATTCTAAATAAAAAGGCAAAATAGAGTTTAAGACCATAATACCTACCGTGAGCACGACGAACAATGAAAAAATTTCTTTAAAGCCGTAAATGCTAAAAGCTGAACGGTACTCGCTCAAAAACGAGCCGCGTTGCTTGGGGGGCACAGCGCCGTTACTGGGCTCTTTCACGGTAAGCACCATAATGAAGTAGGCCACCACCGTAACAAGACCAAAGACGACGCCCATCATGAGCCAGCCCAGCGGGCTACTGCTCGCCAGGGCGTTACTTTGGCTAAAGGCAAGAATGATAAAAGGCGGCAGGGCAAACGCCAGCATTGATGCCAGGGTGCCAAACCCCATGCGAAAACTTGTCAGGCTCGTACGCTCGTCATATGACCTGGCAATATCTGGGGTCAGGGCCATATAAGGCACCTGAACCACCGTATACAGAACAGAAAATAAACAAAAAAAGAGGAGGGCCAGACCAAATTTAAGCGCCTGCCCTCCGTCAGGAACAAGCCAGAGCAGGGCAAAACTTATACCAAGTGGCACAGCGCCCCAGCGGATAAAGACTTTACGACCTAGGCGGCTTTTTAAGCGGTCAGACAGAACACCCATAAAGGGGTCGAGCACCGCGTCTAAAACGCGGCCTAAGACAAAGATAATGCCTGCTAACAGCGGCTCGAGCCGAACAATATTGATAAGAAAATAAAGCAGCCAGGTATTGACCGCCACAAAGGTCAAAGACGCGCCGACATCAGCCACGCCGTAACCTAACTTTTCACCTCTCGATAAAGTCTTTTCCACCTCAGAAAGAGCCTATCACCTGCTTAAGAGAATTGGTCCTATAGCTATTCATTAAAGCTGGCGGTCAGCGGTGGTTTTCGTAACGATTGGCCCGGCTTAAGTCATGCAGGCTCGCAAGCTCTGATTGAGAGAGGTCGCTCGTTTGAGCTGCGCCCACGTTTTCCTCGAGCTGTTCTATACGACTCGTCCCAGGAATCACTGTCGCAACAGCAGGATGGCTTAGCGCGTAACGCAGCGCAAGTTGGCCCTTGCTCCGCTCGGGCGTGACAAGAGCGTCAAGCCCTTGCTGCACTTTTTCTACCTCTTGCTCGGAGTGATCTAAATAGCTTGCAGCAGGTTTATCAGCGAGTAGGCCCTTGGCAACCGGACCCCGCGCAATCACGCTAACGCCCTTCTGCGCTAAGAAATCAAGCACCGTTTCTTCAGGACGTTTGTCGAGCAGGCTGTACTGCATCATCACGCTTGTCAAGTTAGAGCGCCCGAGCCACTCACGTATCACGTTGGGCCGAATAGAGGAGATACCGTAAGCGCGAATGAGGCCCTCGCTTTTTATCTCCTCAAAAGCCTCGGTAGCTTCATCGATAGGGTCGTCTAGTGTGCCACCGTGAAGCTGATACAGGTCGATATAGTCGGTTTGAAGGCGCTCGAGACTCCTTTGAACGCCCTCCTTAATCCAGGCTTTCGACGGGTCCCAGCGCCAGCTTTTACCGTCATCATTCCAGCGGTTGCCGACCTTGGTTGCGATAACGACCTTTTCTCTAACGGGTGCAAGCGCCTTACCGACAAGGCGCTCGTTTTCACCCTTGTCATACAGGTCAGCCGTGTCGAAAAAGGTCACACCCAGCTCAACAGCACTTTCTAACAAAGTTACGGCCTTAGCCCCGTCGGTTCCCAAAGTCATACAGCCGAGGCCGATTTCGCTTACATAAAGGTCGCTTTTACCAAGTTGTCGTTTGTTCATGAACACCATCTTGACATGGATAGACCTAGGTTCCTGAGGATAGTTACCGCTAGTATTGTTTGAGTGGAGGTTGACGCTTGAGAAGCTGTTAAAGGTTGATGGTTGAAAGTTGGGTTTCTTCCAACTTCTTGCTCCTAGCTTCTTGCTTTTATTTCCCTTAGTGAAGGGCAGGCACAAGACCTGCCCCTACGGGTGTAAGGGTGTGCGTCAGACCCTTTTTCGATATTTGATATTTGATTTTCCTTCAATCTCTACTGGCATATCAACATGGGCGTCTTGCTTTGTCGCAACAGGTCGTCCAAAACACCGCCGAGCAGGGGCTCGAGCACCGGGCTGTAGCTGTAGCCGCCGACGATGAGCAGGTCGCTTTGGGTTTTCTCGAGGGCGCCCAGAAGTGCAGGTGTGACGCTGCCATTTTCCAATTTATAGCTTGCCGTAACACCGTGTTTAACTAAGTAAGCTTGCGCCTGGTCAAGCGTTTTTTGACTGACCTTGCCAAATTCACCCACGGTGACGACTGTTAGGGGAAGGTCCCAACGTTTAGCAAGATAGGCCGCGGCGAACAGCGCCATGTGAGACCGTGCGCTGCCGTCATAAGCCAGCATGGCTTTCATCATGGGCGTAACGGTTTCGGGAACAACCAAAATAGGACGCGGAACCTTGCGAATTAGGGTTTGAAAGCCTTTGTTAAGCCCGAAGCTACTGCTCAGTCCTTTACTCAGCTCGAGTCCCCGTTCTTCGGGGGGATAAGACAAGTTGGCAACCACAACATCGACCCACGGTGAACGCTCGGCTATCAGCGGTACGACCTGACCGATTTCAACCGCGAGTTGAGCGTTGATGCCTGCGGCGCGGCTACGCTCTTCAAAGCGCTGGCGTAGCGCCTCGACACTGTCTGATTTCGCACGTTCCTCTGTGGCAGCAATGTGCAGACCGTAAATACGCACCTGTTCGCGCTTGGCAAGCATAAAGGCTTGCTCGAGCGCGTTCCAGCTTTCTTCGCTGCCCGAGAGCGGCACTAAGATTTCATCTGGAAAGTAGCTTTCGGGGTTAAGCGCCTTTGCGCGGTCTTGTCTAATCGTAGGATTGCGTTGCTCACTGACGCCCGTGGCGACAGCTTCGGGGCTCAGCGTCCAGCCGAACTGTGTCTCGAGTTCAGCTTGGTAGTCTGCTAAGAACAGATAGAGGTCGGCGGGGGTGCGTCCGGGAAAATCCTGAAGTAAGCCCCGTTCTTCGATAAGCTCGGTGACAGGCGCAAAAATATCGTCGTACCAGTTGCTTACGGCTTCGTCATAGCTGATGTCACGCTTTTTGTCGAGCCCCATGTAGTAGCGGTGAATTTGAATGTGCTCGAGGAGTTTGTCGTATTCTCCTGGCGCGGTTACGCGCAAGCGTTCTCTAACATCAGCATCGGGGCGCAGTTTGTGAAGCTCTGTTTTAGTGAAAAAGTCAGCTAATTCCTCTTTGAGAATAAGCTCGTCGGGTTTCGTGTCGGGGTCTAACGGCACAGAGGTCTGCACGTCAGTAACGTACGCCTCGATATATTTATGCCCCTGCTGCCGCGCCACTGAGACGCGGTGATTGCCGTCTTTGACAAAGTAGGCGTCACCGATACGGTAAACCTCGATAGGCGGTACACCGCTCATACCTGCCATTGCCTGTTTGACACCAACCCAACGGGCGCGCCCGCTATCTTTTAGGGGTAGAAAGCTGCGGCTAAAGTCGCTGTAGCGCCCGACGCTGCCGATAATGTTCTCGAGGGGAACCTCTTCTAAACGCGGTAAGGCGCTCTCGACACCTTTAAGCCGCTTACGCACTTCATCATAGGAAAGTAGTTCGGTTGATTGCCCAGTGAGTCTCGCTAAAACGCTTTGTAAATCAGCGCGAATACGGGCCTGGCGGAAATCTTGAAGGGCCGAAGCAGGTGAATCCACAGGACACAGTCTATGCGAAAAATGGGAGTGATGTTGGCTTTAGAAGCAGAAACGTTTACCCCTGCCTCAGTAGGTGAGTATCACTTGAAGCCCCTTCGGGGTGTGCGAGAGAGGCGCTACTCCACTAAAGTTATCAGATTTGGTGCTAGAGCTTGTGCAATATCGTTAAGTGCCTGCTCTCTTAGGCGCGCCAAATCAGGATCGTTTCGCTCATTTGGTAGATTGTCGTGAGCGAACTCAGTTCTCGTGCTCGTATAGACCTCTGAAAAGTAAGTTTTTGTGGACTTGACATTATCAGCGTTAATAACAATAGCTTGGAGTTGGACTCGGCTTGTTACAGATCGGTGAACAGTGGCAAATTCCTTATATAAGAGGGCTGTTCGTTCGTATATGGGAGCGCTTACGAGTACCCCGTATTGTGCTCCCATATCTTTTGCCAGCAAAGCGGCTTCCAAATATGCCCTATTGCCCCGAATGTCGCGAATGCTCTCCTGCTGGCGGACGCCCAGTAGTGGAGCAAACCGAACCCTGCCTGATATAAGCTGCCGTTTTAATGCTCTCTCGAGTTCGCCAGATAAACCCCAAACCTTGGTTTCTTCTGGGCCATTGATAACTGCAATCCGGTTGAGCGCGCCCGTTTTCGGTAGACAACTGCCCACAGCTAAACTGAGCATAGCTAGGAAAATAAGGAAACGAATATTCCTTAATCTTTGAGCTGCACTTAGTGTGACAGGTGCCAAAGATGGCAGCTTAGAAACCTCTATCTTGCATTAGAGTTGAGAGAATATCGCCGCGCAGCAAACCCTGATAGACCCCTAAAACCTTAAACTCATCTGCTTCGACTTTTGTTACCGGATAGTCAGGGTTGTGCGGGCGCAACGCGTAAGCCCCGTCGTTTAACTTGTCTAAATACTTAAGTGTCGCTTCGCTTTCACCGACAATAACGGCGCAGATTTCACCCGTATGGTTAGGAACAGGCTGCTGCTTGAATAGCACCACATCGCCATTTTGAATAAGATCAGCCATCGAGTCGCCTTGGACCCGCAGGGCAAAGTGACTGTCGTGAAAACCTGAGAGGGGTAAAAAGCTCTCGGCTTCTTGCACGGCTTCGCTTAGCGGACCTGCTGGAATCGACCCCATGACCGGAACCCCAGTAAGCTCAGCGGGCAATTCTAAATGAGGGGAGCGTCCGCGGCCCTTACTCTCAAAAACGAGGTAGCCCTTTTTATTGAGGGCGTCTAGGTGTTGTTTGAGCGAGACATAGTGCATGCCGACGTCTCTGGCAAAGCTCGAGAGGTCCGGCAGCGTACCGGTGCGCCGCTTGTGGTCACGGAGTTTCGTGAAGATGCGTTGTTGTGCGTTCGATAGTGGTTTCATAGTTTTATCACCATTCGCCTTAATTATTAAGGTAAACTATACGCTATGTCAAGTCAATGTCAAGTGATTAGAAATTCAGGGCGTCTGGCAAATAGGCCTAGCACGCGAATGTGAGATTGTATATAGAGACATTTAAGGGAATGATGAAGGCTGATGCTAGACAGTATCCCACGCGACATGCTATAATTTTTGTAGCAGAGGTTCATGCGTAAAACTTAAACAGACATTCTCAACAATTTGTTTTTAGGAAGAGACGAGGTACGTAATGTTACATACATTTGACAATTTAGTAAGGCCCAGCGATTGTAACGCAACGGAGATTGTGCCAGACGCGCTCGCCTTACCTACCCGCACGGTAGAGCCTGGTGGGGTGCTCTACGAAGCCAGCCGCGAAGCTGTATCGCTCTATATCGTTAACTACGGTGTTTTAAAGGCGATTGTGCCCACCTCACTCGGGCGTGACCGCATTGCTGACCTGTACGGTCCTGGTGACGTCTTAGGTTTAGCTGCGCTTGACGGCGGCGACCACGCTGAAACGGTCACGGCTGTTCACGATGCTTGCCTGACCCCTATCGACCCGCAACAAGCCATGAATGACCGCAAGTTGCGCGACTACATCATGCAGAGCATGGCGCGTCAACTGCGCCGCAGCCGCGAGATGATTGATGAGGGTGAGCTTCCGGTAGGAGCAAGGGTCACGAAAGCCTTCCTGCGCTTAGCAGGCCGCTTCGGTCAAGACGCTGATGATACGCAAGGGATTAAGCTTCCCTTAGCGCTTACCCACGAAGACTTAGCAGATTTGACGGGCAGCTCGAGAGTCACCATTACCCGTATTCTGGGTGAACTTCGCAATGAGGGTGCGCTCTCAGGGACACGCGGCGTTTACGTGGCTGATGTGAAGGGACTCGAGAAAGCTACCGATAATTACGTCATGCAAGTTCTGTAGATAAGGCATAACTAAAAACGCCGCATTCATGACGAATGCGGCGTTTTCTATATCCTGGAATGTTTAGGCTTCACGGCCTCCATCAAGCTCGTCTTGATAAACTTTCAAACCTGCTTCGTCACCGTCAACAAGATATTGAGCTTGCTTCGCCCACGTTTCCATACTAGCGGCCATGTTCATCTCGGCGGCTTCGGCGGCTTTTTGAAAGTCCTCTTCGCTGGCTTTGGCAACGTCGGCATAGGTGCTAATGCCAGCAGCAATAAGCGCCTCGGCATATTTGGGACCAATACCCTCAACTTTGGTGAGGTCGTCGGCCTCTGCACTGCTAGACGTTTCAGCGTCAGCGGTTTCTGCAACTGAGGTCTCTGCTGTAGCCTCTTCAGGAGCGGCACTTTCTTCTACGATAGCTTCGTCGGCAGCATCAGTTGTAACTTCTTCAGCTACTTCAGAGGTAGCCTCTTCGGTGGCAGCCTCAGATTCTTGCTGGGCAGCTTCTTGTTTAACAGCTTCTTCGGCGGCCTTCGCTTCCTCAGCGGCTTGGGCTTCAGCAGCTACTTTCGCTTCTTCAGCAGCTTTAGCCTCCTCGGCAGCCTGAGCTTCAGCAGCTTCTTTAGCGGCTACCTCAGCGGCAGCGGCGTCTTTGGCAGCTTGCTCGGCGGCAGCGGCGTCAGTTTTGACTTTTTCTTCTCTAGCAATGCGAGCGGCGGCGCGGTCCTCTTCTTGACGGCCCACATCTGTTTTCAGACGCGCAGCTTTACCGCGAAGTTCGCGTAGATAATAAAGTTTGGCGCGGCGGCTTCGGCCCCGGCGAGTCACGTCGATTTTATCGATAAGGGGTGAGTGCAGCGGGAAAACGCGCTCGACGCCCTCACCAAAGCTCACTTTGCGCACGGTAAAGCTTGCGCGCGCGCCTTTGCCATTTTGCTTGGCAATCACGACACCCTCGAACGCCTGAATACGGCTACGGGTTCCCTCGACCACTTTGTAGTCGACGCGAACCGTATCGCCCGTGTCAAACGCGGGAACGTCATCCTTAATAAAGGGTTGTTCGATGGAGCGCAAAATCGCGCCTTTATTGTATTTCATAAACACCTGCTTCGTTTTCTGAAGATTCTGCTGTTCACAGATGGTGCCGTAAGAGCCAAGTAAAAAGGTGCTTCCGTCGGCACAGCCTTGCAATTGTAGCCTACGTATGGGGGCTGATGCAAGCGGTGGGAGACCGCGATTGAAGATTTAGGGGGTTTAGAGGGGTTGCGTTGATGAGGAACTCGAGCCCACTTATCAGGGTAAAGAGAAACTCCAAACCCTCAACCCTTTACCCCAAACCCCGCTTTTCTCCGTTCTCTGTCCCTCGACCTCTGACCCCTGACTAAGGTTGTATACTTGCAAAGCCTTATGACGCGCCTTCAAGAACAAAAGCACTCTGCTAACTTCAATAAACTCCGTAAGCGTTTAGAGCGTAACTGCGCCAAGGCAATTACCGACTACGGCATGATTGAAGAGGGCGACAAGGTCATGGTTTGCCTATCAGGTGGTAAAGATTCGTACACTCTGCTCGATACATTGAGTGCCTTGCAATCGAGAGCGCCTATCTCTTTTGACTTGTTCGCTATGAACTTGGACCAGAAACAGCCAGGGTTTCCTGAAGATGTGTTGCCTAATTATCTAGATGAGTTCGGCGTGCCTTACCAAATTGTCGAGCAAGATACGTACAGCGTGGTCAAGGCGAAAATTCCCGAGGGTAAGACGATGTGCTCGCTCTGTTCACGTTTGCGGCGCGGAGTTATTTACCGCGTTGCTGGGGAAATCGGCGCGACTAAAATTGCGCTGGGGCATCACCGTGAGGATATTCTCGAGACCTTCTTTCTAAATATGTTTTTCGGTGGACGTCTGAAAAGTATGCCGCCCAAACTTGTGAGTGATGACGGTAAAAACGTGGTGATTCGCCCGCTAGCGTATTGCCAGGAAAAAGATATTGCCCGTTACGCACGGGCGAGAGAATTCCCTATCATTCCCTGCACGCTATGCGGTTCACAAGAAAATTTGCAGCGCAAGCAGATTCGCAAGATATTGGACGAATGGGACGCGGCTGACCCCAAGCGCTTGGACACGATTTTTCGCTCCCTAAAGCACACGACGCCCTCGCACTTACTCGACAAAAACTTGTTCGACTTTGAAGGCTTGAATGTTACCAGTGAGGTACTCGAGGGTGACATCGCTTTCGATGACCCATTACTAGTCCTCAACTAAAAGCGCTTAGTCCAATATTAACGAAGGAAAATTCATGAACCAGCTAGATTTGAGTGGGCTACCCGACCTACCCCAAACGCCTTATCTAAAAGACCTTGCTCAAAGGTTATGGCAAACGAATGACACTGCTGCCCTTTGGCTCGGCGGGAGTTTGGCAGAAGCTAAGGGAGACGCTTATAGCGACGTTGACCTGCGTATTGCTGTGGAGGAGGCTGAATTCTCGAGCTGGCAAACCCCTGATTTAGACCAGATTTTCGGACAAGCTTGTCTTGCACACACCACTCTGAATTTTAGCGAGAGTTTGCTGCACCACGTTTTACTAGAAAACGGCGATATCTATGACCTCTATATTCAAAAGGTCAGTAATCCCATCATCAATGAAGGACGAATCATTCTTGGCTGCCGCGACGCGGCGTTTTTGGAGAAATTACAGACGCCCCCCAAACCTTACAGCCTGGATGCAGACCTCGAGCCTAAAACTGTTTTGGAAGTCCTCGAGCAATATTGGTTGGGGTCGCACAAACACCGTAAAGCCTTACACCGCGACTTAGAAGTTTTATCTTGGGAGGGGCTGAATTTGTTTCGCCCTGTGCTGGTGCGACTGGCTTATATGCTCGCAACGGGGCGCGACTGCGGGGATATTCGCCGCCTGAAAATTCACGGTTTTTCGCCAGTGAGTCGGGCGCTGCGTGAAACAGATATTCTAGAAACGATTGGCTTGCCTGTGCGCAACCGTGACGAGATTATGGGGGCGCTTGACAGCCTGCATAAAGAGGTTGGTCAGGTGGGGCGTGCGCTAGCTGAAAAGTACGGGTTTGCGTATCCTGAGAGGCTCGAGGCAGTGGTGCTCGAGCACTGGGTAACGTTTAAACGACGTCAAGCATCTTGACTGCCTAATCACAGTTATAGCGACCTACTTATCTTTGGGGGATAATATCTTAGTAATCAAAATACGTTGCAGACTTTACAAGAGGTGAATATGAACCTAAAGCATTTACTTTTGACACTACTAACCGCATTAATCGCTTGTAGCCCCGCGCAGTCAAATGATAATTCGCCACGCTTTGCTTCATCTGTTGTCGGTACAGACTTTGATTTTATCCTGGATACTGATCCCTCGACATTTTTGTGTCTCGAGTACAAGGGGCAGCGCACGCGTGAGATGCCGGACAAAACTAGCAAAGATGCCCTTTTTCAACCTGCTTTTGTCTTCATGTCTTATTACGATGATGGAACGAGTATTGATATGGCACTTGACATAGACTTTGCAGATGAAACTACGGCGCGTGAAGAAGCGCTGCGCTATGTTCCGCGCCTCGGTAAGCTCCCTACCTTGCTGCGTCAAGACATTGAGAGACTAGTCATTCATAAGGGCAATCCAGACGCAACAGCCTTTAGCGATATAGGGCTTATTGTTGTTTACTCAGATAACGCAACAAAACGAATTTCTACCCATGATCTTGAAGAAACTATTTTCCATGAGTCTGTTCATGCCTCTTTAGATGAGCCTTATGCTGGTTCGGCAGCGTGGCTAGATGCCCAAGCAAGTGACAGCGCTTTCGCAACCAACTATGCTAGCGAAAATCCTGAAGGTGAAGACTTAGCGGAGTCAGCGTTGTTTGCCTATACGCTTATTCACCATCCAGAAAGAATCCCGGAGGATGATGCTACATGGCTTCGCAACACTATCCCGGCTAGAATTGCATTTATCGAAACACTGCTTCCAGGTGATGAGCCTATTTTCAAGCAGATGGCTCCTGAATATCCCTGTGATGGCTCAGGAGACACATTTACAATCAACTAAACCTCTCACTTACGCTAAGCAGTTTCTCAAGTTGTGATGCGGTTAGTATCCAGCCACTCGGCAAGTTTTGCTAAGTGCTGAGTAAAGCCGCTTAAATCCTCAGTGTCCCAGGCGGCGAACCAGTTAGTTACATCGGGAGCTAGCTCCAAGCTTACGGCTAGAATTTTCTCCCGTCCTACTGGGGTAATGCTAACGAGCTTTTTCCTCGAGTCCTCCCGGTCTGACGCAACCGCTACAAAACCCTCTTCACTAAGCTTTTTTACAAGTTTGGTAACGCCAGGTTGGTTAATCTCCATAGCGTCTGTGAGTTCTGAAATAGAGTGCTCATTTTTAGGATTCCTTGCCAAATGGTTCAGCAAAGCAAACTGTGAGAGCGTGAAGCCGTACTGACGCAAAAGTGTATTCATGCGCGTTGTGTAGAGCTGGCTGACAATACCCAAAAGTGTTGCAAGTTGAGCTACGATAGGTGCTTCCTCATTCATTAGATATAACCCCTTGACAAATCATTCCTTGGAATATAACCTAGATTCCAAGGAATATAATCGGAGGTTAAAAATGTATACCTATCTGAAGTCCCTTCTTAAAAAAGTCGAAACTAAGCTGCCAATCTGGCTGCACGGAGCGCTTGTCCTGGCTTCATTTGCCCTTGTCGGCGCAAGCAATACAGTTTTAGACGCGAGTTACGCAGCGTCTAGGTATCCGGTACCCTACGCCGTCGGGCAGACAGCCTTTAGCGGCGAGAAGCTCAGAGCTTATTACAGTTATATGCTCGAGCAAGGCACCTTAAACATTTACTGGCAGACACAATTTATCGACTTTGCGTTTATAGCCGCTATGTTCATAGCAGGTCTGGTCGTATCCCTCTTTTTAGCCCGTCTGCATAAAAAAGGCTCTGCGCTTTATAAGATGAGTTTGGCTGCTGCCATCATCGTGCCGCTCGGGGCGCTCTTCGACGTTGCTGAAAACTTTGTGTCATTCGTAATGCTCAGTCAACCCCTGGCGTTTCCAAATTGGCTTGCGCTTGTTTACTCAGGTTTCGCTGTGCTCAAGTTTTCAGCTATAGGGCTTGGTTATAGTCTCTGGGTGCTTTCAGTTCTAGGCTTTGTACTCGTTTATGCGTTTAGGAAACTAAGAGGTAATTTCACTACAGCAAAAGTTTGAGCACAAGCTTCAAGGTTAAATCTTATCCCAGGCTGCTCTCAGAGTTTCGGCACTCTTTGCCACCGCCGTCTCCGCAGCCTCTTTCCCTTCCATCTCAATCGATACATAACCCGTAAAACCTGCGCCTTCCAAAATCCTAAAAATCCGCTCGAAGTCTAGCGGTATCGTAAAGACGAGTCCGCCACCCGGATAGGTCTTAGCGTGGGCAAGGTCAACCCAAGGTGCAATCTTTTCCATCGCGGCGTACATGTCGCCGTCGTAATAAAAGTTGCCCATGTCTAAAATTGCGCGGAGCCAGGGGGAGTTGATTTCTTCAAGAATCCTCAGCATTCCGTCGGCTGTGGTGGTTAGGCCCCAGTGATTCTCGAGTAGCATCATCACACCGCGTTTTTGGGCGTGCTCTACGCAAGCGCCCAAACCCTCAATGGCCCAGTTGAAACCGTCGTCTTCGCTAGCACCTTCCCACGGCGTGACCCAGCCTTTGGTTTCTATCAACCCTGGAGGATTGTCACCGCGCCGCCAGGTTCCCGCGTTCACACGGATAGACGGCACGCCCAGCGCGTGAGCTAAGTCGATGCAGTTTTTGGTGTGCTCGACATTTCCCTTGCGCTTCGCCGCGTCATCCCAAACAAAATCTTGCGCGGTTCCCAGATTATAAAGCGTGACGCCTTTGCGAAAGGCGTGGCGTTTTAGGTTTTGCAAGTAACTATTATCGTCACTTTCTAACTGCTGCTGAAGTATCTCGACCCCCATGAGCCCCAAGTCATGGGCCTGGTCGATAACGTATTCTAAGGGTGTTTTCTCGGGTGTAAAGTGCCAGTAGGAATAGCTGGAAACGCCGAGGCGCAGAGGGGAAGGCATATGGGATCGGTCCTTTCGAATCTAAGATGGTTATATGGTTATAGAGTAAGCAAGGGAGAGGGAGAGCAGGGAAAAAAGGGAGATTATTCTCCTCTGCTCAGCACAACAACTTCTTTCTTCTGCGCTGATTGATAAGCAGCGAGGGCAACCTCGAGCGCCCGCAAACCATCCTCACCTGTTACCGAGGGTTCGCGGTCCGTTTCTATCATTTCTAAAAAGTCTTTGATAAGGCCCATGTCGGCGTTGCTACCCCAGCCTATTTTCTGCGTACCCCCTGTTTTTTCCGAGGTCATCGTTAGCTGCTGGTTATAAGCGTCTATTTTGATAATGCCTTTTTCACCTAGAAGCTCGAGTTTCACATCACCCCAGGTGGGGTAGTTCGGCGGCCGCGACCAGCTTGTGTCGAGCGTGCCGTAAACGCCGTTGGCGAGTTTGAACGAGAGCATACCCGCGTCGTCGATGCCTAAATCGGGGTGGAGCAAGCTGCTACCGACTTCAGCGTAAACTTCAGTAACTTCGGTGTTCCAGAGCCAGCGCAACACGTCAATCACGTGGACGGTGTGGTCGATAACTGCGCCGCCGCCCGAGAGTTCTTTTTCGACAAACCAGCCCCCGGGCATACGCCCGTGGTTGGTGCAGCTTGCCGCGATGACTGTGCCAAGTGCGCCCTCATCCATCATTTTTTTGAGGCTTTGGATGGGCGGCGCAAAACGCACGGGAAAGGCGATTTGCAACTTCGCGCCGTGCCCCTTGCAGGTGTCAATCATCGCCTGGGCGTTCTCTATGGTCGTCGCAATCGGTTTTTCACAGAGGATGTACTTGACCCGCTCCGCGACAATATCGACCATCGAGCGGTGGTAAACGTTTTCCGAGCAGATGATAACGCCGTCAACGCCCTCATCTAAAAGACTCGCGACTTGCGCAAAATAGCTTGTGTTGTAAGTTGCCGCCATCTTGCGCCCGCGTGCTTCGTCGGCGTCGTAAATGCCTGCTAAGGTTACGTGGGGCAGGGCGTTTAAGCAATCTGCATAACTTGTCGCGTGCAGGTGGGCAAAACTCAAGATACCTATTTTCATACGCCCACCTCCGCGAAGTCTGCAAGGGTGACGGGTTTACCCGTTCGCACCGATTCGATAGTTGCAAGGGAGAGCTTGAGTGCCATCAGTCCGTCTTGCGCCGTGACGCGCAGGTCGCCGCTGTGCTCGAGATAGTTCAAGAAATGCTGTAACTCTAAATAATAAGGGTCGTCCTCGATGTAGAGCGGACTGTCGGCGCTCTGCGGTACGCGCTCAGCGCCCTCATCCTCGACTCTTAAACTTGCCTGGACAGGCGCAGCGTTAGACGCGTCCCACTCGAGAATCCCATCTGTTCCTGCAAGCTCGAGCG
>ENA-ORXM01002161-ORXM01002161.1-marine-metagenome-genome-assembly--contig:-NODE-2161-length-24032-cov-4.613191_pt1 | contig 24032 bp, 21 predicted proteins | sample MGYA00237867_ERZ511480 | MGnify/ENA primary metagenome ERZ511480 (study PRJEB26309, sample SAMN06266103) | marine metagenome | isolation source: Algal blade | place: United Kingdom:Sidmouth, United... | reverse complement strand
AATACTGGACCCCATATTTGACCAATTTCTTCACCTTCCCTAATAAGAATGACATTCGTGTTATTTTGACCAGGTGATCCTAAGTTACCCCCAACTTGGTCGCCTTGTGGATTTTCTTCTAATATGTTCTTATTGTGGCTGATAACGATACCAGTGTTATAGGTAAAATTATCTTTTTTGATAAGATCATAATTTGCTGAAAGTTCAATACCTTGCACGTTAATTTTACCTGCATTTTCCCAACGCTGATCAAAACCATTGAATTCGGACGATTCTACATTTGCCAGAATAATAAAATCGTTGACATCCCTATTAAACAAATCTAGGGTTGCTCCAAAACGATTTGTTGCAAATTCAAAACCGAGGTTGATTTCCGATTTTTCTTCCCACTTTAAATCAGGATTCGCAGCGCGACCGCCTTGCTGAGCAGTAGATGCTCCACTTTGACCATCCGCCCCGTTTTGTACGGTAAAGATTTGTTGAGCGAGACCAACCTGAGGCGGGTTAGCACCTGTAACACCCCAGCCCAATCTTGCTTTGAAGAGGTTTACATTTTTTAACTGTAAATATTTATTCAAATCAGCTCCCAGAGATAAGGAAGGAAAGATACCCCATTGGTTTTCTGAACCAAATCGACTTGACCCCTCACGCGCTATCGAGGCGCCAAAATAAATGGCATCATCGAAAGTAGCATTTAATCGCCCGAACATGCGAATAATACGATCTCCATCTTGCCTGTTACTATTTGCAGTTATTCTACCCGCTTCGAGTAAATCCTGAGCATCTTGGATCCTGTTGCTAAAGTCGAAATCGACTCCGGCAGGAAAATCACCTAGAGAGTACGTATTGAAATTTCGATCTGTTTCTTGGAAGGAATACCCACCAGTAAGAGTCAAGTTTGCAAAATCACCAATATTACTGTTATAAGTGGCATAAGTCTCGAATAATGTAAAGGTCTCTTCACGACCAAAGAATGACGCCTGACCTCGACGTGTAGGACTTAGCGCGTTACCTCGAAAGAGGCTAGTGGTCGGGGCCCATTGGTCTCCATTTTCCTTAATATCCTGTTCTGCATAGTTTACATTTATGGAAATGGCGTCAGAAATACGATAATCTAAATTTATATTGTAATTCAGAGTTGTTTGAGATCGATCGTTTCGAAGTAATTCCGCGATAGCTACAGGGTTAAAACTATCGAAAAGGCCTAAGGTCTCAAAATAGCCGCCAAATTGCGCTGAATTAAATGCAAAAGGTGCGTCGTCGCCAAAGATTGGTGCTGTAGGATTGTAACTGGTAGCGTAGCGGAGTGCAGCATTATAACCGACTTGCGATTCCCTTGTAGTAAAAGCAGTATTAACGGTAAATTTTAATTTATCATCGAAAAGTCGCCCGGTAAAGTTAGCTCTGAAATTAGACTGTTCAAAACCTTGGTTTATGGCAATGGCATCAGTATCCCTGAAGTTGGCCCCGACACGGAAGGTAAAGTCTTCTGTTCCGCCAGAGGCAGAAACGTTATGTACTTGAGCCGTGCCTGTCTGGGTTACTGCATCGCGCCAATCGGTATCACTACCCAAATCATTACCTCCAGCAGCCAAGAACTCTTCACGGTTCATAATTTCAATTTGGTTGGCAATGGTTGATACCCCGAGCTGGCCATTATACGAAACGCGCAACGGTTGCCCTGTTTTACCGGTTTTCGTGGTCACAACAATTACACCCGCCGAGGCTCGCGAACCATAAATCGCTGCCGCAGAGCCATCTTTAAGTACGGTGATGTTCTGGATATCCGCAGGATCTACACTATCTAAAGACCCTCCAAGAACTCCATCAATCACCACTAAAGGCTCTTGATTTCCACCAACAGTGGAAATACCTCTTAAACGAATAGTTGGCCTTTGGTTGGGGTTGCCACCTGGGTTGGCAATACTAAGACCTGCCACTTTACCTTGCAATAATTGAGCAGGATTGTCCACAACACCTTGGTTGAAATCTTCCGTGTTAACACTAGTAACGGCAGATGTAATCTCTTTTTTTGCTTGGCTACCATAACCTACGATAACTACTTCTTCCAACGCTTGCGCATCTTCTTCAAGCGTTACTGTTATCGGGGCTTGATCGGCCGGTACTTCCGTACCTTTATAGCCAATATAACTGATTACTAATATGGCACCATCAGAAACCGTAAGGGTAAAATTACCGTCAAAATCGGTTTGGGTACCATTGGTCGTTCCTTTTTCAACAACACTGGCTCCAGGTAAGGGGCCAACAGCGTCCGATACCGTACCGGTCACCTCCTGCTGCGCCTGAACATACCCAAAGCACAAAATGGCCCCGAGTATAAACAGGTTTTTTAGTAGTGTAATCTTCATAGACTGTTAATTTTAGTTGAGTTAATTTTTAAATTTAAGCGTTAAAAATATGTAAAATAGTTGTTAATCATTGGCAAACTACCATAACTGGCATCACGAAAACGGTTTCGTGTTAATAACTTTTCTAAAATAGGACAATAATAATAGAACATCATGTAAAATGAACTATCGTTAAAGAGATGGTGTAGAAAGTGGGGAATTTTGTTTTTTTTTCAAAAATAGGAAATTTTTTTAATTCGCAAACTAGAAGGTATAAGAGATTCAAGAGATGGTTTTCTGTTAAAAAATTGGGAATTGCAACATATCGAGTTTTTTAAGATTATTTTCACTTTCGAAATTGGGTGTAGAATTTTTTTGGATATCCAAAAAGTTTATTCTGCAACATATTCTATTAATAGTAATTTGATACGTGTTTTAGACTTTTGAATCTCGCTACTCTAGTAAGTATGAAATTCGTTCTCTTTAAATAAAAGAAACTGAACTACCTTTAAACACCTGAAAATATTGAAACGCAAAATCACATTAAAGCACATCGCGCGCGAATTAGAGGTATCGATCTCTACGGTATCAAAGGCACTTAAGAATAGTGAGGAAATAAGTCGTGATACCAAAGAGAAGATTCAAGCTTTTGCCAAGTTGTACAATTACAAGCCCAATAATATAGCGGTTAGCCTAAAGAATAAGCGTACCAAAAATATCGGGGTAGTTATTCCCGACATCGTACATCATTTTTTTACAACGGTATTTCGGGGTATTGAAAAATATGCCAATAACCAAGGATATAATGTCATTGTTTGCGTATCCGACGAGTCTTTTGATAAGGAAGTTATCAATATGGAACTATTGGCGAACGGCAGTATAGACGGTTTTATCATGTCGCTTTCTGCCGAAACCCAACAAAAAAATGACTTTAGCCATTTAAAGGAAGTTACCGAACAGGGTATACCGTTGGTCTTGTTCGATCGTGTCACGGACGAGGTAGAATGCGATAAGGTTATTCTTAACGATAGGAAAATAGCTTATCAAGCAACAAAAAAACTTTTGAACGAAGGTCGAAGAAGTATTGCTTTGGTGACTACGGAAAGTTATTTTAACGTTAGCGAGAAAAGGGCGGAAGGCTACAAGACGGCACTTGAAGAATTTGGCATTTCTTATGACGAGAACTTGAAATTGACGCTACCCTACACTGGCATCAATGAAGATGACATAGCCGCTTTTTTCAATAAGAACGAAGTTGATGCTGCGCTCTGTGTTAATGAAATTTTTGCCATACTCTGTATGGCCGTTGCACAGAAAAAAGGTTTAAAGATTCCTAAAGATATCTCATTTGTGGGTTTTACCGACGGTCTTTTATCCAGATACTCGAATCCTAAATTGACCGTAGTGGCACAACATGGTGAAAAAATGGGTGAAATTGCTGCAAAGATGCTGATAGAGCGCGTGGAATCGGATACAGCTGAAGATGAAGAAGAAACTTTTCATACTGAAATTGTCGAGGCGACAATTCTTGAAAGGGGCTCTACACTGAATTAAAAATATAAGTTTAACATTAAATATAGTTGCCGAACGGAAGTTTTGATTTTTTCAAGAGTTTTAACTGTTATCGATAATTATTGCTCTAGTTTTGAACCTTTGCACAAAGCATAACATGAGATTTACTAAAACTTTTGCCCTTCTTATATCGTTTCCCATAGACTACAAACCCCAATTTTAAATATGCAACCTGAATCATTTTCTAGTGCCGGATTTGTTTTCGACCTCGATGGCGTAATCGTCGATACGGCAAAGTACCATTATCTCGCTTGGAAAAAACTGGCCAACGAGCTAGGTTTCGAGTTCACCAAAGACCAAAACGAACTTTTCAAAGGCGTTAGCCGCAAGCGCTGTTTAGAAATCCTTTTGGATATTGGTAACGTTACCGCATCAAAAAAGCAGTTCGATACTTGGATGGTCGAGAAAAACGAAGACTATCTCGCATACATTGAAAAGATGGATGCCTCCGAGATACTTCCAGATGTTCCGAAAGTACTTGATTATCTAAAGGGTAGCAATATTCCGATTGCCTTAGGTTCAGCCAGCAAAAATGCCGCGCCCATTTTAGAGAAAGTAAAGTTATTATCCTATTTTGATGTCTTGGTCGATGGAAATAGCGTTACCAAAGCAAAGCCCGATCCGGAGGTTTTCTTGATTGCGGCGAAAAAACTTAAGGTGAAACCTGAAAATTGTATCGTTTTTGAAGATGCGGTAGCGGGTATAGAGGCAGCCAATAACGCAGGAATGACCAGTATAGGAATCGGTGATGCAAAAATACTTTCGAAGGCCGATTATAATTTCAACGATTTTACGGAAATTAGTCTCGATTTTTTGAAGGAGTTGATGAAAAAATAACGGTCGAATATTCAAAGTTCAACGCTACCTTCGGTAGGTTCAAAATGTAATACAAGATTACCTTGAACTTCGAACAGCTACCAAGTAGCGATTGAACCTTGAATGCAATCGTAACTTTCGAACAATAAACACAATAACATTCCGCATGCAAGATTATATACAACCCGACCCTTGGTCAATCATTGAAGAAGGTTTCGACGCTGACCTCGTAAAATCCTCTGAAAGTATTTTTAGTATTGGAAATGGCCACATGGGGCAACGGGCAAATTTTGAGGAATTGTATTCTGGGGAGACTTTTCAAGGTAGCTATATCGCAGGGGTATATTACCCTGACAAGACCCGCGTAGGTTGGTGGAAGAACGGCTATCCCGAGTATTTTGCCAAAGTATTGAACGCACCGAATTGGATTGGCATAAACGTAACTATCGATGGTGAAAATCTGGATTTGAATACTTGTGAAACGGTAGAAAACTTCCGTCGCGAGCTGAATATGAAGGAAGGGTGGTATCGGCGCAGTTTCAAGGCTACTTTAGCAAACGGTATAAGAATAGAGGTCGAGGTTACCCGGTTTTTATGTCTTGATTTGGATGAGGTCGGTGCTATAAAGTATGAAATTACGCCAACGGAGACCGATGTTGAAATTACTTTCAGCCCCTATCTGGATAGTGGCATCACCAATGAAGATTCGAATTGGGACGATAAGTTTTGGAACACTACAGATGTACTATCCGAAAAAAACCAAGCCTTTATAAGGGCCCATACGATGAAGACGCATTTCGACACCTGCACTTTTATGCAGGCGCAGTTGTTTTTGGATGGCAGACTTTTGACCGATAAACCGGCTGAAACTAAAAAGGAACTATGGATTGGCCATAAATACACGAAGCACGTCAAAAATGGGGAAACGCTTTCTTTGCATAAATTCGGGGGGTACACAGTTTCCCGAAACCATGAACCTTCCGAATTGGTAGATGCCGCAAAAAAGACATTGAAAACTGCTGGCGAGTTAGGATTTGATGCGCTGTTGGAAAACCAAAAACAAGCTTGGGCCAGAATCTGGGATATGAGCGATATTACCATCGAGGGTGATGTAAAGGCACAACAGGGCATCCGTTTTAATATTTTTCAACTGAACCAAACCTATTTAGGCAAAGATTCACGACTGAACATCGGCCCCAAAGGTTTTACGGGCGAAAAATACGGCGGAAGTACCTATTGGGATACCGAGGCTTATTGTATTCCTTTTTATATGGCTACCAAAGATGCAAACGTGGCAAGAAGTCTGTTAGAGTATCGATATAATCATTTGGAAAAAGCTATCGAGAATGCCCAAAAATTAGGCTTTACCAATGGCGCTGCTCTATACCCAATGGTAACCATGAACGGGGAGGAATGTCATAACGAATGGGAAATCACCTTTGAGGAAATTCACCGAAACGGGGCCATAGCCTTTGCCATTTTTAATTATTATCGCTTTACGGGCGACTATTCGTACCTACCCGAAATGGGGCTTGAAGTATTAATAGGTATTGCCCGTTTTTGGCAACAACGTGCTAATTTTTCAGAACCAAAGAATAAGTATGTGATTCTCGGGGTGACTGGGCCGAACGAATATGAAAACAACGTAAACAATAACTGGTATACAAACTATTTAGCGAAATGGTGCATAGAGTATACGCTAGAGCAGTTGGAAAAAGTCAAGGACGGTTATGAGCCCGATTATGAGCGGATTATCGGAAAAACCGAACTCACTGATACCGAAATCTCAAAATGGAAAAAGGTGTCGGAACAGATGTATTTTCCGTATTCAGAAGAAAACGATGTGTTTTTACAGCAGGATGGGTTTTTGGACAAAGAATTGATTACGGTCGAAAACCTGGCCAAATCGCAACGCCCCATCAACCAAAAATGGAGTTGGGACCGTATTTTGCGATCGCCCTATATCAAACAGGCCGATGTCTTGCAGGGCTTCTATTTTTTCGAAGACCGTTTTTCGACGGAAGAACTGGAAAAACACTTTGATTTTTATGAACCTTTCACCGTACATGAATCATCGCTATCGCCCTGTGTGCATAGTATTCAAGCGGCGAAGCTGAACCGTATGGAGCAGGCATATACCTTTTATTTGCGTACGTCTCGCCTGGATCTTGACGACTACAATAAAGAAGTGGAAGAAGGCCTGCACATCACTTCCATGGCCGGTACTTGGATGAGTATTGTGGAGGGTTTTGGGGGCATGCGGGTTGTAGACGATAAATTATCATTTACCCCAAAAATTCCTAAACAGTGGAAGGCCTATTCCTTCAAAATCAATTTCCGTAATCGTATCCTAAAAGTAACTGTCAGCGAGGATAAAACGGAATTTTTGGCGAGTGGCAAGGATGAGACGTCCATTCGTGTCAACGGGGAGCGGGTTGTTTTAAAACCAGAGGAAGTTGTAAAAGTTTAAGGTTACATGTTCAAGGTTGAAAGAAAAAAAGCTCCTCCCTTTTTTAAAAGGGAGGTGTCAGCTTGCTGACAGAGGGATTGAATGCGGCGTTGAATAATTAAGCTTACTGGGATACTATTTACGTGAGCAGGTTCGTGTTTCTATACCACCCGAACACCAGTAATAAAAGGCACTATTACGGCTTAGGGCATAAACAACTTGAACTCAAGAAAATAATGAAAAACCTCCTGTTGTTTCATAGTATTATACTGATTCTAGGCTGTAGCGATAAAAAAACGGATGTGGAAAAAATGGAGAAAACTAAAAGGGAAATGAAAAAAGAGGTCGTGTACCAGGTCTTCACAAGGCTTTTTGGCAATACCAATACCACCAATAAACCGTGGGGCACTATCGATGAAAATGGCGTTGGTAAATTCTCGGACTTTACCGAAAAGGCCTTAAAGGAAATTAAAGATTTGGGTGTCACCTACATCTGGTATACCGGTGTTCCGCACCATGCGCTGATTAATGATTACACGGCATACGGTATTTCAAATGACGATGCAGATGTGGTAAAGGGCCGCGCAGGCTCCCCCTATGCGGTCAAGGATTATTACAATGTCAATCCCGATTTGGCCCAGAATCCCGAAGAGCGATTAGAAGAATTTAAAGCCTTGATTGAACGTACACACAAAGCGGGACTCAAACTCCTTATCGATATCGTTCCCAACCATGTCGCGCGCAATTATGAAGGCAAATCTACGCCTAAGGGATTCGAACCTTTCGGAGCTTCTGATGACACTTCCGTTGAATATGCCCGTGATAATAATTTTTATTACATCCCTGACCAAGCTTTTCAAGTTCCGAAATGGCGAGACGGTTATTTGCCTTTGGGAGGTGAGGATAGTGCCTTGGTAGACGGCAATTTTGAAGAAAACCCTGCAAAATGGACAGGTAACGGATCCCGTCTAGCACGGCCCGATTTCAATGACTGGTATGAAACGGTCAAAATCAATTACGGCGTACGACCCGATGGCACCTATGACTTTGTGACGCTTCCCCATGATTATAAGGATAAAAATTACAAAGCGCATCATAAGTTTTGGTCGAAAAAAGAAGTGCCCGATTCTTGGGTCAAGTTCAAGGACATTGCCCTCTATTGGCTTAAAATGGGCGTGGATGGTTTCCGTTTCGATATGGCCGAGATGGTGCCGGTTGAATTTTGGAGCTACATGAACTCGAATATCAAGATGCAAAATCAGGATGCTTTTCTATTGGCCGAAGTTTACAATCCTGATGAATATCGTAACTACATCCATAAGGGCAAGATGGACTACCTCTACGATAAAGTCGAGATGTACGATTCTTTAAAGCATATTATGCAAGGCCATGGCTGGACCGATCATATACCAGTAGTGAAAGACCGTACAAAAGATATTGAGCATCACCTGCTCCACTTTTTGGAAAACCACGATGAGCAGCGTATTGCAAGCCCCGATTTTGCCGGCGATGCACAAAAAGGGAAACCGGCAATGGTCGTTTCGGCGACCATGACCACAGCTCCAACGATGATTTATTTTGGTCAAGAAGTCGGGGAGCCAGCTGCGGAGTACGCAGGTTTTGGAAGCCCTACACGTACCTCTATCTTCGATTACATTGGCGTGCCCCACCACCAAAGATGGGTCAATGACAAGAAGTTCGACGGCGGGCAATTGTCGGAAGAGGAAGCGGCACTTCGCGATTTTTACAAACGTTTGCTCAATTTCACGATAACAAGCGATGCCTTGATGGGCGAATATCAAGACATCCATTTTTATAACCGCGAACATACGGAATGGTACAACCACCATGTACTTTCATATGTACGCTGGTCGGATACCGAAAAATTGATTGTTGTTTCTAATTTCGATGCAAACGATCGCTTTGGCTTTGATTTGAAAATTCCTGAAGACGTTATCCAAAAATGGAATCTAAACGATGGTAACTATATGATGAAAGATGCGCTTTATGGTAGCGAACGTACCTTAAAAGTGAAAAACGGTACGGGAGAATTTCGGGTGGATATTAATCCGTTGGAATCGTTTATTTTTAGGTTAGAATAACGTGCAATGAAGACAAAACTACTGTTTGCAACTCTGGCCAGTATATTTTTACTAAGCTGTATGGAAACAAAAAAACCATTGATTATTGGTCATCGTGGTGCGATGGGCCATGAGACAGAAAATACGCTGGCATCCATTCAAAAAGCGATGGATTTGGGTGTGGATATGATCGAAATCGACGTATTTAGAATCAAAAGTGGCGAAATCGTAGTTTTTCATGACGATAATGTAGAACGGCTGACGGATGGAAAGGGCCAAATTGAATCATACAGTCTTTCCGACCTAAAGCAGTTAACCGTAGAAGGCGGACATAAAATCCCCACTTTGGAAGAAGTGCTTGACGTAATGGCAGCAAGAACTCTTCTGAACATAGAATTGAAGGGGGCCAACACAGCCAAGGATGTCGATAAAATTGTAATGGAATATGTGAAAAACAGAAATTGGAAGTTGAGCAACTTTGTAGTTTCCAGTTTCAATTGGGACGAATTGGAGCAGATGTGTAAAGTGAATCCTGAGATTCCTATAGCCGTTTTGACCGAAAAGAACCCTTTAGACGCCATTCAAATCGCAAAAGAATTGAAGGCAGTGGCCATCAATCCTTACTTTAAAAAGCTAGATCAGGAAACAGTCAAAAAGATTAAAGATGCCGGATTAAAAATTTACCCGTGGACAGTAAATGAACCGGAAGATATTACAGCTATGCAAAGCATGGCGGTAGATGGTATTATAACAAACTATCCTGAGCGTATTAAATAGAACTCGCTTAAATTTTTGTTTGGAACCGAAAATATTCGCTTTTGTTCTCAGATGAAGCCATTTTTTAGCGGCACAGCTGGGCTACGCTGGTAAAAAATGACGAAATATGTGTGCAAAATGGAATATTTGCAGGTAAAAGAGAAAGTTTAAACGAATTCATAGTGTTCGATGTAATCATAATCGGTGGCGGTGCAGCAGGGTTTTATACTGCAATTCATGTTGCCGAAACCCGACCTAAATTTAAGGTTGCCATTTTGGAGCGGGGCAAGCAAGTTTTGTCCAAAGTGAAAGTATCCGGAGGAGGAAGATGTAATGTCACGCACGCCGAATTCGATCCGCGTAGTTTAGTGAAAAATTATCCTCGAGGCGAAAAAGAACTTTTAGGTCCATTTCACAGCCACAGTACCGGTGATACTATGGCTTTTTTTGAAGAAAGGGGCATCCCTCTCAAAATCGAAGCTGACGGCCGCATCTTTCCTGTTAGTAATTCTTCCCAGACTATTATCGATTGTTTTTTGAACGAGGCCGACCGTTTGGGGATTCAGGTATTTAGGCACAGTGCCGTTACCGATATTCGCAAACGTAAGGGTTCAACGCATAGCGTCTCGGACTCCGATTCCGAAGAAAAAAAAACGGTATGGGAAGTAGAATCCATAAAAGCGACCTATCAGGCAAAAAAAATCGTAGTCGCTACGGGAAGCAATCCGAAAATATGGAACATCCTGAAGAAATTGGGACATAATCTCGAACCTGCGGTACCCTCCTTGTTCACCTTTAATTGTAAGGACAAACGTATTTCGGGAATACCTGGAATAAGTACCAACGCGATAGTCGAAGTGCTTCAAGAGAATAAATTCAATCCGAAGATTACAATACAATTAAAAAGTCAAGTTGCTGATAAGCCGCTGATGACCTCGGAAGGTCCGTTGCTGATAACCCATTGGGGCTTGAGCGGCCCGGCCGTTTTGAAGTTATCGGCTTGGGGAGCTAAATTATTGCATCAAATGGGCTATCAATTTAAAGTAAGGGTCAATTGGCTGCCCGAGTATAGTTTCGAGGGCATTTTGGCTCTCTTAATTGAAATTAAGCATGTTGAAACTAAGAAGACCGTGCTGCGGACGAAGGCTGTGGATGTACCCCGGCGTTTATGGACAAATCTTGTGCGCGCATCCGGTATTAAGGCGACCGATAAATGGGCAGATATTGCAAAGAGACAACTTCAAGAATTAGCATTTCAATTGACTAGGTGTGAACTTCAAATAAAGGGCAAAAGTACTTTTAAGGAAGAATTTGTGACCGCCGGTGGTGTTAATTTAAAGGAAATCAACTTTAAGACTTTTGAAAGCAAGAAACTCAAAAACATGTACTTTGCAGGCGAGGTTATCGATGTTGATGCAATAACCGGTGGATTCAATTTTCAAAACGCCTGGACGGGAGGGCACATTGCTGCGCAGGCAATTACAGAAAATTAGTCAGTAGCAGTCGGCAGTAATAAACAAACAAATTTTAGTGAAATGGAGACCTATATCGCTTTGTTACGCGGTATCAATGTTAGCGGCCAGAAAAAGATGCCAATGGCCGATTTGCGCAACATGCTCGATACTTTAGAATTTCAAAAGGTAAAGACCTACATTCAAAGTGGCAATATCGTTTTTGATTCCACTGAAAATGATATAGATGTTCTGGAGGAAAAAATCAGGTCGCGTATACAAAGCACTTTCGGGTTCGATGTGCCGGTATTGATAAAATCCAAAGAAGAATTTGAGCGTATTCTCCAGCAAAACCCCTATACGGATCCCGAAGCTATCGAGAAAAAACAGGTCTATTTTGTGCTATTGAAAAAAGCCCCGGAAATGCAATTGGCAGAAGTATTTAATGCCGAGAGTTACGAAAATGAAGCGTTTTTTATCACCGAGGCCTGCGTTTATCTATGTTGCAAAGCGGGTTACGGTAAGGCCAAGCTCGATAATAACCGTATCGAACGCAAACTAAAAGTCGAAGCGACGACCCGTAATTTTCGAACCATGGTAAAGTTATTGGAAATGGCCACGAAGTAATCGGCAGGCAGTTGTAGTGGGCAGTTGAAATTTCAAAACAAAATAGATATACCTACTCAGAATATCTCGCTTTTTCTTTAATTTCAGCACCGAGCACCGAGCACCGAGCACCGAGCACCGAGCACCGAGCACCGAGCACCGAGCACCGAGCCTAATTCAACTCCCAAATCTTATAATTGAGGAACGTCGCAAAGCATACCCATATCAAATAGGGTAGTAGTAAGAGGGCTGCAGTCTTGCTGACTACATTGAACCATCGAATTGTAAGCCCTAGTAAAATCAAAAGACAAACGATTACGATCAGTGCCCAAAAGGGTTCTTTGAAACCAAAAAAAACAATGCTCCAGGCAGCGTTGAATAACAATTGAAATCCAAAATGGTATAGGGCCGTCTTCACCCATAGATGATGTAATCCTTTGGCCCAAACGATACCTGCCGAGATGCCCATTAAAATATAGAGCGTAATCCAAATCGGAGCAAAAACCCAATTGGGCGGGTTGTAGCTAGGTTTGTTCAGGGTAAGGTACCAATCGTTTACCGAACTCTGAGTAGCGAAACCCGCAATGAGGCAGATGACCAGACAAATGCCCACCGCATTCAAAATATAGGAAACTCGTTTTTTCAATTTGGCCGGTACATTTCCCCTAAAATAGTGATTTATTCCATTGTCGACCATCCTAATCCACGAAAAACTATCTTTGTCAAAATTTGTTTTCGATGACCGATCAAGATTTTATTCCTACCGAATATGAACAGGAAAATATAAAAGGCAAAACCACTTGGAAAGCTCCCAGCAATATTGCTTTGGTCAAATATTGGGGAAAAAAAGCAAACCAGATACCGGCGAATCCGTCCATCAGTTTTACGTTGGATACTTGTGCCACGACCACCTCGATGAGCTACAAGAAATTGGATAACCCCAAATCCGATTTTTCGTTCGAACTGTTCTTCGAAGGAAGGCAAAAAGAAAGTTTCAAGCCTAAAGTCAATACTTTTTTCGAACGTATCGAAACCTATCTTCCTTTTTTGAAGTCGTATCACTTTAAGATAGAGACATCAAATTCATTTCCCCACAGTAGTGGTATCGCCTCCTCGGCCAGCGGTATGTCTGCCTTGGCACTTTGTCTTATGGATATCGAAAGAGGATTCCACCCTGAAATGACCGATAGTTTTTTTAGGAGAAAGGCATCTTTTTTGGCCCGGCTAGGTTCGGGCAGCGCATGTCGCAGTATCGAAGGTGCGCTGATACAGTGGGGCCATCATGAAGATATTCAAGGTAGTTCAGATCTGTACGGAATCAAATATCCTTTCAAAGCACACGAGGTATTCGAAAACTATCAAGATACCATTCTTTTGGTCGATAAAGGAACAAAACAGGTGAGCAGTACCGTGGGGCACGATCTGATGTTCGGCCATCCGTTCGCAAAACCACGTTTCACCCAAGCTCATGAAAATCTTTCAGAACTTAAAGTGATTTTTGAAGAAGGAAATTTAGACCGGTTCATCAAAATTGTCGAAAGCGAGGCATTGACATTGCATGCGATGATGATGACGAGCCATCCGTACTTTATTTTGATGAAACCGAACACTTTGAAAATTCTCAATAAAATATGGGCATTTCGTGAAAGGTCGAAAAGCCATGTATGTTTTACCTTGGATGCCGGTGCCAATGTGCACGTGCTCTATCCTGAAAGCGAAAAAGAAAAGGTGTCTGAATTTATCGAGGAAGAACTTCTACAGCATTGCGAAAACGGACAATACATTCAAGATCGCTTAGGTCTTGGGGCAATAAAATACTGATATCTAAGTTGCATATCTTGAGCTGAATTTTCTTTTGCTATGGCCCGATAACAATTTTTTGTAGATTAATCGAAAAACAACCGTAATTGACCGCAGTACAGACCCAATAGTCGTTTTTTCAAATCAAAAATTCGTATATTTGTTTTGCGATAGAATGCATTTATCAGATGAAAGGACCCCTATTTTATTCCAAGATTCTTCTTTTTGGAGAATACGGAATCATCAAAGATTCAAAAGGACTTTCTATTCCCTACAATTTTTTTAAAGGTGCCTTAAAGACCGATGAAAACCCTTCTGATACGGCAAAAAGATCCAATCAAAATTTACGCGAATTCGTCGGGTATCTAGAGATTGTAGAAAAGAACAGCCCTAAACTGGTTTCTTTCGATTTTGACTCCTTGAAGGCCGATGTTGCATCGGGAATGTATTTTGACAGTTCCATACCGCAAGGTTATGGCGTTGGAAGTAGCGGGGCTTTGGTCGCAGCTATTTATGATAAATACGCGTATGATAAAGTGACCGTATTGGAAAATCTTACCCGCGAAAAATTATTAAAATTGAAAAAAGTTTTCGGTAAAATGGAATCTTTTTTCCATGGAAAATCCTCGGGCTTGGATCCCTTGAACAGCTATTTGAGCCTTCCGATACTAATAAATTCCAAAGACAATATTGAATCTACAAGCATACCGACCCAAAACACTGAAGGCAAAGGAGCCGTTTTTTTGCTAGATAGCGGGTCGACCGGGGAGACCGCACCTATGGTGCAACTATTTATGGAAAAAATGAAACAGGAAGGCTTTCGAAACATGCTGAAGAACCAGTTTATCAAACATACCGATGCCTGCGTCGAAGATTTTGTAAACGGAGATGTGAAATCGCTCTTCGGAAACTTAAAGCAACTATCGCACGTGGTGCTTGATAATTTTAAGCCGATGATTCCTGCGAAATTCCATAAACTTTGGAAAAAAGGTATCGAAACCAATGATTATTATCTTAAACTCTGTGGTTCTGGTGGGGGTGGTTATATTTTAGGTTTTACCCAAGACTTTGAAAAGGCCAAAAAGTCCTTAAACGGCTATTCTTTAGAGGTCGTTTATAATTTCTAGCTTTAATTTAGGGCTACTACAACTCTTTACGACATGTTGAGCAGAAAAAATAGACTCTTGCTTCTAAAGTTATTGAGTCTGTTTTCAGTTGTGCGCGGTTATAATATATTAATGATTGCCTTGGCACAGTACCTGGCGGCAATCTATATACTTTCTCCCGAACTTCCTTTGCGCGAAGTAGTCTTTGACCTGAATCTATTCCTTATCGTAGTTTCTTCGGCCTTAGTAATTGCCAGCGGTTATATTATCAACAATTTTTACGATGCCGAGAAAGACTTGATAAACAAACCGCGAAAGAGCATGTTAGATCGTTTGGTAAGTCAGCGTTTTAAGCTGACTACCTATTTTGTGCTAAATTTTTTGGCGGTTTTTGCAGCTAGTTATGTTTCGTTCAAGGCGGTATTTTTCTTTTCTGCCTATATATTCGGTATTTGGTTCTATTCGCATAAACTGAAAAAAATACCTTTTCTAGGTAATTTCGTTTCTGCAACCTTGGCCATTGCTCCCTTTTTTGCTGTGTTCGTTTATTATAAAAATTTCGAAACGGTAATTTTTGTCCATGCTATTTTTCTTTTCCTTTTGATTTTGGCCCGGGAGATGATCAAAGATTTGGAGAATATTGCCGGAGACATAGCCCAGAACTACAAGACCGTGCCTATATTGTATGGTCTGCGATTTTCCAAAGCATGTATTAGCGCCTTGGTATTTTTGACCTTGATACCTGCCTTGCTTCTGATCAATTATTTTGATGTGGGTTATATGTACATTTACTTTTTAGGGTGTATCGTATTCCTGATACTGTTCATGATGATGCTTTGGAAGTCAAAGACCAAACTGCACTATGTCGGGCTGCATAATATTATCAAACTTATTATCATTATCGGGGTCTTCAGTATTCTATTGATCGATGTAGATCTCGTTCTTAACCGTATATTATGAGCAATAACCTTTTAAAAGTGGCTATGGCCCAAATAGCTCCGGTCTGGTTGGATAAAACCGCCACGCTGAAAAAAATAGAAGATGCAATTTCGGAAGCTGCCGAAGCGAACGCCGAACTTGTCGTTTTTGGGGAAGCCCTTTTGCCCGGTTACCCATTTTGGTTGGCCTTGACCGATGGAGCCACATGGAATTCAAAAGTGAACAAAGAGCTTCATGCCCATTACGCCCGAAATGCAGTGCAAATCGAAGCCGGTGAACTGGAGCCAGTTTGCAAGCTTGCCAAAACGAATAAAGTTGCTGTTTATTTAGGCATTATCGAACGCGCTAAAAATAGGGGAGGGCACAGTCTTTACTGCTCCTTGGTCTACATCGATGCGGATGGAGCAATCAAATCGGTGCACCGAAAATTGCAACCGACCTACGATGAACGCTTGACCTGGGCACCTGGAGATGGTAACGGATTGCAAGTACACCCTTTAAAGCAGTTTACCGTTGGGGGTCTTAATTGTTGGGAAAATTGGATGCCCTTGCCGCGAACCGCGCTTTATGGTCAGGGTGAAAACCTGCATATTGCCGTATGGCCGGGGAGTGACCACAACACCAAAGATATTACCCGCTTTATTGCTAGGGAATCACGGAGTTTCGTGATTTCGGTTTCCTCCTTGATGAAAAAGGAAGATTTTCCAAAGAATACGCCACATATAGCTGAAATTCTAAATGAGGCACCTGATGTACTCGCCAATGGCGGCTCGTGTATTGCCGGCCCAGATGGCGAATGGATTATGGAACCTGTATTGCATAGCGAAGGTTTGCTATACCAAACCTTAGACTTTCACCGGGTTTATGAAGAGCGGCAGAACTTCGATCCGGTTGGGCACTACTCACGGCCCGATATTACAAAGTTGATCGTGAATAGAGAACGACAATCTACAGTTCGATTTGAGGATTAACATCAAGATTTATACTTGGCTGATGAACAGCTGAAAGGATTTTTTATACAACTAGGACCTTGTTATGGGTCAAGTAAACACGGAACAATGACTCAAGATCGTAGTTATTACCTGTTTCTAAGGTATTGGTTTAGAATGTGCCTATCGCCTGGTATGAAAATCGGCATCTAAAAGGTCACTCTTCGATAAACTGTTCATAATGGGCGTAGCGTTCAAAAATATGATTCACGTAGTTATAGGGTTCCACGCCCCTGACGTAGCCGTATTCGACCAAAGGGTCATTGTAGTTCTTGGGAAGACTCAGTGCTAAAACCACATCTTCGACATTATCGTCCCAAACGGAAGCGTCCAAACCCCTGCTTTTTGCCAAGTTTTGGGCATCTTTAATATGATACAAACCACAGTTATATGAAGCCATCGTAAATTTGATACGTTGAACCGAGTCTTTAATGTGCTTAAAATTGTTCGAGATCTGTTTTAAGTATTCGGTGCCGCCTTTAATACTCTGACCGGGATCGCTACGGTCTTGCACACCTAACTCTTGCGCAGTTTCCGGCATCAATTGCATTAATCCTTTTGCGTTTGCCCAAGAACTGTTTTCGGCGTCGAACCTCGATTCTTGATAAATAAGGGAGGCAAGTAAACGCCAATCCCAATTTATTTTTTCAGCATATTTTTTAATAAGGGTATCATAGGGGCTAATTTCTTCATTATTAAGGCTATAGAAGTCACTTTTTATACGTCTTCTGAAGTTTTTTTTATTCTTAAAGTATTTGTTATAGATTACATTATAATCTACCTCCTTTTTAATATCCTCAAGCCAAAGATTGGTCGCTTTCAACAATTTTGGTGAATTCTTACGTGTAGCCCATGCAATACGTTGTGAAAAGCTAACGGGTACACTAATATCCAGAATCGGATAGGAAGAGACCATGATTTTGGCGATGTTATTATCGGCAATGGTGTACTTGATTTTTCCCTTTGCAACCATTTTAATAATTTCATCTGTGGGCAGTTGCCCCGAAAGCTCTTCAACATGAATAGTGCCGCCTAATTCTTCACTAAGATTTATAATACGCTCATTATATGAAGAGCCTTCGCGAATAGATACGGTGTCTCTTAATAACTCTATCGCATCGTGAATCAATGAATTTTCCAATTTATGCCAATGCATGGTGCGCCAATCATTTGGCTTTTTCTGAACCAGTACTTGTTTGGTCAAGTACAGATAGTTTGAAAAAGCTACCTCTTCTTTTCGGTTTTCTGTAATGGCTAACCCATACGCTAAAATATCGCCTTCGCCGTTGTTGAGTTTGACTAAAAGCTCGTTAAGGTTTTTTACCACAATCATTTCAAGTTCAACGCCAAGGTAGTTGGCGAATCTCTGAAGTAATTCGTATTCATAGCCCATAGGCCGACCTTTGTACAAAAAGTAACTTGTTCCACTGTAAACGGTCAAGGCTTTAAGTTTACCATCTTTTTTTATTGCATCAAGATCACGTACAACAAGAGGGTGTTCAACGTTTTTGGTGACTGGCAGATTTTTTTTCTTAGCCCTATTGCAATTGATTCCTGCTGGTACGATTAACAAAATCAATACTTTCAACAAGAACGATTTGAGGGACATAGGAGGGTGTGAATTTTTAGAAATTCTCAATGAGTATTAAAAATAAAGAAAATACCCGTATCACAATATACATTTAAAATGCTTGTGAAAACTTACCCGTTTATTCTTTGTTCAAAGGACAATCGGGCCGAAACCAAAGTTAGCTTTTTACGCTGGTTTCCTTTTAGTGCCGATAGTTATCGGGACGCAAGCAATGAATTTTAGCCTTTGTTAAGCATAGTTATTTTCCGCACTATTTTGTTAATTACTCGATCGTTTTGGGTTTCCAAAATACAGTATTCGGTAAGTCCATTATTCAGTCCGATTTGAAAATAGCGACTACCTTCATACCAAGTCTCTGTCTTTTTAGATTCAAACCAATTCCTCAAAATAGGTAGGCCGGTTTCAATTAGGAATTCTTTTGTCCGTTTGTTGTTTTCAACCTTTTCAGCATATAGCATCAAAGTCCATTTGTCTATTTGCGCAGAATAATTACCAGTAATTATTGTTCTGAAATCCAGAAGTTCTTTAGAATTGCCTTTAAGATATCTCAATGTCCATCCAGGGACAAAAAGCCCCATTCTTCTCCCTTCTTCTTTATGAAAGCATAAATTCAAGTCCTGATAAATTCCAATTCCATCCAGTAATTCAGAAATCCGCTTTGAACCGACGGAATGAGTTAGCCCTTTTTTGGTTTTTGACTTTATGCTGGGTATTAACGCCAAGTTTTCTTTTTTAATTGTGCCTAACGTCTCGGCGAAGCGCAGTGCGGAGGCAAGGAAACTTTTCGTTTCCGTCTGCGCTAGTAGCCAGAGCTTTTTGTTTTGTGATTAGTTTTTCTTTTTTAATTGCCAAATCCAAATGATTTGGCGGACTTAGTAAATAAGCCCAAGCCCTTAAATTTAGCATTTTATGCCCTATTTGCTATAGCCATTGTTACCAACTGTTTTTTTCCGTCTGAGTCGGTCTATCCGTTCTGTTTTCATTTCCGTCCGAGTGAAAAGTCCATCAGGGCAACAGTTTCGTAGGAGTAAGAAGTCCGATTGCCATGACTTACCGGAAAGTTTCATTAGTCTTTTCCAAACTACGTTTACTAAGTTGTCTGTTTATAAGAGCACCGTTTTTTTCCACATAAGTTTCGGAAATCATCCCAGAATTACCTCGAATTTCTATGGTTAAACTCTTTTAATCTGCCGACCAAGTTCCAAATTTTCGGTCATCCGAATATCCGACTTTATTTTTTCCATAATTGACCCATAACCATTCCGCCTTGCCTTCTTTATGCAAAATATAAACTTCAACTTGTTCTTTTGAAGAAGTTCCTGAAACCTCTATTTTATAACTTCCAGCGTATTTTCCTCTTAGTTTATTACTTGCAACTTTGGCAATTGAATCTGTTTTTGATTGGGTAGCCCGAATAGCTTTCTCAACACTATCAATTTTTCTTATAAATTCCTGGGCTTTTTTATAATCAGCGTGTGCTGCCTTAATTGTTGAAAACTGGCTTTTCGATAGTGAATAATTTCCTTTATCGAAGGATTCTTTACCTAAAATTAAGTACTTGGGTTTTTCTTCAGCACAGGATGTGATTAAGATTGTAATAAATATTGATAAAGTGGAAAATGTTTTGTGCATTGACTCGAATTCTGTTAATTTCAAAATAGTTGGTAACGGCCCCTGTATAAAGCGAGCGGGGCGTTTTGGCCTATGGTCGCTACTTTTAGGGCCTGTTCGGTTCGTTCGTAAATATAGAGATGATTTTGGGATCTGCCCGCCACGCATGGAGCTTTTAACCTGCCTCCGACGAGGGAGGTACGACCGAGAGGAAGGCATCAGTTCGTTTTATACCGTGTTCGGGCGGGTTGTGTTCTGCATGGGTGTCTTCCCCTGCCCTGGCTTTATGTTTTTAGGGCGTTTTACTCAGGGGCCGTTCGGGCCGATTGAGTACCGTGGGAGCATGGAACCTTTTTCCGGGCGCTTGGTACTATCGGCGGTGCACCGGCCCTTGAGAACATGTTACGTCCCTGGGGCCTCCCGGTTTCATGGCGGAGCGGTACAGCCTTCGGCAATCGGCCCGAACGGCTGGGCTAAGCGTAGTGCGGTAGTAGAGAAGCGATTCCCGTTCCGCCACGCCCGTAGCTAAAGCTTATTGTTTTGGTTTATCTTTTTTGTTACAGAGCAACATCTATAAGATTTTGCGACCCAGTAAAAATACGCGAAACATTGGACCAAAACCCAGCCCCGCATTACTCATAGGTTCTGTTGTAACACGTACTTTTTTACACGTCGATTGAGATCGTAACTTTTCCGCCAAGTCCTTTTTCAACGATTTCGTAGAGCGTTTTCAAAGTCAGATTACTCCCGTTGTTTTCGACGCGTGAGATATAGGTCCGTTTTTTGTCCACCAGATCGCCTAATTGTTCCTGAGTGAGATTTTTTTCCTCCCGAGCCTTACGTAAAAGCAAACCGATCTTAAAGGATTCGAAGTCCCTTTCGAGTCCGTCCCTGCGTTCAGTCCCTTTTTTTCCGTAAACAGTGTCCTTGATGTCCTTCCAACTTTTGGTTTCCATCTTATTTCTTTTTGTCTTCATAGTACGAATTCATTAATCCGACCGCTTTGTCGATTTCTTTTTTGGGTGTTTTCTGCGTCTTCTTCGTAAATCCATTCAACAGGATTACTAGTTTTCCTTTGTCGAAAAAGCAGAATACTCTCCAGATGTTCGAACCTAATTTGATTCTAGCTTCGTAAAGTCCTTTTGTTCCGACAATCGCTTTCAGATAGTTCGAAGGAACCCTTTCGTACGTTTCGATTATTTCGATGACCTTGAATATCTTGTCCTGAACCTTTTTCGGCTGCTTGAGCAAGAATTCTTCAAAATAGTTTTTGTACTGGATGACTTCCCTAACTTTTTCTATTACCCAAAGGTAACTTAAAAGTTACTATCTCCAAAATATTAACGGTGAATGTAGGCAGAATATTGTTGATGAGCAGTATGTGTTACAACGGTTTGTGTATGATTAGTTGCGGACTTTTCCAACGGAAAATGTCCGCCTGAGACTAAAGATAATTGATTGCCGGGATTTCCATTTTGGGAAATCCGCCCGCAATTAATTATACACCGTGTGCCTGTTGCACAAGTTAGCGAAAAAGTCCGGTGCGATCATTGCCGATCCGGAAAGGGATCGTAACTTTAGGTATGCAGGGAAAAAAGGATTATCAAGAGAAGCTGTTCGCCAGTTTCCAGTTGAGCGAACGTATACCCGAGAACAATTTCTACAGGCGTTTAAGGGGAGCCTTGGATCTGGATTTCCTCTATCCGCTGACCAAGAACTATTATGGCGATAGCGGCCAGAAGAGCATCGACCCTGTGGTCTTCTTCAAACTCTGTTTGGTCGGGTATCTGGAAAATATCATCAGTGACAGGAACTTGATCGTCCATAGCAGTATGCGCTTGGACATCCTTTACTTTCTGGGTTACGATATCGATGAGGAACTACCATGGCACAGTACGATAAGCCGAACGCGACAGTTGTTCCCGGAATCGGTGTTCGAAGAAGTATTCACAAGGATACTGGCCATGTGCGTTGAAAAAGGAATGGTCAGCGGCCATACCCAGGCGATAGACAGTGCCCCGGTCAAGGCGAATGCTAGTATGGACAGTCTTGAGCTCAAGGTCCCCGAAGGGGGTCTGGAGGTCCATCTGCAGCGTATCCGCCATATCAGCGCCATGGATAAAAAAACGCCTATAAGAAGATCCAAGAGCAACAAGGCCTCCGAAGAGCAACAAAGTATCACGGCCGGCAAGAAGGAACTACAGGCCATAAAGAGCAGGAACAAGAAGTGGGCGAAGGACCAGGACCAACGACCGGGAGCGGGGAACAAGGGCTCGAAATATACTTCGAACAAGACGCACTACAGCCCGACGGACCCCGATGCGCGGATCAGTGTTAAACCCGGTAAGGCCAGGAAGCTGAACTACCTCTCCCAACCCAGTGTGGATACGGCCCATCATGTAATCACTGATATCAGGGCCTACCATGCCGATGGGAAGGACAACCAACAGTTACAGGATATCGTACAACGCTTACAAAGAAGATTATGGCAACGAGGCCTGATGTTCGAGAACTGCGTGGCGGACACGGGCTACAGTTCCGGCGAGAACTATGCCTTTCTGGAGGAAAGGGGGCTGAAAAGTTTCATCCCGCCCCATGGCACCTACAAGGGCGGACCAACAGACTTCATTTATAATGAAACAGCTGATCATGACGTATGCCCACAGGGCAAGGTGATCCCCTTTACCAAAGAGTTTTTGGATTACCGCACAAAGACCAAGAAGAAAGAGTACCGCGCTAGAAAGCATGTCTGTATCGATTGCCCGATGCGTAGCGGTTGCTTAGGCAAAAGTGCACAGGAGAAGAAGTTCAGTGTTACCTACTATAGAGCGGAGTATGAACGAAATATTGCCCGGGTACAAAGCAAAGAGGGCAGGTATATGAAAGGCAAACGGCAGAGTACGGTAGAGCCGGTATTCGGTACATTGACCCAGTTCATGGGGCTTAGAAAGATAAACACCATCGGCATCGGGCAGGCCAATAAGGTGATGCACCTCTCGGCGATCGCCTATAACATTAAAAAATACTTGAAATTCATTGAAAAACGTTCTAAAAGTGGGGCAGGGCAACTTGCTTTTAGCGACTTGTTGAAAAGTGTCGTTCAAAACCTGTTTTCAGTTTCGTCAAGGCATCGAAAATTGACTTTTCAATACTGATCCGGAAAGAAAAAGCCTCGTACAGAGGCTTATAATGATTCGTTTTTTGCCGATTGGGGGCTTGTGCCACGGTTACCATTGTTGTGAGCAGTTTTTTATTTCAGTCGTTTTTTAATATCCATTCTTTGATGTAAAATTCTAACGATTTCAACAATTTCATTTTCGACTTTTCTGTAAAAAATCAGATGCGATTTGATTTTCGTCACTCGATAGTTTTTTCGAGTTTGTTCTGCGGATTTTCCTATCAGATAGTTGTCCGCTATAAATTCAATTTCTCCGATTATTAAGTCATAATATCTGTCGGCTTGTTCTTTAGACCACTTGTGAAAAGTATAAACCCAAATATCATTTAAATCATCAATCGCTTTTTTACTTATGCGATATTTGTTTTTGCTCATAAGTGTTGGCGATGTAATTCAGTCAGATTTTGCTTTGGGTCAAAATTTTCAACAAATCCGCTATTTTCTCCAACTTCGAGAGCTTTAATCAGTTCTCTTTCCTTTTTTTCTTCGCGTTCTAACAAACGTAATGCAGAACGAATAACTTCGCTAACTGAACCATATCTACCAGAATTTACTTCTTCTCTAATAAAATCCTCAAAATGATTTCCGAGTGATATTGATGTATTTTTTCCCATTTTGACAATAATTTTACTCAAATATACCAAATCTTGGTAACGTAGCCAAATGTTCGTTAAGAGACATGGTTACACAAGTTAAAGATTAGGGTTTACACTAAATTAGTTTCCAACCTTGTAGATTC
>ENA-ORXM01002160-ORXM01002160.1-marine-metagenome-genome-assembly--contig:-NODE-2160-length-24040-cov-22.387180_pt1 | contig 24040 bp, 16 predicted proteins | sample MGYA00237867_ERZ511480 | MGnify/ENA primary metagenome ERZ511480 (study PRJEB26309, sample SAMN06266103) | marine metagenome | isolation source: Algal blade | place: United Kingdom:Sidmouth, United... | reverse complement strand
ACCCTTCAAATGACTTTATCTTTATTGATGGAGTTGAGGAAGGCTATGAGATTAGCCTAATTAAAGCATCTGGTCATTTTGTAGTCCGAACTAAAGTAATCGATGTACAAACGAAATTAGATGTTTCAGATTTAACGAAAGGAATCTATTTTGTAAGAATTGTTAAGAATAGTGAAGATGTCGAATTACAAAAAGTTGTTATCTTTTAATTTTTAAAGTATAGGAGAGTAAGGTATACCTAATCTCCTATACTTTATTCCATAACTCATATAGAATATGAAAGATATAATTCTTAGTATAGCTTGCATTTTTCTTGTATACTCAATCGCGGCCCAAAGAGACAATGTATGGGTCATGCGTGATTTTACAATGAATTTTTCTGAGAAGTATATTTCTCTAACAGAAGCCAAACATAATATTGCATTTGATATAGCTAAAGCAAGTATATGTGATGAGGATGGCAATATCTTGTTCTACAGTAACGGCTGTGGAGTTTATAATATAGATAATCAACTCATGCCTAATGGAGATAGTATTAATTATAATATATTTTATGACGAGTGGGTAGAGGGATGTGAATATGGTTATCCCTTAGCGCAAGGTATGATTATCTTACCTGATCCAGCCAATGACTATGGCTTCTATATTATCCATAAACCGACAGAACTATATAGAGTAGATGGAGATAATAAATTTATCTCTGACGAGTTAAGATATACATATGTAGATATGCGCTTAGACAATGATCGTGGAGTTGTTACAGAAAAGAATCAGATTTTTTTCAATAAAGAATTAAAAAAATCCAGCTATCTATCTGCTATGCAGCATACCAATAAAAAAGATTGGTGGATAGTCGATCATTCAGATCAGGGGAATATTTACTATCGTATGCTTCTTACTCAGGATGGTTTTACACAGATAGACAGTCAGAGTATAGGTCCTGATTTATATATTCCTCCGCCTTATGCAACAGGCAATGCTCGATTTTCACCTGACGGTTCAAAGTATGCTTACTTTAATGTTATTGACGGATTACACCTATATGATTTTGATAGATCTACAGGTCTTTTTTCTAATGGTAGATATTTGCCATGGGAACCCTACGATCAATATAATTGGGGTGGAACAATAGAATTTAGTCCCAATTCAAAATACGTATATATATGCAATGAAGATCAACTTTTTCAACTTGATATAGATGACATTTCTGATCCTGATAATCTAACACTAATAGATGAGTATAATGGAAACATAGATCCTTTTAGAACAAGTTTTTTCATAATGACATTAGCACCTGATTGCAAAATATATATTGCTCCTGGGAGTAGCTCTAATGTCTACCATGTTATACATGAACCTAATAGAAAAGGGACTGATTGTAGATTTCTTCAGGGGGACCTTAAGTTACCTGTTACCTCCTCCAGAGGTGGATTTCCATATTTCCCACGGTTTAGGGTGGATGAAGACAAAAAGTGTTGTCCTTACGTTCCTGATTGTCCAGCAGATAATCAATTAATCTTTTGTAAAGAATGGCCTTCAGATACATTAAATACCTACTTAATAAATATTGAACAAGAAAATCTGAGTTTAGCATTTTCGTCCATGATATCCGATGGACATAAGCTATTCTATCTTGAGACTTGTTCTGCAATCGACTCATGTACTGGCGTTTTCTATAATTGTGATGGAAGAGTAGCTGGGTATTCAGGTATTGACAGTATAGGTAATGTTAGATATGAGCCAGATTCTATTACTAATTATGTGCTAGATGAGATATTATGGACAAATGAAGAGGATATTCCCTCTTGTAATTTGCTTGACGAAGATGGAGACGGATTTTTTAATGATGTAGATTGTGATGATACGAATCCAGAAATCAATCCTGCTATGCCTGAGATAGTATATAATTCATGGGATGATGATTGTGATCCTTTGACCTTAGATGATGATTTAGATGAAGATGGTTTTCTCTTGGTAGATGATTGTGATGATAATAACGAGTTGATATATCCAAATGCTGTTGAGATTCCGAACAATGGTATTGATGAGGATTGTGATGGAATGGACATGATAACTTCTACAATTAATAATCATGAGACAACTGCGATGTTTGATATATTTCCTAATCCATCTTATTCTATAGTCAATATAAGATCATTTCAGAGTGATAGATACACTGTCAAAGTTTTTGATTTTATAGGCAAATTGATTTTAAGTCAATCATTCCAAAGCGAGATTAGTTTAACAAATCTACCTAAGGGCTTATCTTTTTTTAAGATATATAATAAGAACGGAAAATTGGTTTTCGTATCAAAGCATGTTTCTATATAGAATATTACACATGCCCAACTCCGGCTCTTTTTATATGATGGAAGAGCGTATTAATAGCTATTTTCAATGGCGGAAATTATGTCTAATCACAGTGTTCTTAAGAACACAGATGGTTATCTTCCCATATTATGAAGAAGGTTATGATTAAGTCAGTCTCCTTACATATTCTCTGACTCCTTCAAAATCATGAAGCGAAAATCTTTTCCCATCATTAAATTTCCGCAACCAAGTCAACTGCCGCTTAGCATACCGTCTTGTATTCTTTTTGATTTCTGAGATACAGAACTCTTTGGTGATATGACCATCAAGATATTGAAATACTTCTGAGTAACCTACCGTATTAAGTGCTTTAAGATCTTTGTACTGAATCAGGCTTTCTACTTCGTCTATAAGTCCGTTAGCGATCATTTTATCTACACGGTGTTCTACTCTTTTGTATATGACTTCTCTCTCATCATCTAAGACAACATTAATAACCTTGAAAGGTCGCGGTTCTAATTCTATAGCTTGAAATTCTGAAAATGGTCTTCCAGTATGATCTATTATCGACAATGCTCTGATAAGTCTATGACTGTTCTGGATATCCATATCAGCATACTTCTGTGGATCAGATTCGAGTAGCCTTTTTTGTAATGCTTCTATACCATAATCTTCCAGTTCAGATTCTATATTTTTAATAATTGATTTGGGGATATCAGGATATTCATTAAGGCCTTCTGTTACTGCTTTAATATATAAACCAGTCCCTCCACAGATGATGCTGTTATCGCTTTTGTTATGATCTTGTTCTACTACTTTTATAGCATCCTTTTCGAATGCTCCTGCATTGTATTCTTCAGTTACGGAGATGTAATCTACGAGTTTGATATTTCCATCAGTAATTTCTTGTTGCGATGGCTTAGCTGTGCCTATGCTCATTTCTTTATAGACCTGGCGACTATCAGCAGATATGATCGATGTATTGTAGATGTCATTTAAGCGTAGACATAATTCTGTCTTACCTATACCAGTAGGTCCTGTTATGACGATAAGATATTTGCTTGAGCTCATTATGCGGATTATAGGATTGCATTTATTATCTTAAATCAAAATTACATTATGCCTTATAGATACCAATTATTTTCCTTCTTTTATTTAGCATGTTTTACTGGGCTGTTAATGATGTCATGTCATAATAAACAAAGTCCATCTCATGGTCAGCAGAGTACTGATTCTAGTAAGAATCAGAAAGTCTCAGAATATGCTATGGTTATACACGGAGGAGCTGGTACCATACTCAAGAAGAATATGAGTGATGAGAAAGAAGCTGAGTATAGAAAGGTATTAGGTGAGGCTTTATCTATAGGTGAGAATATTCTTAAGAATGGCGGTAGTAGTCAAGATGCAGTAGTTAATACGATTAAGCATATGGAAAACTCTCCACTTTTCAACTCTGGTAAAGGAGCCGTATTTGCTCATGATGGACGTAATATGTTGGATGCATCCATTATGAATGGTGCCGATAAGAATGCCGGCGCTATTGCCGGAGTAACGAATGTGAAGAATCCGATTACAGGTGCCGTTGCTGTTATGGAAAAATCTGATCATGTTCTGTTATCGGGTGTAGGTGCCGAAGAATTCTGTGAGAAACAAGGTTTGGATATTGTAGATAATAAATATTTCTATACTCAAAGTCGTTTTGAAAGTTTACAAAGAGCACAAGAGAAAGAGAAATCACTGGGGTATGAATTATATGAAAACCAGGATTATAAATTTGGAACTGTTGGTGCCGTTGCTTTGGATAAAGCTGGTAATATCGTAGCTGGAACAAGTACAGGTGGTATGACCAATAAACGTTATGATAGAATAGGGGATTCTCCTATAATAGGAGCGGGTACTTATGCTGATAATAACACTTGTGGCGTCTCTTGTACTGGACATGGAGAATATTTTATACGCTACGCTGTAGCTTATGACGTATCTGCAATGATGGAATATGGTGGATCGGATGTAGCTGAAGCAGCAGAGGAGATCATTAATAATAAGTTAGTCAAAGCTAAAGGAAGTGGTGGTTTGATTGCTTTAGACAAATACGGTAATATATCTATGCCGTTCAACACCGCTGGGATGTATCGAGCTTATGTGACAGATTCTAAAAGATTTTTAGGTATTTACAAGTCTGAGAAGTAGTTTGATATGATTTCTTAATCATATAAATATACAGTATCGCTGATATAATTTGTATTACTAAAAACAGAATTAGTAACAAAATCAATAATGAACTCAAAGATGGAATGTATTGGAAAATGTCCGCGGAGTCGCTGAAACTATAATATCTTCTTGGTATAATCGAATTATAAAAGTTAAGTATTAATAGTAACAAAAAGGAAAGTATTGTAGTTAAGATCAAATGATAAATAACGAGTACTTTACTAAAAGTATTCTTATGGAATTTTCTTAATAAGTACCCAAATACTAATAAAGTTAGTGGTGCTATGAATACGAGTATTAAATGAGCAAATCTGAAAGAAGAAGCTTTCAATTGGATTTCGTTAGACCTGCTTGAAAAATAGATTAATCCTATGGCAATCAAGAGATTAAAGATTGAAAACCCATAATATCTTCTTTTCAAACTATATGAATCTGTAACATTCATGTATCAAATTACTAAAACTAATCCTAAGTTATAGTTTATTGTTCCCAAATTTATTAGCAAGATAAGTCCATATTAGAAAAGACTTTCCATTATAAAAAATTACATTTGTAAAGTCTTGAATACTAACAATATGAACATGAATACCCTTAAAGAATATTGGATACACGCAGCAGCTATAGTTGCATTCTTTCTTTCAACATGCATTTTCTTTTATCCCCAATTTCAGGGGCAGACATTACGTAAAGGTGATATCATGCAGTGGGAAGGTATGCGTAAGGAAGTTAAAGACTTCAAAGATGTTACGGGAGAGACTTCTTTATGGACTGGAAGTATGTTTAGCGGGATGCCTACATACTATATCCAGACTTCGGATAGTAGCAATCTTATCATACCTGTTATTAAGGCAATGAAGCTAGGGATGAAAGGTGAAGTAGGTAGATTCCTTTTGGGTATGATTTGCTTTTACATATTGATGCTTGTACTGAAGATAGATCCGGTGATTGGGATATTTGGATCAATACTTTTTGCTTATACAACTAACAACATGGTGCTCTTAGGAGCTGGTCACTATACTAAGATATCTACGATATTGACAGCGCCATTAATCATAGCTGGTGTTATCGCAGCGTATCGTAATAAGAACTTACTAGGCCTGGTCTTATTCGGATTAGGTATGGCTATTAATCTCAAGAGTGATCATCCGCAGATGACTTATTATTTGGGTTTAGTTATGATGATCTATGTTGTTGCCGTTTTCGTTAATGCTATTAAGACAAACACAATTGGTTCATTCGTTAAGTCATCTATGTACCTTCTTGTTGGTCTATTGTTGGCATTTGGATCATTTTCTTCTAAGTTGTTACCCACATTAGAATACAGTGCTGATACGATGAGAGGTAAGCCCATCCTTACAGCGACAGATGATCCTAATAGCAGCAGTCAAGTCGATGGGTTAGCATGGAGTTATGCAATGCGATGGAGTAATGGCTGGATAGATCTACTATCTAGTTTTATACCGCAAGTAGTAGGAGGGAGTTCAGGCGAGAAAGTATCTTCTAATTCAGGATTTGCTAAGCTACTTCGTAAAGCAGGCCAGAACACAAGAGGTGGCGTAGCTGCTCCAATGTATTGGGGTGGATTGCCAAGTACCAGTGGACCAGTCTATTTTGGAGCAGTTGTATTTCTACTTTTCTTTATAGGAGCAGTTGTTATAAAAGGGAGTTTGAAATGGTGGATCGTTGCCGCAACTTTGTTTACATTTTTAGTTTCGTTAGGGCAAAACTTGGAATGGTTTAATCGATTGCTTTTTGATTATTTTCCAGCATTCAATAAATTTAGAACACCGAACTCAGTTCTTTCTGTGACAGCTATTATCATTCCGATATTAGCTATGGTGACACTTAATAAAATCCTTACAGATTCAAATATAAATTTTAAGAAAGTATTATACGCAGGATTGGGGTTTGCTGGTTTCTGTATCATCTTAGGATTAGTTGGTCCTATGATATTTGATTTTGTAGGAAGTTCTGATTCTTATTATGCACAGCAGTTTGATACTTCTATACTTGAGAAAGATAGAGCTGATATGATGAGAAGTAGTTCATTGAAATCTGGCTTCTTAATGTTGCTCACTTGTGGAGTTTTATTCTTGTTTTCTAAGTCTAAAGTAAGCAAGATAATAGCCGTGATTATAATCGGATTATTAGGAATGGCTGATCAGTTTATGGTCAACTCTAATTATATATCTACTGATGATTATATGAGTAAGAGAAACTTTGAGGCAAGCTATGCACCAAGAGCTGTTGATACTAAAATACTGCAAGATACAGATCCTCATTATCGAGTCTTAGATAGAAGTGTAGATACTTGGAACTCGACATTTGCTTCATACTTTCATAAGAGTATAGGTGGCTACCATGCTGCAAAATTACAGCGCTACAATGATATTATAGAGAAACATATAGCACCTATGAATCAGAATGTATTAAATATGTTGAATACGAAGTACATCATATTTAGTCCATCACAAGGAGCACCTGCGCAAGTACAACGTAATACTGCCGCATTAGGTAACGCTTGGTATGTCAATGATGTCAAGATAGTCAACTCATCAGATCAAGAAATAGATGCTCTTAACTCCATAGACCCCTTAGGTACAGCAGTTGTTCATGAAGAATTTGAGGCTTATGTCTCAGGTCTGGCCTCTGGCCAGAAAAATGGTTCTATCAAATTGACATCGTATAAGCCAAATGAATTGGTATATCAGTCTACCGGCAACACTGACCAATTGGCTGTATTTTCTGAAGTGTGGTACGGACCCGATAAAGGTTGGAATGCTTATATAGATGGAAATAAAGTAGATCATATAAGAGCAAATTATGTTCTAAGGGCAATGAAGATACCAGCTGGTAATCATGAGATTAAGTTCGTATTCGAGCCAGCTTCTTATAAAACGGGTAGTCTGATTTCATTGATAAGTTCAGCATTATTACTGCTAATGATTTGCTTTTTCTTTTGGAGGGTCTATTCTAAGGGATGGGATAATGCAGATATATTATAATCTTATTTTGTACTATCTTTGAATTCCATGCAGCAAGGCCGTCAAATTCTAAGTCCAGATAGGTTTAAGATTATACTTCTTAGACTTGCCCACGAGATTATAGAAAATTACTCGCAAGACGATACTATTAACATCATCGGTATACAAGAAAAAGGTGTCATCTTAGGCGAACGTCTTATTGAGTTGATCTCTGCGAAATTACCTAAGAAGAAAATTCATTTTGGTAAATTAGATATAACATTCTATAGAGATGACTTTAGGCTTAGATCCACACCTCTTACTGCCAATGCTACAGAAATAGAGTTTGATATAGAAGATAAGAAAATCATCTTAATAGATGATGTGCTTTATACTGGAAGAACGATACATGCTGCGATATCGGCCTTACAAGATTTTGGAAGAGTTAAGCAAGTAGAGATGCTTACAATGGTCGACAGAAGATACAACAGGCATCTCCCTATCAAAGCAGACTACAAAGGCATACAAGTGGATAGCGTAGATGACTCCTACGTACACGTGCAATGGGAACACATAGATGGTCATGATAAGATTCTTATACTCTCAGCTAATAAGAAATAGCGATAATGAACGAAGGTAAATTAAGTACTAATCACTTACTGGGCATTAAATACATTACGCCACAAGACATAGAATTAATATTTGAAACGGCTACCAAGTTTAAAGACGTCATCAATCGACCGATCAAGAAAGTCCCCTCACTAAGAGATATAACTATTGCTAATCTTTTCTTCGAGAACTCCACCAGAACTAAGTTGTCTTTTGAACTTGCAGAGAAAAGATTATCTGCTGATGTAATTAATTTTTCGTCATCAGGAAGTAGTGTTAAGAAAGGAGAAACCCTTCTCGATACAGTCAACAATATCTTGTCTATGAAAGTAGATATGATAGTAATGCGACATCCTGCGCCTGGAGCTCATTACTTTCTATCACAGCATATCGATGCTCAGATCATCAATGCAGGTGATGGTACACATGAGCATCCTACTCAAGCTTTGTTGGATGCTTTTTCCTTGACAGAAAAGTTGGGTTCATTACGTGGTAAGAAGATCTGTATATTCGGAGATATCTTACATTCCAGAGTTGCCTTATCCAATATCTATTGTCTAAAGAAATTAGGGGCTAAAGTTAGAGTCTGCGGCCCGCCAACATTGATACCAAAGCATATCGGATCATTAGGCGTCGATATATCTTACAGCGTGGAAGAAAGCTTAGCTTGGTGTGATGCTGCTAATGTTCTCAGAATACAACTCGAACGTCAGGATATAAAGTATATCCCATCATTACGTGAGTACAGTATGTATTATGGTATAAATAAGAAGAAGTTAGACAATCTGGATAAGCCCATCACAATATTACATCCAGGTCCAATTAATAGAGGCATAGAATTATCAAGCGATGTCGCAGATTCTGAGCATTCATTAGTGCTACAGCAAGTCGAGAATGGAGTAGCAATAAGGATGGCAGTTCTATTTCTATTGGCCAATCTGCGTGGAGATCGTGCCGCTTAGATAGAATTTTCATTAAATAAACTTTAAATCCGCGTAACTGATGACTTTTTCATGGTTTTTGATGTTATAGCTTTGTATTAAAATCATACACAGATAATGAAGTACTTATTAGGATTTATGCTGGTTATAGTTTCAGCATCATACAGTTTTTCACAACATAAGATAGAATTTGATATAGCTAATTATGAGCAAGATACTGTCGTCATAGGCTATTACTTGATTGATAAGCAACTTGTACATGATACCTTGTACTCTAATAAGGAAGGTACATATGTCTTAGAAGGTGAAGAAAACTTAAACTCAGGAGTGTATATGTTATTGACATTACCTGATAAAGAATTTGTACAATTTATCGTTACTGAAAATGAGCAGAACTATAAAGTTTCATTCAGTGCAGATCAGTTAGGTGCTTTAAGATTCGATAATGCTCCTGATAATAAGCAGCTTAATGATTATGTAGATTTCCTAAAAGAGATCAGACCACAAGCAGACATATTACGAGACTCTATAGCATCACTTACAGATGCAGGTCAGGATGCAACAGAAATTCAGAAACAACTTAATGAAGTCGATAAGCTTGTCTCAGATTATCAAGAAGATATGTATACAAGCCATCCTGACTATATCAGCTCACAGATGATTAGAGCTAACAAGGAGATAATAGTACCAGACTTCAGCGATGCTGCGGACCCGAACGTAAAAAGATACGAGTACTACAGAGCTCATTATTTTGATAATATTAGAATGGGTGACCCTGCAACATTGCGTACACCATTCTTACATCAGAGGGTTAATTACTACCTCAACAAGTTGACGCCTAATCATCCTGATAGTATCAGCAATGCTCTGGATTATATATTAGAAAAGATGACGCCATCTCCAGAGACATTTAAGTATTACCTAAGCCACTATCTTAATGAATATGCAGGCAGTAAGATTGTAGGATTCGATGCTATCTATGTCCATCTCGTAGATAAATATTATGCTTCTGGAAAAGCCGACTGGGTAGAAGAAGATAACCTTCTGAAAATTGTCAAACGAGCTAATGATATCAGACCTACATTGATAGGGAAAATAGGAGCAGATCTTACGGTATATAAAGAAGATGAAACTCCAATAACACTCAGCGATATTGATTACGAATACTTAGTGCTTCTGTTCTGGGCACCAGACTGTGGTCATTGTAAGAAATCTATGCCTGACTATGTTAAGTTCAACGAAGAATGGAATGCCAAAGGTGTCAAAACCTTAGCTATATGTACGAAGCATCAAGATAAAACCAAAAACTGCTGGGAATCAGTCAAAGAAAAGAATATGGAAGGTTTCATTAACGCAGCCGATCAGTACCATAGATCAAAATTTAAGGTTAAATATAATGTTACCTCTACACCTAAATTATATATCCTCGATAAGAACAGGGAGATCATTATGAAGAATATCGGAGCCGATCAGCTCGATGAGGTTATGAGTGAAATTATTAAGATTAAGAAAATGGAGGAAGAGGGTAAAGGTTAATGAGAGTATCGCTAAGGAGAGGTCGAAGACCTTCCTTTTTTTATAACAGGAAGATCTTTACGAAGAATATCGGAGCCGATCAGCTCGATGATGTTATGAGTGAAATTATTAAGATTAAGAAAATGGAGGAAGAGGCTAAGGGTTAATGAGAGTATCGCTAAGGAGAGGTCGAAGACCTTCCTTTCTTTATTATTTACTGACTCAACGAAAAATCTTAAAATATGAAGTGAGTCACACTTAGCATTTTAGGATATTCTTTATCCTTTGATCCTATAAAAATTCTGTTAGCACATTTCCAAATCCAGGAATGAAATAGCATATCCACAATAGATTACAATTTATAACTTGATAGGGTGTTTTTGATTCTTTTTAGTGCCTCTATTAATCTTTCATTCGATGTAGCATATGATATTCTTATCGAGTTGGGATCGCCAAAAGCATCTCCTGTAACAGTACCTACGTGAGCTTCTGTGAGCAGTATATCTGCTAAGTCATTGGCACTGTTTATAATACGTTGTCCATTGCTCCGTCCGAAGAGTTGGCTTATGTTGGGGAAAAAGTAAAAAGCGCCTTGTGGTTCTATACATTGAATGCCATCTATATCATCTAACATTGATTTTACCAATTCTCTTCTTTCTCGATACTTCTCTTTCATATAGTCTTGCTTAGAAGGATCTTCAGCAAGTGCAGCTACTGCAGCATGTTGACCAAAAGCATTTGCCCCTGAAGTGAATTGCCCTTGGACTTTAGAGCAGGCTTTGCTTATCCATTCTGGTGCTGCCATATAGCCTAACCTCCAGCCCGTCATCGCAAATCCCTTAGACATACCATTTATAATAATAGTTCTATCTTTCATACCATCACAATTAGCAATACTTGGATTCTTGCCGGAGAAATTAATGTATTCATATATCTCATCTGACATGACAAATAGATCCTTATGATTAGAGATAACTTCAGCTAATCCATCAAGCTCGGATTGTGTGTACACGCTACCAGTAGGATTACTTGGAGAAGAATATATAATTAGCTTAGTCTTATCAGTTATAGTTTGAATAAGTTGCTCTGGCTTGACTTTGAATTCACTCTCTATCCCTGCAAAAAGTGGAACAGGTTTTCCTCCTGCAAATTTTACTATTTCAAAATAAGATACCCAGTATGGTGTAAATATAATGACTTCATCACCTGGATCTAATAGTGCAAGGCACACATTAGCAATCGATTGTTTTGCGCCGTTAGATACGACAATTTGTGTAGGCTGGTAGTCTAAGTTATTATCACGCTTAAGCTTATGACATATTGCCTTGCGTAATTCCATAATTCCTGGTACCGGCGTATACTTAGTATGACCAGCGTCTAAAGCATTCTTTGCAACTTCTTTTATATAATCTGGCGTATCAAAATCTGGCTCTCCCAGACTTAAGGATATGACATCTATGCCTTTCGATTTAAGATCTCTTGCTTTCTGAGCCATTTCTATAGTAGCGGACTCAGACATATTCTGTAATTTTCGGGAAAGAAGCGATTTTGACATTAAGATTAATTTTAATTAATAAAATTAGAATTTAATTACGGATTTTGTATCCATTTTAGAAAATATAATATGAAGGAGAAATTAGAACTTCTGGAACAGAAAAGAGCTCAAGCTAAATTAAGTGGTGGCCAAGAAAGAATTGATAAGCAACACGCTAAGAAAAAGCTCACTGCAAGAGAAAGAATAGAGTTGTTTTTTGATGCAGGCACATTTGAGGAGATCGGAATGCTTGTCGAGCATAGAAGCTTTGATTTTGGGATGGAGCATGATAGGATTCTTTCAGATGGTGTTATTACTGGCTATGGCTTAGTTAATGGAAAGTCAGTATTTGCATTTGCTCAGGACTTTACTGTCTTTGGAGGTTCTCTATCTGAGACACATGCTGAGAAGATTGTCAAAATCATGGATATGGCTATGGATAACCGCGTACCTATTGTGGGGTTAAATGACTCTGGTGGTGCAAGAATACAGGAAGGTGTTAAGTCGCTTGGTGGTTATGCCGATATATTCTACAGAAATACTTTGGCTTCAGGATTTATACCTCAGATATCTGCTATTATGGGGCCTTGTGCAGGTGGTGCTGTGTATTCTCCTGCTATTACAGATTTTACTATAATGGTAGATCATACATCATATATGTTCGTTACGGGACCTAATGTGGTCAAGACTGTAACTAATGAAGATGTAAGTTCCGAAGATCTTGGAGGTAGTGCTACACATGCTCAGAAGTCAGGTGTGACACACCTGAGAGCTGTCTCAGATGTAGAAGCTATAGCTAAAGTCAAGCAATTACTATCTTATCTTCCACAGAGCTGCCACTCTAAGCCTGACAAATTAGACTTCGCTCTAGGAGAAGAAATTGTCGAAGAACTCAATGACATTGTGCCTGCTAATCCTAATCAGCCTTATGACATTAAGGAAGTCATTAATAGCCTTGCTGACAGTGATTCTTTCATGGAAATTCATGAGGAATTTGCTGAGAATATAGTCATTGGTTTTGTGAGAATAGGAGGTAGAAGTATCGGTGTAGTAGCTAATCAGCCTATGAGTCTCGCAGGAGTTCTTGATGTAAATTCCTCACGTAAAGCAGGCCGATTCGTTAGATTCTGCGATGCATTTAATATCCCACTGCTTGTATTGGTAGATGTCCCAGGATTCCTTCCGGGTACTGATCAAGAATGGAATGGCATAATCACTAATGGTGCTAAGTTGCTCTATGCATTTAGTGAAGCTACAGTACCTAGAATCTCAGTAATAACAAGAAAAGCCTACGGAGGAGCATATGATGTTATGAATAGCAAGCACATCGGGGCAGATTTTAATTTCTCATGGCCAAGTGGAGAGATAGCTGTTATGGGTGCCAAGGGAGCAAGTGAGATCATATTCAAGCGAGAGATAAAAAGCAGCGATGACCCTGATCAAGCATTGTTGAATAAGGAAAAAGAGTACTCAGAAAAATTTGCCAATCCATATGTAGCAGCGTCAAGAGGGTTCATAGATGAAGTTATAGAACCCAAGCATACAAGACGTAAATTGATAAAGGCTTTTGCACTTTTAGAAAATAAGAAAGTCAAAAAAATAGATAAAAGACATGGTAATATCCCACTATAAGAGTCCACGATAATGAAAACTAATAATACAATCCAAGTCTTCGTAACTGGTGGTACATTTGATAAAGAATATAATTTTATAACTGGTAAGCTGTACTTTAAAGACTCTCACCTGTCTCGCATGTTTGAGTCGGGTAGATCTACACTTGATCTTGATGTTAAGACATTAATGATGGTGGATAGCCTGGAGATGACAGATGCTGATAGAGAGATTATCATACACAGTTGTAAGAATTGTGTTTCTGATCAGGTTATCGTAACACATGGTACTGACAAGATGGTAGCTACAGCAGAAGTCTTAGCCAAACATGACATCCCTAAGACAATAGTCCTTACCGGCGCTATGGTTCCTATTGCTTTTGGGACCTCCTCAGATGGCTTCTTTAACCTCGGTAGTGCATCCGCCTTTGCACAAGTTCTTCCTCATGGTGTATATATTGCTATGAATGGACGTTATTTTAATTGGAATGAGGTCATGAAAAACAGAGACACAGGATATTTTGTGAACAAAATATCCTAATTTTATGTAAAGTTCTGTAAGTCAATCCTCAATATATTTCATTTTTGATAATATTCTTGAACACATTAAGAATAATCTTAATAAATTAAACTGTACTTTTGTACCTTAAGATTACAGAATTATGAACAAAATAGTTTTAGTATTCATCCTATTTACATGGATGAACTTATCTACAATTCAAGCTCAGAATCCAGCTTTCCCACAAGGTGTAAGCATGAAGTCTTTATTTATGGATTATCAATCCCAAAATGGAGGTGATATATCCAACTTCAGTGCTTACCATCATGGATTTGAAGTTGCATACGTAAGAAATCTTACTAAGAATATCAACCTTTCAGTACCACTGAAATATGGTGTGGTTTCTAGTCATAATCAAGAATTTAATAATTGCTTTCATAAGAAAGTGTACGGTCTTGATATTACGGGACAATATATGTTCCATAAGTATGATGCTGATATTATCCCTTATGCAATGGCAGGAGTCGGAGGCCAGTTAGAAGATCAAGGTGACTTCAATGTACAAGTACCTTTCGGTATAGGTGTGTATTTTAAACTTGAAGAGAACGCTTATATCAATTGGCAATCAGAGTATAGATATGCTCTTGCGGATGATAGAAACAATCTTCACCACGGATTAGGCTTTACCTATTTATTTGGAAGTCCTTCAGAGGTCGAGAAAAAAATGGATGACGATGAGGATTTCATAGATAGTGATAATGATGGATTAGAAGATGACATCGATCTATGTCCTCAGATTGCTGGTCCTATTGATATGAAAGGCTGCCCAGATAGAGATGACGATGGCATTCCTGATTATAGAGATGATTGTCCATCAATAGCTGGCTCTGCCTTATTTAAAGGATGTCCGGATACTGATGGTGACGGCATCTCAGATAGCGAAGATGAATGTCCTAATATGGCTGGAACTAAAGAGAATAATGGATGTCCTGATAATGATACAGATATGGATGGTATTCCTGATAACTTAGATAAATGTCCTAACATCAAAGGAACAGCAGCTAATAACGGCTGTCCAGAGACTACCGCTGATGATAAAGATGGTGACGGCATACCTGACTCAGAAGACAGATGTCCTAATATAAAAGGTTCCGCAAGTGCTAATGGTTGTCCAGATAGAGATGGTGATGGTGTCTCGGATTTTGATGATAGATGTCCAGACAGACAAGGCTTAAGAGCATTAAATGGTTGTCCTGATTCTGATGGAGATGGTATAGATGATAGTAGAGATAAGTGTCCATCACAACCAGGTTCTGTAGCTAATAATGGTTGTCCAGGTATAGATGCTGGAGACCTTAATACTTTAGAGACGGCAATGAGAGCCGTACAGTTTAATACAGGTAAGGCCACACTTAAGAGTGAGTCATACCCAGTATTGAATCAGATATCTGCTATCATGGACAAGTACCCTAATTATAATCTTATGATCGATGGTCATACTGATAATGTAGGTAGTGCAGTCAATAATCAGTTGCTTTCAGAGAGAAGAGCACAGGCATGCTTCGAGTATCTCGTAAGAAGAGGGGTGAGTTCTTCAAGAATGAGCCACACTGGATATGGAGAGTCTAAGCCTATCTCAGATAATAATAGCCTCAGTGGAAGAGCACTCAATAGAAGGGTAGCTTTCAATCTTAAAGCGAGATAGGAATAAAAGTTTTCTAAAAGTTATAAATGAAGGAGTTGCCGTTTGGTAGCTCCTTTTTTTTGTCAATGAATTAGGTATATTTATCAATATTATCCTGTTTTTTTTTATAGTTATCTACACTCTGTATGCAACATAAAATCTACGTCGGAACTTTTTTAAAACTTAAAACTGGATTCATGCAGATGGAAGGATCCTCCAAAATCATGTATTGTGGTATGTCTAATGAAAACACATTCGTTGTGACTCCATTAGTACATGTAGGATACCAAGGCTTTAGCCCAAGTATTTACTATGATATAAGCTCAAAAATTGTTCATATGTATGACAGAGAATTTGATGTTATAGAGGTGACACCAATGTATATTATTCTTGGAGATTAGAATCGAAATAGTAAAACAATACTTGCAAATAAAAAAGAGAAGCCAAAACGACTTCTCTTTTAAATTATTGAGTATGTGTCAATATTACTCCTTCACTAATTCTTTGACTAATCTATCGGCTTTGTAGATATACTTTAATGCAGCAATTATACCGCCAGCATGTACAGATACAGTTCTATTATGCTCTTCATCAAAAATAAAATTACCGGGTAATGACTCTATGTTACCATCAAATGCTAATCCGACGGCTTCTCCCTTTGCGTTAATTATAGCAGAGCCTGAGTTTCCACCTATAATGTCATTAGTAGATATGAAATTAAGTGGCGATTGTAGTAACTCCATAGATGGGTTAGACCATTTTTCTGGAAGTGACCAAGGGTAGTTTTGATTAGACGAGTAGTGTCTGTCGTAGAGCCCAAAGTAAGTTGTCTTGATAGGCGCTCGTGTACCATTGTAATTATAACTCTTAACTAATCCATCAGAAATTCTTAGTGTAAATGTAGCATCGGGTGGGAGAGAAGAACCATATACATTAAATGCTTGATTAGCGATTTTACTCTCTAATACGCGTCTAGCTGCAGAAGAACCTTGGAACATAGCACCTGCTTCATTGTAACGTTGTACTAATATTTGCGAAGCTTTGATAAGGGGATCTTTTTCTTTTTTGAGATTCTTTTCTTTTGATAATACCTTCTTTGCTTTACCATTAAGGATGTCAGAATCTTTAAATAATTTTTCTACAAATGCATCGATGCTTGTACCACCTAATACCCGATCTAAGGTTGCATCTCCTGCATAGATATCTGTCTTTAATTCATTAAGAAGTAGAGTCAGCATTTTCTTCTCTTTAGCGATATCAAGATCTTCTGCTATCTCAATAGCTGCTTCTTTGGAAGCATTCTTGTCTTCATCAGAAGCATCACTTTCGATTGCATCTTTATAATTAGCGATACTATGCATAAGCATAAATACTTGTCCTCTATAAGATGATGCCCCCAGATGATTTATAGCCCAAGCATGTGGGGCAAGTTTCTTGTATTCCTTCTTAAGATCGTCCCAGTAGCTAAGACCTTTGGATGCATTTTTGATACTCATCTCCATAGACTTTTTTCTACTCATAAAGCCCTTATTATTTAATCCCTTAACGATACCAGTATACGCCTTGATTGAGTTAGAAAGATTAGTAATCGTACCTAATAGATCCTGTGCTTCTCTTTCCTTGCTGGCATCTTTAGACATTATTGCATACTCCTCCAGCATCATATCTCTTCTATTAGTCAACCATCTGAGTAGATGTTTGAATCTATAATCTCTGTCGTATTCTAACTGAGCTACAGTTCTGTATCGTTCTGTACGTCCTGGATTACCTACTACAAATACTGGTGTCCCTTCTTCTATGCCGTTAGGATTAAATTCGTAATAAAAATCTGATGTATCCATAGGCTTACCATCTTCATCATATGCTCTCCAGAATGTGAAATCAAGACTATATCTCGGGTAAGTAAAGTTGTCGGGATCTCCTCCGTAAGCACCTAATTGATTCTCAGGTATACATACTAATCTTATGTCATTGTATTTTTTATATCCATACATAGAGAACCTACCTCCCGAATAGAAAGTTACGGACTGTAATCTTAGTCCAACCCAATCTTCCTTCTTAGCGTATTCCTCTTCAAGCTGTTTTAGTATCTCTTGTCGCTTTACTATTATATCAGCATCGTTCTCAGCATCTTTAGTATAAGCTTTAACATCATCAGTAATGTCAGCTACCATTATCAGTTGCTCTACAAATAGATCATCTACTCTACGCTCATCGGCTAGTGTCTTTGCGTAGTAACCATTGACATCGAAGTTTTCTCCATTCACCTGTACACCTATCGACTCATCTCTTGAGCAATGGTGATTAGTCATAATTAACCCATCCGGTGATACAAATGATGCAGAACACCATGTCGCAAACTTCAGTGAGGACTTCCTCACATCATCAAACCAAGCTTTGTCAGCTTTAAAGTCATAAGCTTCTTCAAACCATTCTACAGGTGGATTTTCAAATGTCCACATCCTTCCAAAATCAAAAGGGCTTGCTTCTTTCTCTTGACCAATACCCATCATGTACGAGAGAAGTAATACCAACGTAAAGTGAAATTTAATTTTTTTCATAAAGTATTATATGATGTTTGTTAACTGATTTAAGATTCTTCGGATTCTAAATGTATGAAAATATTCTTCCTTATCTGTAATCCAATATGGAATCTAAAGTCGTAGGTGTTGCTGTACACGAGCTAGGTCATGCCTATTCTTTTTGGATTAATGTTAATCATTGTATACCGTACACATCTTAGACATTTATATTACTATAATTAGTATAGTAAAAGATGACTACTGAAATATTCGTCGTCATAAGAACAAACATTAGCCGTATATTTCAGTCTAAGCACTGTACAAAAGTTATAACTCATCATATTAGTATTATGACTAATCTGATTAATATACCATTGGTGGTATATATATAAGATTTTAATCTACTACTTTGTAAAGTATTAGAAATAATATATTCAAAAATATGATATATGTTATATATTGTTTTTCAATTTTATACATATATTTACATTCTATATTATTAAACAATTTTTAGTTATTTTCAATTAATTTGAAAAAAAAATTATGGTCTTGAAAAATTACCTTTCAGTTTTAACATTTATCCTAATGTGCTCTTCAGCACTCATCTCCAGAAATCACTTTATTGGCGGAGATACAACAAGCTCATCTATATATTATAGTCTCGATGCCTGTGATGCATTTGTCAATTCAGGTACACTTGCTGATTATTCAGAGTTTACAGGGATTGCAACTAATGATCCAGGGTGTACAACATTAGTGCCTATGGGTACTATATATAGAACAGATCCTAATGTGAATACACATTCTTGTACAGCAGGAGTAGGTGGTACACCAGCTATGTGTGTAAGTTCTGATGATAGTTGTACTTACAACGCAGGAAGCGATAAGTCTATAAAAATTGAAGTAATGGTTATTCCAGGTCCTTCTGGAAGTGGTACATTAAGTGGCTTATCATTCTATGAGCAAGCTCCGATTATGTATGATTGGATATCAGGACCATCAGGTATCAATAACTATCCAACCCAGTACGGTATTAGAGTACTAAAAGATGGAGTTGAGATATTTAGACAAGATGGTAATGCTACAACAATTGATTGGACATTAGAGACATTTGATTTTTCTAATAATCCAGAATTTACGGTAACAAATAATACATTTTTTACAATAGAGTTATTAGGATATTGCCTAATAGGTAATGGTGCAGTTGCATCTGCATGGGATATCGATGAAGTAGTTATAACATCTGAATGTCAATCTGGAAATATTATTGGTGGAAATATAAACATCGTTGGTGGTGGTACTTCATTAAGTATTTGTGCTAATGATGGTATATCTGATGCATTTGATGTAGAACTTTCAGGTAACACAGGAGATGATGTTACATATGTTATAACTGATGAAGCTGGTAACTTCCTTAATATTGGAGGAGGACCGACTTTTGATCTTGAAGGAGCTGGAAGTGGTGTTTGTTTAATATGGGCTGTCTCTTCAGTTGGTACACTAACTGGTGTTACTGTTGGTAGTAACGTTAATGATGTCCAAGGATGTTTTGCATTATCTAATCCTATCATGGTAACGAGAAATATGCAAGGTGGTGGAACCCTTTCTACAACTGACGGATTTACTCAGCTTTCAATATGTGTAGGCGATGGTGTTGCAGATCCTATAAATGTTAGTTTAACCGGAAATACTGGTTCTAACATGGCGTGGATAATTACAGATGCTGCTACTGGTCAGATATTAGATATACCAGCAGGCCCTCCATTTGATCTTGAGGGAGCAGGTACTGGTACATGTAACATATACAATATAAGCTATGAAGGCACTTTAAGCGGACTCTCAATGGGTGGGAGCTTAAGTGACATAGATGGTTGCTTTGGATTATCTAATCCTATAACTGTAGAAAGAACTACAGCTACTGCTGGTACAATAAGTGCTAACGGGCTGACAGTATTTAATATATGTTCTAGTGATGGTGTTCCGGATATCATCGATGTAGATGTTGTAGGAAGTGTAGGAACTCAAAGTGTATTCATCACAACAGATCAAAACGGAAATATAATACGTGTACTTACAGCTACTTCTGCAATTAATTTCGACGGATTTGGTAGTGGTACTTGTTTACTATACAATGTTACTTATGATGGTACTATTAATGGTCTATCTCAAGGACAAAATATAAGCAATCTAAATGGTTGTTTCGGATTATCTAATGCGATTACGGTAACTAAGCAACAGACTACTGGTGGTGTATTCTCATCTGGAAATCAGACTTTTATTTCTATATGTGAAGGAGATGGTTCTACAGGGATAATAGAAACAACACTTAATAATAATGTAGGAGCTAATGTTCAATACTTTATTGCTGATCGTGATGGCAACATTACTCAGTTTATAACTGGCCCTCCATTTGATTTTTCTGGTTTTGATAGAGGGCGTTATGCATTATATGCATTCAGTTATGATGGTCAGAATTCTGGTTTGGCAATAGGTCAGAACGTAGATATTCTTACAGGTAACTGTAATGGATTATCTAATCCTATTACTGTATCCAAAGGAAGAGCTGAAGCTGGGACAATATCTTCACCACTTGGCAATAACTTCGATGTATGTGTACAAGGTAATGTTACTCAAGGGATTGACATTAATTTAACTGGTGCAGATGTTGGTATATCAAGATGGATAATTACTGATCTTAATGGTAATATAATAGGTCTTCCTGGTCCTCCACCTATTAACATAGAGTTAGCAGGTAATGCTCAGACATGTCAGATATATCACTTAGGATATGATGCATTTTTTACAGGATTAGCATTAGGATCTAACATATCTAATTTTGATGGATGCTTTGATTTATCAAATGCCATAACAGTTAATAAAACAAATATAAATGGAGGCGTACTTTCAGCTCCAGGCAATATGTCTGCAGTAGAATTATGTAACACAGGTAATGGAGTAAGTCCTGTAAACTTAACACTTAATAATAGTTCAGGTGCTAATCAGTTATATATTATCACCGACGGTAATGACAATATCATAGCTACTCAGTCAGGTAGTAGTTTTGACTTTAATAATTACGATGCTGGTATATTCAGAATATACAGTGTCACATATAATGGTATGCTAACAGGGGCTACTGCTGGTGCTTCTTTAAATTCTATTAATGCTGAATGTTTTGATTTTTCAAACTTCGTAAGAGTAGCAAATAGAAGAGTAGATGTAGGAACTATAAGCTCTCCACAAGGGAATAACTTCTCAGTATGTGGAGGAAATGGATCAGCTACACCTATCAACTTTACAGTTACAGGTGGTACAGTAGGAAGATGGCTTGTTACTGATGCTAATGGTGTAATTGTAGATCTACCAGGTAACCCACCATTCGCCTTATCTAATATAAGTGCAGGTACTTACATGGTATGGTACTTATTCAGCCAAGGAGGGGTAAGTGGATTAGTAGTAGGTGAAAATGCAGCGGATATAACAGGTTGTGCTATTTTATCTAATCCTATAACTGTAACGACATCAGATGTTGATGGAGGTTCGATAACAACGGATAACAACAGTACAGACGTAACAGTTTGTGTAGGTGACGGAGTTCAAGATTTTGTGAATGTTATATTAAGTAATGCAACAGGTACTAATAATCAGTGGGTAATCACAGATGCCAATGGCAATATATTAGGTCTACCGACGGCACCACCATTTGAATTTGATGGTGCAGGTCTTGGTGCATGTAATATCTATAATGTCTCCTATGAGGGTACATTATCTGGAGCTACTGTAGGTAACAACATACAGAACCTATCATCAGGTAGTTGTGTAGCATTATCTAATGCAATAGTTGTTAATAGAATTACGGCTGATGCAGGTACAATAAGTTCTAATGGATCTACTTCTGTAGAAGTTTGTATCGATGACCCTAATGACACCGTAGATGTGACTATCAGTGGTGGAAATAACGGTGGTACTAAAGGATGGATAATTACAGACGAGAACGGAAATATATTAGGATTACCTACGGCCCCTCCATTTAGCTTTGCTGGAGCAGGCACAGGTACTTGTAGCTTATACAGAATATGTAGTAATGGTACTGTAGGAGGATTAGCTATGGGTAATAATATATCAGGATTATCTGGTTGTTATGATCTATCAAATGCTATCGAAGTAACGAGAACAGAAGCAGGACCTGGTTCTTCTACTACATCTAAGTTGACATTTAATTTAGATGCGTGTTACTCTGATAATACAGATAACTCAGGTGCAGATTATACAGAATTTACAGGAACAATTACTAACGATCCAGCATGTACACAATACGCTGTATTAGGTAATAATCTATATAGAAATAATCCTACAGCGAATATGCATTCTTGTACAGAAGGCATCAATGGTTCTGTAGCAATGTGTGTGGGATCTTTAGATGACTGTGACTTTGCTGATGATAGTGACTTAGCTATCAGATTTGATATACAAGTAACACCAGGATCTAACGGTACTGGAAGCATATCTCAATTAAGCTTCCACGAGAAAGCGCCAGTTATGTACTCATGGATTAATGGTGCATCAGGACCTAATAACTATCCTATCAGCTACGGTGTGAGAATTCTTAAGGATGGTGTCGAAGTATTCAGACAAGTTGATATGATGACAACTAATGATTGGTCATTAGAGTCATTTGACTTTACTAATAACCCAGCCTTTACAGTAACTCAGACCTCAGTATTCAGCTTTGAGTTATTAGGATACTGCCTTGTAGGAAACTCAAGTGCAGTTAATGCATGGGATGTAGATGAGATCATGTTGACTTCTAATTGCACATCAGCAGGAGATTGTGGTAGCACGACAACTGTTGAAGAAGATGAGGAGGAAGAAGAATCAGCAGCTCCAGAAGATGAAGAGATTACAGAATTAGCATTTAAGGTAATACCTAATCCAGTACATGAAACTATGGTTATAGAAACTAACCAAGTTCCTATGGATGGTACTATGATTTATGTATACAGTAGAGAAGGAAGATTAGCAGATAGCTTTAGTGTGACTGACAAGAAATTACAAGTTACACTTCATAAGTATGCTGACGGTTTTTACTACATAAGAATGATCTCTGGTGGTGAGCAGATCACTCAGAAATTCTTAAAGATTACTAAGTAATAGAATAATAAATCTCAATGATATAAATGGCTGCTTCAGAAATGAAGTAGCCATTTTTTTGTCTTATATATTAATGCTATTTAGATAATGGTATAATATCAGTTTATTGGCTACCAGCATATTCTGAAAAAGCAAATATCGCTTACGTGAAAAGAAATAGAGACATAGGGAAGGAGAAGAATATTTCCGAAAACTAAATATATATTTAAAGAAAAGTCACAAGGTAACTATTAAGGCAAATATTTAAACCTACGCAAAAAAAAGGGCGGAGATTTAAGCAAGTTTTTTCACTACCTAATTGAGTATATGGCGTATCAGAATATTATGAAGTCATACTACCCAGAAATAGACCGAAGGCTTTAAAAATCAACTAATATCATGTATGGATAAATTTTCGAATATTAGATATAAGTCTTATACCATTTAAATTTTAAGGTGTCGGAAAAGATTATAGAAGAGAATTTGTTAAGATTAAGGCAAAAAACGCAATC
>ENA-ORXM01002159-ORXM01002159.1-marine-metagenome-genome-assembly--contig:-NODE-2159-length-24067-cov-32.659108_pt1 | contig 24067 bp, 23 predicted proteins | sample MGYA00237867_ERZ511480 | MGnify/ENA primary metagenome ERZ511480 (study PRJEB26309, sample SAMN06266103) | marine metagenome | isolation source: Algal blade | place: United Kingdom:Sidmouth, United... | reverse complement strand
GCCTTCTAAACGTCTAAAAAATAAGCTGAACGGTATAAAAAAAACAAAAAAAGGTCAACCTATATCAGTATAATACAATGCTGTTATTCCTGGAAATGATAAAGGTCAAACAATGATTCTATCTAATATGTCTTTCGAACCTAAAGACGGTAATGTAAATCATTATTCTGGTAAATATATGCCAGCTTATCCAAAAAAAAATGATACTCCTGCTATAAAGTTAACTCAGAAAAAATCTGAACAAATGTATGCCGAAGCTAGACCTGATGCACTACTTCTTGATTACCGATTTAAAGAAGACATTGCAAGAGGGGTAATGATTCATGTCGGAGGAAGTTATGAGAATGAAAACTATGGACATTCAATTTCTGCATCTGAGGGGTGTTTTGGTATTGTAAATGACTTCAATTCACCCAGTAATACATCAGACAAAATGACCAAAGAGATAATAGATAAGATTTGGAAACAAGCACAAAAAAGTAAATCAAACCCTAATCATATAAGGATTATAATAGAAAAAAGAGATGAGAAAAATATTCCAAACAACATTGTTTTTACCAAAAGTTAGTCTCGTACTCTTGCATTTCATGTTAACATCTTGTAGTGCACAATTATATTTTAAAGACGTAATAACAGGTAAGGAAATATCCAAGGGTGTAAATATTGTATACAATAGAGAAGCAATTATAAAGATTGATACAATTAAAGTTTTTGTAAGTAAAATTGAACGATATGATAAAAAATTAAACTTATTAGAAGTTGATATTTCAAAAGCTGAAAGCATGCTAACATATTCTAGAAAAGAATTAAATGATGATAATGTGTTAATTGATTCTTATAATATAACTCTAGATAGAAGTGAAACTTTAAAAAAGAGCAATAACATTATCGATAAAAATAAGTCATACGAGATAATTTATAAATCAAAAGATACGATTATGTCTAAAAAAGATAACGCTATCCTTATTTTTATAAACAAATAAAGTATAACGTTTTGTAACACTATATATAGCAAATTGGGCGATTAGTGTTTAACCAAAAGGTTGTTCTCTATTTACAAAGTCGCCAAATCTTTTGATTTGGTATTAAAGAGAAAAATTAAAACAAAATAAAAAGATTTGGCTTGTGGCTAACCTGAAAATAATTGCTTTTTTCTGCCCAACTTGCTATATACTTAACGATATTATACTGATATTATACTGTTGTGCGTAATTTGAGAGCTGACGACAAAACGACAATAAATCATTAAAATTTAATGGGACAAGTAAAACAGAGAATGATTGAAATGGACGCTCGGAATATAATAAGTAGTGTTCCAGATAAAAATTTATGCATAAAACATATTGATGACAACACAATCAAACGTTTTATAAGGAAAAATTATATAAATGGATATTGCGATTATTGCGAAAAAGAAGTAAAAGTTGTTAGTCTTGAGGATTTGTTAGAGTTTATGATGCTTGGAATTTCAAATTTCTATGAAGATGCAGCTAATTTTATGAGCTACAACGGTCGGGAAGGAGGATATTTAGGAGAAACTTTTGACCCTGACGAATTAATACAAGAAAGAATAGGTTTGGAAACTGACCCATTTGAATTGACAGAAGATATTGTAAGCTCAATAGAAGACATTGCTTGGTCTGAACCTGATATGTATTATGATACTGAACGAGACGAGTTAACGTACCAATGGAGTTATTTTAAAAACTTAATTAAACATAAATCAAGATACTTATTTCAACAAAATCATTCTTCCAACAAAAGTCAAAATGCATTCACAATTTTAAAAGAAGTTGGACAAATAACTAAATCTCTGAATCTGATTAAAAAAATTGAGAAAGGAACAATCATTTACCGCTGTAGACAACATCATTCAAGCAAGGTTGTTAGTGAAAAGGAGAAATTAGTTGCACCACCAGAGGAATATGCGATTTACCCTAACAGGTTTAGTCCATCAGGAATTTCTATGTTATATTCTGCATTCGACCCAGCAACAGCTTTTTTGGAAACGATAAGTAGAGAAGACAAAAAAAAAGATTCTATTACAATTTCAAAGTTTAAATTAAAAAAGGAAATCTATGTAGTAGATTTTAATAGACTTCCAAAATTGCCAAGTATTTTCGATTACAAAAAAGTAAAAACACATTATCTAATTCGTTTTCTCTATGATTTAGTTAGAGATTTTACGCAAGAAATAAAAAAAGACGGAAAAGAACATATTGAATACGTACCAACGCAAGTTGTTACAGAATACTTTAGATATCCATTTAATAAAAACAGACAAAATATAATTGAAGGAATTGTATATCCTTCTTCAAAAAACAAGTCGGAATCATCGTCTGTTCTTTTTTGGAATAATGAAGAATGTTTAGAACATCTTGAATTAGTAGATTTAGAAGTAGAAAAAATAAAAAACTACGCACAACAACGTATATAGCTCATAGCTAATTAGTTGCTTAAACGAAGTTAAGGCGTATTTGGAAAGTCGCCAAATTTTTAAATTTGACGATTTCCAATAAAAAGATAAATAGTAAAATTTAAAAATCTGGCTTGTGCTTAATCCGAAAATAATCGCTAATTTACACGCTACGAGCCATATACAAGACCGTTATACTGATATTATACTGTTGGCGTTCATTTGAGCAACTAGAATAAACTAAATATTTTACTTTTTAATTCAGTTATTCCCTCGTCATTTAGTTTTGAAATCTTTCTAAAAATTGTAGATTTTTCAATAATAAATATTTTATGACACCTAACTTGACTTGCAAGATTTAAAGAAGTGCTTAATTTATCAGTATCTAAAACATAAGTGAATAGATCTTTTCTAGGTTTAGAAGTGATTTGAGCTAAAATAACATCTTGTGTTTTATTAACAATAGAATTAGAAACCACAATCGCTGGTCGTGGTTTTGAACTAGTTCCCATTGTAAACGGAAAAGGGACTAAAACGATATCTCCTTGCTCGTAATTCATCTAAAGAAAAGACTCCCAATGTTCATCACTCTCATCATTCCAATCTTCTGCTAGACTAGACTGAGCTAAATTCATTGCGTGTTGTGTCAACTCTGAAGAAGTTTCTTCTTCACTTGTTTTATCTATCTGAATTGTTACTTCTGGTTCGATATGTTCAACAATTGAATTATTAGTTTCTGAATAACTAATTAAAGACAGACTAGTAAATCCTACAGCAAGGTATAAACTTCTTCTGTCTTCAGAGTAAGTTGTTGTACTATTGATATTATACATTATGTTTCTATTTAGTTAATTTTTCGTATTCTTTAATTTTTTCATCCATTAGATTTCTTATACTTTTACAAGTATTGATATCCATATGAACTCCAAAATCATATTCCCTAACAATCCCGCTTTTAGAATTTTCTGTAATACCGACCAACTTGCCTAGTCGTCCATCACTTTCTAATTCAAAAATAGTTCCTTTAGGAATTACGTTTCTATGGCTATAAAAATTTATATTAATAAGTCCAGATGGAGTTATTCCAGCACTAGCACCGTCTGAATGGATTTGACGATACTGATTGCTTTTTAAATTATGTATAGTAATTTGGTTTTTTTTTTCCATTTTAATGGCTGCAAAAGTAGTTTATTTTATATAACACACAATACGTTAGAAAATAAATAATTTCAACGTGTTAAATATATAAATTAAAAAACGAAACGCCAACACCGTATAAAAAATAGCTAATTCTATTTTACAGGGCAGAATCATACTTTGTTAAATTGAATTTTATTACACTTAAAATTCAAAATTGACCAGTTTTATTCATAAATTATGATATATACATTTTTAATATATTTAAAAAAAATATTGATTTCATATCAATATTAAATATTTCTTATGGAAAATGAAAAGTATGATTCTGCCCTGAGTGTGTAGTGCATTTCTTCTGTTTACATTTACAAAGAAGTATATTGTCCAGTAACAACATTATATAAATTTGTAATTTTGTTAGTAGTGGTCATAATAGTTTTTAAAGGAAGTTTGTTGTTAAAAAAGTCTCTTTTTTGATTTTCGAAAGTATCAAAAAGACCTAAGATCTTGCCAATGTCTTCTTCAATTTTAAAAGAATTTAAATCACTAATTAATAGGGTGTCTAAAGAGTTATTCATTTCAGAATAAATTTTTTCTACTTTAATACACATACCTTTAGCTTCTAGTTTTTCTTTTTTATAAAGTCTACAAACGGTGTAATAGAGACATAGTCTTTGGGAAAGCATACGTTGCTTTCCTGATAAGTTTACAGTAGTTACTTTAAGTTGTTCTGATTCATTTTCATTTACAAATTCTTTGGTGTATTTGGAGTCTTCTTCGATAGCTAATACTAATAAATGACATATTCTCAAAAGTTCATTAGAAATAGTCATTATTGTATTTACATTTTCTATTGAATTATTTCTTAACGAGCTTTTAAATTGTTCAAATTGCCTATTCTCTTTTTTTATTAATGCTTTTGCTTTTGGAAAGCTTTCTTTGGAGTTGGCTTCTAAAATTGAAAGATTCCTTTGAAATAGTTGAATACTAGAATTATATTCTTGATTTAATTTTGCCCCCATAGCTCCAGCAAGTTTTAATAGATAAACTTTAGCTATTCGTTGAGAAAGCATCCGTTGTTTTCCTGAGACATTAATAGCCTTTTGGTAGCTTATTTTTCCGTAATTCACATTTTGTGCTTGGGATGAGGTTGTTTTTATTGTAGTGATTATCCACTACAAATAAAAAAGTAAGTAATTTTTTCATAAAATGGGTATTTAGGTCATTAACAGGAATTATCTTATTTACGAATATAATTACAACTAAGTACTAATACTTAATTAAGTGTGTTAATTTTTGATTAACTAGGTTTTTTTAAGAATTGAACATATTTATTATTTATTTTATTTAATTGATTTTAAGTATATTTACTTAGTTTACTTAGTTTTAATTTAAGAAAACTAAGTAAACTAAGTATTAATACGTATATTTGTATTGTAGATAAGAACAAATAAATCTCATTCATATGAAAAAAGCGTATTTAGAACTTTTAGCAAGTATAACTGTCATGATATTGGCTTCTTGTGGTGGAAAGAAAAAAGAGGTTCCAGTAGAAGTTGGAGCTCCAGAAACTATTTCATCATTAGAGATAGAAAAGCCTCAATTAAAATTCGGATTTATAAAACTTACGGATATGGCTCCCTTAGCAATAGCCAAAGAAAAAGGTTTTTTTGAAGAAGAAGGTTTGTTTGTGTCGGTAGAAGCACAATCTAATTGGAAAAATATTTTAGACCGTGTCATAGATGGTCAATTAGATGGTTCACATATGTTAGCAGGTCAGCCAATTGCTGCGCAAGCTGGTTTTGGTCGTCAAGCAGAATTGGTAACAGCATATTCAATGGATTTAAATGGAAATGCAATCACAGTTTCTAATGATGTTTGGTCAAAAATGAAACCTAATGTTAAAATGGATGCAGGAGGAAAACCAATACATCCAATTTCTGCCGAAGCATTAAAACCTGTAATTACAGAATACAAAAATGACGGCAAAGCATTTAAAATGGGTATGGTATTTCCTGTATCTACACATAATTACGAAATTCGCTATTGGCTAGCAGCATCAGGGATCCATCCAGGAATGTATACGGCAGCAAACATCCAAGGACAAGTAGGTGCAGAAGTGCTATTATCAGTTACTCCACCACCCCAAATGCCAGCTACTTTGGAGGCAGGAACTATTTTTGGATATTGTGTAGGAGAGCCATGGAATCAGCAGGCTGTATTTAAAGGTATTGGAGTGCCAGTTACTACAAACTATGATATTTGGAAAAACAATCCAGAAAAAGTATTTGTAATGACAAAGCAGTTTATGGAGAAATATCCTAATACAGCAGTAGCAGTTACTAAGGCTTTGATACGTGCAGGGAAATGGTTGGATGAGCCAGGAAACAGACAAGAGGCAGTAGAAATACTTTCAAAACCAGGATATGTAGGAGCGCCTGTTAATGTATTGGCAAATTCAATGACGGGTACTTTTGAATTTGAAAAAGGAGATAAGCGAGAAATGCCAGATTTTAATGTTTTTTATAAGTATAATGCAACGTATCCTTTTTATTCCGATGCAGTTTGGTTTTTAACTCAAATGAGAAGATGGGGGCAAATACCTGAGGCTAAATCAGCAGATTGGTATGCATCAAAAGCAAAAGAAATATATAGACCAGACGTGTGGTTGAAAGCAGCTAAATTATTAGTTGCAGAAGGAAAAATACCAGCAAGCGATATTCCAGAAACAGACGGTTATAAATCAGCAACAGTAGATTTTATTGATGGTAATAAGTATGATGGTAAAGATCCAATTGGATATATAAATAGTTTTAAAATAGGTAATAAAGATAAGTAAATTAGGGAGTGTTGAATTTTTGACACGGAGTTGAAGGGAGTTGAAATATGCTCCCTGATGCTCTTTTTTATAAAACCCTTTTTAGTATCATATTTCAAAATGTTCAATAAAATATTCAAGACGTTAATTCCCTAAAAAAATAACGATTATGAAAGATAAATCAATTAATGTATTAAAATTTATTGGTTTAGGATTTTTTGAACCTGTAGTGCGTTTAGCAGCAGGCGAAGAAATAAAAAAAAACCTAACTGAACTAATTAAGAAAGTAGTGTTTCCAATACTCTCTATTTTTTTATTCTTGATTTTGTGGAGTGTTGGTGCTAGAGCTTTGTACAATACTGAAAAAAATTACAAAATAGAAACAGCTCGCAAAGCGGGGGGAGAAACTGCAGTAAAAGAAGAATTAGCTCGTTTAGAAACAGGACAAAGTACAATCAATTCATTGCCAGCACCAGCAGCAGTTTGGGATGCTTTTAAGAGTTTAATAGCAGATCATAAAGCCATAAGTATTAAAAAAGAAACCTTTTATGAACGGGTTTCTAAAACCAATGAAAAACTAGTAGCCCAAGGTAAAAAAGAAATTACTTATACAGGTAGGCCGTCATTTGTAGACCAAATAATGACTAGTTTAAAAACAGTATTTGCAGGTTTTATTTTAGCATTATTTTTAGCCGTACCAGTAGGTATGGTATTAGGATTAAGTGAAACTTTAAGATCATCATTTAATTGGTTTATTCAAATTTTTAAACCAGTATCTCCCGTTGTATGGTTCTTATTAGTATATATGATTGTAAAAACATTAACACTTACTTATGATGGAGATGTGTCTTTCGTAATTTCATTTATTGCTGTAGGATTATGCGCAATGTGGGCAACATTAGTCAATACAACTTTAGGAGTTTCCTCAGTAGATAACGATTATATTAATGTAGCCAAAGTTTTAAATTTAAGTGTTGGGCAAAAAGTATTTAAAATTATATTGCCTTCTTCGTTTCCATTAATATTCACAGGTTTACGTATCACTGTTTCAGTTGCATGGATGGTACTTATAGCTATTGAATTATTGTCTCAAAGTCCAGGTTTAGGAACTTTTGTTTGGGAAGAGTTTCAAAATGGTGCCAACGATTCTAATGCTAAGATTTTAGCAGCAATGTTCGTGATTGGATTAATTGGGTTTATGTTAGACCGCTTAATGTTTTCGGTTCAAAAGTTAATGACATTTACCGAAGCGTAAAATCGGTTTTTAGTTGGTCAATATTAACGTATCGTTTTTAAATGGCTATCATTAATCACCAACAAAAATTTACTCTTAACTAAAAAAATATGGCACATATTGAATTAAGAAACGTATCTAAATCTTATGGAATAGGTAAAGATAGAATAGAGGTACTTAGAAATATAAATTTAACTATTGTAGAAGGTGAATTTGTTGCAATTGTGGGATTTTCAGGAAGTGGTAAAACTACATTAATTAACTTAATTTCAGGATTAGAATTCCCGGATGAAGGCGAAGTTTTATTTAAAGGCCAGCCCGTAACAGGCCCAAGTCATGAGCGCGGTGTTATATTCCAAAATTATTCATTACTTCCTTGGTTAAGCGTGCATAACAATGTGGCTATGGCGGTAAAAGAAAAATTTAAAAAATGGTCTAAAAAACAAATAAGTGAGCGCGTTAAAGAGTATGTGGGAATGGTAGGGCTTTCCCACGCTATTGCAAAATTACCAAAGGAACTTTCTGGAGGTATGCGCCAACGGGTTTCGGTAACCAGAGCATTATCCATGAGTCCAGATGTAATTTTAATGGATGAACCATTAAGTGCATTGGATGCTTTAACCAGAGGTACATTACAAGACGAAATTTTAAATATTTGGAATAAAGATAAAAAAACAGCCTTGTTAATAACTAACGATGTAGATGAGGGGATTTATATGGCAGATCGAATTATTCCATTACGACCTGGACCTAGAGCAACACTAGGGCCTGAGTTTAAAATAGAATTAGAAAGACCTCGAGATAAAACAGAGCTGAATAATAATGATAACTTTAAACAGTTACGTAATTCTATTTTAGAGTTTTTAATACAAATTGGAAACGAGAGAAAGTCAAAAGTATCTAAAGAATATATTCTACCAGGTATTAAACCTATTTTAAGAACCAGATTAGGAACACGAGTTTAAAATAAGAATTATGGAAGCAGGTAAAATAAAAGGAACTCGTGATCACAATGGATTATTTAGACATGAGTATATGTTAGATATAAGTGAGTTGACTAAAATATACCCTACACCCAAAGGGGATTATGTAGTTTTAGATGACTTGGATTTAAAAGTGAAACGAGAAGAGTTTATTTCGATTATAGGACATTCAGGTTGTGGGAAAAGTACTTTGCTAACTATGATTGCAGGGTTAAATGAAATTTCCAGAGGAACTATTATTGCAGATAATAAAACAGTTAAAGGGCCAGGGCCAGATAGAGGAGTAATTTTTCAATCTCCAAGTTTATTACCGTGGATGACCGCTTATGATAATGTAATGTTAGGCGTAAAACAAGTGTTTTCACATGGAACAAAAAAAGATAGAGACGATATAGTTAAGTACTATTTAGCCAAAGTAGGGTTGGAGGATTCAATGTTTAAGAAAGCAAAGGATTTATCGCAAGGAATGCAACAGCGCGTAGGAATTGCAAGGGCATTTGCTTTAAAGCCTAAAGTATTATTGTTGGATGAACCTTTTGGAATGTTAGATTCCTTAACACGTGGAGAATTACAAGATGTTTTAGTAGAAGTTTGGAATCAAGAAAAAATTACAGCTATAATGATTACTCACGATGTAGATGAGTCTATTTTATTAGCAGATCGAGTAATTATGATGACATCAGGACCTAAAGCAAAAGTAGGGGACATCTTAGAAATTGATTTTGAGCGTCCTAGAGATCGAGCAGCTTTGCTAGAGCACCCGGATTATTATAAGTACAGGGAACATTTAATTAATTTTTTAGAACATTAAAATTCTACCATTTTAAATTGTGCAAATTCAATATTAGTTAGTTTATTATTGAAACGTCCAGTAATTAGCACTTTTGTTTGTTACTGGATTTTTTTATTGAATGAACTCGTTTAAACTTTTTTGATTGAAGCGAAAAATAGAGATTTTTTGCTCAATTGAAATCATTTTATGGTTGCATAGCATCGCTACAGAACAAAAAAATGATAAAAAGTGAGTGAAAAAGATCATTTTGCAGCCAATTGAAAAAAGTTTAAACGAGTTCAATAAGTAAATTTAAACTTTCATACCATTTATAGTATAAATAGTGTTAGAAAATTATTTTATTGTTAAAAAAAATATCTAAGTATTGATTTTAATTCAAATTATCGTGAAATAATAAAAATACGTATGCTAAATACGTATTAATGCGTAACTTAGCAGAAATATAACTAAGTATAAAAGTTAACACACTTACTTTTTGGTAAGTGAAAAAAGAAAAAGAGCTCTTTATTTATTGACAAATATGTTAGTATTAAAATACAGTTAAACTTCTTCTCACGTCAATAATTTTGAGCTCTTTTATAACTGCAAGTATACTAATTATTTTTTTAGAAAGTTCAATAGTTATTACTTATCTGATTTTAGAAAATACATATTTTAGTTCCATTGCAATTTGTAAACTTTTTTCAGTATATTTTTGTACCTGTTCAGGAGTGTTGTCAAATGCTTTAGGATCGTCAAAAGTTAAAGGAATACGTTTTGATGCACCTGCTATGAAAGGGCAGCCTTCATCTGCAGATGAGCAAGTCATTATTGCAGCAAAATTATTTTGTGGGTTAAAAGTATTATCAAAAGTTTTAGAAAACCCAATAATAGGGTGTGTGTTTGTACTATATTTTATGGTGTGTATTGGGTTGTTTCCTCCTGAGATAATTTCAACATCAAACCCTTGATTTTGTAAAATTTTTCCAACTACAGGAAACATAGCTGTAGCTTCAGTCCCACCAGAATAACAAAAAACGTTAGGAATAGTGTAATAAGTAGCTAAAGTTTGAGCCCATATTTGAGATAAATGGCTACGTCTCGAATTATGGGGGCAAATAAAGTTTAAAGAAATAAGCTGTTTTGCATTTTTCTTTTCTTGTATAAAATCGATTAGTATTTGTAATAAATTAATGCGATCGGCATTAATTATTGAGGTATCTAATCCATTAATAATTTTTTTTATTTCTAAAAACATTTTGTAGTTGGTATTAACAACATCCAGAACCTGGTGTGCATATATTTTGAGGTATAGCTTCTTTAGAATCGTCTACAATTCCACAAGCATCTTTGGCTAAGCAGTCAGTAAGCTTAGAAGTCAATATAAAACGGGTTCCATTAAACTCTAAACCGTATTTCCCAATGGTGTCAGTTTGGTATTCGACTTCAACTTCTTTATCCTGAATGTTCAGGACATTTTCAGCAATACGGATGATGTGTAGTAATTTTTCAGGATGTAGTCTATGGTCATAATCGTCAGCCTTCCAAAGCTGAAAATTAACTACCTGCTCTCTTCGTAAGACACCACCACAATCAATAAAATCTTTAGTTACTTTTCCAACTTCAGTTATATGAAAATGGTTGGGTACTAAATCTCCATTTGGAAGTTCAAAAGCAATTTCGGTTAAATTAGCAAGGAGGTGTTTTATTTCAGATAATTTCATTTTATTACATTATTTAGAATTCAATTTTAAAAGCAAAGTAAATTATTCTTTTTCACAAAAGTATTAGCTGAGTGTTAAAATAAAGACTTAGATTAAAGTAGCATTGTCATAAAAATTTTAGAAGTGTTTATTCTAAAACTTCTCGCATGGCCTTAGCTTTTAGTAAGCATTCTTCATATTCAGCATTAATTTCGGAGTTTTGGGTTATAGCTCCACCTACAGAAAATGAAATGTATTTTTGGGATTGATTATATAAAATACTTCGAATTACCACATTAAAATCAAAATCTCCTTCAGGAGTAATATAGCCAATACAGCCACTATATAAGCCCCGTTTGGTAACTTCCAATTTTTCGATTATTTGCATTGCCGAAATTTTGGGAGCTCCTGTCATACTCCCCATTGGAAATGTTGTTTTTATAACATCTACAGGTGAATACTCTTTGCGTAATGTACTACTTACCGTAGAAATCATTTGATGCACTTGTTTAAATGAGTACACTTTACAAAGTTCAGTAACTTGCACACTACCCTTAACTGCTGTTTTAGATAAATCATTACGAATTAAATCGACAATCATAATATTTTCAGCACGTTCTTTAGGGTTTTGAATTAGTTCGGTGGCAAGTTTTTTATCTTCTTTTTCTGAAGTAGCTCTTTTTATAGTGCCCTTAATAGGTTGTGAAATGAGTTGGTTTCCCTGCTTTTTAATGTAGCGTTCAGGCGAAGCGCATAAAGCATACTTATCTTCAATTTTTAAAAAGCTTGCCATAGGAGGTTTTGAAATTGTATTGAGTGCTTTATAAGTTGTCAAAGGATTTATAACAGCATTTTCAGCAAAAAATTCTTGACAAAAATTAGCTTCATAAACATCGCCTAGTGCAATATGTTTTTTTACTTGGCTTACTTTTTCTTTATATTGATCTTTTGTTAATCGCATTCTTATTTTTGGAGTTTCAATAGCAGTAGCTTCTTCAAAAAGAACTTCATCTATAATTTCCAAATAATCAGTTTCAATTTCATCATCAACCATTCTTAAATAATCAAAAATAATAGCATTATTTGTAATGCGAATTATTTTTTTTGGTTGAAAAAAATAAAGACAAGGGAAGTTCAATTGGTCAATGTTGTTGGATTGTAAATCTTCAACATCGTTTTTTAAATCGTAAGTTAAGTAGCCAAATATCCAATCTTTAGTTAACTGTTGATACTCATTTAATTGTTCAAAAGCTTTATTAGTATCTGTTTTTAAAACAGTAAAAGCATCCACAGCTAAAACAGCTTCGTAATTTCCAATGGTTTTATGAGGGTAACTGTTGGAGTCCAACCAAACTACTTCGTCAAACTGCTGTGCCCATTGTAGTAACTGACTTTTTAAGGTGGGTAGGTTTTGTATTGAAAACGATTGGGAGTGTCGCAATTTTTTTATTGCAAATATAAATCTTTAGAGGAATTTTAGCTATCAATAAAACAGCTTAAATACCTTTGCGTTGTTTAATTGGTGTAGTTGGATTGTACCCAAAACCTTTAATGGTATGTTCAATTCCCAATTGATGCAAAATGTAACCAATAGTTGCAAAATGATGTATCGCATGGCTATGTGCAAAAGCCAGAATGCTCTCTAAGGTATAGGTAACAGTTACTTCGCCCTGTCCTAAATCGTCAGTAACATGGATTAAATAGTTTGTGTTAATATCCAAAAATCGAATAAAAGTTTCCTGAATTTCTTGAATTTTGGCAATAGCAATATTTTTATCAGTAGCAATTGATTCGTCTCTTTTACGATTAATAAGATTTATTTCATTGGCATCCAATCCATCGATAATACACTGAAAAAAATCTAAGGTATGACGCAAATGCGAACCAATACTTGAGTGATAAGGACCTACATTAGTATTTGTGTAAGAATCATTTCCGATAGCGTTTAACAGGGAAATAGCTTGATTTAAATTATGGTTTACAGCGGATACGATGTCAATATTCATTGATTTTTTGTTGTTAATATACAAGATTATTATAAAGGTAAGTATTTATTAAAGAAAATTTTCTTTTTTAATTTAAAGTTTGCTTAAGTTTTTGATTAAGAAGGACAAAGCACTATATTTATAGTCGGGGAGGAATTACCTCCTTTTTTTAGTATTAAATCCCAATTTTTTTATTCCTATGAAGAACACCCTTTTTTTTATATTTACTTTTATATTTACAATTTATATTTCAGCACAAAAATGTGACGAAGCATTTAGTGCCGCCAATTATTCTGTTGCGCATACAAATAAAGCTTATGAAAGTAATAATGCAGTACACGTAAGGGAATGGACGGAAAAAGCAATGGAAACGTTTACTGAAGTTGAAGAAATTACTGCGCAATGTGGATGTACACAAGTATCAGAATTAGCTTACCAAGGTTTTGAAGCCTGTGATAAAGCTCAAACGGAAGCCAACTACGAGCGTTCACGTTTTTTTGCTAAAAGAGCAAGAGAAAAGGCTAAATTGATGATTGCAGCACTTTCTAAATGTACTAATATTTCAGTTTTAGATATTGAAGGGCGTCGTGATGCTGGATTAAATTTATCTTCGGATTCAGGCGCTTCGGATGATGGGGATTATGAAAATGATTTGAATGCACAGCAGAACGAATTATTAGAAAGACAGAATGAGCTTTTAGAACAACAACGTATTATACAACAACAAATAGCAGAGCAGCAAAAGCAAGTAACGGCGTTAAAACAACAACGTGCTAGTGAGTTAGTGCAGCAAAAACGTATTAAAGTAAATGCTGAAATTGCTTTGGCTGAAATTCAAAAAAATCACGAAAAATTGGCGACAAGTATAGGTTGTAATAATGCGTTAAATGTTACTCGAATTTCATTTACAAGAGGGCTTGATGCTTTAGAAAAAGAGAGCCTTGTAGATACTAAAACATATTATACCAACAAGTTGAGTGAAATCGTAGAAAAATTTAATCAATCTTTTGCTGATTGCGCTAACGATTGGTAAATTTCAAAATTTCAAAATTTTTAAAAAGATGGTGCTAATATTAGATTAGTATCATCTTTCATTTTTAAATACACTACTAATGGTTTCAGTAGAAGAAGCAATTTCAAAAGTAACGGCTTATTTTTTTAAGTCGTCTCCCATAACAAAATCAATTCATGATAGTTTGGGATATGTGTTGGCAGCAGATGTTTTTTCTAATATCGATATGCCTCCATTTCCGCAGTCTGCAATGGATGGTTATGCCCTTTGTATTCATAAAAGTTTAAAATATACTATTGTTGGTGAAGTAAAAGCAGGCGATTCAAAAATTTTTGAATTACAAGAAGGAGAAGCGGTACGAATATTTACAGGAGCCGCAGTACCACAATCGGCTAATGCAGTAATGATGCAGGAAAAAACCTCAATAGAAAATAGTGAATTAGTTTTAGAAGAAGTGCCAAAACCCCAACAGAATATTCGCCCCCAGGCAGAACAAATACGAACGGGACAACTAGCTATTGCTAAAGGGCGAAAATTATCACCATCTGCATTGAGTTTTTTAGCCACAGTGGGAGTTTTAGAAGTCAGTGTATACCCTAAGCCTAAAGTAGGGATTGTTGTAACAGGTAGCGAATTAGTCCAAGTGGGTAAACCATTAGCTTACGGAGAAATCTATGAGAGTAATTCTATTTTACTAGCCAATACTTTAAAAAGTGAAGGAATTATAGATTATACTATTTATCGGGTAACTGACGTGTATGAAAACACTAAAAACCTTTTAGAAAAAGTAACTTCTGAAAATGATTTTGTATTAGTTAGTGGAGGAATTTCAGTAGGGGATTATGATTTTGTAGGGAAAGCATTACGAGAGTTAGGAACCCAAGAAATTTTTTATAAAGTAAAGCAAAAGCCAGGTAAACCATTATTTTTTGGAAAGTGTACTGATTGTTTTGTGTTTGCATTGCCAGGAAATCCAGCGTCGGCATTAACTTGTTTTTATATGTATGGGCTACCTATGTTGCGCTATTTTTTGGGAATCGAAAAACCTTTTTTAAATCGGGCATATAAAAAAATAGCTCATGATTATACTGTTAAAGGCATTAGAGCGCAGTTTTTAAAAGCAATTGTAACTGATGATGAAGTGGAGATTTTATCGCAACAAAGTTCAGCAATGATTGCTGGATTTATAAATGCTAATGCCTATGTTTTTGTACCAGAATACAGTACTGAAATCAACAAAGAAACACTGGTTGAGGTAATTTTACTACCTTAAAAAAGAAGCCATTTCCTGCTGTAAAATTGATGCCGCAGCTGTTGCTTTTTCAGCAAAATCGATGCCTTTACCTGCGTAAATAATTCCTCTAGACGAGTTTATTAGCAACCCCACTTGATTACTTAACCCATATTTACAAACTTCGGATAAACTACCGCCTTGGGCACCAACTCCAGGAACCAATAAAAAGCTATCAGGAACTATCTTTCTGATCTCAGTAAAATACTCTGCTTTAGTAGCACCTACAACATACATAAGGTTTTTAGAATTTTCCCAAGATTTAGAAGTTTCTAAAACATGTTTATAAACCTCTTGATTATCAATTTTTTTAGTTTGAAAATCAAATGCTCCTTGGTTTGAGGTTAAGGCCAGCATAATTGTATGCTTGTCTTCGAAAGCCAAAAAGGGCTCTATCGAATCTTTTCCCATATAAGGGGCAACCGTAACCGAATCAAAAGCTAAATCTTCAAAAAAAGCTTTAGCATACATAGTGGAAGTATTGCCAATATCTCCACGTTTTGCATCAGCAATTGTAAAAATTTTAGGATACTTTTTATTAATATAATTAATGGTTTTTTCTAATGATTGCCAACCCTTAATACCATAAGCTTCGTAAAAAGCAGTGTTTGGTTTATAACTTACCGCTAAATGATGTGTAGCGTCAATAATTGCTTTATTAAAGGCGAAAATGGGATCTTCTTCTTTTAGCAAATGTTGCGGAATTTTATTTAAATCCACATCTAAACCAATACATAGGAAAGATTTTTTTCTTTTAATTTCAGCAACAAGCAATTCTGTAATCATCAAACTATAATTTTACGCAAAGATAACTTCTTTTCATAATTAATTTACTTCGTTAGATATTTTAGATATTCTGGTATTAAAGGTATTAGTTTCAACTATTTTTAGCACAGAGTGTTACTTGAGGTTAGTAGGCTTACTAAATTTAGCACTAAATTATATAGTTTGTTTGGAATTCTGTTTTGAACAATAATTGTTTTTTAAAATGCGGGGTAACTATAGCTTATTATAAAAAGAGATCCCATTAAAAAAAGCCTCAAATTTTGAGGCTTTTTTTAATATTACTATAAAATATGTTATAAATTTTTATTTGGTAATACTTGCTTCAAATAAAATAATGTCATCAGTAAGATTGTAAATGCTCATTAAGGTAAAGACTTTGCCACTTTTCTTTTCAGGGCTGCGTGTTAATTTAATTCTTACACTACCGCTGACATACAAAAATTTTTCCCCTTGGTCACTTACTTCTGCCTTAAATTTAATTCCAGTAATTGGTGAAATTTTAGAGTCAGGATCGTTAAAAGTAATTTTATAAGTTTCGGTACTTGTTTTTTCTAATATAGCAGAAAATGAAGGGCTCTTGGTGCCCGAAGTAAGTTCAGATTTATATATCACATTTTTGGCACCGTATTTTCCTAAATTAGCGTCAGTTATAACACATGCTGAACAATCTTTACGATCCTTACTTTTAGTGTCTACAGGAGGTGTAAAAGAAACAAACTTAATTTTTTTGGGAGCAATTTGTTCTACAATAAGATTGCCATTGTTTTTCAAAATTACAGTTGTGTTTCCATTGGTGTAATTAAACTCATTTTTTTCAACATTAGTCGTAAATTTAATTCCAGTAACAGGAGTAAACTTTGAGGCATCTTCACCTCCATATCCTACAAAACTTATTTGGTATGTTTTATCGCTGGTTTTTTCCAATGTTGCTATTGTTCCTCGGGTAAAGTCAAATACCATTTCATCTTCTGATACTACTTTTCCAGTAGTAAAATCAATTTCTTTTTTTTCTTTTTTTTCTAATCCCTTAATTTTTCCAGAGTAAGTAGTTAAAAATTTATTGTCCAATTCTTCAAAAGCATCTGTTTTTGCAATTTCCTCTTTAGTTTCTTTTAAATCTGTGCTGCTTTCCTCTTTAGTTTCTTTTAAATCTGCACTGCTTTCCTCTTCCGAGCACGAGTTGAGTGCTAATATTGAAATAAGACATAAAGTAATAGTACTTAATTTTGATAATCGGTAATTTTTCATAATTATATATTTTATACTACTAATACGACCTACTACAGGTTTACCCTACTTTTAAAAAAAAAGTTTTTCTTGCTAAATGACCTTAGGGCGTTTTTTTAAAATTGTAAGGTTGCACTTGGTAGTATTTACCAAACTACTTTTGGTGCTAAATCAAGTTTAGGAATACATAATTAGTATATGTATGGGATAAAGGATAAACCTATTTGTTAAAGGGAAGGAATTGAGGTTTTACAGCTGCTTATTGACTAAATTGATAGGTTTCGGTAGCAATAAATGCTTCTAAATAACTAAATTTTTGAGTAAAAGTTCCATTTTTTAGTACCCAAGCTTTTTGGAGTATAGGGTGATTTAAATCTTTATTTATAAAAGGAAGAATATTATCTATAAACTGCTTACCGAAATTGATACTAGAGGTTATTGGAAGTTCACAAGGTAAGTTGTCGACAGCCATTACTGCAATACTTTCAGGGGTCAAAAAATCGGTTTCTAATCCCGTGTGTTTGTGATAACCATAAATTGGATTTTTGGGAGTTGAAACTCTTAGGCATGTGGGTAATGGAGCAAGTATGTCGCAAGAAATATCAGCAATTGTATTTATTTTAAAGCCTAATGACTGGATTTCCTTAGCAGTAAAAAATAAAGGCATTCCCTTATGGTAATAATGGCCAGCGACTAATATGTCTGCTTGTTGGGCATATTTTAAAAAATCACTCTTATAAAAGTCAGGATTTTTTTTAAAGTCTTGATTATTAAAAGAATTATTTTTTTTATGTGCTAGGTACTCTTTTTTACTCAGTTGTGTAAAGGTTGGGGTAGTATAAGTTTTGTTTAAAAAGTCAGCAGGGCTTATTTTTCGTATTCCTACGGTATTAAAAAAATCAGCAATACCTGTGCCTACATTACCTGTACCTGTTACCACAATTTTTACAGGGGGGAGGTTACTATTTGTAGCAAAAAAATGTAATTCATTAACGGTATTGCAGTGGTGCGGATTAGGTAAATTAAATAATTGTTGTTTTAATCCATATGTCCGAATTGCATGATAAGCTCCAATTTGTCCAGCACTTTTTCCAAAAGCAATTAATCGGTTACCTGAAGGATCCGTAAAATTTTCATAATCAAAAAAGTTAATACGGGTTTCCTTTAATTTTTTTAAATACCCTTTATTGTGGGATTGCATTTTAGTAGTATGCGAAAAAAAGAAATAGGTTTTTCCAGCAATTAAAAAGGCACTAGGAATTTCTTTAATACCTAAAAAAATATCACAATCAGTAATATTTTTACGAACTGTAATTCCTTGGTTTCTATACTCTTGATTGGTAAAGCATCGGGTAGGGGAAGACTCTACTATAAATTGATGTTTCGGGTAGTTTTTTTTAAGTTTAGCTAATTGTAAAGGCGAAAATAATACACGTTTATCTCCTGTAGCTTTTCGTTCATGTAATAGGGCAAACTTCAATCCTTATTTTTGGTATAAAATTTGTTTATTTATTTAAGGTTGCAAAGATATTACATTTATATTTGTAGACTGAAACTAATTTAGAATGGATACTTTTTATTTCTGAATTATAAAATGGGGTCGACTGGTTTTGACAGCGAGTCGAATTGGAATGTAAGCACGCCGAGCTACGATGTTAATGCTCGTAAATATCTATATCACTTTTTTAAACGGCGAGAATAACTACGCCCTAGCTGCTTAATCCGAATTATAGTAGGATGAGCCTCGGCCCACTAGGTGGGCAAGCAGGATACTCTTCAAAAGCCTTGGTTTACGGCGTTTGGTTTTGAGTATCGTAAAAGTAAACATAGAAAAAGTAGAGTCTTGATACTTTTTTGAAATTAATTGAGAATAAGGAGTGCGTTGGTTGTTTTTGACCGGCAAGCTCACGAAAATCTAATCAAAAACTAAGCGTGTAGAAAGCATTTTAATTGCTTGTTTGGACGAGGGTTCGAATCCCTCCGACTCCACTTTTTAAAACCATAATTCCTTTTATATAAAGGTTTTGTGGTTTTTTTTTATTTATTTTTTGTACAATTTATGTATGATAAAATTAAAAGTAGTCCCTGACTCAGACTACTTTCTAGTAAGAACTCAACATTAGAGTTTACTTACACCGTTTGTGTGTGTTGTCATTGCTGACTGTCAGTTACGGTATATCTTAATACACTTCTTGACTTCTTTTGGCTTGTAATTCTAAACCAAAATCAAATTCAGTCCATTTTGTAAACCAAAAACGTTCTTGTTCTATAAGTATAATTTGATTGTCAGTTATATCTAACGAAGATAATAATAGCTTTTTGAACTTATATTTTTCATCCTTTAATTCCTTAATATAGTTATTTAAACTTCTTGATTTTCTTTCTCTAGCGCTTTTGACTTTATTTTTAAAGTGCTCTCTAACTTCATCATTTAGATATGGACAAGTTAACACATCAAAAAATAGTAATACTAATTCTGTATTATCTTTCCATCCATATATTTTTTCTACTTTAAATTTTTCTAAAATCACTTTTCTTAACTCTTCTAGAATAGGTCTGTATGTTTTAATATCCTTTATGTAAAATAGTAAGACTGTTATTGAAAAATAGTTTAAATCGTTATTGAATTGAACAGAATTGTCTTTTTTAATTGTTATGTTAAAGTATGAGCATAAAACTTTTAGGTTTAATCTATATTCTCTACCTAATTGATTTAGAGTGATTAATAAATAAAGTGTTTCAATTTGTGTTTCTTTTTTACTTTTGTCCTTGTTAAGGACTAAATTTATTTCATCAGATATTTTTTTTAAAATATTATGCTTGCTATTTGAGGAAAAAGGTTCTTTATATTCATTTGTATTGTTCTTTTTTAAAAATCGATTGATTCTATCTATTATTAAGCAAACTTTTATTGTGGAGTTAACTTTTGGAGAAACTGAATACAAGAAAAAAGTAACATCTAAAATCTCTAAGAAACCTTTTTCAAATTCTTTTTGTGTCTTAGTAGATAAATCTTCTTCTAATTTTTTATATTTTAAAATTAGCTTTTTCGTTTTGTTATCTAAAACAGCTAGAGTATAGTTCATTATATCCTTGTATTTTACCTCAGATTCTTTGATAATGGATTTAAAACGAGTGATTACATTATTAGAGCTAAAATATAACATCGGATTAGACTGCTCATTTTCATCTTTATCTTCCTTTTTTTTTAAAATTAAATGGTTGTTAAAAAGGTCATTAATTTTTTGTTTAGCAATGCTAATTTCTGTGATAATAGGCTTAGAATATTGTATTGATTTTTTTTCATTCAAATACATTTTATATTCTTTTAGCGCTAATTTGAAAGTCTCGGTTATTCGTTCTTTGTCTTCTTCTTTGTTATAGAAGATAAAGTAATCATCTACATAACGGAATATTTCATAATCTACTTTATGAACTAGATATTTTCCATTGCTTTCATCTGATTTTAGTCTTTCGTATATGTTAATATCAATTTGTTGTAAAATCAATTCTGCAAATATTCTAGAAAATTCAGGACCAATAATTATCCCATTGGTTTCGTTTGCATTTAAGTCTTGCATTAAGCGGTCAAATTCTCCACTAAATGTAGAAAGTGAATCATCTATGTTTAATTTGACAATATTCTTGTTAAATAAAGCCCAAGCAATAGAGTGAGTGTATATGCTGTCAAAGCATTTTGTAACATCTATTTTCAGAAGCTTATTATATTTCTTTTCACTTCTATGAAATTGATAAGATTCGTAAAATTTATGAATGTTACTATACTTTCTGTAACTAAAAAATGATTTTAGATTTTCATATTCACTATCATCTTGTTCTATTTGAGAATGTTGTAAATCTTTATCTTCATTTTTTTTATGTAGAACATCATTGTAAAATGTGAAATTAGCTACTTTAGATGGTTTACGAATAGAAAAAGGGCTTAATGAAGAATAATAGATTATTAGACTTTTGTATTCTTCATAAAAATCAACCATTTTAAGTTGATTAAATGGATGAATTACGGATAACTCTCTAAAGTCATTTTGCTTGTGAGTGATATTAAAATTAAATGGTTTTACTTTAGCTTTAATTCCAAATAAGATTGATTCTATTTCAGAATATACTTTGTTATGCTTCTTTCTATATTTTAAATTAGATTTACTTTTTAGTCTTTTTATTAGATACTTATAAAAATATCTGTTAGAAAAAGTTACTGGAGTTTCGTAGGGTAGAACATCAGATAAAACAACTCGTTCTTTGGAATATGTAATTGGAATTTTCTTTCTCATTTATTACAAGTTTTTCCAGATTTTAATCATTTTTCCATTCATAAAAGAGTCTGTATTAAATCTTACAATACTTTGAGTTTTAAAACCATTTTCAAAAGATAATTGGTTTAATTTATCTATGAGTTTACCATTTGTAGTAGTTGGTAAAGCAGAAATTTTAGTTTTTAGATAATCGTCCAATTCAGTTAAGTCAGAAAGCGGATTAGTTAGATATTCATTTGAAAAAAACACACCAATAAAAACGTTACTTTTTCTTCTAAATAATTGATGATTATTGGTTAAGAACTTTATTCGTTTCAATAGCATTCGTTCAGTTGAATTTTTTGTTGAAGAATATTTGATTATTGCTGAATTAAAATCATCAAAACTAGTATCTATTTTGTCTTTATAGCGATTAAATTTATCATCAGACATTAGAACTTTTAGTTTGTTTTTTGAACTAAACGTTTTTGTTTTTCCATATTTTTTTTCGGTTTTTTTATTAAATGAAATTTTAAACTTATACCCTAAGTATGTTAGGTCGTAAGTTATTGACTTTTTCCTTTCTTGATTTTTTGGAGTAAGGTCAATAACCTTTGTTTTACTGGTGTTTATTTTTAGTTTAGTAGAAGTTAATAAAATTCTTTTAACTTCATTTTGGTAAGTTAAAACCGTTTTAGTTTCGTTTCTGTGTTTTGGAGTTATTATGATTACAATGTCATCTATATATCTACAGTAATAAGTTACATTACTTAGAGATTTTATTTTTTTATCAAAGCTTCTTAGATATAATTCAGCTAGGTAAGCGCTAAAACCAATTCCCCTTGGTATTCCTACACGTTCATCACTATTAGTTTTTACTCCGTCTGCGATTAGAATTCCCCAATATTGATTAAGGACTCTTCTTATCATTTTCTTTGAAGGATAGCTAAGTAAACTATTTTCTTCAATTTTGGCTAAAAGTTCTTTATGTGGTATGGATTCATAGAATTTTTTAATGTCTGTTCTGATTATTAATTTAGGAAATCCGTCATCCAATAATAACCTTAATTGGTCAATTATTATTTTTCTGCTTGCTTGTTTTACTTTAAAAGTTTTGAATATATTTCTTTGTAATTGTTTGGTAACAAAATAATTTTCTGGATTATGCTCAATTTCGTAAAGTTGACTATCCCATTTAATTTGTCCCTTTTTTATTTTTAGTTCATAACCTTCTACATCTGTTCTTTTTACTATTTCAATTAGAACATTTTCGAGTTCTTTTTCTCTAGTCTTTTTAAGTTCGTCTTTGTCTAAGTTTAATTTATCAAGTTTTGTGTAATTCCTATCTTCAATTTTTTTGATAGATTTTACTGTATAAGATTCCTCTCTTATTTCTTTGTTTTTTTCGATTATTGATTTTGAAATTTCTCTTGGTTTTTTAAAAATATCTGAATCAAAAAAAACACCATCTTCAAGGTAGCGACCTTTCCGATTCTCAACGTCAAGTAGTATTCTGAAATTTTCATAAGAGAATGATTGGTTTAACATTTGGTTTATGGATATAGATGGAATGTTGTTTTATTAATGTCTACCAGCCAAAGGTTTTAACTCTTTAGCTATCATCTTTTCAATGATATTTAAATATCTATTTTCAATTTCATCGAATTTTACAACTTTTAAAGTGATATTAAAATCTTTTCCTTTAGCGTATTCATAGAATTGTAAGCCTTGAGTTCTTGTGGAATGATAATAGCCTAAGTGTTGGTAAATTCTCCCTGCGATATTGGTTAAATTATCACTTTTTCGGAACCCTCCTTGCCTTATTCCAACATAAAGAACATTACTGTTATCATTTCCATTAGTTGCAGGAACTGATTTGTATTCTGATGTGCCTTTACTAGACCTATAGTTGTCTAATAAAGTATTTAATTCTAAAGCCTTTTCTTTACTCTCAAGTTCAAACCAATACAAACAATTATTTTCTTTAATTTCATCAAGTTTTTCAAATAAATGCCTAAATTCTGGAACGATATTTATATGATTACTGTATTCTTTGTGGTCAGGTAAATCTTTTGTGTTGAAAGTTGAAATTTTGAAATAGTCTGAATCTTTTCTATCGATTATTTCAAATGTGATTTTTTCAAATTCATTCAGTATTTTTTTATTAGAATTTGATATTTGTAAAGGGATATTGGACATTTAATTATATAAAGTTAGTAATATGAGACCGTTGCGAAAGGGTAAAATTTCCACTTTACTTTTTTAGTTTTATTTTTTTACTCCCAAATACCATTTATTTTGCTTTTTTTAAGTTTTTCAGGTCTATAAGTCTTTTTTTTTAAGTCCATTATTCCTTAATTTTTACAATTAGACGCAATTATCCCTGGACTTCGATATAGATTATAACTTATCGCCTCCATAAGGTTTTGAGTATGCATTTTATGTATTCC
>ENA-ORXM01002156-ORXM01002156.1-marine-metagenome-genome-assembly--contig:-NODE-2156-length-24148-cov-13.988326_pt1 | contig 24148 bp, 20 predicted proteins | sample MGYA00237867_ERZ511480 | MGnify/ENA primary metagenome ERZ511480 (study PRJEB26309, sample SAMN06266103) | marine metagenome | isolation source: Algal blade | place: United Kingdom:Sidmouth, United... | reverse complement strand
ATTAGCAGTGAGGACGAACCCATAGCGAACTGAAATATTTTTCGTTGCAAAATTGTAGACACTCAATAGATGCCTTGACGCGAGAAATTGTTTTACTCTACGTGTTGGGGCATCTTTTTGTCTTAAGCTGAATAACGTTTTCTGATTTTATTATGTCCATCCGGTCTAGTAATTTGCTGATCTTCAACATGCGCTCGGTGAGGGTTAGCTGTTGGACATGATGTGCTTTGTTCCGTTAGCGAAGCTGAGTCAAGAAAGATGAGGGTATGTTTCCATTAGGAAACTTAGCTAAATGCGTGTGGAGCAGAGCAACTATTCCATGCCGTCCCGCCAAAGAAATCATCTTATCCCAATCGAGATGAGTAGAGCATACTAAATTTCTTTCAAACAGGATTGTCGCCAATTAACTTGAAGTAGTACTTTTTGCACATGTCATTCATACCTAAACTGGGTTAAGTTAACTGCAGGTGTTTACGAATGCCTTTCCCAATGAAGATAGGCTGTCATAGATTTGACACATAAACTTTGATTGAAATATGTTACGCTAATTTTTGGTGGAAATATAATTGCATTGGTAGTATGTTTGACTCTTTAGCGACACGATAGGGTTACTGTTTTGGAAAGATAATACATCCATTGTAGAGAGTGGGCGTCCTATAAAAGTTTAGAGTGGAGAGTTTTCATGAGAGAAAAATCAACATCGTTTAAATCGCTGTTCGGCGGTTTGATTGCAATCGGACTTGTCGCGTTGTTTGCAGTTTTTCAATTTGGCCCAGTCGATCTGAGTATGCTGCCGTCATTTGACCGAGGCGGTGAATTGCCTATTGTGGCAGAGTTAGACGCAGTTGGCAAAGTACAAATCCTTGATGCCGAGATGGGTGCAAGTAGTGAATTTCGCCTAACATCAATTGAGCCCGATGCCGCAATGATACAGACCGCGTCCATACGTGAAGCTGTGAAGATGATGGCGGGACCGCCATGTGATGTGGTTGACTGCGCAAATACTGGAATGCCGTTTACGGTGATAGGAAGTTGTGGCGGTCTCATTCAAGAAGCAGAAACTGGACTATTAAGCGGTGGATTCACAGTCGGAAATGATGCACTTGCCAGTGGTGGCCAGTATGTACAAGCGCCTACGAATCTTGGTAGCCGTGTAACAATTGACACATCGCAGAAGGTAAGTTATTGCTTCACTATCACACAGGCTGGTACGTACAGAATCAAGGCAAACGTCTATGCTGCAAACGGATCACAAGACTCGCTTCACGTACAAGTAAACGGAGCACCAGTCAGTGGGTACTTATGGGACACATTGATTAATACTGCTTATCAAACTGATTATGTATCAGACCGTGGCGGGGCAGACCCCGTAGAGGTAACGTTAGCAGCGGGAGATCACATTATTGACTTCTTCTTGCGTGAACCAGGGACACGCTTGGATATAGTTGAGTTAGAGCCTGCGGCACCTATTGGGCCTACATGTGCGGGTCTTGTTCAAGAGGCAGAAACGGGTCTGGTAAGTGGTGGGTTTACAGTTGGGAATGATGCACTTGCTAGTGGTGGTCAGTATGTACAAGCACCTACGAATCTGGGGGGCCGTGTGACAATTGACACATCACAGAAGGTAAGCTATTGCTTCACTACCACACAGGCTGGTACGTACAGAATCAAGACAAACGTCTATGCTGCAAACGGGGCACAAGACTCGCTTCATGTACAAGTAAATAGTGCACCCGTGAGTGGGTACTTGTGGGATACATTGATTAATACTGCTTATCAAACTGATTATGTATCAGATCGTGGCGGGGCTGACCCTGTAGAGATAACGTTAGCAGCGGGAGATCACATTATTGACTTCTTCTTGCGTGAACCAGGGACACGCTTGGATATAGTTGAATTAGAGCCTGCGGCACCTGCTGGGCCTACATGTGCGGGTCTTGTTCAAGAGGCAGAAACGGGTCTGGTAAGTGGTGGATTTACAGCCGGAAATGATGCACTTGCCAGTGGTGGTCAGTATGTACAAGCACCTACGAATCTTGGTGGTCGTGTAACAATTGACACATCACAGAAGGTAAGTTATTGCTTCACTATCACACAGGCTGGTACGTACAGAATCAAGACAAACGTCTATGCTTCAAACGGAGCGCAAGACTCGCTTCACGTACAAGTAAATGGTGCACCAGTTAGCGGATACTTATGGGACACATTAATTAATACTGCTTATCAAACTGATTATGTATCAGACCGGGGCGGTGCTGACCCCGTAGAGATAACGTTAGCTGTGGGAGAGCACATTGTTGACTTCTTCTTGCGTGAACCAGGGACACGTTTAGATATAGTTGAGTTAGAGGTTGCAGGGGTTGCCGCAGCAGGTATTCAAGCGAACTCTTCACCTAGATCATCAGCGGCAGCTATAGGTGTTCAAGGCGTTGTTCGTGTAGACACTAATCATGCTGATTCAATCGGTATAGATAAGCTTGAACTGGCCGGTATACGTATTACTATTCGAGATGCCGAAACAGACGGCCAGATCTTTGCCATGTCGTCCACCACGGATCGATATGGAAGATACTTCCAAGAAGGTATGCTGCCTGGAAAATATGTTGTAACGTTAAAAGCACCAGTGGGGTATCGGACATCGACTAGCAATAGTAATATAGTTGAGATTCAAGAAGCGGTTGCATCTAATATCTCATTTGATCTAATGCCAATAGGGCCTGATGCTATGCATATAGACACCGAGATAAAAAATAGAATCTTTATCCCGTATGTGGAATAGAGAAACAGAAACACAACGCAATAATAATAAATAGGCTTTGGGACATTGACTGGAGAAAGTGCGAGGACAGTTTCTATGTATTAGCAAGATGCTCTTTGGTTATTGTCCCAAAGTCCAAAAATTATTACTTGCATTGATAAAACGGATAACTATTAACCGTGACTAATCGCAGCACATCATTAAAAATTACATTAACTGCTATGTATAGCATAATTTATCTAGCATTGTTTACACCTGGTGCAGAGCATCCACTCATTATTTTTCTGATTGGCTGTATTACAAGCATGTGTCTTTGGTTTGGGCCAATAGCTGTAATTGGTTCGAATAACAATGTAAGAAAATTCTATGACCCTGCAACGTTATTTAATCTTGGCGTTTTTTACTATACGATAAAAGGGACTACCCTAGCCTGGGGGATACGTCCAAGCTATATTCGCTTTATAAGCATTGACTATGCAGTGGAGGTATTCCCGCTGATTGCTTTGTACATGTTTTTGGGAATAATTTCATGGAACCTAGCATACCAATTTATCCTTCGGGATGTCGGTATGGATGTACAGGCTACGCCACAAAGAAATGTATCACCTCCCGCACTATATATTTTCAAATTATGGCCAAGTATACTTTTCTTAGCACTTTTAGGAATAGTAGCTGTTATAATATTGTTTGTATCTGTAGGGGCTGACCCGCTATTTTTTATACGGAGTTCATGGAAAAGAGGCTATCTATCAACTAATATATCTGGCGTTGGATCTGGCTTGGCTAGTATGGCTTATTATCTAATGCACATGTTACAGGCCGCGGCCATTTTATGGCTTGTCAACGATGGGTGGGTCAAGCGAACTCTTCAACTAAGCTGGGTGGTATTCTCTGGTTTTGTTCTCGTGATCCTCTTTCTTGTTGCAGCAAGGGCTGTAATTCTTGGCTATTTAATAAGTCTGCTGTTTGTTTATCACTTTCTGTTTCGTCCCCTAAATCCTCGCTTGTTAATGGGTGTTGGCTTAGTTGGGGGCATTTATTCTTATGCCATTAATATATGGCGCGGTATTTCAAACCAGCTTATTAATGAACCCTTAAGTACGGCGTTAAGTGCATTAGCTGAAGAAGTAAATTTTCGTGGCTTTATGGAATTCATTAGCAGCGGCGCATTAGTTGATATTCATGTGTTTCCCCTCATAGTTCGAGTATATGGCGATATATTACCACATAAGTATGGTGAAACTTTACTAAGAATGTTCTATCAGTTTATTCCGCGCAGTTTGTGGGCCAATAAACCACTAGATTTAGGGATAGAGCTCGATCGATTGGCTAGGCCTAACAGTATTACGGGTTTCCCTCCAGGCTTTTTCCCAGAAATGTATATGAATTTTAACATTTTTGGTATAGTTTTGGGTGGTGCTGTTCTCGGCATTGTATTAGCTTATGCTTACCGCTTTTGGATACTTTCAACACGGCGATCGCCTCTAACTATAACACTATACGCAATATTGATTAGCAGAATTTTCTTGATTTCCTCAAATACATTTGGAACAGCCTTTATGTTGGTTGCAATTCCAATGGGTGGAGCCATAATTGCTGTTAAGGTCTTTGGACGTATAGAGCTGCAGGCCCCATCTTCTACGATGCTCTATGGATTAATAAAAAAGAACTCGTTTTCTCCTCGAAAAATTTATAACCCCCAATCCTAGCTGGCAAAAAACAGAGTAAAATTATGAGATTTTTTCGAAATGGTGGAACCCTTTATGGTCTAATATATATATTATGGCGTGGGGGGCATACGTTATTAGGTATCCTTTTTACAAAATTTTATCAGCAAGTTCTAAAAGAGTGCGCTAGTAACTCTAAGTTCGGCAGGAGTGTATATATATCTCATCCAAAAAGTGTCGAAATAGGATCATCTTGCTTTATCGGTTCTGGAGTAAATCTTTTTGCCGAAGAAACAGATGGATGGATTTTCATAGGTAATAATGTACAAATATCACCTGATTGTCGAATAGATTTTACAGGTGGCCTCCTTATTAAGGATGATGTATTAATCTCGGATGATGTATGGATCTATTCACATGATCATGGATATGATTCTCGATCTGCGCCACAGGCTCACACGATTACAATTGAATCCAACGCCTGGCTTGGGGCAAGATCACTTATCTTACCTAGTGCTAAGCGGATAGGAGAAAATGCAATTGTTGGGGCGGGTGCTGTAGTAACGAAACCAGTACCGGATGGTGCCATAGTTGCAGGTAATCCGGCCAAAATCATCAAAATACGCGAAGATTTAGTAGCTAACACGTTATGATGAATCGAGCAAAGATACTAGAAAATATTCTGAGTCGATTAAATCCGAAATCTACGAATAGTTTTTTGAACCGAGCCGGACTCGTATTGATCGGTAGCATACTCGGTCAAGGAATTGCATTTATACTACTGCCACTTACTGTACGAATTTATAGTGTCGAGACATTGGGGCAAGCTGCGTCTACGCTGGCGCTCTTTTCGATTGTAGGTCTAGTTGCATGCATGCAGCTAGATCAGGCCCTTATTGTAGCGACCGATCAAGAAGTTCCATATATTGTCATATTGGGTTTAGGCTCAGCTGTGGCCTGGGTTTTATTACTAGGGCTTGTACTTCAGATATTTCAGTGGAACTATCCAGAAAATATTCATTTGCTTAATTCCTATGGCCTAAATAGATACTTATTATTGCTTATCTTTGTATATTCAATATTTTTACTTCTGATAAATTATAGACTCCGTGCCAATCAATTGGCCATGGTAAGTTTAGGTCGACTCATCTATTATGGGGGAGGAGCAACTTTACAAGTTGCTGGTGGATATGCCATTGGTGGTACAGAGTTTGTATATCTTGCTGCGGTAGGTGCTGCAGCAATCATTGCTATTCTAGTTCTTATACCTTATCAAGCTATTTTTCGGTCAATGCCTACTAAAATACCATTATATTTTGCAAGTACTGCAGAAATTTCGAAGTGTGCCAGAAAATATGTTGGGTTTACGAAATATCAAACAGGAGCACAACTTTTAAATGTAATTTCAGTACAGTTTCCTATCTTCATTCTTAGAGCCTTTTTCTCTGATGCATGGGCCGGATGGTATTTTATGGCCCTTCGTCTTCTTGGAACCCCAACAGCTTTGCTTTCGCAAGCAATTGGTCAAATTTTCTATCGGGATAGTGCGGAAGATGTACGGAACGGTAAGCTAATTCATGAAAAACTTGAAGCCATATCAACACAACTGATTCGTATATGCATCATACCACTTATTTTTGTTGTCTGTTTCGCGGATTCTATTATCGGCATATTTCTTGGAGAAGAATGGCTTCCTTTAGGGCTTATAGTTCAGATTCTGATAATTTCATATCTGGCAGCCTTTTTTACTTCTCCCTTGTCAACTCTTCTCAATGTCAGCGGAAAGCAAGTGGTTGCATTTAGATTTAATGCTGCGCTATTTCTTGTAAGGATAAGCGCTTGTGGGCTTGGTTGGTTTATGGATAATGAGTGGGTATTTCTTTGGACATATTCGATTACATCAATGTGTGTATATTTGCTCCTGTTTCGCTATATAATAGTAAGTTCGGGTGCAAGCATGGCGGCAATTACGCGTAATGTAATTCCGGCTTTGATCTGGCGTCTCAGATTCAACCATTAAAAGAAAATTTCTGCTAGAAAATTTAATCAATAACAATAATTGCAATAGAAAATAAACAAGTGAAGTAATGAAAAAAGTTTTGGTCGTAGCAGGATGGTATTTGCCCGGATATAAGGCAGGGGGACCGATACGTACCATTAGTAACCTTGTCGATTATTTGGGAGATGAGCTTGATTTTTATCTATTGACTCGGGATACTGATTTTGGTCAAACAGAGCCATACTTAGATATCCATAGCGATATATGGCTGGAAGTTGGCAAAGCGCAAGTTATGTATCTATCGAAGGAAAGAAGGAATCTATTCTATTGGCTAAAAACGATAAGACAATTGGATATAGAAGTTATTTATCTAAATAGCTTTCTAGATACCTTTACAATCAATACAGTTCTTCTACGTCGATTTGGTTTATTGCCTAATTTGCCACTCATTATCGCACCGAGAGGTGAATTCTCTAAGTCATCGTTATCCAAAAAATCTTGGAAGAAAAAGCCATATATCCTTTTCTCTAAGTTGCTGGGTTTATTTGATAACGTAATTTGGCACGCATCAACTGAGTATGAGGCAATCGACATTAGAAGGACGGTAGATTTAGATAGATCGGGCAGTCAAATACGGATCGCGTCCAATCTATCTTCACAAATAATAGAACTAAGCGACAAGATGCATATATTGCCAAAGGAATCTGGATTTGTTCGTATCATATTCTTGTCCCGTATCGCGTCTATCAAGAACTTGGATTTTGCATTAGCTATATTAACGAAAGTCCGGATAAGCGGAATTATTCGCTTTGAGATTTATGGCCCGCTAGAAGATCCAGGATACTGGGAGCAATGTCTTGAGATTTCGAAAAATCTACCTAATAATATTCAAATGACTTACCATGGACCAGTTGATGCTGAAAATGTAAGCGATGTTGTTACATCTGCACATGTGTTTTTGCTTCCGACCAAAAGCGAAAACTATGGTCATGTAATAATTGAGGCCTTAAAAGTAGGGCGACCTGTTCTTATTAGTGACAGGACTCCCTGGCAGGATCTAGAAGCAAAAAACGCCGGGTGGGTATTGCCCTTAGAACAGCCGGAGCGTTTTATTGAAATGATTTCACAAATTACATTAATGAATCAAATAGAATTTGAAAAGTGGTCACAGGGTGCCTATCAATATGCCCAGTCTATCATTCATGACCCAGCACGTATCGAAGCGAATCGAGAACTATTTTTTAATACAGATATCAAATAAGCCAAGTGAAAATTAGCTCTGATAACTAGAATTCGCCTTATTAAACAAATATGCAGCTTATCTATGGCATGAACTTTACTATTAACTTTTTTAAGGAATCATATGAAATCTATCGCTGTAAAACCATATATAACCGGAAACCAATTTGAAGGGATAATAACCGATGAATAATACAAAATGGTCCGAATACTTAGAAATACTTGTCTGCCCTGAAACACAACAACATTTTCAATACGTCTCACTTGCTGAAGCTGAGAGTATGATGGCAACCTCATTAGTAGCCATTCGGCGTCCGCGTCAAACCACAGATGATTTCGAAGAACCACAACCTATCGGGCCAACCCCGTATGTTCTTGTAAGAGAGGATATGCGGTTTGCATATCCAGTTGTTAATGATATTCCCATATTATTGATTCCAGAAATGTTGGGATCTGTAAAAGAACAACGTGAATTTGATCTACAGAATTCAATTTATGCTGAGGCGTATGAAGAAATGGAAGTCTACAACAAATTTGCGCTTTCGCAGGCAGAGAATATTGAAACTTCTAACTCATATCCAATAATTCGACCACTTTCGGATGTGAACGAACTAGAAAAAGAGACCTTTCCTAATCCATTTTCTCTTTGGATTGATGCTGTACATGATTGTGCTGGTCAATCTGATGCATATGCGCACATTACACCAATTGCTGGTAAACGTATTCTTCAAGTAGGCGGGAAGGGTACACATATTATTAAATTTCTCTTGGCCGGAGCTGACGAAGGGTGGTCCTTATCGCCCATGTTGGGTGAACTACAATACACGATTGCTCTTGCTAAAGCATTTGGCATTACAGATTCACTGCGATGCGTTGTTGCGGCTGGAGAAGAGCTACCCTTTAAAGATGCATCCATTGATGCAATTTATTCGGGGGGCTGTATTCATCATACAGTTACATCGCGTGCCTTACCCGAAGCTGCACGGATATTGGTTCCCGGTGGAAAGTTTGCGGCTGTGGATCCGTGGAAGACACCTATTCATGGTATAGGCACGCGTGTTTTTGGTAAACGTGAAGCCGATGTATATTGTCGCCCGATTGACAAAGAACGAGCACTCCCGTTGGGAAACGCATTTCCTGATTCGTCAATTGTGCATCATGGGGCAATTTTTCGTTATCCACTTTTGGCGCTACAGAAACTGGGCGTATCAACGTCTCTTTCTGTGGCATGGAGGATGAATAAAGTAGATGATTTTCTCTCTTCGTTAGTACCTCCTTTCCGCAATAGTTTTGGTGGAAGCGTTACGCTACTTGGTACCAAATAGATAAACTATTTGACACTTTTCTAAGTGACTAAATGTATTTACTTCTTAAAGAAGTATCAGAGTTTTAATCAATTTTACATAGTGAATTAGGTTAGATATGTTTTCAAATAAAACATTAATGATTACGGGTGGAACAGGCACCTTCGGGAATGCTGTATTGCGTCGGTTTTTAGAAACCGATATTGCTGAAATTCGCATTTTCAGTCGCGATGAAAAAAAGCAGCATGATATGCGGCTTGCTTACAATGATCCTAAATTGAAATTTTATATTGGGGATGTGCGCCGCCCCGAAAGTCTGCTCGATGCGATGACGGGGGTTGATTATCTCTTCCATGCCGCGGCGCTCAAGCAAGTACCCTCGTGCGAGTTTTATCCAATGGAGGCACTGCAAACCAACGCGATTGGTGCCGAAAATGTGATGAATGCGGCTATTTCTGCAGGTGTAAAAAATCTTGTAGTGCTCAGTACAGATAAGGCGGCTTATCCAATCAATGCCATGGGCATATCGAAGGCTATGATGGAAAAGTTAGCCGTGGCAAAATCACGCGTAGCCGCTGAAAAGGGGTGTACGATTGCTGTTACACGTTATGGAAATGTAATGGCCTCGCGTGGTTCGGTGATCCCTCTTTTTGTTGAACAATTGAAATCAGGTCAATCGCTGACGATTACTGATCCAAAAATGACTCGTTTTATGATGAGCATTGAAGAGGCTGTGGATCTGGTCCTCTATGCGTTTGAGCATGCCGTTCCAGGTGATCTTTTTGTGCAAAAAGCACCGGCTGCAACCATCCAGACACTGGCACTGGCGCTGAAAGAGATCTTCCCTGCTCCGTCTCCTATTAATATCATCGGAACCAGGCATGGTGAAAAAGCATACGAGACCTTGCTTACGCGTGAAGAGATGTTGCGGGCGATAGATTTAGGTGATTACTTCCGCGTAGCAGCAGATAATCGTGATTTAAACTACAGTGCCTATTTCTCCGAAGGCAGCGAGGATTTATCAACCTTGACTGACTACAATTCTGATAATTCTGGTTTGCTCGATGTGGATGGCATGGTTGCTGTGCTACAAAAGTTAGACTTTGTAAAAGAGGCGCTGGCAAACTGGCACCCATTGGAGGTTGCGGCCTAATGAATATTTTAGTTACAGGGGCAAATGGCTTTATCGGCTCTAATTTGGTCGATTGGCTTGTCCGTAAAGAGGAATACACCGTTATTTCGGTGACGCGAGACGACTCCGCTACCGAGCTGACAGAAAAGCTTAATCGGGCAGAGATGGTCTTCCATTTAGCTGGCGTCAATCGCCCCGAGAGCGAAGAAGAGTTCGTCACTGGCAATGTAAACCTGACAGAACAGATCTGCACCGCTCTCAAGGCAAATGGTCGCGCCGTGCCAATGGTCCTATCCTCCTCTGTCCAAGCAGATGCTGATAATGCCTATGGCAAAAGTAAGCAACAGGCTGAAGAGATTGTCTCACACTATGCAACCGAAAGCAACGCACGAGTTGCCATCTATCGGCTACCGGGGGTCTTTGGCAAATGGTCGCGCCCAAACTACAACACCGTCGTCGCAACCTTTTGTCACAATATTGCCCGTGATTTACCTGTCACAATTTCTGGTCCAGCCCATCAAGTAAATTTGGTTTACATTGACGATGTGATGCAGCATTTTATGCAAGAGATTAAAGCTGTTGAGGCTGGCCTGCATAAGCCGGTGGTTGAGCCAGTCTATCAAATTGCTCTTGGTCAGTTGGCTGAGCAAATTCGTGCGTTCCGGCAAGGACGTGAAACAGTCTATGCACCTGGCTTTGATGATCCATTTGTGCATAAGCTCTATGCAACCTATCTATCATTTTTAGATAATAAAGATCTATCCTATAAGCTAAAAAAGCATAGCGATCCGCGTGGAAGCCTTGCCGAATTTATTAAGCTGCCGGAATTTGGGCAGATCTTTATTTCGCGTACGGTGCCTGGAATTACACGCGGCAATCACTATCATCACACAAAAACTGAAAAATTTTTGGTTCTTGAGGGTGAGGCAATTGTTCGTTTTCGGCATATGATTACTGGCGAAGTTATCGAATATCCAGTAGTTGGCCATGAGTACGAAGTCGTGGACATCCCACCCGGCTATACCCATTCAATCGAAAATGTGGGCGATAGCGAATTAGTCACCCTCTTTTGGGCCAGTGAGCTTTTTGACCCAGACAATATGGACACATACTATGTTCCGGTTATAGAAGAAGAAGCGAGCACGTCAGTATGAAAGTAGCAACAATTGTGGGCACTCGCCCAGAAATTATACGACTTTCACGCGTTATGGTGGCATTAGATAAGGCTGTAGATCATGTGATTATCCATACTGGTCAAAATTATGACTACGAGCTTAATCAGATTTTTTTTGATGATCTTGGCATTCGCAAACCAGACTTCTTTCTTGAAGCGGCAGGCAAAACAGCCGCCGAAACAATTGGGTTAGTGATTGCACAGTCAGATGCTGTCTTACGAGAGGTGCAGCCAGATGCAGTCTTATTATTGGGCGACACAAATAGCTGCCTAGCCGCGATTTCGGCCAAACGTCAAAAGATCCCCATCTTTCATATGGAGGCGGGCAACCGCTGCTTTGATCAGCGCGTACCCGAAGAGATCAACCGCAAAATTGTTGATCACATTAGTGATATCAACCTACCCTACTCCGACATTTCACGCGAATATCTGTTGCGTGAAGGCCTCCCGCCAGACCGCGTGATCAAAACGGGTAGCCCAATGTATGAAATTCTGCATCACTATCTTCCCAAAATCGATGCCTCAAGCGCACTCGAACAGCTGGGTTTGCAAGAGCAAGATTATTTCGTCATGAGCGTCCATCGCGAAGAGAATGTCGATTCGCCAGCCCAGTTTGCTCGCTTAGTCGATACGTTGAATAATCTTGCTGGCACCTACAATAAGCGGATTATTGTAAGCACCCATCCGCGTACGCGTAAACGTATCGAATCCGAAGGGGTTGTGCTGCCAGCCGAGGTCGAACTGATGAAGCCCTTTGGGCTGTTCGACTATGTAAAGCTTCAGAAATGTGCTTACGCAGTCCTTTCGGACAGCGGCACCATCTCAGAAGAATCGTCGATTCTGAATTTCCCCGCCCTCAATATTCGCCAAGCCCATGAACGACCTGAAGCGATGGAGGAAGCGGCCGTTATGATGTGCGGTTTAGAATGGAACAAAATAAACGACTGCCTAAAGATTCTTGAATCACAAGGTCGAGAAGACTTGCGTACACTTAGGCTTGTAACGGATTATAGTATGCCTAATGTATCAGAAAAGATCGTAAGGATAATAATAAGTTATACCGATTATGTAAATCGGATTGTGTGGCAAAAACATGTAGCTAGCTCATGAAGCTGCTGCTACGTCAACAAATAAAAATGTCTATATCGCTAAATAAAACATGAGCCTAAAACATTTGCTTGATATTCCAAGAAATATTTTTATAAAACTTATGTAGTCACTAATTTTGTACCATTATATCAAAATGTTATGACAAAAAAAATTTGGATTGTTTCAGAAATTTTTTATCCAGAAGAAACTTCTACAGGATTTATCGTTACAAAAATTGCCGAACAGTTAGCACAAACAAATGAAGTCAATGTGATATGTGGACATCCAAACTATGATGAACGCGGCACAACCGTACAGAAACATGAAATATATGAGGGTATAGAAATTTGGCGTTGTTTTGCTACTAACCTTAACAAAGATGTAATTCTTTTCAGAATTATTAACCTGCTTACTATAAGTATCTCAATATTTCTATTCGCTGCATGGAAGCTTCGCAAGAACGATCATGTCTTAGTTGTAACAAATCCCCCTCTACTCCCATTTACTCTGTCAATTGCTTGCCTACTTCGTTCAGCAAACTATCTACTACTAATTCATGATATTTATCCAGACTTGCCGATCGCCTCTGGTGTGCTTGATGCCGACTCATTTATCTCGCGTTTATTAAAAACTCTTAATCGTAGGCTGTACAGAGGGGCGACCCGAATTATCGTCCTCGGTCGTGATATGAAGAGACTTGTTGATGCTCAGCTATCATCATCACAGCGAAAGGTTATGATCATCCCAAACTGGGCAGATCTAACAGTTGTAAATCCTCAACCGCGCTGCGAAAACTTGCTGCGACAAGAATTGTCATTATCAGATAAATTTGTTCTGCAATACGCTGGGAATATGGGATACCCCAATGACATAGAGAGCATAGCTTCTGCAGCCAAATTACTCAGCGATGAAGACAAACTACACTTTATGTTTATTGGAACTGGTGCGAAGAAGGTCTGGTTAGAAGAGCAAATAAATGAGGATGGTTTAGAGAACGTCACGCTATTGCCTCGACGCCCAAGAAACGATCAAACAAATTTTCTTAATGCGTGTGATGTTGCATTAATCTCACTTGTTTCAGGCATGACAGGTGTTTCTGTCCCAAGTCGAACATATAACACCTTGGCTTCTGGCACCCCAATTATTGCGATTGCAGATGCCGATTCAGAAGTTGGTCTTATTATTGCCGAAGAGGGTATTGGATGGGTTGTTCCACCTAATAGTCCAGAAAAGCTGGCTGCAACAATATTGCTTGCAATGGCGGATCCTGACCGATTGCTTGAAATGGGGTGCAGAGCGCGACAGGTAGCAGAGAATAAGTATTCTTATGGGCATGCAATGCAAGCATTTAGTCAACTGGTCGAAGGTTTGGAGACTGAATAAGAATGAACAGTGACGGTCGAGAAAAGCAACGAGTCCTGATTACTGGTGCAACTGGGTTTGTTGGACGAAGCCTTTGTACGTTTCTCACTGAATGCGGTTATGTGGTTCGTGGAACATATCGACACCAGCTACCTATAAATTTCCCCGTGCATATCGAGTGGAAGCTAGTTCCAGATATAGATTCAAACACAGAGTGGAAAGAGGCCTTGGAAGACGTAGATTGTGTGGTACATCTGGCGGCTTTAGCACACCAAATGGGTGTACAAGGCAAAGGCCGATTTGACGAATTCATGAGAATTAATGCGGCTGGTACGGAACGGCTTGCGCAAGAAATTTGCGAATCCAAGACGGTTAAACGTTTGATATTTATTAGCACGATCGGCGTAGTCAAATCTATTTCTGATAAACAACTTAATGCTGAAACTGTATGTATGCCAGAAAATGATTATGGTAAAAGCAAATATGCTGCCGAATTAGCAATACAGGAAAAGCTAAAAGATTGTGAGGTAGATTGGTGTATTTTGCGGCCAACTCTCGTATATGGGCCAGGGAATCCCGGGAATATGGAGCGGCTCCTTAAATTGATCAATATGGGAATCCCATTACCGTTAGGTGCCGTGAAAAATCGACGAAGCTTCATATATATCGGAAATTTTGTCGATGCGATTGAAAAGTGTCTTAGCCATCCTAATGCATCCAGGAAAATCTTTCTTGTTAGTGATAATGAAATTGTTTCAACTCCTGAGCTTATTCGAATACTGACAAGATATGCTGACAAATCGGTAAAGCTTATAACGGTTCCATCTCCTGTGCTACGCCAAATAGGTCTTTGCGGGGACGTTGTAAGTCGTTTCGTTGGTAGATCTATCGGGATTGATACTTATTCAATTTCTCGACTTACAGGTTCTTTGTATGTTGATTCTACCCCAATTAAACAAACACTCGGTTGGGCACCTCCTTTTTCACTTGAAGAGGGCTTGAAAAATACTCTAAGAGCCTAATTCTCACTTAAATTAATACTGTTAAAACAGTAAGCGTTCTAATCAAATCTGTATGCTAACAGATTGAAATTCTCGAACCGTTGATTTTGCACCGAATATTGATAAAACACAAAAATTGGAATTCTTAGATATGTCTATATTAATTGTTGTATCTCATCCTGATGATGAAGTATTGGGCTGTGGAGGCACCGTGGCTCAATTAGTAAAGCAGGGAATCCCAGCTCGGGCATGTATTCTTGTTGGAAATGCTGGGGCACGTCAGCATAGACCTGAACTAGACCAATTTAAAGATGATATAAATCATGCGCAAGAAATATTGGGATTAGATGAACCTATACTAGGAGACTTCCCGAATGTCCAACTTAACATTGTTCCACACCTTGAGCTAGTCCAGTTTGTTGAGGGGGCAATTGAAGAGACTCAGGCAAATGTAATATTTACGCACCATCCGAGCGATCTAAATAATGATCATCATCACACTTCGATTGCATGTCAGGCGGCAGCACGTCTATTCCAGCGTCGATCCGGTATACCGCCTCTCAAAGCATTATATTTTATGGAAATAGTCTCATCAACAGACTGGAGCTTTCCACAAGGAAAAGATGCCTTTATGGCAAATACATTTTTCCCGATACCTGATACGATTGAGCAGAAGATTGAATCACTACAAGCTTATAGCGGCGTAATGCGCGACTTCCCTCATCCCCGCAGTGTAGAAATTATAAAAGGGCTTGCCGCATATCGGGGTGGACAGGCTGGTGTGCCGTATGCTGAGGCATTTCAATCTGTTTTCCAGATGCTGGAAATCTCACCTGATACTCAGATATATAACAGAAACCTCACAGACATTGCGACATCTTCAGAAATGGCTGCAAAAAATGGGGAGGCTGTTGTATAGCTGGCTTCCATAAGATTACCAGCTACGTAGGTTGTTCACCATACCCTCGTATATTTAACCACAAAAAAGCGGAGTCATCTGCAAGTGTATTGTCACACCACTTGATGCTCATATGTAATAAAATAGGAACAGTTCGTAGTAGTTGTGAGTTAGTAAGTACTCTGTTCTTGATGAGGTTAAGTGATGTACACTAGATTTATCAAACGATGCATAGATATAATAATTTCGGGTAGCTTATTGTTTTTTCTTTCGCCCATTATGGTATTGACCGCCCTAGCTATTTGGTTAGAAGATAACAAATCACCAATATTCCGGCAACAACGTGTAGGACGAGATGGTCATATCTTCGTTATTAACAAATTTAGAAGCATGCCTGTTAACACAAAAAATGTGGTATCAGCAGATGTAGATGATATACAAGTGACGAGAATTGGTAAGTTCATTCGGCGAACTAATCTAGATGAGCTACCACAATTAGTGAACATTTTAGTTGGCGATATGTCTATTGTTGGACCACGTCCTGCATTAATGGCCCAAACAGATCTAAATCAACTTCGCAAGCAGTACGATGTCTATCGATTAGCACCGGGGTTAACAGGTCTAGCTCAAGTTCGCTCCTATGATGGAATGTCTGAAATTGAAAAAGCCAAGTGGGATTCTATATACAATAAAAGCATATCCTTATGGACTGATCTCAAGATTATGATAGCTACCTTTTCATATATTTTAAAACCGCCTCCAGTTTACTAATAGACGCTTAGAAGGACATCTTGAATGAAAATCGGCTTTGTTACTTGCGTTGAATTAGGGTTAGCCTGCATGCAAGAGATTTATGACGTAGGCGGTACTTTAGAATTGGTTATTACATTGCAGGATGATATTGACCGCAATAAATCAGGTCGTGTGTACCTTGACGATTTTTGTAACCATAACCATATTTCAAACATAGTCAAAATTCGTAATGTAAATGACATCGAAGCCATTCAAGCTGTTCAGGATCAGGAAATTGACTGGCTATTCATAATTGGTTGGTCACAGATTGCAAGAGAAGGGATGCTGAACGCACCGAAAAGTGGTGTACTTGGAATGCATCCAACATTACTCCCTAAAGGCCGTGGTCGTGCATCGATTCCTTGGGCAATTATTAAGGGACTTAACCAAACAGGCGTGACGCTATTCAAGCTTGATGCAGGGGTAGATACAGGGCCTATACTATCTCAGCATGCGCTATCAATTTCTTCCGATGAAACAGCAACTACCCTTTATCGGCGTGTTGCGGAAGCCCATAAAATATTGATGCGGAGCTTTTGGCAAGATTTACAGAATAACAATCTGAATCTGCAAGAACAAGAGGATGAACTTGCGACTGAATGGCCTGGGCGCAAGCCTAAAGACGGAGCAATTATACCCATAGAGATGACATGCCAATTCGTGGATAGACTTGTCCGAGCCGTGACTCATCCCTATCCAGGAGCATATCTAGACTATCATGGGATAAGATATACAATTTGGTCTGGGGCTATTTACTCATCTAAGCAGCATACAGAACTACTCTCTATCAATGGTAATTGTTTGTCATTGAAATTAATGGATGGGTATTATGAAACCCAAGATTGGGAATCTACACCAATATGATTGAGTAATCAAATTGCTTATATAACCAGTGGTGCTAGACATTTATTGATAGGTAAAGTGCCGAGGTACCCAGGGCAATCGCGAGTCGCGGCAGACGAGGATTGAAATCCCCGTGCGCAATGGGAAATCTGTTTGAAACAGGTTAATTTATCACGAATTCGACAATTTAACAGGGCTTTTAGCCTGTTTTCCATAGCAGATGTCGGTTTCAACTGGCATTTAGCGCATAATTTTAAGACTCGCGATTGCCCTATATGCAAAACGAGGCAAACTTGTAATGAGACACAATCCATTTGTTGACTAATCGCCATTGCAAAGTAAAATAACCTTAACTTGTTAATCAATTACTCCACTCTGTAACAAAAATATGAACATTGAAAAATTAGAAAAGACAATCCACGCGCTGGTTGCCAATTTATCAAAAGAGAACTTTATTTTTGATTTGCTGCTGGCGTATGACCTGCCGAAGAGTTCGATTGCGCGCTTAAAAAAGGGTGACTTCAACCAATCGAAAATGCAGGGCGAAATTCTGTGGAAGAATCGGCTCTGTTTTCGGCAAGATACGGTTGCGGATCTCTACCACCTAATCGACTCGTTGAAGAATGACGCTGCGGTGATGAAGCAGAAGCCGCGCTTTATTGTTGTGACCGATTTTGAGCAGCTGCTGGCTGTGGATACTAAGACCAACGATACGCTCGACACGCCGATTGCCGAACTAGCCAAACATTACGATTTCTTTCTGCCATGGGCGGGGATGGAAAAGAGTCAGCTACAAAACGAAGCTCTTGCTGACGTCAAGGCTGCTGAGCGTATGGGCCGCCTCTATGAGATTATTCTGCTCGACAACCCGCCGCGAGATGATGCCGAGGATGCGTCGGCTGGAGATGCGTCAGTGGGTGACGCCGACCGTCATGCGCTTAATATTTTTCTGTCGCGGCTGCTCTTTTGCTTCTTTGCCGAGGATACGGGCATCTTTGACAAGGAGGGGCAATTTACGAATGCGTTGGCTTCGAACACCAGCGATGATGGCAGCGACTTGCAAGCCTATTTGCAGCGTTTGTTTACGGTGCTCAACATACCAGAAGATGCCGCTGAACGGGACGTCTACCCGCACTTCCTGCAAGAGTTCCCCCATGTGAATGGTGGATTGTTTGCCGACGAATCGCCTGTACCCGTTTTTGGACCGCGCGCCCGCAAAATTATTGTGGAGTGCGGCACGCTCAACTGGAAGGCCATCAACCCCGACATCTTTGGATCGATGATTCAGGCGGTGGTGCATGATGATCAGCGCGGCAATATGGGCATGCACTATACATCGGTTGTCAACATTATGAAGGTGATCGAGCCGCTCTTCTTGAACGACCTTTATGCCGAGTTGGAGAAAGCGGGCCAAAACCGCAGCAAGCTCAACGCGCTGCTGGATCGCATCTATCGCCTGCGTATTTTTGACCCGGCGTGTGGGTCGGGCAACTTTTTGATTATCGCCTACAAAGAGCTTGCCAAGTTAGAGATCGAGATTCTGAAACGGATGCAGGGGGCGCAGCTTTCGTTTCGCTCAGTCTTGAGCAACCTGAGTCTCAATCAGTTTTATGGCATTGAGCTTGATGACTTTGCGCACGAGACAGCCAAGCTTTCGCTGTGGCTGGCGCAGCATCAGATGAATATGGCCTTTAAAGATGTTTTTGGGGAGGTGCGGCCCACGCTGCCGTTGCGGGATGGGGGCAATATTGTTTGTGAGAATGCGACGAGGTTGGATTAGGAGAAGGTTTGTTCGAAGGAGGAGGGGACGGAGATTTATATTTTGGGGAATCCGCCATATGGTGGTGCTCGAAAGCAAACTAAACAGCAGAAGGCAGATTTGTCTGTGATTTTTGATAAGATTAAGAAATACAAAAACTTGGACTACATTGCTTGTTGGTTTTTGAAAGCGTCTCAATATATCTATAATAATCAGTCTCAAGCAGCCTTCGTATCAACTAATTCTATTATCCAAGGAGAACAAGTCAGCCTGTTATGGCCTCATATATTTTCTCTTCAACTAGAAATTGGCTTTGCTTATCAATCGTTCAAGTGGACGAATAATGCGAGAGGGAATGCGGGTGTAATGGTGGTAGTGGTGTGTATACGTACTATATCATCTAAACCCAAGTTTCTCTTTAACGGCTCAATTGAACGGTCCGTGAAGAACATTACTCCCTACCTCGCAGCAGGAAAGAACACAGTTGTATACCAACGGCGGAACAAAAATCTTTCGTTATTGCCCAAGATGAATTTTGGCAATATGCCAAATGATGGGGGACATTTACTTTTTGGGCAAGAAGAATTTAGTGAATTGATATCCATTTATCCTGAATCTAGAGATTTTGTACGTAGGTTTATCGGAACTACGGAATTTATCAACGGTTCGAAACGATTTTGCTTGTGGATTTCAGATACAGATTTGCAAATCGTTCGACATATTTCACCTATCCACGAGCGTATTGAAAAAGTTCGTGGACATAGGCTGAGTAGCCCAGATTCTGGGACTAATAGGTTAGCAGAGAGGCCTCACCAATTTCGAGATCTTAATGTGCCGAAAAATAGCACATTAGTCATTCCGGGGGTATGTGCTGAACGAAGAGAATATATTCCAGTTGGGTTCGTCGGAACAGATACTGTAGTCAGTAACTTGGCAAATGCTATTTACGACCCACCAGCACATATTTTTGCCATCATATCATCTCGTATTCATGTGATCTGGGTCTTTGCTGTGGGGGGACGAATGAAAGTTGATCCCCGCTACTCGTCTGCCATTTGCTACAACACATTCCCCTTCCCTAATATCAACGCCGCAAAAAAAGAGATACTCGAAGAGCATGTCTTTGCCGTCCTCGAAGAACGGGAGGCGCATCCGGAAAAGACGCTGGCCCAACTCTACGACCCCGACAAGATGCCCGACGGTCTGCGGGCGGCGCATCACGCAATGGATTTGGCCGTGGAACAATGTTACCGAAGCAAGCCATTTGGCAGCGACGAAGAGCGGCTAGAATATCTTTTCAAATTATATGAAGAGATGATTGAGAAAGAGAAAGCGGGAGAGAAAAAGTAATGCCCAATTTAGTTGATGTATCCTACGCACAGACGGGCGAGAGCCTTGCCACCGACCGATTGGGCATGCGCGAAATGCAGCGCCGTGCGTTTGAGATGCGCAGCGCCCAATATCTGCTGCTCAAAGCGCCACCGGCATCGGGCAAGTCGCGGGCGCTGATGTTTTTGGGTTTAGACAAGGTCTACAATCAGGGGCTTAAAAAGGTAATTGTGGCCGTGCCCGAACGCTCGATTGGCGGCTCTTTTGCGACAACGGATCTGATGAGCCACGGCTTCTTTGCCGATTGGACGGTGAACCCGATCTATAATCTTTGTACGCCCGGTGGCGATGCCAGCAAAGTGCGTGCAGTACAGACGTTTATGGCCGATCCGAGCGAAACAATTCTCATCTGCACCCACGCCACCCTGCGCTTTGCCTTCGAAGCGGTGGATGAGACGGTCTTTAACGAAATCGTGCTGGCGATTGACGAATTTCACCACGTCTCGGCCGACAGCGACAATCGGCTGGGCGAGGTGCTGCGGTCAATTATGCAAAATACAAGCGCCCATATCGTCGCCATGACTGGATCCTACTTTCGGGGCGACAGCGTGCCGGTGCTGCTGCCCGAACAAGAGGCCAAGTTTACCAAAGTTACCTACAATTATTACGAGCAGCTCAACGGCTACACCCATCTCAAAACCCTTGGCATTGGCTACCACTTCTACCAAGGACGCTATCTCAAAACCATTGACGAAGTGCTCGACACAGATCGCAAAACGATTCTGCACATCCCCAACGTCAACGCGGGCGAATCGACCAAAGACAAATATCGCGAGGTCGGTGCAATTTTGGATGTGGTGGGCGATGTGATGTATCAAGACCCCGAGACGGGCGTTATCTTTGTCAAACGGAAGGGTGACGGCAAGATGATCAAAGTTGCTGATTTGGTCAACGATACGGCGCGCGAGCGGGACAAAATTGTGGCCTATCTGCGCGAGATGGATGATGTGGACGATATGGATCTGATCATTGCGCTGGGCATGGCGAAAGAGGGCTTTGACTGGCCCTATTGCGAACATGCGCTCACCGTGGGCTACCGTGGTTCGCTCACCGAAATTATTCAGATCATCGGGCGGGCGACGCGTGATAGCGACAACAAAACCCATGCTCAATTTACGAATCTGATTGCGCAGCCCGACGCCGCGGATGATGAGGTCAAGCTTTCGGTCAACAACATGCTCAAGGCGATCACCGCGTCGCTGCTGATGGAGCAGGTGCTGGCCCCCAATTTCAAATTTAAGACGCGGCGGGATGACGATGACGATCAAAATATGGAGGCGGGGACGCTTCAAATCAGCGGCTTCAAAGAGCCAAGCACCGCCCGCGTGCGCGACATTGTGGAATCGGATCTGAACGATCTAAAGGCTGCGATTCTGCAAGACCCGCAGATGCTACAAGCCATGCCGGGCGAGTTTATCGATCCCGAGGTGATCAACAAGGTGCTGATCCCAAAGATCATTCAGATCAAGTATCCAGAGTTGAGCGCAGAAGAGATCGAAGAGGTGCGCCAACACGTGGTTACTGATTCGGTGATTAAAAATGGCGAAATTAAGGATGTGGGCGATAAGAAGTTTGTGCTGATGGCGGGGAAGTTTGTTAATATTGAAGAGTTGCATATCGATCTGATTGACAGCATCAACCCGTTCCAAAAGGCGTTTGAGGTATTGTCCAAATCGGTCACGGCTCGGCTGCTCAAAGTGATCCAAGAGACCATTGACGCGGGTCGGATCCAGATGACGGATGAGGAAGCGGTGATCCTCTATCGGGACAAGATTCCTGCTTTTCTGAAGACGAATAATGGCCGCGAGCCAAGCCCGCACTCGAACAATCCGCTAGAGGTGCGTATGGCCGAGGCGTTGGTCTATTTGCGCAACAAACGCCGAGAACGGGCGCGAGAAGAGAGCCGCTAAATTGGCATGGTTACAGATGGACAAGATAGGCGAACAGATCCGATTCGAGTAGGTGCGATATGATGTGGAATCGGGTAGGATTATACGTCCAAACGACTCGTTTGAAAGTTACCTCTTGGGGTTGCCCGTGTTATTGACCCCATCCTATCCTTCCCCAATCTGGGAAAGGAACAGTTGGTGGACGGTTGATGTTGCTTGCATTTCGAGCAGATTCGGGCGTCCGTCAACAGTCTCCTCCCCAAGCTGGGGAGGATTAAGGTGGGGTTGAAACGTTGCCAACCCTAGAACAGCGCCATTATCCATATCGCACCTACGTTTTGTAAATGTACTCTTCGGCCAAATCAAGTCGTTCCGTTAATTATGATAGATTTTGAAAAAGAGCTAGATGCCATTCTAAACGATGATCCGCTGGGGTTGCTGGCGGTCAAACCAAAACGTTCGTCTGCAATCGGTGCGGATGAACGTTTGGTTGCGTCATTTGAAGAGATCAATGCGTTTGTGCAGGAACATGATCACGAGCCAGCCAAGAGTCGCGACATTAGCGAGCGCAAGCTCTACAGTCGCCTAAAAGGGTTGCGCGGAAATCCAGAGAATGCAGCCGCGCTCATCGAGTTTGATACGTTTAATTTACTGGGGGATGTGGTGATTCCAGAGGCCAAAGTAATTGAGACAATAGACGATGTGCTGGATGATGATATCCTTGGGCTGTTAGATGATGACGGACCAGATATTTTCCAATTAAACCACGTGCCAAAGACGTTGGAGATGCCGAGTCACATTGCTCGACGCCAACCCTGCAAAGAATTCGATCAATTTGAGCCACTTTTCAAACAGATTCATGCGGGTTTGGCTTCTGGCAAGAAGGTGATGAGAAGGTTTGATGGCGAGCGAACGATTGAGCCTGGTCAGTTTTTCGTAGAGCAAGGGATGCTGGTATTGGTCGCAAACCAGGGCGAATGGGAAAAGCGGGATTTTGGCAACTACAATGCCCGACTGCTTTGTATCTTTGAAAATGGAACTGAGTCAAACCTTCTGCTGCGCTCGTTAGCGTCTGCCCTATGGAAAGATGAAAATGGCCGCCAAGTTATTGATGCCAATCAGTTAGGGCTTTTTGATGACTCTTCATCAAAAAGGGGGGGCACGCATACCTCTAGCCCAGAGAGTGCAAGCCAACAGATCACCGAAGATGACAATCAGACTGGGGTTATCTATGTACTGCGCTCGTTAAGCGACGATCCGCAGATCAAGCAGATTCAAGACTTGTACAAAATTGGGTTTTCGCGACGTTCGGTTGCCGATCGTATTGAAAACGCAAAAGATGATCCGACCTATTTGATGGCCGAGGTGATGCCATTTACCGAGTTTCAGGTCTTTAACGTCAACCCACAAAAGGTCGAAAATTTGCTCCACATTTTCTTTTCGGAAGCTTGTTTGGATGTAGAGATACTGGATAAGTATGGCAAGCCACACAAACCGCGTGAGTGGTTTGTTGTACCGCAGCACGTGATCGCAACGACAGTTCAACTGCTGGTAAGCGGCGATATTGTCCACTATCGGTATGATGTCGCGTCGCAGTCGATTGAACCCCGCGAGGAATGATGAATTTTCAAACCCTGCGGATCCACACCTAACCCTCCCCACCCGCCAAAAACTCAACCCGCTCCTGTCCCTTAAGATCCTTGATCGCATAAAGCGTTATCGTGCTCGAAACACCCTCTTTTCGCAATTGACGCACATACTCTTTGATACGCACCTTGTCCGCACGCATCAGATCCTTGAGCGCCCACCCAACGCCCTTTCGAACCAAATCCTCTTCGGCGTAGATGAGTGTG
>ENA-ORXM01002154-ORXM01002154.1-marine-metagenome-genome-assembly--contig:-NODE-2154-length-24195-cov-4.307156_pt1 | contig 24195 bp, 24 predicted proteins | sample MGYA00237867_ERZ511480 | MGnify/ENA primary metagenome ERZ511480 (study PRJEB26309, sample SAMN06266103) | marine metagenome | isolation source: Algal blade | place: United Kingdom:Sidmouth, United... | reverse complement strand
GGATATACTTTTACAGAATCTAAAAACAAGGGAATTGCCTTTAATGAACCTGCTGAATTGAAACGTTCACCAGGAGGGGTAAGTTTTAATATAGGGCTTTCTTATGATGTAACTAAGCGATTTTTTTTACAAGTGCAATGTGATTATACTAGAAGTACTGGTACGGTAAAGGGTGAAGGATACACCGAAAATATTAAAGATAATTTAGGCTTTGTGAAAGCGGGAGTTGGTTTTCGCTTCTAATTGTAATTATTAAGACATAAAAAATCCAAGATAACTATCTTGGATTTTTTCTTTTATAAGAATACCTTCAACTTAGAAAGCTTCTTGTTTTCTCTATAATTTAAGGCATAGTCGGTATCTTTGTGCTCAATTTAATTACTATGATAGACGTTACTAAAATTCGCAAAGATTTCCCTATTCTTAAAAGAGAAGTTAATGGAAAACCCTTAGTATACTTAGACAATGCTGCTACATCGCAAACACCACAACAGGTTATAGATGTTATAGTAGATTACTATCAAAATTACAATGCCAATATACATCGTGGTGTACATGCGCTTTCGCAAGAAGCAACTGACCATTATGAAGTAGCGCGGCAGAAAATCCAGAAGCACTTTAATGCGAAAAATTCGTATGAGATTATATTTACTTCGGGAACAACCCACAGTATAAACATCATTGCCAACGGATTTACAACTTTGCTTGAAAAAGGTGATGAGATTTTGGTTTCTGCTATGGAACATCATTCCAACATAGTGCCGTGGCAAATGTTGGCCGAAAGAACGGGTGCCGTTTTAAAGGTAATTCCTATGAATCTTGATGGTGAGTTGCGAATGGATGTTTATGAAGAATTACTTTCTAATAAAACGAAACTGGTTTTCTGTAATCATATTTCAAATGCATTGGGTACCATTAACCCAATTGAAGAAATTATAGATAAAGCACATGCTGTAGGCGCCGCTGTTTTAATTGATGGTGCACAAGCGGCTCCACATGTTAAGGCGGATATGCAAAAACTAGATGTAGATTTTTACACCGCTTCTGCCCACAAAATCTGTGGTCCTACCGGAGTTGGTATGTTGTACGGAAAAGAAGAGTGGCTCAATAAACTACCTCCTTATCAAGGCGGTGGTGAAATGATTGCAGAGGTGACTTTCGAAAAAACTACTTACGCAGACTTGCCACATAAATTTGAAGCAGGAACGCCCAATATCTGTGGAGGCATCGCCTTTGGTGCCGCTCTGGATTATATGAACGCTATAGGTTTTGAAGCTATTGCCGAATACGAACATGAACTGCTTGAATACGCTACAAAAGAATTGCTAAAAATAGAAGGTTTAAAAATTTACGGGACGGCAAAAAACAAGACTTCCGTTATTTCTTTTAATATAGAAGGGCTACATCCTTACGACATAGGTTCTATTCTGGACAAATTGGGCGTTGCCGTAAGAACTGGTCACCATTGTGCACAACCTATTATGGATTTCTACAAAATCCCGGGAACGGTTAGAGCAAGTTTTAGTTTCTATAACACTATGGATGAAGTAGATGTGTTGGTTGCGGCGGTTATTAGAGCCAAAGGTATGTTAGAATAACGGTAGACGTTATCATTCTCTTAAAGTGTTGAAATCCATAGATACTTATTGTATTTTTGCTCAAAATAGCGACAATGCAGATAAAGAAAATACAGGAAGAAATAGTTGACGAATTTTCAATGTTCGATGATTGGATGCAGCGCTACGAATACATGATAGATTTAGGGAAAAGCTTACCACTTATCAATGAAAATTATAAAACCGATGATAATATTATCAAAGGTTGCCAGAGTAAAGTTTGGGTTCATGCAGAATTAGAAGAAGATAAATTGGTTTTTACAGCAGATAGCGATGCAATTATAACAAAAGGTATAATCGCTATTCTAATACGTGCTTTTAGTAATCAAAAACCACAGGATATTATTGATGCAGACACTGATTTTATTGATGAAATTGGTCTGAAGGAACATCTTTCCCCTACGCGGGCAAATGGTTTGGTAAGTATGATCAAACAACTAAAGTTGTACGCAATAGCATACCAAACACAATTAAATTAAGGAAATCATTAAAAAGGTTTCCGGTATTCTTAAAGAAATAATCTCAAGAAAATGAGTGAAGAAACAACAATAGATGGTCAAGAATTAGGAGAAAAAATAGTAGTCGTACTCAAGACTATTTATGACCCTGAAATTCCTGTTGATATATATGAACTGGGTTTGATTTATGATGTATTCGTAAATGAAGATAACGAGGTTAAAATTTTAATGACGCTTACTTCTCCCAATTGCCCTGTTGCAGAATCTCTACCGGCTGAAGTAGAAGAGAAGGTGAAATCTTTAGATGTGGTAAAAGACGCAGAGGTTGAAATTACCTTTGATCCACCATGGACGCAAGATTTAATGAGTGAGGAGGCAAAATTGGAATTAGGGTTGCTTTAAGAATTAACTATGTCTGAAGAAATAGTAAATAGAGTTGCGGAGAGCAAACTTATCACCTTTAACTTAGAGGATTATTATCTTCCGGGGAAAAGGGTGCTTTTTGATATTTCTGATTGGCTTTTGGAAGGGTTTCTACTTAAAGAAAAAGAATTTAGGGCCCAGGCGGCAGAACATGATTGGTCTGGATACCAAGATGCTTTTGTTGCCTTACACTGTTCTACAGATGCTATTGTTCCGGGTTGGGCGTATATGTTATTGGCTACAAAGCTTCAACCTTATGCCAAGAAGTTCATTCAAGGCTCATTAGAGGATTTAGAGACCCTTTTATACACGGAAACCCTAAAAGATTTAGATGTTTCAGAATTTAAAGATAAAATGGTTATTGTTAAAGGGTGTAGCAATAAACCGGTTCCTCCTAATGCTTATGTATTGATAATAGGAAAGTTACAACCTGTGGTAAAATCTCTTATGTATGGTGAGGCATGTTCTTCTGTTCCCTTATATAAAAGAAAGTAGACTTTTATTCTCAAAATAAGTGACAATTAGTACTTTTGTGGTTCTAATTAATAAACACACATAACCATGAGAAAATTACTGCTTACATCTTTGTCGATACTTACTTTTTCAGTGAGTTTTGGACAGACAATAGATGACTTAAAAGCTGAACAAGCTTCAAAGAAAGATTCTATTAGTGCTATTCAGGGAAGAGTAGATGCCCTGCAAGGTCAAATCGATGCTTTTCCAGGCTGGAAAAAAGGTGCTTTTGGTACAATTGGCGCCAACGTTTCTAAATTTAACAACTGGTATTCACAGGGAACACCAGATAACTCTGCAGGAAACATAGGTGTTACATTAAATGCTTTTGCAAATTTGGACAGGGAGAAATTTTTCTGGAAAAATTCTGCAAACGTAAATTTACAGTGGGTTAAATTGGATGACAAAAACAACCCGGCAGATGAGGAAGGTTTCAGCGGAACTACTGATGTTTTCAACATTACGTCCCTATACGGTTACAAACTGAACAAGAATTTTGCAATTTCGGCTTTGGGAGAATATCGTTCTTCTATTATAAACAACTTTAATGACCCTGGTTATTTAGACATAGGTATTGGTGCAACTTGGACTCCTATTCCTGATATGGTAGTCGTAATTCACCCATTAAACTACAACTTTGTATTTGCTAAAGATGACGCTGCTTACGAATCATCAACAGGTGCCAAAATAGTTGTGGATTATACCAAGCAATTGGGAGCCATCAGCTTTAAAACTAATTTCTCTACTTTTCAGAGTTACAAGAGCAGCGATTTATCTAACTGGACGTGGACTAATTCTTTTGGGTACACACTTTGGAAAAGTATTGGTGTAGGTTTTGAATTTGGATTGAGAAACAACAACCAAGAAACCTTAGCTAATGCCTTGGCAACAGTTCCTGCAATAACTCCAACTCCTACGTTTGACAGTATTGACAATAGCTTACAGAGTTTTTACCTTTTTGGTCTGAACTACGCTTTTTAAGAGAAAAATTAAGTTATATATAATGGAAAACGCCCCGATCTATATCGGGGCGTTTTTTAGTTAAGTAGGATACGTTAAGCTTGGTTATACAGTCAAATAATAAATCAAACCTTTGATTAAGTAATTTTTTGGGACATACACTAAATTTCAAATACAAGACGAATGTAGATGGCAAGACTATAATTGGTAAACTTTTGTTGTGAACCTATCTTAATTTGTGGTGTAACTCGTTAAAATGAATATGTCTCGGATGAAACGCACTTTAAATTGTAAATCTTTATAAAATGTTAGATTTTAGAAAACAAAAAAGCCCGTCTAGACGGGCTTTTTTGTTAAGTAGGTTTACGCGAAAAATTTGAATTTCCAATTGAATTGAAATGCTAAGCTTTTCGTAGGTCAAGTTTGGATTTGGTATTCGTACTTGTTTCGGTTAAGTTCAAGATTCGATTTGGGGTCATTACTATCACTTAATTACACTGTAAACTTATGGCAGTTTGTACGCTTCCCTAAATTAATGTTGTGAACTATCTTAGAATTGTTGTGAAAAATATAAGTTGTCCGTTATCTTCGATGAACAGTATCTCTGTCTGCATTTCACTGAGATTTTGGAAATTATGAGATATAAAAAAACCCTCTGTAAAGAGGGTTTTTTTATCAAGTAGGTTTGGTCAATTTGGTATTATTTTTTTGTCAAGTAATGGGTTTGGGTTCATTACTTGTTTCGGTTAAGCTCAAGATGCGATTTGGGGTCAATACTATCACTTAATTACACCGTAAACTTACGGCGGTTTGAGCAACCACCTAAATTATTGTTGTGAATCAATGCAGGTTTGTTGTGAAAAATACATGCTGTTGGGTATGTCCGATGAACGGTAAGGTTACCTTGTGTATCATCTAATATTCGTCTAAATGTTCTGGGTATAGAAAGTTATTATAGGGGAACCGGGTGACATGAATGTCTCGCACCTCGTCATAAACTCTTTTACGGAATTCGTCCAGATTCTCTTTATTAAGGGCGGAAATAAACAATGCCTTGTCCCCAACACGTCGCATCCAGGTTTTTCTCCACTCTTCAATGGTAAAATGTCTTTCCGTTCGTTGCGTGATCAAATCATCTTCGTCTATTTCGGCATGTTTGTATTGGTCTATTTTATTGAATACCATAATAGTATTCTTATCGGCGCTATCTATTTCACCTAAAATTTTATTAACGGATTCTATATGTTCTTCAAACTGCGGATGAGAAATATCAACCACATGAAGTAGCAAATCGGCTTCCCGAACCTCATCTAATGTACTTTTAAAACTTTCCACTAGTTGAGTAGGTAACTTGCGAATGAACCCTACCGTATCACTTAGCAGAAAAGGTAAATTGCCTAAAACCACTTTACGTACCGTTGTATCTAAGGTTGCAAAAAGTTTATTCTCTGCAAAGACCTCACTTTTACTGATCACATTCATTAAAGTAGACTTTCCAACGTTGGTATATCCTACCAAGGCCACTCGTACCAGAGCACCACGGTTACCGCGTTGGGTCTCCATTTGGCGGTCTATCTTCAATAGTTTTTTCTTTAACAGGGAAATACGGTCACGAACAATACGTCTATCCGTTTCAATTTCAGTTTCACCAGGTCCGCGCATACCAATACCACCTCTTTGGCGTTCAAGGTGAGTCCAAAGTCCGGTTAAGCGGGGCAGTAAATATTCATATTGCGCCAGTTCTACTTGTGTTCTGGCGTAACTAGTCTGCGCACGTTGGGCAAAAATGTCAAGAATTAGGCTAGTACGGTCTACAATTTTGCAACGTAAGAGTTTTTCAATATTCCTTTGTTGTGCAGGCGTGAGCTCATCATCAAAAATAACGGAACCTATATCGTGTTTTTTTACGAATGCCTCCACTTCTTCCATCTTACCAGAACCAATAAGGGTCTTTGGATTGGGAACATCCATGCGCTGTACAAAACGTTTCACAACCTCACCACCTGCGGTGAAAGTTAAAAACTCAAGCTCATCAAGATACTCGTTAACTTTATTTTCATTCTGTTCACGATTCATAATGCCAATTAATATGGCCTTTTCGTGATCTATGGTCTTCTTTTCTAACATATCTAAACTAAAATGCAAATTTAAGCAATACTGACCGAGCTATTTTCGTAATTTTAAGATCCCAATCGAGAAATTTATGATTTTTTCATTTTTCAGAAAGAAAAAAAGAAGCCAATTAAATACAATTAGCTTCTATAACTTAGAAAATCTATTCGATACCATAGACGACCCTGATACTATGGATGATGATTTTACTCCTAAAGGACGTAAAAAGTGGTCCTTAAGAAGGTACAAAAAAAAGTTGTATAAGCTGGGTAAGACCATATCTGAAATAGGGAATTCCGAAACACAAAGTCCACCTGTATTAGTAGGTGTAGCAGAAATCGAAAATGAGCAGGTAATGAGAGACCTTCTTGCTACCGAACCTCTTGAAAATATAAAGTATGATTATGTGCACTATGATTCTCCGGATGAAAGAGGGATAGACTGCGGACTTATTTATCATAAAGACCATTTTGAGGTTTTATACTCGGAGCCCATAGCTCTATTGCTTTATGAAGAGGATGGAAGAAGGGATACTACACGAGATATTTTATATGTAAAGGGAAAACTCAATAGGGAGGAGATTCACATTTTTGTAAATCACTGGCCTTCTAGAAGGAGCGGAAATGCTACTACAGAACATAAGCGCATTATTGCGGCCAATACTATAATTGACTTCATGGCTAAGATTGAAGAAAAGGAGGCTAACCCCAACTACATTATAATGGGCGATTTTAATGATGGTCCACAATCTGAAAGTGTAAAATCACTTATAGAGACTAAAACGCTGTACAACCCCATGGAAAAATTGCTTACACCAGAACGGGGTAGTGCCAATTACAAAAGGTCTTGGATGCTTTTTGACCAGATTATGGTGTCTCATAGTTTTCTTAATTTTGAAAAAGGAACACATAGTTTTGCGCATGCCAATATTTTTGACGAGCACTTTTTGACCGAATTTAAAGGCAAATACATGGGCTCTCCTTTTCGTACTTATGTGGGTAATAAATATATGGGGGGCTATAGTGATCATTTCCCTGTATATATTCAATTAAAGTACAATGCCTGATTTTTAGATGCTTTTTATATGGTCATCTTCAATTAACTCATCTCCGCGAAGACGTAAAAATACTTGAGCCGTGGTAACTACATCAAGTTCGCAATAGGTAACTATGCGGTCTAAGTCATTTTCTTCATAATACACCTCACGAACCATACTACCGTCAATATCCTGTTTAGGCGAAGGGATACCCAAAATATTAGCAAGTAATTTAAGGGAAGTGAAATTCTTGTAGTCACCAAACTTCCATAGTTCCATAGTATCCAAATGTGGAATTTCCCATGGTTTTTTACCAAAGAGATTAAGTTTATAGGGTAATTCAATACCATGGATTATCATTCTTCGTGCGATATAAGGAAAATCGAATTCCTTCGCATTATGTCCGCAAAGTAAATGTTTTGGTGAACTGAAATGACCGTTCAACAAGTTTTTGAACTCTTTAAGAAGTTTTGCTTCATCGCCATGAAAAGAAGTGGTTCTAAAGGTTTTGGTATCTCCATTAACTCGGAAGTAGCCTACCGAAATACAAACTATTTTACCAAACTCTGCCCAAATTCCCGCACGTTCATAAAATTCTTCTGCTGTATATTCATCTTTGCGCTGATACCTTGATTTTTGCTCCCACAGGTCTTTTTTTTCATCGTTTAAAGCTTCAAAGTTGGGCTCCTCCGGAACGGTTTCAATATCTAAAAAAAGAATATATTCAAGATTGATTTTTTGTAACATGTTGTTTCTGTTTTGCTTCCATTTGTGTGGTAAAACGATATTTTTACGCTGGGTACTTCAAAAATGATTCTTTGCCTATGATGAAAATGGAATTAGGAAAATAAGAAAAATCTTTAAAACTTACCGAGTGATTTTTGTTTCATCGCTGTAATGCTAAATATTAGGTTTACCTACTTTAGATTCCAAACTTTGATATTTACAGTGGTACAAGAAAAGTAGTAAATGAGCGGTATGGTGCGGCATTTTGGAGTTCTGAAGTCCAAAATCTTCAAGCTTTAGGTGGCCTAATAAAGTAAGATATGAAATTGGCAAACAGACTAATTGGTCTGTAGTACTCATTCTCAAAAGCTATTAGAACTATAATAAACAAAGAGATTTACATCAAATAATCGATGAACGACACGTTTCAATATCTCAAAAAGATAAGTTGTAAAAATTACAAACTAGCTAGTTGGTAATAGTTAAAAGAGAGATTGCTGTTTTACGGGACTTTCATGATTCAATAGCCACTTTTTACGATGTAGGCCACCTGCATACCCTGTTAAAGAACCATCGCTACCAATTACACGATGACAGGGAACCACTATCCAAAGTGGATTTTTACCATTTGCAGATGCAACGGCACGTATAGCTTTTACGTCGCCCAAGGTTTTGGAAAGTTCTAAATAAGATACTGTCTTGCCATAAGGTATTAGACACAAAGCATCCCAAACCCGTTTTTGAAAATCTGTTCCTTGCGGGTTTAGTTTCATCTGAAAAGTATCTCGCTTTCCTTCAAAATATTCTTGCAGTTGTTCCGAAGCGTTTTTTAGTGTAGAGGGGATAGACTTAGATAGGATTTCTTCTGTATCAACTACAGTTATAGATGATAAACCATCGCTATCTCCTGCAAGTTTGGCTATGCCAAGAGGAGTACTGATAAAAGCCGTATCCATAGGTAAATAGTTTTATGGCCTAAACAAAAGAGAACTACCTTGGTGAAATCTATTCATCAAGTATTCCGGAGCGTTTTGCGCGGGTCTCCCAGTTTTTCCTTGCCAGCTCCTGTAAGTCGGCAACATTGTCGCTCTCGTCCATTATTTCCAGCCCTAGAAGTGTTTCTATAACATCTTCCATAGTTACTAGTCCACTTACAGAACCGTATTCATCTACAACCAGGGCAATATGTATTCTTTTGGCAATGAAGGTGTCAAAAAGGCGAGGTATTGGTGTATTCCTTTCGGTGATTAAAATTTCTCGTTTGATTTCAGAAAGCAGAATGTTTCCATTTTTGTTTACCATTTCTTCTAAAATAGTATCCTTCAATACAAACCCGTCAATGTGATCCATTTTATCTCCGTATACGGGAATACGAGAAAATCTCATTTTAGGATTGGCCTCGAAAAACTCGGCAATGGTTTTAGTTTCAGAAGCAATTTTCATGACCGCTCGCGGTGTCATTACATCTTTGACCAAAACCTGGTCAAAACGCAATAAGTTCTTTATAATGGTTGATTCTGATTTTTCAAAAACGCCTTCGTCCCTAGCCATATCCGTCATTGCTGTAAAATCCTCTCGGCTTAGTACACTGCCATGATGCCCCTTACCACCTACAAGTTTGGTGAAAAGTTGTAAAATCCATAACAGTCCGGTGTATTTAAGTGCAACGACCATGATTTTTAGAGATTTAGCCGTAAAATTGGCCAATTGTCTCCAATAGGTTGCGCCAATTGTTTTGGGAATAATTTCTGAGGCTACCAAAATAAGAATGGTCATAATGGTAGAAACTACGCCAACCATTAAATCCTCAGTAAATGTTACACCAAATATGCTTTGTGTAGAAGTGCCGTACATTTCAGCATAAGCCACCTTGGCTTGGACCCCAACTAAAATTGCACCTACCGTATGGGCAATGGTGTTCAAGGTTAGAATCGCAATAAGCGGTTTATCTACATCTTTTTTGAGGTCTTCTAAGGTAGCTGCGTAAGTTTTACCTTCTTTCTTTTTTAAATTAACGAAAGTTGGACTAATACTTAACAGCACTGCCTCTAGTATAGAGCAGAGAAATGAAATGAAAATTGATATTAAAGCGTAAAATATTAATAAGCCCATGAAAGAGTTTTAGTAAAACGAAGATACCAATTTAAAGTATAATCTTATGGTCTTATTTGGTTGGTAATGTGGCTTTATAGAAAATTTGTTGAACGGCGGGACGTATATTCAGGTTATAGAGGTTTCTATTTTCCCTGGTTGGATTGACCCGATTGGACAAGAAAATATATACCATTTGGTTTGATGGATCTGCCCAAACAAAAGTACCCGTAAAACCACTATGTCCAAAGCTATCTGAGCTTACTTCGGGTGCAGGGTAAGCCTTTGATAGCGGTAGATTGGCGTTATCTAATGAGGGCTTATCAAAGCCTAGACCTCGGCGGTTGTCATTTCCGGGATACTGCACGCGTGTAAATTCTTTTATTGTAGCCTCGGAAATATAGCGTTTACCATCATATACTCCGTATTGCAGGTACATCTGCATCAATTTTGCTAAATCTGTTGCGGTGGCAAAAAGCCCGGCATTTCCTGAAATACCACCCAAAAGTGCTGCATTTTCATCATGAACCCAACCTTGGGTTGTAGAATGTCTAAAAAGCGTATCTATTTCCGTGGGAATTATAGTATTGGAAAAACCTTTGGTTTTTGGTTTGAAGCCCATAGTAGGTGCATCCAACGGTAAATAGAAATTTTTCTCTAAATAGTATTCATAGGATTCACCTGTGAGTTGCGCTATTAACTCAGGAAAAATTAAAAATGTTAATCCGGAATACACATATTTCTTTTCAGGAGATATCTTAGAGCGTTCAATTTGGCGATACATTTTTTTATTGAACTTATTTTTTGCGAAAAGACCATCGTACGCCTGGTTTTTGAAACGCCTGTTGGAGGACGTTCTCACAAATCGTTTCTTCAGCTTACCGTTTTTCCGGAAAACTTCATTTAGAAAAACGATATAGGGTTGAAGTCCCGCTTGATGCGCTAGAATTTCACGTAATGTAATATTCTGCTTGTCTTTTATTCCTTTCCAGCGCGTCCAATAGGTACTGAATGGCACATCCAAATCTAGTTTACCCTCATCAACAAGTTTCATGATAGCAGGCAAGGCAGCTGTAATTTTAGTCACTGAAGCTAAATCATAAATATCATCTAGCGCAACTGGTCGTATACTATCATAGGTGTGATAGCCATACGCTTTGTGAAAGATTATCTTCCCATTTTTAGCCACTAATATCTGTGCCCCCGGAAAAGCATTCTTCTTTATTCCGTTTGTTATTACTTTTGAAACATTAGCGTTTATATATGCGGAATCTAGACCTACTTCGGCAGGATTTCCGTAAGCAAGAACATCGTTTACCGCAACATTTAATGGAATTGAAGTGTCTTCCTGTGCTTGCGCCAGTTGGATTGTTAAAACAAGGAGAAAAAATGAGGTTATTTTCACGAAAACTTTTTGATAATTACGATTAGCCTAGTAACCTAACCGCATCTTTGGCAAAATAGCTAGCGATAATATTGGCTCCAGCACGTTTCATGGCCGTAAGCTGTTCCATTACTACGGCATCATGATCTAACCATCCTTTTTCGGCAGCAGCCTTTACCATGGCATATTCTCCACTAACCTGATAAACGGCAACGGGAACATCAACCTCATTACGAATTTCACGTACGATATCTAAATAGCAAAGCCCAGGTTTTACCATAACGATATCTGCACCCTCGTCAATATCCATTTCAGTCTCCTTTAAAGCTTCGAACCGGTTGGCAAAATCCATTTGATACGTGTTTTTATCTTTCGGTACATTTTTAACATCCACAGGAGCAGAATCCAAAGCATCCCTAAACGGACCATAAAAGGCACTGGCATATTTGGCACTGTAACTCATAATTCCTGTATTTACAAGACCTTCATCCTCCAAAGCCTCACGAATAGATAGGATACGTCCGTCCATCATATCGCTGGGAGCAACAAAATCGGCTCCTGCCATAGCATGGGATACACTCATTTCTGCAAGGAATACGGTAGTTTCATCGTTTATTATTTCTCCGTTTTCTACAATACCATCGTGACCAAAAGAAGAATATGGGTCCATAGCAACATCGGTCATAACCAACATTCCAGGACAAGCATCTTTAACGGTTTTAATGGCGCGTTGCATCAATCCATCATCGTTCAATGCTTCCGTGCCTCTGTTATCTTTTAGGTCGTCCGGTACTTTAACGAAAAGTAGTACGGCATGTAGTCCCATGTTCCAAAGTTCCTTCACTTCAGTGGCAAGATAATCAAGGCTTAACCTGTAATAGTCTGGCATGGATGCTATTTCTTCTTTTATGCCCTTTCCTTCAGCTACGAAAAGAGGTACCAGAAAGTCCTTTGGCGATATGATGGTTTCACGCACTAAATTTCTGATAGATTCGTTTGTTCTTAGTCTGCGGTTTCTTCTAAGTGGGTACATGTTTTTGCCTATTTTTGAGTATTCAAAGTTACTTATAATCCTCCTAAAAAACTGAAAAATGACGAACTCTTGAGTGAACTAAAACATAGCTTGAATTTTAAGTTTGAATGGCGGAGTTATCAGCAAAATTTTCTTGATAATTTTGAGGAGCATATAACCGATAATCACTTGCATGTGGTTGCTCCACCAGGCTCCGGAAAGACTATTTTAGGTTTGGAGATTTTAAAGAGGGTCAATAAGCGAACTTTAATTTTGGCACCTACTTTAACCATTAGAAACCAGTGGTGTGATCGGTTGGAATCATTTTTTCTAATTGAGGATTCTTTGGTGGACTATACAACGGATATCAAAAAGCCTAAGTATCTTACTTTTTCTACCTATCAATCATTGCATGCTTTAAACAAACGTCTTTTAGGTGATACGAGTGATTCTCTACTAAAATTCATCAAGAGATACGGAATTCAAACGGTAGTTCTGGACGAAGCCCACCATTTAAAAAACGAATGGTATAAATGTTTGATGGTTCTAAAAGAAATTAAGGGTTTAACCGTGGTAGCACTGACTGCCACGCCACCATATGATAGTTCCGGAGTTGAATTGAAGAAGTATTTTGAACTTTGTGGACCCATTGACGATGAAATTGCGGTACCTGATTTAGTGAAGAACGGAGACCTTTGTCCGCATCAAGATTTTATTCATTTCTCTAAACCTTCCGAAGCGCAGATAAAATATATTGTTGAGTACCGTGAGAACATCATTGCCTTTATGCATGAGCTGAAAGCGGATAAGAGTTTTCAAACTCTCGTTTTGGAACATCCATTTTATAGAAACACGGAAGAGGTACTCGAAGAAATTTATGATAAGCCTTCTTTCTTATCGGCCCTATTGATTTTTTTGAATGCTGCAGGAATTGAGATTGATAGGGAGAAACTTCTCTTTCTGGGTTTTGAACATACTTCTGTAGATTTTCCAACCCTTACCTACGATTGGTTGGAAATTTTATTTCAAGAACTTTTGGTGGTACAACGGGAAGCCTTGATGGCTTATGAACCCATTTTGAATAGCATTGAAAAGCGTATGAGTCGTATTGGCGTATACGAGAAAAAGAAGGTTAATTTTGTTGGTGATGAGCAACTTTATAAATCCTTGGCGAGCAGTCCCAGTAAGCTGCAAAGTATTAATAGTATTATTGAAAAGGAGCAAAATGTTTTAGGCGATAATCTGAAAGCGGTTGTGCTTACGGATTTTATTCGGAAAGAGTTTCTGGAATTTAACAGCGATGATGTAGAAGTACTTAATAAGCTAGGCGTAGTCTCTATTTTTCAATACCTGCGTATAAAATCCGCGCAAAAACAGAATTTGGGAATTCTAACGGGTTCTCTGGTCATTCTCCATAAAACGGTAATAAAAGATTTTCAGCAACTATTGGGTGAGGATTCCTTTGGTATGCAAACATTGGTCACAGATACGGATTTTGTTACGATTTCTGTATTTTCGAATGCCAAAAAAAATATAGTTGCTGCGGTGACGACCCTTTTTCAGACAGGAAAGATTAAAATACTCATCGGTACTAAATCTTTATTGGGCGAAGGTTGGGACGCTCCAGCAATAAACACTCTGGTTTTGGCATCTTACGTTGGTTCTTTTGTGTCTTCAAATCAAATGCGAGGTAGAGCCATAAGGACGGATGTAAGTGAGCCCTCTAAAACCGGCAATATTTGGCATTTGGCATGTCTGGACCCAACTGTTAACGATGGAGGAAAAGATTTAGAAAAACTGAAACGAAGGTTTGCTGCCTTTTCAGGAGTTTCCATTACTGGAGAAGCGTATATTGAAAACGGATTGGATCGATTGCAACTTCCTGAGGTGTTTGATAAAGAAACCAAGCTGGACGAGTTAAATGAAACCATGGTACGCTATGCATCGGAGCGAGAAGTCTTAAGAAATAGATGGCATGAAGCCATTGATAAAGGTAAAATGTTGGTGCGTGAGGTAAAAGTACCTTATGCAGGAAAGAAATCGTTTCAAGAAGTAAAAAAGATGCGCTCTGTAGATGCTGCGCAGTTTCTTTTGATCGAGGTGGTAGCCGGTTTAGGTTTGTTTTTCCCTGAGTTTTTAATGAAGAATATAGGAACACTATTGACCAAGGGTACATTTCAGTTTTTATATTTCTTGTTGGTAGGGATTATTATTGGCTTTGCGCCTAAAACCTATAAAGCACTCAAGTTATATTTCTTATTCGGGAACTCTATAAAGAAAACCGGGAATATAGGAAAAGCACTGTTGGCTTATCTTATAAAAACGAAGCGGGTTCATATAGGTAATTCTGAGATTATAGTAGAAACCGAGCAATATAGTAACGGTAGTTTTGCCTGTTATTTAAAAGGAGCTTCCAATCACGAAGGATCTTTGTTCGTAAACCTTTTACATGAAATACTTGCACCCGTAGAAAACCCTAGGTATTTACTGGTTAGCAGTAGTTGGGTAAAAAGGAGATGGGATGTCCGTAATTATTATGTCGTACCACAGGATTTAGGAAAACGAAAAAAGGATGCCATAGAATTTCACAGCTTTTGGAAAGAACATGTTGAGAATTCAGAACTACTCTATACTCGAACAAAAACAGGTAGGAAGGAACTATTGAAGGCACGATTGGCCCATGTGGTGTATCAGTTCAAGGAAGTTTCCGAAAAGGCAATTACTTGGAAATAATACGGTCGGTATTTTCCTTACAGCGAATCATTTGCTTTAACTGTTTCCGATATCCATAGGCAGACCATAAAGTGGAATCTTTTTTAATTTCAACAGGGTTTTCATCTGCATCTATAAAGCGTTTTGTTGCACCTACTAGTGGATGATCAAGTCCTTTGATTTTTAATATGGAATTATTGCCCGGGATTGTCAACTCCCCTTCGTAATCATAGCAGAAAACCAAAACCTTATCGCCCACGGACATATCCGTATTGCTAAAGCAGTCAGTAGAAAAATATTTCTGATTGCCATAACTATTGTGGCCCATATCCTTTATTTTGTAGACCTCATCTAAGGCTATGGTTCCTTTCTGAGATATATACAATGGGGCAGCATCATAATTGGCTTTTTCCAGGTTGACCACCGTGCCTGAGAATACAAGTGAATATTCCTTGCCACAATAACCAATAAATGGTCCCGATTCTTCCCACCAATAGGTGTACCCTACATCTAGTGTATCTTGGGTAAATACAATTTCTATATCACTTTTTGATCGTTTAGTGTCACACGATGTACCTATCGTCAGAATAACAAAGGCTAAGATCAACTTATAGATAAAGTGATTGCTCAAGTAGTCGGTATCAAGGGTTCTAAAAATTTTCACTTTGTAGGTCCGGGTTTTTTTTGGCCTTGTTTTGTGATTTCCTTCAAGCGTAATTTACGCGTCTCTTTCTCTTGCTTCAACTTCGCTTTCTTTCTATTTAAAAGCTTAGTATGCTTAGCTTTATTGACAGTATTTTTAGCTTTTCCTTTTTTAGACATTATTTGGTGTTAATGGTCTAGACCCAATCCTTAGGATTTTTTAAAGTTTCTACCAATCGGTATTCTTCACTTCCCTTTTCAGGTTGATGGTCATAACGCCACTGTACATGTGGAGGCAAGCTCATTAATATGCTTTCTATTCTACCATTTGTCTTTAGGCCAAACAAAGTGCCCTTATCATGAACAAGATTGAATTCCACATAACGCCCTCTTCTTACTTCCTGCCAATCCCTTTGCTCTTTGGAATAGGGTAAACCCTTTCTTTTTGAAACAATCGGTATATAGCTGTTCAAGAAACTGTTTCCGACCTCTGTAACAAAATCATACCAGTTTTGCATGGACGTCTCCTCGGTTGCTTTGCAGTAATCAAAAAACAGTCCACCTATACCCCGTGCTTCATTTCTATGCGCGTTCCAAAAATAAGTATCACATCTATTTTTATAGATAGAATAGAATTCTTGATGATGTGCATCACATGCTTTTTTACAAACAGAATGAAAATGAATTGCATCCTCATCAAAGAGGTAATAGGGCGTTAAATCTTGACCGCCACCAAACCATTGGTCTACAATGTTCCCTTCTTTATCATACATTTCAAAATAACGCCAGTTAGCATGAACTGTAGGAACCATAGGATTTTTTGGGTGTAGTACTAAACTCAATCCGCAAGCATAAAAATCGGCATCTTCTACCCCAAAATAAGTTTGCATACTCTTAGGCAGTGCACCGTGTACTCCGGAGATATTAACACCACCTTTTTCAAAGACAGCACCATTTTCAATCACTCTAGTACGTCCACCTCCACCTTCTGGCCTTTCCCATACATCCTCATGAAATTTAGCTTCGCCGTCAACCTCTTCAAGTCTAGAAGTAATGGTATCCTGAAGATTTTGAATGTAACTAAAGAATTTGTCTTTCATCAAAAGAAAATGTTTGTGCGGATCAACGGCAAATTTACGACTTAGAAAGCAAGCAGTGAAGGCTTAATGGCTACAAAAGTGTTTTTAATTAGTTTTTTTGAGTTGTAAAAGGCTTTAAGCGTAGAGCTCGTATAACTCCATATCTAAAGGGGCTTCGTTTGGAGGTGTGTGTTCGTTTGGAAGAGTTTTTTGCCAGGTATATCCGCATTTTTCGGCTATACGAACGCTGCCTTTATTGGTTTTATGAACAACAATTTGAAGGGTTTCTAGCCTTAAATGTCTTATGGCATATTGGGATATTGTTTCAATTGCTGTGGTAGTAATACCCTTTCCTTCGTATTGATATCCTATGCAATAGGCAATTTCAGCCTGTTTTTTTTTCCACTCCAGTTCTTTTACATAAACAAGACCGATTACTGTACGGTTTTGATTGTCTTTTAAAATGAAAAGAAACTCCTCATTTTTATGATATTCCCGAACTTTTCGCTCAACGAAAATTTGAGAAAGTGTAGGAGTAAGGTTTTGGGCCAACGTTTTTGGAAAATAGCGTTGCAAACGTTTAGCATTTACAGTAGTAAAATCGCAAATTCGCCAAGCATATTTTTCATGGATCGGTTCTATGGAAAATTTTTCGAAATGGGCAATGAAGCTGTTTTCGTTTTCCATATCTAATTAAATTTAGCTTATCGGCCTCCACTCTTTTACCGCGTCTATAAACGCTTTGGCATTTTCAACAGGTACATTTGGTAATATGCCGTGACCAAGGTTTACAACATAACTGTCTTTTCCAAACTCATTGATCATCTGTGTAACCATCTTTTTTATTTCTGATGGGGGAGATAACAATCTAGCGGGATCGAAATTACCTTGAAGAGTTATTTTCCCTCCTGTTAAGTAACGTGCATTTCTTGCGGAACAAGTCCAATCTACTCCAAGAGCGGCGGCACCGGATTTAGCCATATCCCCAAGGGCAAACCAGCAACCTTTACCGAAAACGATCACTGGCGTTTCCTCTTTTAGAGCATCGATAATCTGCTGAATATACTGCCAAGAAAATTCATTGTAATCGGTAGGTGAAAGCATGCCTCCCCAAGAATCAAAAACCTGCACGGCATTTACACCTGCTTTTACCTTCGCTTTTAAATAAGCAATAGTGGTATCTGTAATTTTCTGTAAAAGTTCATGTGCTACAACGGGTTGAGTAAAGCAAAGTTCTTTTGCTTTGTCAAATGTTTTGCTTCCTTGTCCTTGTACGCAGTAACATAGAATAGTCCATGGTGAACCGGCAAAACCGATGAGCGGCACTTCGTCATCAAGTTTTTCTTTGGTAGCTTTAATGGCGTCCATAACGTAGCCTAGTGCATCATTTACATCAGGGACTATGACTTTATCCAAATCTTTCTGAGAACGAATGGGATGAGGAAGATACGGGCCAAAATTAGGTTTCATCTCTACCTCAATGTTCATAGCCTGGGGAATTACCAATATATCGCTAAAAAGTATAGCGGCATCCATACCATATCTACGGATGGGCTGTACCGTAATTTCCGATGCCAATTCCGGTGTCTGACAACGCGTAAAGAAATCATACTTTTTTTTGATTTCCATAAACTCAGGAAGGTATCTTCCTGCTTGACGCATCATCCAAACGGGTGGACGATCAACTGTTTCGCCCTTTAGGGCCCTAAGAAAGAGGTCGTTCTTTATTGACATAGGTATAATTTGATTCCCATGAAGCGGGAAGTCTATTTATTATTCAACCATAAAAATAATTAATTCTTATGGTATGTTTCGTTCACCAATTCAATAACACTTTCTACCGTTGGTATTTTTGCTATATGAACTGTTTCAAAATGTTTCTTTGCTTCCTTAGCCGTAGTTTCACCAATACAATATGCAACTTTGTTGGGTGTATTTTTTATTAAATAGCTGGTAACCGTAGAGGGGCTAAAAAACAAAACGCCTTCTACACTGTCTTCAACCTCTGCAGGTGCGTGTTTGGTGGTATACGCTTCGATTTCGTTCACCTTGATCTTGTTCTCTTCCAAGATATTTGGCAGATCATCAAGTCTAAGGTTGCTGCAGAAGTATGTTACTTCCGTGCCTTCTAGATGTTCAACTAGGTATTCAGCTAATTTTTTAGCATCGCTTTCTTGATGCTTTACAGGGCCAATATAACGTTTGACCATACGTTTGGTCTTGCGGCCTACGCAATAGATATTGCTGAATTTTAATTCTTCTGGAGAAATACTTTTAATAAGTGCTTCTACCGCATTTTGACTCGTAAGGATAACGTTTCTAATTTCCTTTTTAAGGATTAGAGTAGAAATTCTATTAGAGCTCACTTTTATAAAATCTTCAGACTTGACTTTTATATCTGTATTAAAAAGCTCTTCTTGATCAGGAGTGAGGTTCTTGGTAGAAAATATTTTAGTATTTTCCAATGTGCCGGTTGCATTGGTCATTAGCAACTTACCGCCTCTGCTTAGAATGCTATTGGCACAGTCTTTAGCTAGATAAATGTGTTTGCCTAACGGGGCCGTAAATTCCGCTTCTAATTTTTTCTTCCCATCTACAGTTAAGAGTACTCCTTTAAGAGTTACTTCGTTTTCCTTGTCTATAGTTGCAAGTGCACCAATTGGTGCTGAGCAGCCTCCTTCTAGAATGCGAAGAAATTCACGTTCTATTTGGGTGCATATCTCCGTTGGTCTGTGATTAAGTTCAGCACAAGCCTCGCGTACGAACTCGTCATCTTCCTTTGCAACTACCATTATTGCTCCTTGTGCAGGAGCGGGAACCATCCATGTAAGTCCAACTGTATTTTCTGGCTCAAGGCCAATGCGTTCCAATCCGGCTGCTGCAAATATGGCGCCGTTCCAGTCGCTGTCCTCTAATTTTTGGTAACGGCTATTGACGTTACCGCGAAGGTCCACTACGGTATGCGTTGGGTAGCGGTTTAGCCATTGTGCTTTTCTACGAAGGCTTCCGGTTGCAATGATGCCTTCTCTTTCGCCCATAAACTCTTCGTTCTTTTTAAACGCAAGAATATCAAGAAAGTTGGCGCGCTCAAGAACTGCAGCTTGCACAATACCTTTTGGTAATGCGGTTGGCACGTCTTTCATGCTGTGTACGGCAATATCAATATCATCATTAAGCATCGCCACGTCTAGGGTCTTGGTAAAAATACCGGTAATACCCATTTCGTATAGCGGTTTGTCTAGAATTAAGTCGCCCGTAGATTTTACGGAAATGACTTTTACCTTGTGACCTAATGATTTTAGTTTGTTTTTAACCGTGTTTGCCTGCCATAGCGCTAATTCGCTATCGCGTGTACCAATGCGTATGACCTTGCTCATGGAGTGTCGAGTTCGAGTTGAAAGACTTTTTGAATGAGTTCTAGACTGGTGTCAGAATCGACATTGTCGTCTTTTAGATGATTTGCGAACTGCTTTGTTATTTTTTGAATTATTCTATTGGAAATTACGTCTGCCTGCTCCTCGTTAAAGTCCGTTAGTTTTTTAGACTGATAGTCCATTTCTTCGTCCTTCATCGTTTTAAGCTTCTTTTTCAGGGCTTTGATGACAGGAGCGAATTTTCGAGTTTCAAGCCATTGGATAAAATCTCCCTTTACTGCATCTATAATAAGTTCAGCCTCTGGAATATGTTGTTTTCTTCGCTCTAACGTATCATCGGTAATTCTAGAAAGTTGATCTAAGTGTACCAAGGTAACATTATCCAGATCCGTTACATTATCCGAAACATTTTTAGGAATTGAAAGATCTAAGATTAAAAGTGGCTTTTTGGTATGGATAAGGTCTTTTGAAATAGTTGGAGACTGCGCCCCGGTTGCAACGATCAAGACGTCCGTAGATCGAATCTCTGTCTGTAAATCTCCATAATCCTTAACCACCAGATGAAATTTTCCGGCAATTTTCTCTGCCTTGTTTTTCGTTCGGTTAATAAGGGTAATATGCGTATTCTTAGTATGTTTGATAAGATTTTCGCAAGTATTTCTGCCAATCTTGCCCGTACCGAACAACAAAATATTCTTATCCGAAATATCCGCAATATTTTCCATAATATAACGAACTGAAGCAAAAGAAACCGATGTGGCTCCCGAAGAAATTTCAGTTTCGTTTTTTATACGCTTACTGGCCTGAATGACCGAGTTACATAAACGCTCAATAAATGGATTAGCAATGCCATGTTTTTTAGAACGGTTGAAACTGGCCCTTAACTGACTGATAATTTCAAAATCGCCCAAAATCTGGCTATCCAAACCAGTACCCACACGAAAGAGATGGCTAATAGCATCATTGTTTTTGTATACGTAAGCTACTTCCTGAAACTCCTCAACAGAGCCTAAAGTATTATCGCAAAGTAATTTTATAAGTTGAAAGGGATGCTGGGCAAAACCGTTAAGTTCGGTCCTGTTACAGGTTGATGTTACTAAAAGACCATCAATGCCTAGTTCTGCGGCTTTTGTCAAAATGCGTTCCATGGCTACTTCATCTAAACTGAATTTGCCACGTACCTCGGCGTCAGCTTTTAAATAGCTAAGGCCTATAGTATAGAACGAGTTGTTTTTTGAAATATGGTAATCTTTCATGAAAGCTTTTAGAAGCGCAGGCAAAAATAAGAGCCCTGAGGGAATAAAAATAACGCTAGAGGAACAATAAGTGTCGTTAAGGGGTTTTTTGGATGTATATGGATGTAAATTCACTGAAAACCAGTATTTTTGTAGGAAATACTGTGCTTTACAGTAATTCTATTTAGAACGTTTCTAAATAAAAACAAGCCAATTCGTGTTTTATATGGAAGGTAAAAATATCGCTCAAGGTTCATTTCAAGAAGTGCTTATTGAAGATGGGTTTTATGTGCTCAAGATTCAAAATGATACCACGGAAACACAACGTGTATTGCGGGATATTGATAGTAGTTACATACAATTTCACTTTTGCCTTAAGGGGGAGGCCAAGTTTGTTTTTAATGAAGGGCGGTACAACCTTGAAGTTTCTGAAGAAAATTCCTTGTTGCTCTACAACACACAGATAGACCTTCCGATGGACTTACAGTTAGCACCAAATTCCTGGTTGGTTTCTGTAGTTATGACCATTAGGAAATTTCATTCGCTTTTCTCTAAAGAGGCAGATTACATTCCTTTTTTAAGCGCAGATAATCAAGATAAGAAATATTATGCTCAAGAGGGGGTCAGTCCCGCTATTGCGGTTATTTTAAGTCAGATGATGAATTACAATCTTCATCCATCTATAAAAGAACTGTACATAAAAGGTAAGGTGTATGAGCTTATCTCTTTATACTTTAATAAAAGCGATGACGCAGATATTGAGCAATGTCCTTTTTTAGTAGATGAAGACAATGTGCGTCGTATCCGGAAAGCAAAGGAAATAATTATTTCACGAATGGCAGAACCACCTACACTGACAGAATTATCCGAAGAAATAGGATTGTCCTTAAAAAAGTTGAAAGAAGGATTTAAGCAAATTTATGGGGATTCGGTTTTTAGTTTCCTGTTTGACTATAAGATGGAATATGCTAGAAAGATGTTAGAGACTGGCAAGCATAATGTAAACGAAGTAGGTTTAAGAGTGGGCTATAGTACGGCCAGCCATTTTATTTCTGCCTTTAAAAAGAAATACGGCACTACTCCTAAAAAATATTTAATGGCGTCTGCAAATAGCTAAACTTTTTAGCAGATATATGAGGTTCATTTTCTGTTTCGCAAACTTGCACGGAAAAAACAAGAACCAACTAGTTAGTCGGTACAATGAAATATTTCTTGAAACCGTTATTTCATGGGAGCCGATTTGTATCGTGAAACTTTCGGTGAAAGGTGAAATGAGCGGTTTTAAATCCGATGTTTTAAATAAAACCGACTTGCGAGTTGGTATTTTAAAAAGTTTTACTCAACTTAACTAATAGGTCTAGCCACCATAATCCCGGTATTTTTCTTGATGCCTTTAAGATATTCCGAAAGCGGTTTTTTGGAGACTTCTACTTTCATAGAACCGGTAGAGGCATGCAGCAAGTGAATACGACCATCTTTCTCTCTGGTTGCTATTCCGGTGTGTGTAATGTCCAATCCGTTTATTGATGTAGTCAATGCAATGATGTCACCAGATTGAATCATATGCTCGTTTGCGGCAATGTCATCCTGAGCCAATATACAAATAGGTTGATTGTTGAGGTAGTTTTCGGAAGCCTTTACTTTTTCAAAATTCTTGTCATCCTTTAAAAAAGGATAAAGGTCACGATGTGTACTCATAAAATTAATAGGCTTGGTTATTTCCTTTCCCCCTATTTCAGCAGTAATATCTTTTAGTAATCCTTTTTTTTCGTTATTGGCAATCCATTCTGAAAAGTAATGCAGACGAGAGGCATATCCATCAAGCTCACCGTCTTTATAACGAATGCTTTCGAGGGTTTCTGTGAAATTATCAAAACTGGATTCTCCATTTTTTAGCATCAGGCCAAAAGCAAGGACATTCTCTACATAAGTGGTACAATCTAAACCTTGTAAGTTAATAACTAAAGTTTCTGTATCGCCAATTTCTAATGTCTTGGCAACATAGGGCGTATCCATAAACGTTTTCCCAATAGCCACTATGGTTTTTCCAAAATCTTTCTCTAATAAGCCATCAATAGTAATCAACTTGTTTTCTACAGCTTGTTTATCTGCTGGTGAGCAAGTAATTTGCTGGGCAGAAGTGTATTGCGAGAGGGTTAACACAAAAATAAATAAGATGCTTTTTAGCATATGTATTGGTTTGGATTGATAAATGAAATTACATAATAATTCCTTGACTTTTACAGGTTTTACTACTGCCTAGTCTATTCCTGTTCAGGGTAGAGAATTAAAGATTCATTAATTATTGGATAAACAACATTAGTAGGGTTAGATAAGACGTTTAAAGAGACTTGGTAATCCTGACCTAGAAGTTGTAGTTCAGTATCGGAATACTTTAGTTTTTCCAAATTTAATTTTGGGTATAAATTTATTAGCTCTTCAGGTATTTCTCCTAATAAATGAGATGATGTATTTGAAGAATTAATTCTCCAAGAGGTATAATTGTTGAAGATTTCGGAAGAAGCTTCTTCTGATCTCCAAATACTTGACGTTGTGAGGTAACTTATATCCGTACTAAATTCAAAATTATATAAGGAGTTTTCAATAATACTAAAATTGGGTTTTTCTAGAATCGTAATCTGTTCTAAGGGGAGCTCACTTAGTTCTGAATATCTATAAGTGTAATTATTCTTCATTGTAAGGTTGAACTGAGTCAAGTAACTTTTAAAACCGGATATATATCCAATTCTGGAGATTTCGGGGTTGTCAAAATCAATTTCTACAACCATTTCATATCCCCTTCCGCTTCTTTCGGAGTTATC
>ENA-ORXM01002153-ORXM01002153.1-marine-metagenome-genome-assembly--contig:-NODE-2153-length-24203-cov-5.675868_pt1 | contig 24203 bp, 19 predicted proteins | sample MGYA00237867_ERZ511480 | MGnify/ENA primary metagenome ERZ511480 (study PRJEB26309, sample SAMN06266103) | marine metagenome | isolation source: Algal blade | place: United Kingdom:Sidmouth, United... | reverse complement strand
GTCATCATGTAATGGCATCTTAGCTTTCAATATTATAAGTGATTTATAGCATATGGATAATCAGCCATCCATTCCAGAATTAGGGTCAGAGTCAATTCAGTTTGTTCAATTATTTTTCCACGCAATCATAAACAGTAGTTGTAGAAACATAACAAACCTATTCCTGAAAGCTGTAATGATCAACTTTTTTACTTCCGCAAGCAAAAAGTAAAAAATGTACTGGAAGTAATAAAACATTTCTTCCAGTACATTTTTTATGGCAACGATACACTTGTGTAACCCAGTAATGTAAAAACAAGTACCCGATATGGGAAGTTATTTTTATAGTATAATAAAAAATTTTACCAAAGAAATACTGACTATAGTCGATAGAAAAAAAGTACTAATAGTAAAATTTTGGGTTGTCCTTATTCTGATAAAGGAGGATTACTTTTAGCAAGTTTAAGTGTCCAGTGCCACAAATCTACAGATTTAAATTTGTGATCTTTTTTACAAAAGTACTCACATTCTACAGATTCGTTTTCTACACTCTTTACAGCCATCCTTAATTTTGAGTTTGACTTATGGCGAACGACATCGCCCATTTTAAAGTTATTTTCCATGTTGATTAGATTTTATCCTTCAATATAGCCATTCTATTCCAAGTTCATGCCTTTCTTTGCCTTCTTTTGCGTTTCGGTACGATGCCTCATTTTTGTATCCAAATGCATCTGCTATATCTGCATTAGTTAAACCAAGTTCTTTTTTGATTTCCTTAATGTTTAGTAGTTTTTTTTTCTCAATCGCTTTATCTAGTTGAGCATTAAAGCCGCCTTCCAATTTTAAATCATTTGGATAGTTCTTACGCAGATTTTCTTTCAATGAGTTCTTTGTACGTGAGTCTTTTTTCGGCATTCGCTAAAGTTATGTCAAATCTTGAACCGTCTGTTAATTTTCTATTGTTATATCTGTAAGAAAATTCGTTAACATAAGATTCTAAATGTTGTTCTGAAATTTGAAAATATGTTCCAATGATAGTTCTTTTGAAGTGACTCCAAAAGTTTTCTATGTTGTTTGTGTGGGCTTTACCGTTTACATATTCACCTGCACCATGATTTACAACTTCTCTATCCCATGATTTATTTAAAGCATTGTAAGGTCTGTATTCGTCTGTATAAACCTTCACTCCAGTAGCTACTGTTTGAGTAACTATTGATTGAATTGTTTCTGCATCAGTTTTCCTAACTGGTAAAGCGTAAACCTTACCACCTCTTTCTATGATTCCCACAACTGGAGTTTTTGTTTTTGTACTTCTACCTTGATTGTTTTTTGTTCTTTTGTTTGAGTGCTTATTTTTCTCTTTACCACCAATGTAAGTTTCATCAATTTCAACTGGCTTTAAAAATGTTGGAACATCTTGTGCAAATACTTCTCTAATTCTATGTAGAACAAACCAAGCAGTTTTTTGAGTAATAGATAAATCTCTAGCTAACTGGTGTGATGAAATGCCTCTTTTATGTGCAGTAAAAATAAAGATCGCAATAAACCATTTCTTTAAACTTAGCTTTGAATCGTGAAATATAGTTCCAACTCTAGGACTGAATTGCTTTCTGCAACCGTAACACTTAAACCTCTTCGTCTTGCCTTTTAATTCATTCACTCGACTAGAATCGCAATATGGACACCTAGCTTCGCCATTCCATCTCCATTGGATTAGGTGATTGACACACTTCTCTTCTGTGTCAAAATACGATATGAACTCATAAAGGCTATCAAAATCTCTAATATTTTTAGTTTTGCACATTGCTTAGTAATTATGTTACAATGTAAGACATATCTTACTTATATGCAAGTTTAAGTACTTAAATATTATTTATATCTTGTTATGTATATTTAACATGCAAATAAAACGCACTATGGCACTTATTTTGATGTTTATACGTTAATTTATTACAACAAAAAAATGAACACTGCTGAAGCACAAATAGGAAAAGGCATTTACACCATCAGCGACATGTCTAAAATCTTTAGAATACCTAAGTCTAAAGTTAGATACATGTTTAATTCTTATATACGTGATAAGTTCGAAAAAGCTGCCGATTATAGATTCTTTTTTGGAGACAAGTATAAGTTTGTAGATTTTCAAACTTTAATACATTTATACATATTCTTTGAACTCAAAGAAAGAGGTATTTCTTATCGTGATATTTTTAAACTGTATGAGTTTTCAGTAAAAGACCAAGGAACTCATTATCCATTTACTAATCATATCAAACTTTACACCCAAGGCAAAAGTATTCTTGTAGAACAAAAAGATGGGATTATTTATACTGGGGATAATAAAAAGCAGGTGTATATAAGTGAAATAATAAAGCCTCTTTCAAAAAAGATTGAATACACCGACAATGAGATTACGAAATTCTTTCCATTAGGAAGGAAAAAAAGCATTGTAATTAACCCATCTATAAGGCATGGTGCGCCAACTATAAACGGAACTAGGATTAATGCAAAATCAATATATCAACTGCACGAAGCGGGAGAAAAACATACAATCATTTCCAATATGTATAATCTCTCAAAGAAACAAATAAAGGATGCTGTTGAGTTCTACTCAATTGCTGCTTAATGCCCACAACCTACTATTTTGATGAGAATATGTCTGAATATTCTGCCCTGTCACTTCATCAGATTAGAAGCTATTTGACAGGCGAAGGTATTTCCACAATTATTACTGAATTTGAGCAAAGGGGGACAAGCGATGAAGATATTGCGGCACATCTCAATGTAAAAGGACACAAATGCGTTATTGTAACCCAAGACGATGATTTTACTAAACGTGAATTATATTCAAAAATTATGTCTAGCAAAAACATGGGATTATTTTTAATAAAGTTCCCTCGTGGCTCTAAGTCATGGGATCAACATTTATTCTTAACTAATCATTGGGAGGGAATAGTTTCACATTCAAGAAAATACCCATTTGCTTATCTAGTTCGAAATAAAAATAAATTTGATAGAATATAAAACTTGGGTTACGCAAGTATATCGTTGCCTAAAATAGTAATGCCCTGAATAACAATTGAAAATTCAAATGAACATACCAAATCAGGTTTACAAATGAGAGCATGCAGTCTGGAAAAACTTAATGAAATCCTCTGGGTGACAGGACAAACTGATAGAAAAATAAAAATCTGATAGCTTAAAAAATAACTCACAAATCAATTCAACGTTAAACCTTCGATAGTCTATTATCATTATTCTGAAATTGAGTCATGTGCTCAGACATTGACCAGATTCTATAGGAATTCATCTCGATAGTCAAGACTGGATAGAAACCTCACTGCTACTTAGTAAATTATTTATTACTCTAGCTGAATTAGAGCTTATAGTAAAAAAAAATCCAAGCAGCGGTTTTTAATATCAGAAGACGATAATTTATAAGAGCCAATCAAGGGCACTCTGTGAAATTTGAATTGGGCTTAGAAAAAAATACCACCAGCTATACTATATCACGGAACAACAGCGAAGAGCCTTGGAAAAATAAATAAAGAAGGACTGCAAAAAATGAATAGGAATCGCGTGCACTTATCTCATGATCTTGACACAGCAAAACAAGTGGGATCAAGGCACGGGAAAGCTATAGTTCTAATAGTTGATTGTAAAACAATGATAAAAGAGGATATTAAATTTTATCAATCAGAAAATGGTGTCTGGTTAACAGAGTTTGTCGATCCTAAATTTGTTAAAGTATTGATGGTGAATGATATTAAAGTATTTCAATTACATAAAAAGCACATGAAAACCGAACTGTAAAGACATAGTGCATGTAATTAGAGGATTTTGGCTAAAAGGTATTGAAAATCACCTCTACAGATTTAAAATATTTTGATTCTCAAATAAATTTGCTCAATGCTTGCAGAAAAGTTGCCTAAGCTTTATATTTTAAACTTTTCATTGATAGAGGCGTTCATTGTTAATCTATAATTAGATGAAAAAGAGTGCTTAAAAATATCTAACAATTTATGAGACAGATCATTATCAGCTTCATTGGGATACTTATTATTGGCGGTGGGTACTTTTTAAAAGAAAAATTGGCAGCTACAGAAAGACCACAAAGAGAAAAACCTAAGCAGGCCATTTCTAAAGTGTTTACACAGGTTGTCAATAATGAAGATACACCGATTACGGTTAAAGCCAGTGGAAACTTAGCTGCAAAAGAACGAATTGAACTTTTCTCTGAAGTGCAAGGGATATTTGAATTTAGCGATGGTGCATTCAAGCCAGGCGTCAGCTATAAAAGGGGTAATGTATTAATTCGTCTCAATAGTGCAGAAGAGCGCGCTAGTTTGTTGTCTCAAAAAAGCAGTTTACAGAATTTACTCGCTGGGATTTTACCAGATTTAAAGTTTGATTATCCAGAGGCCTTTGACAGTTGGCAAGCATACATTAATGACTTTGAGGTAAATGAAAAATTAAGGCCTTTGCCTGAGGCTAATTCGGAAAGAGAAAAGCTCTATATCGCAAGCCAAAATATCATCACGACATGGTACAATGTTAAAAATATAGAAGAGCGCTTAACCAAGTACAATATCTATGCACCTTTTAATGGCGTGCTTACAGAGGCGACCATCAACAAAGGTTCCTTAGTGCGTGTAGGACAGAAGTTAGGAGAATTTATCAATCCAAATGTTTATGAATTAGAAGTAGCTGTAAATTCTACTTATGCTGATTTGCTTAAGGTGGGCAGTTCGGTCAAACTAGAAAATGTAGAAAAGACAAAAAAGTGGGATGGGCGAGTGACACGTATAAATAATCTCGTTAATCCGAATACCCAAACAATACAAGCCTTCATAGAACTGTCGGGTCGCGGGTTAAGAGAGGGCATGTATTTAGAAGCTGTCCTTAAGGCTAAGAATGAAAAAAATACATTTGAAATCAGTAGAAAATTGTTGGTAGATAATTCAAAGATTTATGTTCTCAAGGATGAAAAATTGAATTTGACCGAGATAGATCCAGTACACTATACTGATAAGACTGTGGTGATTAGAGGTTTAGAGGATGGGACCGAGATACTAGAAAAAATGCTGCCAGGTGCTTATGATGGTATGCGTGTCGAAAGATTTGAGCAAAATCAGTAAGTGTAATTAACGGCACTTTATCTCTTCAACTCAAATGCAATAATGAAAAAATTTATTTCCTTTTTTATAAAGTATCCGGTCGCTGTAAATATCCTCATGATATGTACTGCGATTTTTGGATACATAGGATTGAAAGATACAAAGTCATCCTATTTTCCACTTGATGATTCTAAACTGATTTTTATCAATATCACTTATCCTGGTGCTTCACCTGCAGAGATAGAGGAGGGTGTTGTCTTGAAAATCGAAGATAACCTGCGTGGCTTAGTGGATATCGACAGAGTCACTTCTGCATCAAGAGAGAATGCAGCTACTATAACTGTGGAAATAGTAGAGGGAGCGGATATTGACATCATTTTAGCCAATGTAAAGAATGCCGTAGATCGCGTACCTTCATTTCCAACAGATATGGAACCGCCTGTTATTTCTAAACAAGAGAATATTAACAGGGCAATTACTTTTACGGTAAGTGGAAAAGACCTGCCCTTAATCACCTTAAAAGAAGAAGCACGGAAAATAGAGGATGACCTACGGGCACTTGATAATATCTCGCAAATAGAGTTGAGTGGATTTCCAGATGAGGAAATTGAGATTGCGGTAAAGGAAGATAAGTTGCTAGCCTTTAACCTCACTTTTAATGAAGTGGCTGCTGCCGTGCGAAATACAAATTTGCTGACCACAGGTGGTAATATCAAAACTGAAACTGAAGAATATCTCATTAGGGCGCGCAACAGATCTTATTACGGGGATGGCTTAGATTTTATAGTAGTGAAATCCACAAACTCGGGTCAAATCGTTCGCTTAAAAGATGTCGCTGTTGTGAAAGATAAATGGTCAGAGACGCCTGATCGAATCGATTTTAACGGGAACCCTGCCGTGCAGATTGAGGTCAGCACAACCAACACAGAAGATCTTCTGGATGCCACAGATCAGGTGAAAGCCTATATTAAAAATTATAATGAAATAAATGATGTACTCAAACTTAATGTAAGTTCTGATGCTTCCATAGCTTTGAATGACCGTCAAGATTTACTTCTGGAAAATGGATTGATGGGAATTATTTTGGTCCTGATATTTCTATCGATTTTCTTGAAGCCGAGTATCGCCCTTTGGGTAGCTGTAGGTTTACCGTTTTCATTTATGGGCTTGTTTATTTTTGCGCCTGGTTTTATGACCATCAATGTCATCTCACTTTTTGGGATGATCATTGTGACGGGTATTTTGGTAGATGACGGTATCGTTATAGCCGAAAATATTTTTAATCAATTTGAAAAGGGAAAACCTAAATTACGGGCAGCGGTAGATGGAGCACAACAGGTTATGCCGCCTATCATTGCTGCGATTTTAACAACTATGATCGCCTTTTCCACCTTTCTATTTTTGCCAGAAAGATTGGGATCCTTTTTTGGTCAGATTGCAACAATTGTTATTATTATTTTATTGATTTCTCTTGTGGAGGCTTTTTTGATATTGCCTGCCCACTTGGCGCATTCCAATGCTTTGAACAAAGATTCTAAACCATTCATTTTAAATGTTTGGGCGGATAAATTAATGATTTGGTTGCGTGAAAAAATCTATGTACCCACACTTAAGTTTGTGCTTAATTTTCCCATTTTTGGTTTTGCTATTCCTGCGGCGTTGTTATTGGTTACGATAGGTGCAGTACAAGGAGGTATTATTCGATTTAATTTTTTCCCTACAGTCGCATCGGATAGAGTGAGTATTAGTCTTGAGTTGCCACAAGGCACAAGTGAATTTATTACAGATTCCCTGATTAATATTATTGAGCAAGAAGCTTGGAAATCTAATGAGGAACTCACTAAAGTTGATTCATTACCGCTCGTTCAGAATATAGTGCGCCGTCTGGGTCCTGGTTCGTCCACAGCTTCTTTGGTTTTGAATTTATTACCTGGAGAAAAGCGTGATATTCCAGCTTCAATCATTTCAAATGATATCAGAAAAAGAGTGGGTCCTATTTATGAAGCCGAGTCTATTGTCTATGGTTCGGGTAACGCTTTTGGAGGGTCTCCTGTGTCTGTTTCCCTTGTGGGAAATAATGTAGATGAACTGAAAAAGGCGACCGAAGATCTGAAAAGTATATTTGGCAGAAATGCCCGATTAGCCGATATCACAGATAATGATCCGGCAGGTATCAAAGAGATAAAACTCCAACTAAAGGATAATGCTTATTTGTTGGGTTTAGATTTGCAGCAAGTAATGGCACAGGTGCGGTCTGGATTTTTTGGAAATTCTGTACAACGTTTCCAAAGAGGTCGAGATGAGATCAGGGTATGGGTTAGATATGATCGCAGCAACCGAAGTAGCATTTCTAATTTAGATGATATGCGTATAGTTACACCCGAAGGTAACCGCGTTCCACTTTCTGAAATCGCCAATTATACGATTGGGCGTGGTGAGGTGGTCATCAATCATATTGATGGTCGGAGAGAAATTCGCGTAGATGCAGATTTGTCAGATCCCAAAGATTCAGCACCAGAAATATTGGCTGATATAAAAGCTAACGTTGTCCCTGACTTGTTGTCTAAATATCCAACAGTAAGTGCTTTATATGAAGGACAGAATAGAGGTTTCTCAAGAATAGGAGCTGCTCTCGGTAAAGTGTTGCCCATCATTCTCTTATTAATGTATAGTGTGATAGCATTCGTTTTCAGATCTTACGGTCAACCATTATTACTGTTTATATTGATTCCGTTTTGCTTCGTGGGTGTTGCGTGGGGACATTGGATGCATGGCGTAAGTATTAATATATTATCGGGTTTAGGTATCGTAGCTCTGGTCGGTATACTTGTGAACGATGGGCTCGTGCTGGTTGAAAAATTTAATCTCTTACTCAAAGATGGGGTGCCTTATCATCAGGCAATGGTCGAGGCTGGCCGCTCAAGATTCAGAGCGATTTTTCTGACATCACTTACCACCGTGGCCGGTTTGACGCCTTTGATTTTTGAAAAAAGTTTCTCAGCTCAGTTTTTGATTCCTATGGCTATTTCTGTGGCTTATGGTATTGCGTATGCCACCTTTATGACTTTGTTTTTATTGCCACTATTGTTGTCCCTAAAGAATAATGTCAAAGTTTTATTAACATGGTTATGGACAGGTAAGAAACCAAGCAAAGAATCAGTGGAGCGCGCCATTATAGAATTGGCATCAGAGAAAGAAGCCGAAGAAACCTTTTAAGTTGTTAAGCATTAGTATCATGATTTTTTAATTGTAAAGTTTATGAAACATAGTTTAGTAATTATATTATTTTTTGTGAATCTTTCATTCGGCTATAGCCAAATGGAATTAAGTCTAGAGCAAGCTAAAATGTTGACTTTAGAAAATAATTTTGGCATACGTATCTCAAAAAATAATGTTCAGTTAGCAGAGAATCTTACAGACAAAAAGGCAAATAGATATCGACCTATAATTTCTGCCTCTGGAGTTCTTAATGGGGATTATGGAAGCGCCTCTCAAAAATTTAGTACAGGTTTGGATGCCAGTACAGACCAAGCTATAAGTTGGAACGGTGTTGCATCTGTACAAGCAGACTACACTATTTTAGACAAAGGCAGAGCTCTGACATTAGATCAACTTAAAGAAAGTTTAGAGTTGAGTAATCTGCAATTGCAACAAACAGTACAGCAAAATTTACTGAACGTTTACCAAGCTTATTATCAATTGGCGATTGATATTGAAAATGTAGAGGTGTTAGAAGAAACGATTGGTGTTTCTAGTGAGCGCCTACGCAGAGCAGAATATCAATTGGAGTTTGGACAAGGTAATGGCTTAGATGTTTTAAATGCAGAAGTAGATATAAAACGTGACAGTGTTAATCTACTTAATGCGCAACTTAATGTCGAGAATAGTAAACGTGATTTAAACATCGCGATGGGAACTAATGCACGCCAAGATTTTGAGATTGAAGCCATCACTGATGTAGATGAGAATCTAAATTTGGATGCTTTGCTTGATGAGGCACGAGAAAATAATATTGGTTTACAAATCAATCGTCAAAATCAATCGGTCAACGAATTAGACCTTAATATTATCGACGCAGAAAAGAATCCGACCTTATCTGCCAATGCATCTTATGATTATAGCTACTCCGACAACGCGCCGGGATCATTTGTGACAACCTCTAATTCTCAAGCGTTTTCGGCTTCACTTACTCTTGGTTGGACTTTGTATGATGCGAGCAGAGAGATACGAAAACAAAATACAGTACTTAGTCTCGATAATTTAAGATTAGAAACAGAACGCATCGAACAGGAGTTGGAGCGAGATATTATCAACGCATGGGCTAATTATCAAAATGCGAAGTTTGTGCTTCAAGTAGAAAGCAGTGCGGTGTCCACCAATGAAGAAAATTTTACCCGTACGGAGGAACAATTAAAATTTGGAAGGATTACATCGATAGAATTTAGGCAAGCGCAACTGAATTTATTGAATGCACAAACCAGTTTGAATAATGCTTTGTTGAATGTAAAAGTGGCTGAGATTCAGTTGTTGGCTTTAGTAGGTGATTTGTTGTAATTGAATGTTCTAATTTAATTTAACTCTATATATTAAGTCCTAATCAAACAGCTATGTTGAATCAGGCTTTTAAAGTGGCAAGTGTATCTATTGCAAACTGTAAATAAATTATTTTTCGCAAAAGCGAACATTACAACTTTTAAGCGAGTTTAAAAAGAAAATGCAGTCTTATTAGGCTTTGGCTTCTTAAGATCCTAAGAAATATAAATTTCACTAAAAGAAATCATAATAATCGAAGCTGAAATGATGATAGATTAAATTATCTTTAGTCAATGCATATGAAAATGGCTAAACTTAAATTGATATGAAAATAAAAAAGAGATGGCGTTTTTTACTTGTTATAGTAGTGGCGTTAGTAATTTTTAGGTTATACTTACCTACATTGGTCAAAAACTATGTAAATGAAGTGCTCGCAGATTTGCCAGGTTATCATGGAAGCATCACGGATATTGATATTGCATTAATACGTGGAGCATATGTGATTGAAGGTTTAAAGCTCTATAACAATAACGCCGTCTCAGATGTACCATTTATTGATTTTCCTCAAACGGATATTTCGGTGGAATGGAGGGCCTTATTTAGTGGGCGTATAGTATCAGAAATATATTTGTACGATCCAGTGCTAATATATGTGTTTCAAGATATGCAAGTAGATGACGCTGATGATGATGATTGGACAGAAGTTTTGACAGATTTGGTTCCGATTGAAATTAATCATTTTGTATTAGAACGTGGCAAGCTGGCTTATGTTGATACTGAAGCGGATCCTACGATTGATGTTTCAGTAAGGGAATTAGATTTTACCGCTGATAATCTTAGAAATGTTATCCAAGAAGAGCAAAAACTGCCTTCACCTATTCAAGGTACTGGTGTGTCTCTGGGCAATGGTAAATTGACCCTAGAAGGAAATGTCAATATGATCAAAGAAATACCCGATGCTGACCTTAATTTGAAATTAGAAAAAACTGACTTAACAGCATTCAATGATGTGTCTAAGGAATATGGTAAACTTGATTTTGAATCAGGCGATGTAAATGCTTACTCTGAATTGGCGCTCGCAGATGGATTTTTAAAAGGTTACTTTAAAGTACTTTTCAGCGACATCAAATTTCATAGTGAAGAGGATAAGTTTTTGGAAACCTTATGGGAAGGTTTTGTCGCATTTTTTGAGTTTATACTAAAGAATAAAAAGACAGATAATTTTGCTATTAAAGCACCTATTGAAGGTAAGGTTGAAAGCTTTAGTGTTAAGACTTGGCCAACGATTGGTAGTATATTCAAAAATGGATTTATTCAAGCATTTAAATCCGATATAGATAATGATATTGAGTATCAAGATGCTATTCTTAATGAGAAATTAGACAGCCTCGGTTTCTTTCAGTTTAAGAAAAAGAAAGAGATAAAGGAAAAGATAGAAGAGAATAAAGCAGAAAGTCAGGAGGCAAATGATGACGAAAACAATGAGGAATAGTATTTCAATTTTTTAGTTTTTCTTATTGATCAAACAAGATTGAGGATTGTTGCTAAAGGTGACTTTAATGATGACGGTTGGTTGAAGTCACTGTGGAAACTTTATACTAACAACTATATCATAACGAACTAATTTTTAATCAGCTCTCTAAAAGCTCTGATAAAGATATTCATTATTCTTACGTCAAATGAAATTCAAAACAGGAATCTATAATTTACTCACTACAAGGCTTCAATCCATTTGTAAAAATTTAATTAAAAATTTTGTAGCTTAAAGTAAATCTGCGATCTGACAGATCCTATTTCTTTCATGTTTTCTTTTTGACTTGGAGGATGCACTGAGTAATTTTTCAAAGTAAGATCATAGCATAAAAGAGTTGAATTCTTGCCCACTATATGCAAATCCCCTTTTGCGTTTATGTTGACTAATTAATTATTATTCTTATAAATGATATCGAAAATTGACATGCATAAATATTCTTATATTTTATAAATTTTAAAGTAACTTCAAATTATAGCCAGATCAATCTTAATTATTATTTTCTGATGAGGAAGTTTTTATTACCCTTCTTTCTTTTCATTACTCTTATCATACAGCCTAGTTGTGGACAGAACCATAGAAAATTTTTACTACAAATACGGAAAGCTCTCCTGACTCCATAATCTTTGAAAATTGCATAGATAGTATCAACAAATATATCTATTTGGATTCTCGAAAAATAAAGCCTTATATGAAAGTTTGTAACGAGATGCTTAAGCATAATTCCGAATTATCAAACCGACACCGATTTGCTTATATATTTGAGTGTATTTTCAATGAATTCAACCACAACAATTCTCTAGGTATTCTGCAGATGATAGAAGATAACAGAAAAATGCTAGACTGGGAGGGCGTTATTCCTAAGCAAAGGAATCAAATCAAATATTTGTAAGGTTGCATTCTGTTGGATTTGGGAGAGGTAGATGAAGCATATTTTTTTACGAGCTGCTGGATATTGCTATTATTAATAAAGATACCTCATTAATTTTGCAGACATTGATGTCAAAGGGTCAGCTCTTTACCAAGCAGAATGATTTTGTAAATGTAGAAGAATATTCTTTGATGTATCTTCAAGAAGTATTTTAGCAACTAAATATATAAAATGAAAAACGTTGGTGTATTTGGAATAGGGGCTATTGGCGCATTGCTAACCAAATATATAATTGCTGATAAAACAAATAAATACTTCTATTTTAATCGATCACAAAAGGATGAGATAAACATTATTTTTAAAGGAAAGGAAGACACCGTTAAAATTAATTTGTCTCCCATTGAAAACCATAATTTAGATTGGCTAATTGTCTGTTTGAAGGAATACCATGTAAAAGGTGCTCTGTCTGATCTGGCTGTATTAATTAATGAGAATACAAAAGTAGCTGTTTTTCAGAATGGCATTAATTTATCTTCTGCTTATAGGGCCGCGACTAGGGTAGAGTATATACTCGAATCGGTAATTGATTGCCCCATTCAAAGAATAGATACCAATCAACTATTGCAAATTAGAAAACCCATAATAACACTTCCAAAAAATAGAATAGCACAAGAATTTATTCAACTGTTTGAAAGCACAGAGATTAATTTTAAGACAACTCAGAAATTTGTCGAGGCGCAGTGGACGAAGTTAATTGAGAGTTCAGCCATTGGATCTATCCAATCGTATACTGAGAAAACGTGCATCATTTTTAAAGAGAATAAATTCTTAAAAGAATATAAAGCGCTCGTGAATGAGGGTATTGGAGTAGCCAAGTCTGCGGGTATCAAAGTTGAAGCTGATTTATCACAGCAATTATTGAAAAAACTACAAAACTATCCTGAAATAAAAGGCAGTTCGATGCTGGCAGATAAATTAGCAGGCAATAAATTAGAATTGGATGCTAAAATTGGAGCGATTGTTAAAATGGCAGATAAGAATGGAATTGATATTCCTACAACACGGCGGATATATGATTTATTAATGAAAGAAAGATAAGGCGATTGTTGATTTGATTTTAATGATGAATTTTAAAATAGAATCTACGACATTAGTTAACTTGTGTTTACAACCCCTGAAAGGACCGCATTTTAAAACAACACTGTTCTAATAATAGAAAAATGTATATTAGAAAATTACTTATTCTGCCTATTTGGCTTTTCGGCGTTTGTGCTATTATCGCACTTTCTTGTAATTCAAATGAAAACATTAATGATTCAAGACAACCAGATTCCGAAGCATCTACTTCCATGGAATTACCAGAGTCGATAAATCCTAGTGATTGGCCAAGAATTAATCCACTTCCTCTAGACCCATCCATAGAATCACAAATTGATGAAATATTGCCAAAACTGACATTAGAACAGAAAGTAGGTCAAGTTATTCAAGCGGATAATGGTTCTATTACACCTGAGGAAGTGAAGAAATATCGATTAGGTTCTGTGCTGAGTGGTGGCAATTCAGCTCCAGGTCCTTTTCCTTATGCGGACGCCAAGACGTGGTTAAACATGGCAGATAAATATTTTAACGCTTCCATTGATACAGAAGGTGTAGAAGTCGCCATCCCATGCATATGGGGAATAGATGCTGTTCATGGTCATGCAAACTTAACAGGCGCAATTATTTTTCCGCATAATATAGGTTTAGGCGCTATGGACAATCCTGATTTAATGGAAAAAATTGCTTCTGTAACCGCTCAGGAGTTGACAGTTTCTGGACACGATTGGACCTTTGCTCCGACCTTAGCTGTTCCTCGAGACGTAAGATGGGGAAGAAGTTATGAGGGTTTTTCGGAAAATGAAAATCTCGTCAGATCGTATGGTGATCGAATCGTCATAGGTTTACAAGGTCATAAAGGCGATTCGGATTTTATGGGAGATGGAAAAGTGATCTCATGTGCTAAACATTTTCTTGCCGATGGAGCTACAGATAAAGGTGTTGATCAAGGTGATGCATTGATTAGTGAAGAAGAACTTTATAAAGTACATGCCGCAGGATATTATAGTGCGATACCTGCAGGTGTACAAACTGTAATGTCTTCTTTCTCAAGTTGGCAAGGAAGGAAAATTCACGGTGATAAAGAATTATTGACAGATGTTCTTAAAGGAAGGATGGGTTTCAATGGGTTTGTTGTTGGTGATTGGAATGGTCATGGGCAGGTGCCCGGCTGTAGCAATACGGATTGCCCACAATCCTTCAATGCTGGTGTGGATATGTTTATGGCACCAGATAGTTGGAAAGAATTATACAAAAGCACTTTAGCTCATGTTAAAGGTGGCAGAATTAGCATGACTCGATTAGATGACGCGGTACGTCGTATTTTGAGAGTAAAAATTGCTTCAGGTATTTTTACTAAAGGAGCTCCTAGTCAAAGAAAAAATGCAGGGGACGAAAGTTTATTGGCACTGCCAAAGAACAAAGCCATCGCAAGACAATCCGTGCGCGAGTCTTTAGTCTTAATAAAAAATAATAATAACGTATTGCCATTAAATGCTGAGAGGACTTTTCTTGTTGTTGGAGATGGTGCGGAGAGCATTTCTAAAAATTGTGGCGGATGGACTTTGTCATGGCAAGGGACTGGACATGGTAATGATCAATTTCCGAATGGAGAAACTGTCCTCAATGGTATAAGAGAGGTTGTAAAAAAAGCAGGGGGAAAAGTTATTTACTCTGCTGAAGGTGACAGCAATATTAAAGCAGACGTTGTCATCGCCATTTATGGTGAAGATCCTTATGCTGAGTTTCAAGGCGATAAAGAGAATCTAGATTTTGAGCCCAATGATTTTGATGTAGAGAAATTATCAAATTTTAAAAATAGAGGAATACCTGTTGTTTCCGTTTTTCTATCTGGTCGTCCTCTTTGGACCAATCCAGAGATAAATAAGTCGGATGCGTTTATCGCTGCTTGGTTGCCTGGTAGTGAAGGAGGAGGTATTGCTGATATGTTATTTCAAAGTGATCCTTCATTTGATTTTAAGGGTCGTTTATCTTTTTCTTGGCCAGCCAGTGCTGTTTATTCTAAAGATGCAGAGCCATTATTTAAATTGGGTTACGGTTTGACATACAAAAGCAATCAAACAGTAAAACTACTTTCTGAAGATTCAGGTTTACAAAATAGTGCCGTTGTGTCTACAAATAATTTTTTCGAAAAAGGAGCTGCTGTTCCTCCTTGGGGCCTTTGGCTTAAGACTGACGACCTAGACAAGCAAATTGGAAATTATCCAACATCGTTAGGTGGAATGATCGTCAGTAAAACAGATTTTAAGGCACAGGAAGATGCCCTAAGATTGAAATGGAACAACGCTGATAATGACCAAATGTGCCTAAGTTCAAAAAGGTCTACCAATTTGTCTCGTCAGACGAATGGGGCAATGGAGTTGGCATTTTTTGCGAAATCATTTGGGGACTCTGATGCTCAAGTTAAAATAGGTATGTGTAGTGAAGGGGCTTCTTGTGAGCAAACACTTAATATTAATATAGGGCATACAGATTGGAAAGAATATAGAATAAGTCTCAGTTGTTTCGCTAATATAGGTGTGGTAATGACAAAGATAAATTCGGTATTGAAGATATCAGCAAGCAAGGGTGTAGACCTCGGAATAGCTAGTATTCGATTAGAATCAGATACTGATGCTAAGATGGGATGTGATGGTAATTAAAATTGTAAAAACTTAAATAACCTTTTAGATATTATTTGTCCTATAGATCCGATAAAATTACTACTGTATTTAATTTTTTATCCACTGTTGTTAATGACAAGTTGCCCGAACAATGTTAGAAAAGAAAGATGCTAAAAAGACAATAATGACCTCTATTAAATAAAGGTCATTTTTTTAGATGTAATTAATGCTTCCGGTGCAAAATCCCATTTGTGATATTACTCCTAGATTAATTTTTTAATGCATCAGAATGAAAAGTGTAAAAGAGATATTAATTCGTAGTCCAATAGAAATAAAATAACAATTAAAAATTTGATGTTTGCGATTATTATTGGCTTAGTTTAAATTATATTGCATTATCATATAATTCCTTAATTGTATCCTAAAGAATTTTAAAACATTTATCATGAATAGAATTTTTATATTAACGCTTTACTTTTTTCTTAATTTAACTTTTGGCTATAGCCAAACTAAAGTTATGACACCCGAGCAGCTTATTGAATTAGATAGAGTATCTGCACTGGGTTTAAGTCCAGACGGGAATCAAGTCATTTACAGAACTTCAACATTTGATTTGAAGGCAAATGAACGCGTAAGTAAAATGTTTTCTGTTTCTGTAAAAGGAGGAACGCCAAAGGCAATCAGTGGTGTTGAAAATTTGATTAGAGATAAGAATATTTCACCAGATGGCAAATGGAAGTTGGTCGCAAAAGATGTAAAACTTCAAAAGGTGAGTGGCATGGATTATTATGGAGATGTTCCCCATTCTGAAGTTTACATTTACGATCAACTCAATTATAGACATTGGGATACCTGGGAAGATGGTGCTTACAGTCATTTGTTTCTTAAATCTGCAACGGATACAATAGATAGTGGCATTGATTTAATGCAAGGTGAACCATATGATTGTCCACAAAAACCATTTGGAGGAGATGAAGATTATATCTGGAGTCCAGATTCTAAAAATGTATTGTACGTCACTAAAAAATTAGCGGGAACTGCATATGCAGTGAGCACAAATTCAGATATCTTTTCATATGACTTAGCCACAAAAAAAACAACCAATCTTACAGAAAATAATAAAGGTTACGATACTCATCCCTTATATTCTTCGAATGGAACCCTTGCATGGTTGCAAATGAAACGAGACGGTTATGAGTCTGATAAAAACGATATTATTGTCAAGCTGCCAGGTGGAAATGTGAACCTTACTAAAGATTGGGATGGTACAGTTAATGGTTTTGTTTGGCAAGAAGATGGATCTAAAATTTTTTTTAACGCCCCAGTTGGAGGTACTGTCCATGCGTTTGAAATTAATGTACCTAAAAATAAAAACTCAATATCAAAGCCACGCCAAATTTCGCAAGGGCAATTTGATGTCAATGGAATTGTAGGTAAAAGTGGTGACCATTTAATTGTCTACAGAAGAGATATGAATCATGCTACTGAGATTTATACTTTGAATATTGCTTCTGGTAAAATGAAACAATTATCTGATGCAAATGATGCGACTTACAAGGATATCAAAATGTCTAAAATTGAAAAGAGGATTGTCAAAACGACGGATGGAAAAGACATGCCTACTTGGGTTATTTACCCACCTGACTTTGATCCCACAAAGAAGTATCCAACACTACTTTATTGTCAAGGTGGTCCTCAAGGCGCGCTGTCTCAATTTTATTCTTTCAGATGGAATTTTCAACTCATGGCTGCAAATGGTTACATCATTGTCGCACCTAATAGAAGAGGAATGCCTGGATACGGTGTTGAATGGAACGAACAGATATCTAAAGATTATGGTGGACAAAATATGAGAGATTATTTGTCAGCCATTGACGATGTGGCTAAAGAGTCATACGTGGATAAAAATCGAATGGGTTGCATCGGCGCAAGTTATGGCGGATATTCTGTTTTTTATTTGGCTTCAAGACATGAAGGAAGATTTAAGTCATTTGTCTCACACGATGGAATTTTTAATTGGAGATCCATGTATGGTACAACTGAAGAAATGTTTTTTGTGAATTGGGATTTAGGTGGTCCTTATTGGGATAAAAAGAATGCAGCTGCCCAGAAATCATACAGCGATTTTAATCCTATAAATTTTGTTGATAAATGGGATTCACCCATCTTGATCATTCAAGGAGGGAAAGACTATAGGGTGCCTATTGGGCAGGGACTTGAGGCATTTCAAGCTGCACAATTGCAAGGTATTAAATCTAGGTTATTGTTTTTTCCAGAAGAAAACCATTGGGTACTTGCAGCCCAAAATAGTTTAGTGTGGCAAAGGGAGTTTTACAAGTGGCTGGATGAGACGGTAAAGCAAGTGAAGGTTTCTAATGAAAAATAAAAATTGAAATATTCTTTATTTTCTCGTAGGAAGGTAAATTTTTAAATAGGACTTTTAGCACGTATTATAATGTTAATAATGCTAACTTAAAACTTATGGTGGATATCAGTGTCAGAACCAAATGATATTTTTTATAATTAATTTCTCCGTTATAGAAATAAAAAGTGAAAGAAGAAATCATTGAACATATAAAGCAACTCGAAGTCACGAAAAATATTGAAATACTTTTAGCTGTAGAAAGTGGGAGTCGTGCGTGGGGATGTCCATCACCTGATAGTGATTATGATATACGTATTATTTATAAAAGATCTCGATCGGAATATTTAGAAATTGATGATAAGCCAGACAGTATAGACTACTTTCATGGCGCTCTTTTGGATATCAATGGATGGGATATTAAAAAAGTACTTAAGCTCATTCGAAAGTCGAATGCGACACCATTTGAATGGGCTCAATCCCCAATTGTCTACAAAGAAAGGGATGGCTTTAAAGACAAAATTCTTGACTTGTGCACATATTATTTTCAAGCGCGTCATACTGTCAATCATTATAAAGGTATTGCTAAAAATAGTATGAACAGTTTGTTGAAAGATGAGATCAAGCTTAAAAAGTTGTTTTATGTATTAAGGCCCTTAATGGCGGCTCATTGGATAATTGAAAGGAATGAAATACCTCCAATGGATATTCCTAGTCTTCTTAATATTATAACAGACAAGTCTGTAACCAATCATATTCAGCAGTTATTAAAAATAAAAGATTCTGCTAATGAAGATTATGTGCATAAGGTTGAACCAATAATCACTGACTATATTTCTAATCAGTTTGAAATGATCCATTCGACTCAAGTCGAAGAACATAGTGATCCGCCTAATTCTGATAGACTTAATGAATTATTTAAGGAATTAATTGAAAACTGATGTGGACATAAAATTTTTGAGAGAAAATAATCTCATACTTCTTGAATGTATATCAGGAAGTAAAGCGTATAATTTAGAAGTGCATACATCCGATACAGATATTAAAGGTGTGTTTTATTTGCCTAAAGAACACTTCTATGGTTTTCAATATATTCCACAAATAACCAATCCAACTAACGACATTGTTTTTTATGAAATTGGTCGCTTCTTAGATTTGCTCACAAAAAATAATCCAAACATTTTGGAGTTGCTTGAAACGCCAAGGGATAAAATAATATTCAAGCATCCTTTAATTGAACGGATAAAGACCAAAGACTTTCTTTCCAAAAAATGCAAAGACACTTTTGGCGGATATGCATTCACGCAAGTGCGGAAAGCGAGAGGATTAAACAAAAAGATTGTTAATCCAATGACAAAAGATAAGAAAACGGTAATTGATTTTTGCTATATTTTAAATAAGCAAGGTTCAATCTCTCTAAAACAATGGCTTGCCGAAAACGACAAGCAACAAAATCGGATTGGCTTAGTAGCTATACCTCACTTCAAAGATACCTATGGACTTTATTACGATGAGGACAAAAAATTTGGGTACAAAGGTATAATGAAAAAAGAGTCTGCAACTTCTGTATTATTGAGCAGTATTCCCAAAAATGAAGAACCCATTACGTATCTTCAATTTAACCAAGATGGATATATAAAATACTGTAAAGACTATAAGCAATATTGGGAGTGGGTAGCAGATAGAAATGAAAGCCGATATGAGAATAATGTTCAGCATGGAAAAAATTACGATTCAAAAAATATGATGCATACTTTTCGTCTTTTGGAAATGGCAGAAGAAATTCTGACTGAGAAAAAGATTAAGGTAAAACGTAAAGATCGTGACGCGCTTCTTAAGATTAGAAATGGTGAATATCAGTATGAGGAACTGATTGAAATGGCCAACAAAAAAATGATTTTAGTTGAGCGCGCATATAAAAATTCAAACCTACAAGAAGAACCCAACTATGCTAAAGTTGAGAAATTGTTGGTTGAAATAAGGAAGGAGTTGTACAATTAGAAGATGCGCATGCAAAAGAGTGCCTGTGTGATCAAAGGCAACAATTAGCTAGAATCTGTCAGAATCACGGATTAGACGGATTTCAGGATTTCACTGATTTTGGGTATAGTGTGAAATGAGATACAGACAAGAGAAATAATAGCAGAGGCCTCTTTCTATCTGTACGACATTTAAAAAAAAATCCGCGTCATCTTTCCATCCGCGAAAATCCGTGATTCAGAAAAAGAATTACTGGATACAATCTGTCAGAATCACGGATTAGACGGATTATGGGATTTCACTGATTTTGAGTTTTAGTGTGAAATAAGTGTTCTGCATGCGAGAAAAAATTACTAAGGATAATTTTCATGTGCACAAGTATCAAAAAAAATCCGCGTCATCTTTCCATCCGCGAAAATCCGTGATTCAGAAAAAAGGTTACTCGGTAGAATCTGTCAGAATCACGGATTAGACGGATTTTTGGATTTCACTGATTTTGGGTATAGTTTGAAATAAGTGTTCTGCATGCGAGAAAAATTACTGAGGATAATTTTCATGAGTACAAGTATCAAAAAAAATCCGCGTCATCTTTCCATCCGCGAAAGTCCGTGATTCAGAAAAAAGGTTTACTCGGTAGAATCTGTCAGAATCACTAAAAAAAATTTATGAAAAAAACCTGTAATTAAGCTGCTATATTTGTGCACATCTAGACCTAATACTCATTGAAGAAAAGTTAGGTGTTGTCTATTTATAAATACGAGCCTTATAAAAAAAATATATGCGCTTTCTATACATCTTTTTTCTTTTTCTAGTCTTTGCAGTTGGTTGCCAAAATGGCAAAGAAAGTTTAAGTGACAACAATCTAAAGTCTTTTCTATGGAAGGCATCTCAGGTGCAGAATAACGATTTTACTATACAAAGAGATTCTTTATTGGCTAAAATCGAAAATGGCGAATATGGCTATATTGATGAGATATTTATTGCAAAAGCTGACACGCTCATATTCGAAAGAAAGTTTAATTTGGATTATGCAGATATTAGCAAAAACAAAAAAGGCAAAATGGGTTGTGGTATTAATATGTGTGAAGACACAACTGATGTGCATCTCTATAATTATTACCATCCCAAATACCATCCTTATTATTTGAATTCAGAATTTCATACCTTGCAATCAATTACAAAATCCATCACAAGCACGCTCGTGGGTTCGGCTATATTAGAAGGTAAATTAGAAAATGTTGATGAGACTGTTCTCAGATATTTTAGTCAATATGATTTAGATGAAGACGTAAAAAACCATTTATCTAATACACGTATTAAGGATTTGCTCACAATGCAATTGGGATTAGAATGGAAGGAAATGGACTTAAGTTTGGAAATGGAAAGTAGTGTAAGTGAGATGGAGAAATCGGATAATTGGGTAGAGTACGTTTTAAATCAAAAAGTGATTTCTGAGCCAGGGAAAGTTTGGAATTACAACAGCGGTGCAACGCAGTTGTTGTCCAAAATATTTTTAGAGTCTACCAATAAAACAATTGAAGAATATGGTCAATCAGCTTTGTTTGATAAATTAGATATAGAGAAGGTGTTTTGGAAAGAGACACCAACCAGTTTGCCTGATACTGAAGGTGGTTTGTATATGAGCGCGAGAGATTTAGCTAAGATAGGTTTGCTGTACTTGCAAAATGGTGTTTGGAATAATGAGAGATTACTTCCTGTAGATTGGGTTGAAGAATCTTTAAATAAACATGTGGTAGATATTTATGAAGATGGTGGTCAAGAAGGTTATGGTTATCAATGGTGGCTAACTGGAGATGAATCTCCTTTGGCGGTTGGATTGGGTTATGGAAATCAAATTCTTGTTATTATTCCGGAGAAAGATGTTGTTGGAATTGTGTATGCGTGGAATGTCTTTGATAATAAAGCAAAATATATTTTTCGTGATTTTGTTGATGTATGTTTGCGACTTGAATAAAGAGAAACTAATTAAGCTTTGGTGTTTCATTTAGGATGTAATATTGATCAGGAATTAAATGAATTCAATGCTTTTTAAATTGCCTCGAGAAAAATTAAAAGTTTGTATTATTGATTGAGAATACAATTCATATGCTCAGATTAAGTTTATCTCAAATTTTCAATTTATATTCAATAAAATTTAAAAAATGAAAGCTACAGCTGAGCATAACGAACGCATCGCCAAAATGACTTTTGGATCTGTATTTCCGCATTACGTAAGTAAAGTTGAGAAAAAGGGTAGGACAATTGATGAGCTCTACCAAGTTATTGAATGGTTGACAGGATATGATAAAAAAGCAGTTCAAAAACACATCGATGAAAAATCTACTTTTGAAATATTTTTTAAGCAAGCAAAATTAAATCCAAATGCCAGTTTGATCAAAGGTGTTATTTGTGGATACCGCATTGAAGAACTTGAGAATCCTTTAACAAAACAAACGCGATATCTAGATAAAATAATTGATGAACTTGCTAAAGGACGCAAAATGGAAAAAATATTACGTACAGAGTAGTTTTATTATGTACCTTATGGAAAATCTCTTTTGTATGCTTAAATAATTTATTCTGGAAAAACATTTACTCTAACTCTAATTATAATTATGAAATTTTTTGGTCTTCAAGCAATTGTCTTTCTATTTTTAGTTCTCATGCTTAACAGTTGCAAAAACGATGTTAAACCACAAGAGTCTGTTACTGCGAATAGTGAAGTAGAGGATACGGCGGTTCTTTTTGGACAAATGCCTCCTTCAAAAACGCCAGTTGTTTTTGCACCTAATGTAATATCAAAACCTGATCGATATGAATTTGGTTGCACAATGTCAAAAGATGGCGATGAATTTTATTTTGCCGTCGACAATAAAGGCAAAACAGAAATTTACAGAAAAAATTTAATTGATGGAAAATGGGGTGCTGCAGAAAATATTCTTGCAAAAGATACTTTTAGTCATAATGATCCCATGCTTTCTATAAATGAAGATCGCTTATATTTTATTTCTGATAGACCTTTGGAAGAGGGTGGTGATGCAAAAGATATTGACATTTGGTACATTGAAAGAAACGGAGATGAATGGTCTGAACCTATTAACGCAGGGAATGTGATAAATGATGATCTACATCAATACTATTGTTCTTTTACCCAAGACGGAAGTATGTATTTTGCATCTAAAGATAAATCAATAAGTGCCCCTAGAAACGCCTTTGATATTTACAAATCAAAATTTGTTGATGGACAATTTACAACTCCTGAAAAATTACCAAAAGAAATAAATACAGAAGGATATGAGGCAGATGTTTTTATCGCCCCAGATGAATCTTATATGGTATTTTCCTCTATGAGACGAGATGGTTATGGACAAGGGGATTTGTATGTGAGCTTTAAAAATAAAAAGGACAATTGGACGCAAGCTATAAGTATGGGCGAAACAATAAATACCAACAAGCATGAACTGTGTCCATACGTAAGCAAGGATGGAAAGTATTTGTTTTATACGAGTAATCAAGATATTTATTGGGTGAGCGCTGATATTTTAGATGATTACAAAACTTTGGCGCTAGACCAATAGTAGATCTAAATTCTAGAGCTATATAGATAATGAACGTGGATAATTCTACACAGCATGAATGGCAAATTTTCAATCTATTTCGTTTTGGTGCTTTTAGTGTCTTGCGATTCAAGAAATGAATATTTTAATACTTTGAAGCTTTCAGAATTGACGACAAAAACAAATGTCGTCGTCGTAAGAACCGATTTTTCAAATGAGTATGTATGGAAGCAGCTTTGCCAAGAAATTAAAAAACCATCAAAGGAAGGTTTCATGCCTTATGTGGACTTCCTTCAAGATGAGCAATTCAAGGATGTAGTTCCCATCCAATTGCTTGAGATGTTAAGTGCTGATAAAAATTACGACCATAGTTATTTCTTTGTCGCTGATGCGCTATCCATGAAGCATCCCCAAACACCTTTAATGTGTGTTTCAATGCTACAAGACTTGGAGTCGACGGAAACATTTAGAGTAATTCCAAATATGTTATGGGTTGTTGAGAATAATTTAAGTATCTCTAATCTTTTGTTTGAAGAGTTTTTTTATTCTTTGGA
>ENA-ORXM01002152-ORXM01002152.1-marine-metagenome-genome-assembly--contig:-NODE-2152-length-24215-cov-4.242688_pt1 | contig 24215 bp, 16 predicted proteins | sample MGYA00237867_ERZ511480 | MGnify/ENA primary metagenome ERZ511480 (study PRJEB26309, sample SAMN06266103) | marine metagenome | isolation source: Algal blade | place: United Kingdom:Sidmouth, United... | reverse complement strand
TTACAAATGCCTCAATAGACCAAAAAGCTTCGTATTCAGGATGTAGTAAGCGCGCTTCGGCCTTACCGTTCAACGTAGTGCCCTGAGCCTTTAGCCTAGCTCCCTTATCATCAGTAATTATAAACGACACCAAAGTGCCTTCGCTGGCTATATTTCCGTAAGTATCCCTAATAATATCAGTTCTAAAAGTTATGACCTGGTTGCCATCTGCAAATTCGTGGTTTCTTTCATATGAAATATTGAAGTCTACGGGATTTGCAGGATAAATGATAGTTGTAAATTCTTTTGAATCGGTCTCATTACATGCCGATGAAATTAACATTCTACCTGATTTTTCAGGAGCTCTAACTCTAGACCATGCGATAAGATTTTTAGTACGTAGCTCTTTTTCCATTTGGCTATCCTGAAATTGCACTTTACTATAAATAGATGTACTATCGTTCAATGGATTGTCATAAAAATCTGTTGCGACCATTACGAACATGGCATAATCTTCTGGGCCGGCAGTAAGGCTTCTAGGCCCCAAATAGGACTCAAGAAATGTACCTTTTTTGTTATTTACATTGATGTTGATAGTACCGTTCATTTTCTCCTCGGAACGGGAAACCAATGACCAGTAGCAAATACCCGCTTTTTCATAATAGTTTTTTGGAATATTGAATTGAAGCTTTTCTGCCTTATCGGAAGCTTCAACAATAGTAGTACCTACGGCGTTTCTAAATACTAAAACGGGATTGGATGCCTCAGAAGCCTTGAATTCTAAAGAGAAGGCTTCCCCAGCGGTGAAATTTTCTTTATTCGTGAGCAACTCATAACTGGCCTGCGAAACTTTTTTCACTTCGGGTTCTTTAGAACACCCAAAGAAAAGCAAGGAACAAATAATGCAGATATGTATGATACGCATTCTCATTTTGGATTGCCAATGTAACTGTTCAACTCAAATTTTAAATATTCAAAGCCATGTCCGGAATAAGGCTGTAGTTGGTCTTCGGCATGAGAAATATCTCTTTCGGGGAAAAGCTTTTTACTAATCTCCGAATTTGGACTTCCGTTCACAAAACAATTTTTTAAACTGCTATTGATAAGCGTAATTTCGGTAAGGCAGGCAGTTTCATATTCAAAATACCGTTTTCTTTGAATGCGAACCCCATCCGTGAGAAATTCATGTTCAACCCATAAAAGGTCTTTGTTTTCATCATAATAGGATATCAAAAGTTGAGGTATGGTTACTTCTTGAATTCCTGAATTAAAGAGTGTACCACTTATTCGGTCATCCTCAAAAACAAGCTCTTGAAGACTTACCTGTTTATATAAATCTGTATTGGCAACATTACCCGCGCACTGTAGGTTAAATTTTGTAGGTTGCTCTTCAAACGTCATAGGTGTAAACTGGTCCGGATCAAAAGTAGGGGGTAGAGTGTCTTTAGTGGAAGACCATGCAATACCTTCAAAATCAATTCTAAAAGTCGTAGTTTCTTTGGGCATCAATTTGTGCTTGGCAACATCTTTTGCATTATAGGTGGCCAGTTGCCTGTTCTCATCATTGTAAAGTGTACCCTTAATGACCACATCCGCAGGTACGTGGTCTACATTTTGGAGCTCCCCAATAATACTGTAGCTACCTTGGTATTGTACCAGTTTGGCTTTAAGTACTTCTAGAACAGGCTGCTTTAAAACATCTTCGTGGTGGGTCTGTTGAGTCGTTATTTTTCGCCTACCATGATTAAAAAAAGTGGTATTGTTCGAAGTGAACAGTTGGTCCGGTGGCAAATCATTGTCCAATGAAGAAGGTTCAATATACCATTTGCCTTCCTTTTTAATAAGACTGTGGTAAAAATCTTTGTTGATACTTTCTAAAGGCGTAATCCATCTAGTAGCAGCTTTCACCCGCGCACTGGTATCATTTTCCTGTAAAAATTCAATACCTAAGGAATCTAGTTTGGCATAGGAACTAAGAATGCCATCCGTTACCGAAACCTCCAACATATATTGGGCAATGGTTTTGCCGCTATCAGGATTCAAAAAGGAATGCGCCTTGTTAAATTCTTTGAAGTCAATAGCATCGTAATAGGCCTCCACAACATTGGTAGGTGCAATCTGGTCTACGTTTTTAATATAGAAAAAATGAATTCCAAACCCCAGTACGATTAATATGATTACCGCCCAAATATGATTTATTATAATTAGTTTTTTTGGGAAGTTTTTAAATTCGATAGCATATTTCATAAACTCGCCCTGTGGTAAATCTCTAGCCTTTAAAGCCCTGACCCATATCCACTGAATATTAATGATAAAGGCAATTACAACCGTAAGAATAGGTATGATGCCCCACATCACTTTTAAGGCTACATGCACATCTTCTTTGGGCATTATTGTGGGAAAAGGAGGCACATTTAATTTCTCCCAGACCATAATGCCGTTCTCCAGTTGCTGTAATCGTTGCCATCCGCAGAAATAGAGAATGGGATCATAGAATTTGTCGTTGGAAAATATATATTTAAGGTTGTATTTCTCGGGTACGGTTAAGAATTGCTGTAAAGAACCGATACCTTCAACACCTCTAAATTTTGAATTTTCTAGTCGTTCTATGGCTCTTGTAGTAAGCTCTGGTAACCGGCGAGCAGAATGATAATTACCATCTACGGTCATAGCTTTTGTCTGAGCGGACAGCCATGCCATTTGATCACCGAAACCTAAAGGTAAATAGCGCCAATGGTCATGAGAATCCTGACTTAGAAAGTTAATGATGGGTTGCATCTTAATTTTCTGTGGTTGTGAAGGTCTAAAATAGCCCAGACTCATGGTAAAAATAACCATGAACAGAATGCCTCCTACAATAACACCACCCAGAATACGATGATAAACGCGGCCCCAATTTTCCTGAATACGGTCTTTAAGATCCCCCTCTACCATACGGTAAGCGAATTCTCCAAATAGGGGAAGCGCCATAATAGTTGCCCAAAGGGTAAAGCGGTCTAAGGTTAAAATATTAAATGCGGTTTCGCCCAATAATATCAGTGGAAGAGGTGTGGTACCACCAGTTCCTAAAAGGGTTAACATAGAAAACGATAAACCAAAAAAGATGTATCGTCTGCTGTAATAGCGATAGAAAAGAAAAGGGAGTACAAAAGTCAAAATCCCCCAAGGGATAACAAAAAACACTAATCCAGATGAGGTTACTTCTAGAAAATTATCTCGTGAACCATGTGGAATAGGTACTTGGGTAATAGGGTTTTTCTTTGAATTTATCCAGTAGGGAAGGATGCAGGTTACAATGAGAAATAATGATGAAAACCCGAATATGACTATGCGCCAGAAGCACTTTTTGAATTGCTTATAAAATACACCAAAACGAACTTCCTTAAAACTATTGACCTGATCCCTGGCAGAGTCCATAACGGCCATTCCCAATAATGGAAAAATAAAGAATACCATACCAAAAATAGGAGTTACATGGTGAGAAGTTACGGTAACGGCTATCAAGGAAAGGCTTGTGACAATATATCTAGTTTTACCTGTTTTGACCCAAAGATATATTTCAGGCAATGAATGCAATAGAACCGATAAACCAATGATACTGGGTAATTGACCAAAGATATGAAGGGTTTCTACAAATGTGGAAGAGAATACAGCCAGTATTGCCGTATACCCGGCAATTTTTCTGTCTCCTGTCATTAATAATCCAAACCTGTATGCTCCCGTAATAAACAGGACAATACCTATCATGGCCACAGTGAACATGCCAAATTTGAGTCCGCCAATATGAGAAAGAATACCAATGGACTGGTGCACCAGTGGCGGATAGGCCTGCACCGTAAAACCCGTATACCAACGATAGTCCCATGGTTCAAACCAACTATTGGCATAATGGTCCGCAAAAAACAAATGAATCAGGGCATCATAGGTAGTCTCAAGAGTAAAGAAGATACTAGACCCATGAAATGCGATACCTATGACCAGTGCCAAAATCAATAAAACATTGGTGCGTTGCATTGGTGGTTATTTGTCAGAAAATATAACATTATAAAGGTATATATATTGTATTTCATCGATGGTATTGCCTATCTAAGGCTTTGAGCCATTGGTCTATAGATAAACGCTAGTGGACTTTTTGACCGTAAAAAAGACGGTAGTTGACGGTAATTTTACAAGTATAAATGATATTTACAGTAACTGACTTTATCAGTTATTGAATAATAATTACTTGCATTACAGCAGATTAAAAAAGAGTTAATACAGAAGGTAGATTCTATTTATCAGTATATAACATATCACAAAACGGAAATATGATTAAGTATTAAAAGCTAGTAATATCGATGAAAGGTTAAATAATTCCATGAAATGATACATTTTATCGATTATAAGTTAAATCCTACAATAATTAATGCAATTGGCGTTTACGTAATGAGTTCTAAATTTTACTTGTTATAAATGTGATGTTTTGATAAACAGAATGCTATAGATATTTTACGAGATATAGAAAATATAGAAATTGCCCAAAAATGTAGGAATTATATAAATAGTATAAATAATGACAGCCATCAAATTAATGTTCAAAAAAGTATCTCAGGAACAATTGTTCATGGGAAGCGTACTTTTGGTAAATGGCGGAAATTACCTATATAATCTTTTGTTGGGTAGACTTTTAGGTCCGGCTGCTTTTTCTGAAGCGGCACTTTTAGTTACCTTATTATTGGTCTTGTCCTTTATGGGAATGACGTTTCAATTAGCTACGGCAAAATTCGCGGTAATTTTTTCAGGTAGCGAATGGGATGTTTTTAAGAACATCAGTTACCGTCAAGCAAGTATTGTTGGTTTAATAATTGGATTACTGATTCTGGTTTTTTCAAAACAGCTGCAATCATTATTCAATACGGAAAGCCATTGGATGTTCGTTGTTTTTGGCGTAGGTATACCTATTTACTTTTTCATGAGTGTTAATAGGGGAGCATACCAAGGCAAGCAAGAGTTTGGAAAATTATCCATTACCTATCAAACGGAGATGTGGAGCCGGTTATTACTAACCATGGCTTTGCTTTTCCTTTTAGACTTAGAGCCTGGCACATTAGTGGCTTTGGGTATATTCTTATCTTTTCTATTTGGACTTTTTCCTTCGGATAGTAAATCTATCTCATTTAGGGAATCTAGAAAATTACAACCTGAAAATGCAAAACGAGTTTCTCAATTTATATGGCTGACCGCCTGTTATGAGTTAACTCAAATTATCATAAATAATAGTGATGTACTACTGGTCAAGCACTATTTTGAGCCAATGGAAGCAGGACTATATGCCTCTTTGGCATTAATAGGTAGAGTAGTGTATTTTGTAGCTTGGATGTTCGTAATGTTATTGCTTCCCGTTGTTGTGCAGAAGCAAAAAGACGGAGAGCCAACGGCGCCCATATTGTTTAAATATGTATCCTATATAGGCCTGCTTTCGGCGGGAATAGTTGCGGCGTGCTATCTTTTTCCAGAACTTATTATCACTTTAATGTTCGGTGATTCCTATGTGGCTATGTCTAGCTTATTATGGCAGTACGCACTGGCAACCTCATTGTTTGCCATATCAAATATTTTTGCCTACTATTTTTTGTCCTTAGACCATTATGTACCTGTTATTCTTTCGGGAGTATTAGGCCTTTCGCAAATAGTGTTAGTAATGCTTTATCATAAAAATCTAGAAAGTGTAGTCTATATGCAATTGATTGCCATGTCCATACTACTTGTAGTTCAACTGGCATATTTCGCTAAAAAGGAATTATTCCGAAAATGGTAATCTATATCTAACTAAAAACACAAGATAAATAGCCCCAAACCTTAAACCAATAATATGAAATTAGCCATTGTAACCGCATATCCACCAAGTAAAGTCACCTTAACAGAGTATGGATATTATCTTGTAAAGCACTTTAGACTGCAAGAAGAAGTCACAGAAATAATTTTGATGACCGATATAACGGAAGCGCCAAAAGACCTTTCTTTTGAAGGCGAGGGTTGTAAGATTACTGTATCGGAGTGTTGGGATTTCAATAGCTATTCAAACATACTAACGGTTAATAAGGCTATTAAAACCCATAAGCCCGATGCTGTACTTTATAATTTACAGTTTTTAAAATTCGGGGATAAAAAAATACCGGCAGCTTTAGGTTTGATGTTGCCTTACATAACAAAGTTTAAAGGTATTCCTACCATATCATTATTGCATAATATTTTGGAGCAAGTAGATTTGGATAGTGCCGGATTCACAAAAAATAAATTGCTTCAGAGTATATACGGATTCATAGGAACGACTTTAACGAAGTTTGTTCTGGCATCGGATATATTGGCAGTAACGATCAGTAAATATGTAACTATTCTTGAGGGCAAATATAAAGCTAAAAATGTTGCTTTAATTCCCCATGGTTCTTTTGAAACGCCTCCAGAGCCGGACTTTGGCCTTCCTGAAGGACCAAAGCAGGTCATGGCTTTCGGTAAGTTTGGCACGTACAAAAAAGTAGAGGTTCTTATAGAGGCCGTAGAGGTCATCCGTAATAGAAGCAATGAAGATATAGAAATTGTTATTGCCGGTACGGATAGCCCTAATACACCAGGTTATCTAAAGAAAATGGAAGAAGTATATAGCCATGTACCACAAATACGTTTTACCGGTTATGTGGCCGAAGAAGACGTTCCTGTTATTTTTGGAGAGAGTGCGGTTGTAGTTTTTCCGTATACATCTACTACAGGTAGTTCAGGAGTATTGCACCAAGCGGGAAGCTATGGAAAAGCAGTTGCACTACCGGACTTAGGAGACTTAAGTGTTTTGGTTCAGGAAGAAGGCTATAGAGGTGAATTCTTTTTACCTGAGAACAAAGAGTCCCTTGCCGATGCTATAGAAAAAATACTTACGGATGATGCCTATAGAACGGAGCTGGCAAAAACTAATTATGCGGCAGCTTGTTCCCTGCCAATGAGTACTATTACCAAAATGTATTTGGATTATTTTAAAGCCATTCAGGTTCAAAAATCTAAAGGACAGATTATAGATGTCAACGCCATTGGACTAACACACGAAAAAGTAAAAGCATAATAAAAGATTAGAATCCCAAATCTTCTTAAAAATACAACCATGAAAATATTAGCCATTGATGACCAGCAATTAATTTTGCTTTCCGTAGAGAAAAGACTTTTAGAGTTGGGTTATGATGTTAAAACAGCTTCCTCTGGGGAGCAAGGTGTAGAGATATTTGATAATTTTGCACCAGATTTAGTTCTTGTAGATATTAATATGCCGGGTATGTCCGGGCTTAATGTTGTAGAACATATTCGTTCGGAAAAGAAATCCGATACTCCCATTTTAGTAATGTCCGGTAATACGGATGAGAAAATAATTGTGGATGGTTTTGACTTAGGTATAAATGATTACATGAAAAAGCCGGTAAGTCTTGATGAAATGGCGGCGCGTATAAAACGTATTATCGGAGCGCCAGAAATTCAAGTGAAAACAGGAGCAAATGAAGACGCTCAAATGCTGCAGAAGCATTGTGTAGGAGTAGTTATACCATGTTATAATGAAGAGGAACGTTTGTCCGGTCCGGAATTTAAAGCTTTTGCCCATGCAAATTTAGGATACCATTTATGTTTTGTAAACGATGGAAGTACCGATAAAACTTTAGAGGTGCTACATGAATTGCGCAAAGGAAACGAGTCTAACATAAGTGTGTACGATTGTGAAAAGAATGGAGGTAAAGCAGAAGCTGTTCGTCAGGGTATCTTGCATATGATAAAAGACGATCAATTAGATTATTTAGGCTATTTGGATGCTGATCTTTCCACTGACTTTAGAGATTTTGACGATTTAGTTAAGACTATAGAGAGTTCTCAGTTTAAGATTGTGAGCGGTTCTAGAATCAGTAGAATGGGAGCGAACATCACTAAAGAATCCGCTCGTAAAATCATAAGTATGACCATTAATATGATCATACAGACCATTTTAGGTATGCCGTTTAAAGATACGCAGTGTGGTGCCAAAATAATGGACCGTGAAATAGCTTCTACCATGTTCAATAAAAAGTTCATTACCAAATGGCTTTTTGATGTGGAGATTTTTATGCGAATGAGAAAGCATTATGGCAAAGAAGAAGCCAAGCGTATTATTTGTGAACAGCCACTTAAAAGATGGATTCATGCAGATGGTTCTAAGCTATCCATGAAAGATTCGGTTAAAATTGTAGGCCAACTGGCCAAGATTGCCGTTTCGTATAGATAAAATCAGTATTCCTTAATTATATGTGCAGCTCAAAAGTTTAATTCATGGGGCTATGAATTAACTTTTGAGCTGTTTTTTTATTTCCAAAAGCTAAAATATTCTTAATTAGTTCTTTATTTCAAAGCAAGTGCTTAGTTTTGTAACGCAGATTAGTAACAATGGCTAGAAAAAAGCAATATAACGAACAAGAGGTAATAGAAAAAGCAACGGCTTTGTTCTGGCGAAATGGCTATGAAGCCACTACAGTTCGTATGTTGGAGAAAGAAATGGGAATTAATCAATTTTCTATTTACTCTAGTTTTGGTAATAAACAGGGTGTTTTTCTTGAAAGTATTAGTGCCTATAAAAAACAAATCTCCTGTATTACGAACAAACTTAAAGCATCTAAAAACGGTAAGGAGGGAATTAAGCAATACTTCTATGACTTTTTGGAATTTGCGAAGGAAGGCAGTAAAAATAGAGGGTGTTTGGTAACCAATACGGTGAACGAAATGAAAGATGGTTCAGACCCTATTATTATGGAAAAATTAGTGGATTTTGCTAGTACCATTAGGCAATTATTTATAGCTAATCTTTTACAGGAAGAGGGAAGTAAGGAAGGGGAAGTACAACGGAAAGCAAATTATTTAATGAACTGTTTATTAGGATTGTCAGTTTCATCAAAAGTTTACGACCAAAGGAAACTCAATGACACTATTGAAATTTCATTTTTGAACATATAAAAATTTTTTACACAAAAACTAAGCGTTTGCTTAGTAATAAATAAGGATATAAATAATAATTAATTGATATATAAGAATTATGAGCACATTAAAGATTCACACTTTAGAAACAGCACCGGAAGAAAGTAAGCCATTATTGGAAAAATCGATCAAGGCATACGGTAATATACCTAATTTACACGGGGTATTGGCTGGGGCACCAGGTCTATTGAATGCATATCAGTCCATTCACGAACTTTTTGTTAATTCATCTTTTGATAACGATGAACTTACAGTGGTATGGCAAACTATTAACGTAGAGCATGAATGTCATTATTGTGTTCCAGCCCACACTGCCATAGCCAAAATGATGAAAGTTGATGATGCTATTACGGAAGCCTTGAGAAATGGCACAAAATTACCTTCTGAAAAACTTCAAGTATTGCATGAAACTACATTGAAAATTGTTCGTGACAGAGGGTATATCAAAGAAGAGGACATTCAAGCATTTTACGCAGCCGGTTATGAAGAAAGACAATTATTGGAGATTATATTGGGTCTTTCTCAAAAAGTAATCAGCAATTATGTAAACCATATTGCTGAAACTCCAGTAGATGATGCTTTTCAAAAATTCGCTTGGAAAAAAGAAGGACAAACTGCCTAATGTTGTTAGCTTACGAAGTTTGATGGTAGTGCATAAACCTTCCACTTAGGTGGAGGGTTTATTTCTTTCTAATCGTTAGCAACAGAACCAGTTTCAACCAGCTTTTCATGAAAAATCTATTAAAAATTTTAACGGCTATTCTTTCCACTATTGCTGTATATTGGTAAAGACAGTGGGCTTCTTGAAGCCTTAGTATTACAATAAGCAATAATCCTAAACCTGCAAAAGATTTTTTGTATGGTTCTATATAATTTGAAGACTATAGAGAAGTAAATGGTATTTTGGTGTTTTTTGAACTTTCGGCTCAAATTGGTGAGCCAAAAGATAGCACGGACGAATACGTGCATCGGTTAACAGTAAAAAGTTTTAAAATGGAATGCTTTTTCCGTAGCTAAACTGAATCCATTGCGATAGAAATAGTAAGAGAACACAAATAAAATAAAAATAGAATTATGATTAAAGTATCCGTACTGTATACAAATAGTGAAACTGTAGAGTTCAATCATGAATACTACTCCAATACCCATATACCAATGGTTCAATCTTTGGTGGGGAGTGCCCTGAAAAAGGTGGAAGTAGAAAAAGGACTGGGAGGTAGGGTACCTGGTGAGCGTGCTCCTTTTGTTACTATTGCGAATCTATATTTTGATTCACTTGAAGAGTTTCAAAAATCTTTTGGTCCTCATGCAGAGAAGTTCGCGGCAGATGTACCAAATTATTCCAATGTTGATGGGATAATCCAGATTAGTGAATTAGTTTAGTTTTCTAAATTAAAATTGATGTTATGGCAGAAAAAATAAAATTAGATATTGTTTCCGATGTAGTATGTCCTTGGTGTACTATTGGATACAAGCGCTTACAAAGAGCGATTACCGAACTTGGTGTTGAGGATAAAATTGAATTAGAGTGGCAACCTTTTGAATTGAATCCTCATATGCCTGTAGAGGGTGAGGATTTGGTAGAGCACATTGCAAACAAATATGGTTCAACCCTAGAGCAGCAAAAAGATTCTCAGCAACGTATGATAGATGCCGGTGAAGAATTGGGCTTTACATTCGATTATTTTGAAGGTATGCGAATGGCCAATACGCGAGACGCTCATGTGTTATTGGAGTTTGCACATGAAAAAGGAAAACAAACTGAATTGAAAATGCGTTTAATGACGGCTTTTTTCAGCGAAAGAAAAGATGTTTCCGATAGGAATGTCTTAGCTGAAGCGTTGAAAGATGTTGGGTTGGATGTAGAGAAAGGAATGGCAAGGCTGGACAATGACAGCTTTAGGTATGAAGTAACTTCTAAAGAGCAATACTGGCAAGGACTTGGAGTGTCTTCTGTGCCTACTTTTGTTTTTGACAAGAAGAGTGCATTAACAGGGGCGCAACCCGTAGATGTTTTTAAGCAAGTATTAACGGAAATGCTACAAGAAGCCTAATATGGATTACTAATTATAATTCAGTTTAGCTCACAAATTCAAAGAGCATAAAACGTATCTTTGCAGACCTTATTTTAGTCTAATAAAATGGGGTCTGTTTATTTTGTATAGCATTATGATGACAAATAAGACAATAGGCATAGTAGGGGGAGTGGGTAGCTACGCAGGTATAGATTTAATTAAAAAAGTCTACGACCTTACCGAAGCAAAATCGGACCAAGAACATTTGCCGGTTTCTATGTTATCGGTTCCTCATAAGATTATAGATCGTACCAAGTATCTATTGGGGGAAACGGACGTCAATCCAGGTATTGCCATATCGGAAATTATAGCCTCCCTCATCGCAAGTGGTTCCAGTATTATCGGTATCCCTTGTAATACAGCGCACGCAAGACCTATTTTAAGCTTAATAGAGAAAAGTATTCCAGAATCTTGTGTTCTGGTAAACTTGATCGAAGAAGTAGGTTTACATATATCTACCAAGCATCCAGAGATTACGAAGGTGGGTGTTTTGGGTACTACAGGTACAATTTTAGCAAAAGTATATCCAGAGGTATTGGCAAAATATAATATTGAAGTAATTCAGCCATCCGAAGATATTCAGGATCTATTTGTTCATCCTTCTATTTATGACACAAGTTATGGAATTAAGGCGTTTTCTAATCCAGTAAATGAAAAAGCTAAAGAAAACCTGAGTATGGCGGCCACGTATTTGTCCAGAAAAGGCGCACAAGCCGTAATTTTAGGTTGCACTGAAATTCCACTTGCTATTCAATATGAAAAGATAGAAGACAGTTTAATTATTGATGCTACGACAGTTTTGGCCAGTGCTTTAATACGGGAGTCCAGAAAAATGGAAGAGACCCTTATTGGTTAATTGGGGAAATTAGGAGTCAAAGCTACGCATGCTGCTTTTGATGAAAGCGATTATAAAGCAGTGCTGAAAGGTATTAAAGTATCATTGATTTAGGCGGAGTAGATATTTTAATGAACAACGCCGGTATTGGTAATTTTGCATCTTTCAATGAAATGGAAGTCTTAGAATGGACTCGGATGATTGAGGTTAACGTATTGGGAGTGTATTACGCAACCAAGTTAGTTTTACCGTACTTAATAGCGAATAATGACGAAGATATCATCAATATCTCGTCTACAGCTGGGTTAAGTGGTAATGCAAATACTTCGGCTTATTCAGCATCTAAGTTTACCGTTATTGGCATGTCTCAAGCATTGACTAAAGAGGTTCGTAAAGACAATACTAGAATATCTACGTTAACACCAAGTACCATTGCCACAGATATGACTTTGGATTTAGGTATTACAGATGGTAACCCGGATAAAGTTCTGCAACCAGAAAATTTTGCAAAATTGATTACTGCAGGTTTAAAATTACCTAGAAGAGCCATGTTAGCAAATGCATCTATATGGTCTACCAATCCATAGGACATAAAGATTATCTTGGCAATCCCATTTTGTATTGAATAAACGAAGTAAATAAAACGCTCTCCTGTATTCATAACTATGGAATGCAGGAGAGTTTTGTTTATATAATCTTTAGTAGAGATACCTTAATAAATAGGCTATAACACAAAAACAGACTTTGGGTATATTCTTGAACAATGCACTAGTATAGTTTACTTATGATTTTGATTAGTTTATACTATTAGTTCCTCTTTTATTTAATTCTGTGCTACACGGTATAAAAACTTGATAAATAAATAAATAGGGTGGCTCAGATACAAATTAAAATGTTGAATTTGGTAATATTTTAACGATACTCCGTTTTGTAATTGTAGGGTTTTTCTTTAGTAAATTACAATTATCCATTAAAAATCCTACCCTACATTAATTATTATCATTATCTTAAATAAAATTCCTACAAAATTCTAATAATTGGGGGCATCTAAGAACAAATCAAAGTCACAGGAGGAGTACCAGAAAATGTTTATTGAACAGGCCTCTACTGCAATGGCTATGGTGGATAATAACATGTGCTATATTGCCGCGTCTCCATCATGGGTTAAGGATTACGGCTTAGAAGGAATAGAAATAATAGGTCGTTCCCACTATGAAATCTTTCCCGAAATAGGTGATGATTGGAAAGATATGCACAATAGGTGTTTAAATGGCGCAACGGATATTTGTGAAGAAACGCCTTTTGAACGCACAGATGGTTCCGTACAATGGATTTATTGGGATGTTAGGCCTTGGTTCATATCAGAGGACAAAATTGGCGGTATTTTAATGCATACCGGAGATGTTACCCGTAGAAAGGAAAAAGAGCTAGAGCAGGCAAGAATTGACGAGATACTAGAAAAAACAAATGAAATTGCCAGAATTGGAACCTGGGAAATAAATCTATTAACAGGTGAGGTTTATTGGAGTAAAATAACTCGCGAAATACACGAGGTTTCAGAAGATTTTGTCCCGACTTTAGATAGTGGTGTCAACTTTTTTAAAGAAGGCGAAAGTAGAGAGAAATTAGAAAATGCAATTGAAAAAGCTAGGGAGGACGGCACTCATTTTAATTTGGAATTAGAAATCGTAACTGCCAAGCGTAATATTTGTTGGACTAGGGTAGTAGGGAGAGTAGAATACTTGGAAGGAAAACGAACTAGGCTTTTTGGGATAGTTCAAGATATCAATAACACAAAACTAGCGGAACAACAATTAAACAAGGCCCACTCAGAACTTCAAGCTATATTCAATTCAAAAGCCATTGCAATCATCACTACTGGCAGAGATGGTATTATTAATAATTTTAATAGAGGTGCAGAGGTTTTATTAGGCTATACGTCTGCAGAAACTGTTGGAATCAACAATCCTTTGTTATTTGTTGCAGAATATGAACTAGTAAGGTTTAAAAATGAATTAAAGCAATTGTATGGGGAAAGGTCATCTAGCTTGAACCATTTTGAAGATATCTCAAAATATATAGATCTTTCAAAAAAAGATATGGATGATACCCGGGAATGGACACATCGCAGAAAAGACGGGTCAACGTTTCCATGTCAAACAACGGTCTCATCTATTAAAGATGAAAACGGTGAGCATACGGGCTTTATCGCTGTATTGTCCGATATTTCGGAAATTAAAAATGCAGAGGAAGAACTTCTGGAAAAAAATGATAGATTAAATTTTGCCGAACAGATTTCAATGTTGTCCAATTGGAAATGGGATACGATCGCGGATAAAGTACAGTGGTCGCAAAATTTTTATAAAATTTTAGAGCTTGATGAATCCATAACGGAACTTAAGTTTGATTCGTATTTTAGGTTTGTTCATCCAGAAGATATAGAGATTGTCAATCAACATTTTGAGAAAGTAGAAAAGGATAAAAAATGGGAAAGTTTTACACATCGTATTATTACCACTTCAGGTAAGGTAAAAATAATTCAACTTTTAGGAGAGGTCCATACCAACGAAAAAGATGAGATTGTTGAAATGGTTGGTACGTGCCAAGATGTGACCGAAAGTAAAATGGCGGAACGTAATTTGCAAAAAGCCCATTCTGAATTGACAGCTATATTCAATTCAAATTCTATTTCAATCATAACAACAGATAAAAATGGTGTCATTAATCGATTCAATGAAGGAGCGGAGGCTATATTGGGCTACTCCGCAGCTGAAGTAGTAGGGAAAGAAAAACCTGAACTCTATCTTCTTAAAGAAGAGCATTCCAAATTTAAAAGTGATATTGCAAAGCAAAATGGTAAAGACCCTGCTGCATTTAATTATTATGTAGATAGTTTAGAGCACGATTTAAATGATACCCGAGAATGGATGTATCGCCGGAAAGATGGTGTTATTGTTCCGGTACTTGCTACAACATCGGCTATTAAAAATATAGACAATAGTAATGAAGGTTATATAGCAATTTCCAAAGATATTTCTGAAATAAAAAATGCGGAAAGTGAGCTACTGAAAAACAATCAGCTTTTAAATTATGCGGAACAGATTTCAAAGATGGCCAATTGGCAATGGGACCCTGTTGCCGATAAAGGAAAATCTTCAAAAAATCTATATAAAATTCTAGAGCTTGACGAAAAAATCACCGACCTACAGTTAGACATATATTTAGATTTTGTTCATCCAGAAGATAAAGAGATTACTGCTCAACATTTTGAGAAAGCAGTAAAGGATAAAAAATGGGAAAGTTTTACGCATCGTATTATTACAACTTCAGGTAGAGTAAAAACAATTCAGCTCTTAGGAGAAGTTTTTACTAACGAAAAAGGTGAGGTAATAGAAATAACCGGTACCTGCCAAGATGTGACCGAAATTACAATGGCAGAACGTCATTTACAAAAAGCCCATTCTGAATTGCAAGCTATATTCAACTCAGAATCTATTTTAATTATAACAACAGATAAGAATGGTGTCATTAATCGTTTCAATCATGGTGCAGAGTTGTTATTGGGGTATTCAGCGGCAGAAATGGTTGGGATTGAAAAACCTAGAAAATATATTCACGAGGATGAAATTAAAGAATTTAGAAAAGATATTGCAGTACTAAATGGCGAAGATCCAGCTACATATGATCATTATGAAAACCTTTTTAAAAAGGAGTTAAACGACACTCGTGAATGGACCTATTACAAAAAAGATGGTTCGCCGGTTTCCGTACTCTCCACAATTACCACTATTAAAAATGGAGACAATGCCAATGAAGGATTTATAGCAATCTCCAAAGATATTTCTGAAATAAAAAATGCGGAAAGTGAACTACTGAAAAAAAATGAGCAATTAAATTTTGCGGAGCAAATTTCAATGATGGGCCATTGGCAATGGAACACCATGGCCGATACCGTAAAGTGGTCACAAAATCTTTATACCGTTTTTGAACTTGACGAGACCATAACCAATCTTAATTTTGATACGTATTTTGGTTTTGTTCATCCAGAAGATAAAGAAATTGTTACTCAATATTTTGATAAAGCAATAAAAGACAAAAAGCTTAATAGCTTTACTCATAGAATTATAACTACTTCGGGTAAGCTAAAAACAATTCACGTTTTAGGAGAAGTTCATACCAACGAAAAAGGTGAGATTGTTGAAATGGTAGGTACTAGCCAAGATGTGACCGACATTAAAATGGCAGAAAAGAAGTTTAGAGGACTTTTAGAGTCTGCTCCAGACGCTATGGTCATCGTAAATGATAGGGGAACTATACAGCTAATAAATAAACAATCCGAAAAATTATTTGGATATACTCCCGAAGAATTGATTGATAAACCAGTGGAAATCTTAATTCCAACAAGTTTTTATCCTGAACATCCCACGCACCACAGTAGTTTTTTCCATACCCCAATTAATAAAGAAATGGGAATTGGTAAGGATTTATACGCATTAAAGAAAAATGGAGAAGAAATACCCATTCAAATAAGTCTAAGTCCGCTTCATACAGAAGAAGGGTTGTTGGTTTCTGCAGCCATACGTGACATTACCAAAAGAAAATTGGCCGAACAAAAAATTAATGAGGCAAAAGAGAATTTAGAGCTCGTTGCGCAAAAACTTTCCAGCCAAAATAAGCAACTTGCAGATTTTACTCATATTACGTCTCACAATTTAAGGGCACCCGTAGCCAACCTTAACTCATTGCTGGAAATATATGATCAGTCAGAAACCGAAGGGGATCGTAAGGCAATATTCAGCAAGTTTAAAACAGTTATCCAACACCTTACTTTAACGCTTAACACGTTAGTGGATGCATTAAAAACTAAGATTGGTGATTCAGGCGAAGACCTAGAAGAGATTGATTTAGGTGCGATATTGGAGCATACCAAGGAAATTTTGAGTGGAGCAATATTGAATTCTGGCGCGATAATCAAAAGCGATTTCTCAAAGGTTTCTACTATTGGATATAAGAGAGTTTATATGGAAAGTATTTTCCTCAATTTGGTAGGAAATGCAATTAAATATAAATCGGAAGACCGCATACCGGAAATACGAATTACCTCAGAGCTTGAAAACGGAAAAATTGTACTCAAGTTCCAGGATAATGGCCTAGGTATAGATTTAGAGCAACACGGCCATAAGCTGTTTGGATTAAATAAAGTTTTTCACAGGCACCCTGATGCAAAGGGTGTAGGTCTGTTTTTGACAAAAACTCAAATTGAAGCTATGAACGGTGTTATCTCTGCATCTAGTAAGGTGAATGTAGGAACAACTTTTACAATTCATTTTGATTAAGGCTTTTCTTTTTGCACTCAGTAAAATCTTCGGTTTAACTGTGTTTTCTATTACCATTAGGTAATAAGTGCTTAGTACTTCTTAATTAGTATTCAAACGGATGCTTTACAGGAATCTTAATTATTTATAGCGCTACTCAAAAAATTAATTCCACTCTTTATTAGTATTTGTTAAGCTAAATTCACGCCATGAATAACCTATATAATAAGAAATTGCTATCATAAGTTTGGTGGGATAATACCTACTATTTAGTTGTCAAAATTTTTAAAACTTATAACATTAGTTGATTTAGTATTAAACCAGTGCCCAAGTTTTTTTTGACTTCACCCAAAGATCCCCAGCTCGCTACCCAACTCAAAACTTCTGCGATTTTAGTTTTTGAAATAATACGTTGAATAATTCTTACTGCATATGTGTAATCTAAAAAAGTAATATCAAAACTGTATCGATTTTTAAAAATAATGCGTCCACAGATTATAGGAAAGTATAGGCAAGAGGGGGTTAATACATTAAATCTTTTACAATGTTACATGGAATTAGTGATAAATAACATGTATACAGTCCTATCTTTGATTTGATGCTCTATTTATCCAATGGTGCATTTATAGAAACAGGAAGCTCAAACACTTCTAAATCAAAATAAGGCAAAGCGGCTAATAAGTGGTCAAAAATGTCCGCCATTATGTATTCATAGTTTTCCCAGCGTTTGTCCGAGCTAAAAGCATAAATTTCCAAAGGAATGCCTTGTGAAGTTGGCGCCAATTGACGAACCATTAGCGTCATATCTTTATTTACGGCAGAATGGTTTTGTAGATAGTCGTTCACATATTTACGAAACACACCAATGTTGGTCAGGTTTCTTCCATTTATAGGAAGCTCCTTATTTATATTGTTGGATTCGTTATACGAGTTAATCTGTTCGATTCTTGACGTTAGATAGGGTTGTATAAGTTGAATCTTTTCAAAAGATTGTATATCCTTTTGGGTCAGAAAACGAATGCTTTTTTGCCTTACAATTAATGCTCTTTTTATACGCCGGCCTGCTGAAACCTCCATTCCTCTCCAGTTTTTAAAGGAATCAGAGATAAGAGAATAGGTAGGAATGGTGGTAATGGTCTTATCAAAATTCTGAACTTTTACGGTAGCTAGGGTAATTTCAACCACGTAACCATCTGCACCGTACTTTTCAAAAGTAATCCAATCGCCAATACGCACCATGTCGTTAATACTGACTTGAATGCTTGCCACAAGCCCTAAAATAGAGTCCTTGAAAATGAGGAGAATAACGGCAGAACCAGCTCCCAGTGCCGTAAAGAACTTCCAGATCAATACATCGGTAACTATGGCGAATATGGTAAAAATGCCTACTACCCAAGCAAATATCATAAAGACCTGGATATAACTATCCATTGGTTTATCCCTAAATTTAGGTGTAGTCTTTAGATAATCGTTGGTACTTTTAAAAATACTTTTGACAATAAAAAGTGTCAATATTACAAACACAATTTGAAGCGCCTTGAGGGCTAAAGTAGCACCATAATCAAAGTGAAAAAAGGCAAAAGGAACAAACTTAAACAGAATGGATAATGGAATGATATGAGCCAGATATCTTGGCACTCTATTGACAACAAGAAAATTGTCAAAATTTGTTTTTGATTGTCGCGCCAATTTTAGTGATACCGATCGTAGCACTTTCCAAATAATTAAATCTAGGAACCATGCAAGAATTAAAGCAACGATTAAGACTATTAGTAGGTTTAGGTATGATGCTAGATTCCCGCTCATTCCTGTTTTTAGTAAGTAATCGTATAATAACCTGTGCAATCCCTGTTCCATGAATCTTCTTCTAAAGATAACGGTTGCAAAATTAAATTATAACGGTAACAAAGAAGACTTATAAATGAATTAATTGGATATTTTTTTGAGGTCGTATCCGCATTAAAAACCAATTTGATTTAATAGGTATTTTAATTTAAAACATCTACTTGTCATTTAAGGCCAGTACAGGAATGTCATCAAAATATCCCAATCTTCTCAATGTGGATTTTCCAAATCCTATTTTTTGCCAAAATGTGCGCTTTTGATTAATGTAACTTACCATATTACTACGGCCTTTTTCAATAAAACAACTTAAAGCGGTATGCAGGTTTACATTATGTATAATCTTAAAATCGTGGTCAATATCATTAAGGTAATTGGTAAGTAGGTCTTTATTGTTTGTTTGCTCTTTATCCATGGTTTTGGGAGCTTCTAAGCTTACTATCTGAATACTAGCGTTACTAAGCTTTGCTATTTTTGCCAGATGCTTTATATCAAAGCAATTAAAATCGGTTTTGAAATCGGTGGTTAATACAATTTCCTTTGAGTGAGACATAATTGCATTTTTTGGAACAATTAGAACAGGACATTTTCTAACGTTTTCAATCGCGGATATGGCTGTTTTTCCATAATTTTTCAATCTATTATTGGTTATTCCCTTGGCACCCATTACCAACATATCTATTTGTAAGCGTTCAATAACGTCCTTTACGGTATCTGCGAAGAGTGTAGAACGGGAGAGCACATGAAATCTATGCTTGGGATTTTTGTTTTCAAGAGTTATTAAGGCTAATATTTTTCCAAGACCTTCGTGCGAACGTTTCTCGGATAGTTTATTGAAAGCATCATCCGGGTCTAGAAGATTAAGGCTATCCAAACCACTTACTTCTTTGGCGTAGGTGTTTAAAATGTAGAAATCACAATCTTTGTTGGCATAGAGATTTATGGCATATTGAATTGCAATTAATGAATTTCTTGAAAAATCGGTCGGCAATAAAAGTTTTTTCCCCATAATACTTATTTTTAGTTAATTCATACATGCAAATTGATCTTGCTTCTCTTCTGATGAAATTGTGGCATTATTTTCTCTCTTCGTTATTTTCTCATTTCAAATACATATTTAGATTGTAAGGTTAGAATCCAATAAAATTTCAAAACTGGATTTGCTTTGGTTTTAGCTTTTCAGTATTGTAAGTTTTTCGGTTCTTTTTTCAAGTCCGATTTTTTCTCCTATACCGATTGTTGATGACGTTGCATTAAATTGCGTATGCCTATCTCTGTATGATTTCCGAATAGATTTATAAAATAATTTAGGTTGTTTAGGTTAGGACAAAAAGTATACCTTTTAAAACCTTCAATATGTTATTTAACATAAACACGTGATTTTTAATAGTTTGTATTGTGTTTTATCTAAATTTTGTGATTTGCTATGAGGAGAATTTCCTCAGTTGATGAGTTTTTGACCAATACCAATTACAATTTTTTTTAGATATGATTTTTTGTTGTGGACAACTTCCTAAGGAACAATTGTTTTTACAGTTTATTTACACGTTGTTAATAAATGTCTGAAAACATTAGTTTGTTTTAAGAGAAATTAAGGCAGTTAAATCAGACCTTTATACTTCTTCATTAGAAGAGTTATAAGATCCATTTCCTATGCAGATAACACATGTTATAAAAAGAGATTTTACTAAGAAACCGTTTCAGTTGTATAAAATAACCGAAGCTATTATGAAAGCCATGACGGCGGCTTCCCATGGAGGTCAGCAGGATGCAGAACGTGTTGCTAACAACGTCCATGCCTCGTTACTGGAAAGAAGTGAGCTGGATGCGAATTATGTGCCTACCGTTGAGGAAGTACAAGATTTTGTTGAAAACCGACTTATGGAAGGTGGTTTTTTTGATGTCGCAAAAGGGTACATCTTGTATCGGAACGAGCAAGCTCAAAAAAGAAAATCCAATATTTTTGAAAAACGTATAAATTTAAAACCATACGAATATCCTCAATTATACGAATACGTGCCGGCTATTCGTCATTCCTATTGGATTCACACGGAATTTAATTTCACAAGTGATATTCAAGATTTCAAAACCGGACTTGAAGAATCAGAAAGAAGTGCTATAAAAAATGCAATGTTGGCTATTTCTCAGATTGAAGTAGCCGTAAAAAGTTTTTGGGGAGATATCTATCATAAAATGCCTAAACCGGAAATAGGTTCGGTAGGGGCTACTTTTGCCGAAAGTGAAGTACGCCATGCCGATGCTTACTCACACTTACTTGAAATTTTAGGACTTAATACCGAATTCAAGAGTTTAAAGAAAAAGCCTGTAATAATGAAGCGTGTGCAATATCTTGAAACAGCGCTTAAGAATGCAAAAAGTGTAGATAATAAGGAATACGCGGAATCAATTTTGTTGTTCTCTTTATTTATAGAGCACGTTTCCCTTTTCTCTCAGTTTTTGATTATCATGGCTTTCAACAAGCATAAGAATATGTTTAAGGGTATATCTAATGTAGTTGAAGCTACCTCTAAGGAAGAACAAATTCATGGAGATTTTGGTATTGATGTCATTAAGATCATTAAGGATGAAAATCCGGATTGGTTTGATGAAGAATACCATACAATGATACAAGATATGTGTCATGAAGCATTTCTTGCGGAAAGTGAAATAGTAGATTGGATTTTTGAGCAAGGTGAATTGGATTTCTTGCCAAAATCAGTTATAAACGAATTTATTAAAAACCGATTCAATAATTCTCTGAGTAGTATAGGAATAGAGAAAATATTTGATGTTGATAACAACCTATTGACAGAAACAGAATGGTTTGATGATGAAATTATAGGAACCAAACATGGCGATTTCTTTGTAAAACGCTCTATCAATTATAGTAAACGAACCCAAAGTATAACCAGTGACGACCTTTTTTAAATGAACGAATTAAACACTACCACCACACAAATTAAAGAAACAATTTCTGGGCAAGACCAACTTGTAAACGCAAGAAAGGAAGCTCTTAAAAACACTAATAAAAAAACCAATGGCGGTTTTAAGTGGCTTACCGACCACAGCCTTAATTTTCTGAATTCAGGATATTTAACCAAAGGCGTAACTGCGGAACAACGTATTCGTGAAATCGCAGATAGAGCTGAGCAGTTATTGGATATGCCTGGTTTTTCCGATAAATTTTTCGGGTACATGTCAGAAGGGTATTTTTCATTGGCATCTCCCGTATGGTCAAATTTTGGAAAAGAAAGAGGATTGCCGATCAGTTGTTTCGGATCTCATATAGATGATGATATGGGTAATATCTTATATACCCAATCAGAAGTTGGTATGATGTCTAAAATGGGCGGAGGTACTTCTGGCTATTTTGGGAAAATAAGACACCGTGGTGCTGAGGTAAAAAATAATGGTCAAGCTTCAGGGGCAGTACATATTATGCAGCTTTTTGAATCTATGGTTGATGTTGTAAGTCAAGGTTCGGTTCGTCGTGGTCGTTTTTCGCCATACTTGCCTATTGAGCATCCAGACATTATGGAGTTCTTAGAGATTGGTACGGAAGGAAATGCTATTCAGGAACTTACCCATGGGGTAACAGTTACCGATAAGTGGATGCAGGAAATGATTGATGGTGATACGGATAAGCGCTCTATTTGGGCTAAAGTATTACAGCGTAGGGGAGAGATGGGTTATCCATACATATTCTTTACGGACAATGCCAATAATGGCGCATCAAACGTATATAAGGAGAAAGATTTACCTATATATGCAAGTAACCTTTGTACAGAGATAATGTTACCATCAAATGATGATTGGTCTTTTGTATGTGTATTATCATCAGTAAACGTTCTGCACTATGATAAATGGAAAGATACCGATGCTGTTGAAACAATGGTCTATTTCTTAGATGCTGTAATTACCGAGTTTATTGAAAAATTAGAAAGGTATCGCGATTCCGATTCTCGTGAAGACAGGCAGACTTTCCTTTTTATGGAGCGCGCTTATAATTTTGCAAAAGACAACAGGGCTCTTGGTTTAGGGGTTTTAGGATGGCATTCGTTATTACAATCAAAAAGATTGCCTTTTAATAGTCAGGAAGCTTTTAACCTAAATAGTGAGATATTTAAAGGAATAAAAGAGAAATCATACAAAGCTTCAGAGGAATTGGCAGCTAAGTTTGGCGAACCAGCTGTTCTAAAAGGATATGGTAGACGTAATGCTACTTTGAATGCCGTGGCTCCGACAACATCTTCTGCTTTTATTTTAGGGCAGGTATCGCAGGGTATTGAGCCAATTTGGTCTAATATCTATGTAAAGGATATTGCCAAGGTAAAAACAACCATAAAAAATCCTTTTTTACTAGAATTGCTGGAAGAAAAAGGAAAGAACACTACAGAGATCTGGCACAGCATTCGTGAGCGTGATGGATCAGTACAGCATTTGGAGTTCTTAACGGAACTTGAAAAGGATGTTTTTCAGACGTATTCTGAGATAGACCAAATGGATATTATTTATCAAGCAGCAAACCGTCAAAACCATATTGATCAAGGTCAATCTGTAAACATCATAGTGCATCCGGATATGCCGGTAAAAGAAATTAATAAGATTCATGTAACAGCATGGAAACTAGGGTTAAAATCTCTCTACTATCAGCATAGTATGAATGCGGCACAAAAATTTAAGCAGAAAAAAGATTGTGCTAGTTGCGAAGCGTAAGCGTGCAGCAGTAATTATCTTAGGCTTATATTTATTTAGAAATACCCCTGCTCTATATCATATAGAACAGGGGTGTTTTTTTATGGTCAGTCTATATAATATATCTTTCTATGAAGGTGGATAGGAGAGGAGTAAAGACCTTAATCACTTACTGCTATAATGAGTGGCGATTATACACGAGCAAAGCACAGAGCGGCTTTTTTATGTGCTTAGTGGTAAGGAGTTTTGAAACTGAAGGTTCAAATTAAGGTAGGAGAATTATATTTCTATTTAAAGAACTCGCAAAAAAATACCGAATCCAGTAAAAAAAAGCCCTGAAACGATGATTCCGTTTCAGGGCTTTTTTTATAAATCGTGAAGTTTTTAAAGTGACCTGGCTGGGGCTCGAACCCAGGACCCTCTCCTTAAAAGGGAGATGCTCTACCAACTGAGCTACCAGGT
>ENA-ORXM01002149-ORXM01002149.1-marine-metagenome-genome-assembly--contig:-NODE-2149-length-24255-cov-5.494003_pt1 | contig 24255 bp, 20 predicted proteins | sample MGYA00237867_ERZ511480 | MGnify/ENA primary metagenome ERZ511480 (study PRJEB26309, sample SAMN06266103) | marine metagenome | isolation source: Algal blade | place: United Kingdom:Sidmouth, United... | reverse complement strand
CAGCGTAGCCCGTCCCGATTTTCGGGAGTGAAATATTTATAGGCCTGGGTTGAAAACCCAGGATTATCATCAGAGTTGGAACCAATTTGGCGTGATTTTTTTGGAAAAATCATGACAAATTGCCAACAAGAATTACCAGTTTTTTAGCGAAAAATTTAGAAAAATGGAGTAATCCAAACCCTTAAATTTTGATTAACTCCCTAAGGTTCTTCAGTTTAATCTTCTTACGAACATCCCAATTCTAATGGGAGTTTTGAAACCCATGAGATTTTTGTAGAGCTGCTGTAAAAACTGGTTTATCCTTAATGTATATCATAACTAAGACCAAATCTTATGTTGTATTGCTTCAAACCAACACCTTTTAGAAGCTCTCGCGAATCACGAGTTTTCGATATTATTTGCATTCCGAAATTCAATAGAAAACCTATCCTTTTAAACTTAGGATTAACACCAATACTTGTACTACATCCATGTGTAACTCCCCCTTTGGATAGTTCATTTTCTAAATATTTGATTCCTGATCTGGTAAAATAACTAATGCCCTCAAGATTACTTTCTTGATAAAAAAATAAACTATAACCAACATTAAAAAATATAAGATTATTTTTTAGGAATCTCATTTCTGGCAAGATCCCTACGTAATAACTATATTTTTCAAATTTGGCCGATAAAGCTCCCAATTGAATATCAAATTCAGGATTATCTTCATCATAGCTCAACAAGACACGCTTTCCTAATCCATTTGCACCTAATTCTGCTTTTAAATATAAATTATCCTAAATACGATTACTAAAAGATAGACTGTAAGAAAGTGGAAAGAAGCTATGCCGTGATCTGTCCGTGACTTTTATTGACGTATCAAAAGTAAAATAAGAATAATCATAACCACGCATCAACTCTATACTGCGCTTTTGAGAGAAAGCGTAGCCAGAGATTAGCGAAAAAATTACTACAATAAATACTTTTTTGTTGTTAGACATCATAGTTAAACATCTTTTTCTCAGCTATAAGGGAGCGTCAAAAGCCAAAAAACGGTAGCCGTCCGAAGTATAAATAACACCATCTTCACTAATCGTCATATTCTGATTTGAAAAGCTGGGTTCAAAAAGTTTTATCTCATAGCCCTCAATAGGCACCAGCTGCGGCAGTGAATATCGATCAAAAGAATTATCATCATCAATAGACGTGACTACCAAACTGCCCCAGCCATTGATATAATATAGCTTTCCGTTATATATATTTGCAGTGTTTCTGTTTGAGCCACCTATATAAACATCAGAAGGCTTTGTTATTTCGAAAAATCTGCTCCAAACAACTGATCCATTAAACTTATTAAGACAGAGTATCTGCTCTACTTTTCCAAGTATTATCATTTTATTTTCGTGTATTAAGAAATCTGCGTACCCAGTCAATTTGTCTTTTATTACGGGCGCACCTACCTCCCAAATAATCTCCCCACTTTCAGCAGAAAGACAAAGTGCATTTTCTTCTCCTAAAGTGTATAATCGCCCTTCGTCTAATAAGGGAGCTTTTGTCAAACCTCCTCTAGGTGTAAAGTTTCTATTAATCCATTTGATAGAATCCGCGGATAAATTATACGATATCAAATGCATATTGCCAGTCATAAATAAATTATTTGATTCTTGACAGGCGTAAATCATGGTGGTATCACCATTTTGATCAATAAAAAAAGTTGGAAAATTATAGCCTCTTTTAAAACCATTGTTTGATGCAGCTTCTATTCTGTTGAAATGTACCCAATCATTTTTTTCTAAGGGCGGCATTTCTGAAACAATCCATTCATCAAATATGGGTTCACTAAAATTAAAATCATCAAGATGCGCATAATATCTATCATTAAAAATAGCAAACTCTTGCCCTAAATACTGATTACTATTACTGAGAGAGTAGTTAACCCCTACTGCACCTGTAGAAATATTAAACGATCTTATTCCTCCTCTGGTATTGTAATAAATAAACCCATTATATTCCTGTGTTTTTGCAATTGCCGTGTTATTGAAAACCCCTCTATTATCCCAAATCAAATTTCCAGTAAATCTGTCCAGTGCAACAAACCCATCCTGATCTAAAACCCCATAAATTATTTTGTCTCCATGAACTTGAGGATGCCTAGTAAAAACTGATTTATATAAATTCAATAATTGCTCATCAATTATCTGTATCCATTTGAATGAATCAATCAGTATAGCTCCGTCAAGATAATCTGGATTATTTGTTGGTGAATCAGTACCAGAAACAATTTGCTCATCATCTGTATTAACATCGAGACAGCTCTGAAAGCAGAACAGGTATAAACATGTAACAAATACAATTGGTATTTTAAACATCATAATTCTTCAGTTTCAAAAAACTTTAGTGCTGAATCTCCAGTTTCATCAAATAGCTTTAACATCATTCCTTTTGTACTTCCATCATTTGGTTTATAAGGTTCTATTGTCTCCGTGACAGGAATACAATTATGACTAGGCTCTAAAAGTACGCAATTAATAGAAGTGTATTCTTCAGGTTCAGGGAATGTTGAATTCTCGGAGCATATACAATACGTAGTTTGCTGTTCTGTTGTCTTTGCGCCAATTAGATATCCATGATTAAAGGGCACATCATTGAATTTATTCTCAAGTTTCTCATGACTTTGATAAACTTTATACCCTCCATTGGCATAAGTGACTTTTAATGTCTTTGAAGAAATCGGTTTTATATCAACCCAAAACCTAGCATTTGATGCCATGTTGGTTAACACATTTTCATTATAAAATGTTTCTAATCTTCTATTTATCTCTACCGTTTTCTTCAATTCAAAATTTGTAGGTTCTGCAGCTTGCCCAAAACAACCAAAGGAAAATAATATGCTCAATGGAAAAATTGAAATTAGATTTTTAAAATAATTCCATGCACTGGATAATAACTATACATAATAGTGCTTTTAGAGCTAAAATCGATTGGTGGATTGCCTCATAATAAGATTTTTCTTAATTATGAATATACGATTAAGTTCTATTTTTTTTGCATCAAATCCATATTTTAACTTATCAACTTTGAATAAAGCAGAATTTTATTTTAATATTACTAGTAACGCAAATAAAACTTGAACTGGCATTAATTGATTAATCAGCTATTTAAATTGCGCTCGCTCCTCTGGTGTATTTACATTCTTTAGCCAATCCACATTAGGTAAGTCGATCAACTCCACATCATTATTGATCAAGACCTTCCGCGGACAGGAATAACCTTGCGCTAAAAACTGTAGCATCACCATGTATGCTTTTGGTTCCCAAATAGTAAATAAGGGATCGGCAAATCCTGTGTCTGGATTCAAAAAGGCAGTAGCGAGCTTAGCTGGGTTCCTTTTGGAAATGAGATAAGAGATTGCTTCTTCATCTACTAGTGGTAAATCACAAGCTAATACTAAAAATGCATTTTCTGGATATTCACGGAAGGCGGAAACGATGCCTCCGAATGGGCCTAAGCCAGTGAATGTATCCACAATTTTATTGGTAGCTTTATTCTCGTTTATCGCTACGGAGGTGAATACTTTTTCAACATTATCTTTTAGCAAGTCTTGGACATATTGCAGCTGAGGTTTTCCGTGGTATTCAATCCGACTTTTATCTTCGCCCATGCGGGTGGACTTCCCTCCTGCTAGAACCAATCCATAAAGCGCTGGTGTAAGTGCGCTGAATCTTTCCTTGAAAAAATTATTGATTGACTCTGTCTGTGTACTTTTAATTGTTGCTACTTCGCTGAAGTCATTTTCTAGAAAGTCCCAGATTTTTTCTTCGCCTTGCATTAGGATGAAGAGACAAACATTGTCTAGCCGATCTAACTTTTTTCGGAGGGACTCTTTTTTGCTTGGGTGGATGAATACGATTTGGTTTTTGCCTTTGAAGTGATTTCCGTTAACGAGCACGGTATCGCATTCATTGAATGCGCTATGTGCTTTGAAGGGGTCGAAATCCCCCTCCCACTCTATGCTGTGATGTGATATATTGTCAGTATAGTTTAAGGCAGATTTTACTATTCTTTGATCGTCTGACTGGTGGGCAGCATCTACGAATCCAATTTTATATTGCTTAAAATCTGATATTAACTGCTGGCAAAACTTATGAACAATATCACAAGGTGCGCCTATAAATGTCCATTCAATTCTTCCGAAATTTCCTTTGTACGGTCTGATTAAAGCGGTATGTTTTTGATGTTTCTTCACTTGATAAAAATAGCTATTTCTAGCGGTCTTTCCAATAATTGAATTCTAAGGTAATCGTTTTATTATAAGCCGGCTCTGCAGCCTCCTCGAAGTCCGGCTCTTTCCATTTGCCGCGAGCACCATTAGAGAGGGCGTAAGGTTCCGTAGGAATTCCAAATACATTAAGGTCGATCTCACCATTTCCATTTTCATCCATAAAGGCCATTACTGCTCTCGGCAGGTGACTATCTATATTTTTTATAAATAGATTTTCTTGACAGTCTAGAACTGCGGAATAAGTGGCCTTTTTAGAATCTAGGAAGTAGTCAGACTCTTGGAAGCAGGAGATTAAAATCTTGCCCTTGCAGGCAGAATTGTATTTGAATTTGATTTCTAATGTCTCTTTTTCTGGGTGGATGTTTTCTGGTATCGGCGCTGGGCTGAAGATCGTGAAGAGGGAAAGGAGACAGGTGAAAATTGTGAGCATGGATTGGATTATTTTTATTGCTATTGTATAACGTCTGTTTGGGGGTAAGTGTTATTGGTTTGTGTTTTTGTTTACGCCATGAGGTGGTTTTATTCTGAGTTGGAGGTATTTCTTTCATATAGAGATTTTATTTGCGCCATGAGGTGGTTTGATTCTGAGTTGGAGGTATTTCTTTCATATAAAGATTTTGTTTTCGCCATAAATGGCGGGTGGCCCCGGGGTGGCGCTGGGGTGAGGCATTGAGCTCGCAAGCGAGCTTTTTACTTTTGTGTAAGCGATAGGAGTGAGCACGAGTGGGGCGCTGGCTCGTATGAAGCTAGGTACATAGGTAGCTGAACGGTTGAGTGAAGATGCCTAGGTTCCTTAGCTGAATCGAGCTAGCGTCACAGGAGTAAAACGGATAGCGCGACCCCGATAGCGGTAGCGACATCGGGGATACACCCTATGCAATAAATAATACACCTCTGTGAAAAATATCTTACTTTTGTGGTATGGAAAAAATGAACCCGTATTTGTTGTACTCCGACGGGGAAGGAAATATATATGAGGATGAATCGCTATATGCATTGGGGAGGAGTGGTTTGTATGCGACGCCTGTGCCTGCGGAGGATTGGATAATGCTCCCAGAGGGTGGAAATGTGTATGAGCTGGAAGGGCGGCGTGGGATAGGAATCGATGTGGAGTCGGGTGAGTTGCGTGCCTGTGATAAGGGCTGGGCGACGGCGGCTTTCATACCGCCAGCGTATTCTGGTCTGTATATGGCGTCCTATATAAATGATAAGGATGCACCTACTCTGCCGCTGTTTTCTTATACGGCGGTGGGCTGGCATGAGGGGGAGTTTTTTGTGCCTGCGGTACGGATCGAACAGGATATACGCCAAGAGTTTGAAGGCTTTGATGCGGATAAAGTGGAGCTTGGTGTTGTGGATATGTTGGCGAAGTTTCCGGACAATCGGGTGGTAGAACATCTAGCGCATAACTGTGCAGTTACTTATGAGTGTCCTGCGGCGCGTAATTATTTTATGGGTCGCTGGGAGTGTCCAGTGCCGACTTCGCCAGCATGTAACTCGAACTGTATAGGCTGTATTTCTTTTCAACCTGAGGAGGAGGAAATCATCAGTAGTCATGATCGATTGCGTTTTAAACCGACGGCTGGGGAGATCGTAGAATACTGTGTACCGCATCTAGAATCGGCTGAGTATCCGATCATTAGTTTTGGTCAAGGTTGTGAAGGGGAGCCACTGCTGATGTGGGAGACTTTGTGTGATGCAATCCGCCAGATGAGAAAGTTTAGCGATAAGGGAAGTATCAATATCAATACGAATGGTAGTATGCCAGAGGCGGTAAAAGCGATGTGCGAGGCGGGGCTCAATAGTATCCGCGTGAGTACAAACTCTGTACAAGAGTGGCTTTACAATGCTTACTACTTGCCTAACAATTATAAGTTTTCGGCTTTGATGGAATCTATCAAAATAGTGAACAGTTTTGGTGGCTGGACGAGTATCAATTACTTTGTACTTCCTGGCGTGACGGATAGCGAGGAGGAGTATCAAGCACTACGTCACTTCATAAAAGAAACGGGTCTGAAGATGATCCAGTGGAGAAATTTCAATATTGATCCTGATTGGTATTTTGAAAAAGTGGGCATTAAGGAGACGCCTGAAACAATGGGGGTAAAAGTGCTGATGGAGAAATTGAAAGAGGAGTTTCCTAAACTTAAGTATGGTTATTTTAATCCTCCGATGGAGCGCATCAAAGGCGATTATGAAAAAGATTTTGCGCACTAAGAAAATATGAAAAAAATCAAACTCAATATTATATACGAGGACGATAAACTTATCGTCATCAATAAGGAATCTGGCTTAATCGCAGAGGACAATCCTTACGAACCCGTGAATGTGCAGGCTCTCGTGCAGGATCACCTGATCAAAAATAGTAAGCGTACCAAGCCGCCTTTTTTGGGGGTGATACATCGTCTGGACAAAGTAACTTCTGGGGTGATTATGTTTGCTAAGAAGAAAAGTACGTTGAAAGAAATCAATGAAGACTTTCGGGAGAAACGGGTGTATAAAAAGTATTATGCTCTACTCAGCAAGCCTTTTGAGGAGCAGACGGCGGTGATCAAAGCGTATATTCGTAAGGATCTGAAAACGAAGTCTTCTATCGTGACGGATCATAAGACGCGGTCTAGTAAGGCTTGTGGATTGAAGTATACGCTGTATAAAAATGATCGAAAATTATTTATGTATCAGATAGAACCTGCGGAAGGAAAGTTTCACCAAATCAGGGCTTTACTAGCACATGCTGGCTCTCCAATTTTGGGGGATGTGAAGTATGGGGATAAGGGGTTCTTTAAAAATAAGATTGCGCTGCATGCAGCAGAGATCGCTATCCCGACAAGGAAGTTGAAATTTTCTGCGCCAGTGCCGCTGGATGAATATTGGGATAATTTTAGATAACGCATTATTCTTGATCAACGTATTTCGCATCATTATGCGGATAGTCATTTAAACCAGCGTACAAATCTCTAATAGCTTTTACTGATATTATTACTCCAAAAACCGGTAATAGAACGACAATAGTGTTTATAATATCACGTGGATTAGACACCTAAAAGTAAAGAAAAAGATAGAGGGAAAAGGAGCGTGTAATTTTGAGTCCACTCTGAAAACTGACGAATTGCATAAAATAATTTATTTTGAATGTACCCTTACGATGCGTAGCAATATTGATCCTGTGTTACTGCTATATGCCAGACTATCTTAGATAGGCCGGGAGCCGAGGCGTTTAATATCTTAGTCTCAAATTAATTCTCACCTTTAGATTCAAAAATTGAAATACCAATAAGTATTTTCATACCGCTATTTCAAAAGGGTCAAATCTCCTTTGAAATACTCTTCTTTATTCAAGCGTATGTTTTTTACTTTTAATAAATACACATATACATCTTTAGGAAAATAGTCCTTACCTCTGCTTCGACCAGTCCATGGAGTGATGCTATCGTGCACTAAATTTCCCCATTTATCCAAAATTTTGAATTCAATTATTTCAAAATCTTCTCCTAAGGGTTGAAAGATATCATTTACTCCGTCGTCATTTGGGGAGAAGGAATTGGGGATATATATTCTACTAGCGCAACTATAAGCTTCAACATATATTGACGTTTTAGCGCTGCAACCTTCTAAAGAAGTCGTTAGCTCATAAAGCCCCGCTTCCTTAATTATTCGATTGAGCTGTTCTTTTCCATCTGACCAAGTAAATTGACTATTTTCATTTATGATAGGAGTTAAGACAAGGGGTGTCTCTTTACAGATTGTAGTATCTGTTCCTAGATCAGATGTTATCAAGGAATAATCAAATGCATCTACATTAAAATTAATTTCTTGCCTACATGATTCATTTTTGATTTCTACTGAATACGTACCAGCATTAGTTATTAATTTTTCTGAGGAGCTTGAACCGTCGTTCCATAAATAGCTAAGGGCACCTTCAGCTTCAACGTTAAGTCTTACTGTAGCATCTCGACATAAGGTAATAGTATCATTAGAAAAATTACTCACAGGTTTTAGCACGGCAATATTCGAATCATACGAATTAGCACAACCATTTTGGTAGATGGTTTGAGTGATGCTATATTCTCCTTCTTTGTCATACTTAATGCCAGTAGGTTTAAACTCATAATTTTGCTCCATGTTGCTCCCAATCAGATTCCAAATAACAGAGTCTGCTCCAGTATTTTGTAATTTTTCAAATAGCAAAGGACTATCTGTGCATATCGTATCTGGGTGGTCAAATAATGGTACTGGAAAAGCAGGGAAATTATCTATGCAACTGTCTATCTTTTTTTCAAAATCTGAAAACTGAATATCATTTTGAAATTTAAAAGTGTCTAGTCCAGGAAATATAATTCTCATATTATGATTATTTTCTTCAGCCACTTCAATACTAGTATCTTCGATATTTAGACAATAGTCATCGAGATAACAATCTATTTCATCAAAGTTTCCCCCTAGTCTAATCATCTTTTTCTCAGCGCCAAATAATGTATCTTCCTGCACTATCATCGTTACATCTTGATTAATTGTTCCGATAGGCTGAAAAGTAGAGAATGAATCATCTGAGGTAAATCTATGCGAGTCTTCTATCTCACCATTCGCATTAATCATAATTAAGAATTCAGTGTTTTTATTTTCATTAGCACCTTTAAGTTTTAGCACAATATTGTCTCCTGAAACGTCAAAACCCGTATTGAACCATTCTGTTGGCAAGTCAATTTTCCTAGACCATATCAAATTAAGCTCCTCATCAAAACACAATACTACAGGAAACGAAGTTCCATCATTACTCCATAAGTTATTTATTGAATAATTACTGTCGTTTCCTAAAGCATAATATTTACCATCAATAAATACAATATCCGTTATATTAGCCTCAACAGAAACACCATCGATAAAACTCAAGGAATTAGAATAGATACTAACAATAGATTTCGGTTCACTGTCAAGATTTTTAATTAAGGCTAAATTTGAATTTGGAAGCTTTGTTTCATGTATCCTTGAATCCGGTAAATATTCATCTCTATAAGTTATAAATTCAAAAATACTACCATCTTCATTTAAATCTACTATACCAATTAGTTTGGACTTTGAACTATTTCTAAAGCAAGAAATCACTCTAATTTTTTGATTGTCTAATGCAAATAAAGTAGGATGAGAATTGGTACCTGCACTAAAATACTTAAATCCGTTTGTCCAAAGTACTTCTCCATTAGAGGTTACTCGGGATACTAAAAATTTGGCAGAGTCATTTTCAATATAATTTCTTGCAAAACATATATCATTGGATGCAGTCAATATATGTTTGTTAGATCTATGTTTTTCTAATATGGAATGATTTCTTGCTCGTACTTCTTTAAATTCGTTTGACCATAGTCTATTACCAACAGAATCTATTTTACTAAGGATTATTGAGAGTTGTCCACTCCCCGCTGTAAAATATAAATTGTTTTCTTTGGTTGTCAAATATGCATTTATTCGTAACGTATCTTCAATATCTATGCTGAAAGATTGCCCTTGGCAATGGAGCATAAAACTGAAAAAGTAATAAAATGCTATTAAATACTTGTATGCAATTTTAATATTCATTCCTTAAATTTATTACGCTACTCTTGGATTCTATAACAATGAAGGGTACAGCATTTTTTGAGCACAAATTATCCTTAATAAAATCTTTTTATCTATATCACAAGAGGAATACTTATCTCGGTAATTCTCTAAATGGAGGGAAAGAACGTCTATATTTTTTCTTAAATTCCTCCTTATCTACAAAATGGACTACCTTGCCAATGATCGGTCTGGTAATTTTCTTCACCTGCATTCCATACTCAAGCAACATGGGGTTCACATCAAGTAGGGTGTTAAATTTTAGGAAACCTACGGATTTATTGTCCAAGTCATAACGCTGGAATGGAACCGAATAAACATAGAGGCCACCATAATCACAAGAAATCGTAGTCCTTATAGGGATGCGAAGTTTACCTTTATCACTTCTCTCAAGAGTTCTAACTAAGTTTAAACCAGTTGTTATCGATTCTAATGGGAAGCCCAGTTGAAAAACCCAGTGATTCGGCATATTTTTTATTATCCCAAAAGCAAAATCTCCATGATCAAAAATCGTTGCCTTTGCCAAACGTGTAGGATCTACTACTTCTACATTATAGAATGTTTCGTAATCTGGTAAGATGGTATCTTTAAGCTCGAATAAATAAGCGTGTTGGTAGGATTCTATCATCAATTCCCTCACTTTATTTGAATATCGTAATGCGCCTGGCAAGGTAAAATCAACGACAATCGAATCAGATATCATACTCGGTTTATTAGAAAATATATAACTCGTGTCTATTCTCAATAAATGAGCAAGGTAATTTTTCAAACTTCCATAAAAGTGTTCATCGCGATATAATTTTACATAGTCACCACATTTATTACTAGCAATTTTATCATCCTTCACAATAATCTCTCCTACTACTGTGTCTTTGCGGATTTGAAGCTCTTCATTTTGCCCCCATACCAATACAGGTAAAAAAATTAAAAAGGTTAAAATTTTAAGGGTTGACACAATTATTGAATTATTATTTGTGTATGGATGTTTAAGCGGATTTGGTATCAAAATCTCAGGAAGGACACCCAACAAACTACAAATTATTTTCACGTTGGAACTTTTCAAAACTGGTTAATTTTTTTTTAATGTTATACTCAAATTTAAGTAGTTCAGAATTTTTGACGTATTGATTTGCGCGAATACAAGGTTAATCCCTATGGCTATTAGACGAATGTTAACTAAGGTTAATCTATAGTTTTTGGCCGTATCTTCGCACAAATCAACATTGGTCAAATCTTCTTAAATCGATTTACTTTGAGTAGTTTAAACTTATTTTGCACATTACGGACAAAATTGATCAAGCGTGTTTTGATTGATTGCTGTAAATATAATATCCTCACCTAAACCATTCCTATTTTCTTTAATAACCGCTCCTGATGAAACATCAGCATCAGCTAGATTGGTTTGAGGAGAACAATTAGCACGAAACATTGCTAACTCACTATCAATCACCTTTGCAAATTCGCCCCTAATATCAGTAATTGATTGTCCATCAAATTCTCCATCAGTAATACGCTGCTGAAATATAGCATAGGCTTGTTGAATAGAGTTTGCAAAAAACATTGCATAATTATCTTCGAGACATTCATCCTCAATCCAAAGCCAAAGTTCGTTAATTTCAAGTATAAGTTCACTCCCATCTGGGTTTAGAAATTGAACATTCAAGCCACTTAGTCCAGTTTGAAATCCTATGTCCTGCTCAAAACCATTTGGAACGGCATTCAGCATAAATAAATCTTCACATATTCTATCAATATTGTTAGCATCAAAAATAAAACCATCGTTTATTATTTCATCAGGGATGATACTCCCACAATTTATGCCTACTATATTAGCTATCTGATCAGAAGAATAAACATCCAATGGAAAATCACCTCCTAAATTAATTGTATTTGCAATTAAATGTTGATTTAGTAAATTCATACTGTACGGTCCAACATTCGGATTTGCGCCTAATTCACTACTAACTTCACAAGGTTTAATACAGTAACATGTTCCATCGTTTGGTACAGCTGTAGTTATAGCATCTACAAATATTTGAAGATCAAATTCATATTGTCCAGTATCATTACCATCTTCGTCTTTTAAACCAAAATAGATCATGTAAAAATCTACAAGCTCACTATAATCACATAATGGCCGAATGACATCATCTTCCTCAAAACCGTTTTCTAAAATGATAACATTATCTGACTCTCTAATATGAATAGTATTTGAGCCTCTCTTTACTGTGAATCCAGCGCCTAATTCTCTTTGAATCTCCATCTCAGTTAAATCATTTATCTCATCGGAAGTTAAGTCAAATATTTTCACACTACCAGGTGATATATTTGTACCCTCTCTTTCTTCTTCTGGAAGATAAGAACTATTGCTAATGATATATGAATCATTTTCAGAGTTCATCCAAATTAGGCTGTTAATTTTTTGATCTTTAACTAATGGAATCACAGTGGATTGATTATCTCTGTGTTCGTATTGTATTCGTACTCCTGAATCACTTCCGAAACGTTCTACGAATATAGGCCCATTTAATCCATCTGCAATTTCATCAAAACATGCTTGAAAATCATCTAGGTTGAACTCTCCAGATGATCTTAGATGGTGATCTTCTTTAGAAATATCTGCGGCAGATTCAAGCGGATTATCTTCCCGTTCACAGGACAAACTTAAGGCTAGTAAAAAGATAAATGGTAAATGGTAAATGGTAAATGAAACGATTTTTCATTTTTGTTATATTTAAAATGGTTAAAAAATCTATTTTGTTTGGTTTTAGAGAGGTATGTTGTTGTACCAAAGTTACATATTTTTTTTGCTTATCCTAATCAATGGTATTACTTTACTCTATTGATATAGGTTTAAAAAAGTTCAAGGTGATGCACCTTTTACTTATTTACTATAGACTTCCCTTGTGTTGCACACCTTCTTGTCGTTTCTTCTCAATATGTATCAGGTTTCGCCTCCTTTGGAAGGATGACCACTGCAAATTTGTTAAACGAGACCTAACTGGGTTCATTCTCATTACGGCTTACATGAACACTATTTGTGAACTTAGCACGATTGGTCTCTCTCACGCACTTCATAAATACTTTAGACTGAACAACAAATTGGTCTATGCAACCCTTTCATATCACCACACCAAAGCGAGTTTAAAGCATGTAGGGCTTCTAGCTTTCGTAAGCGTTAAGAGTCTTCCAAGCTCGAGAGCCTTTACGGTAAAGGCGCTAGCCAGACGGGGTTTTGTTACTTTTTGACGGGAAAAAAGTAAGAGCGATAAAAGCAATATAAAAAACTATAAATGAAAAAACCCTGCCTAAGGATACTCTTTGGAGTAGTTTCCTTTTTTTAGTTTTAGAACTTCACTCGATATTTAATAAAGCAAAAAAGGGGCTAGGCGATTTCATCACCAAGCCCCTTTTTTCTATTTATAAAATTGTCGAATACACAAACAAACGATTTAACAAATAAACATTTTTGATCTTATTTCTCAATCACAAACCGCTCCGTCTCGCCACCATTAATTTGAAGAAAATAAATACCCGCTTGAAGATCGCTCAGATCGACATACTTTCTCGCTCCCATGCCACTGAATTGCTTCAGTGATCGGCCCATGATATCAAATACTTCAAAGCTGACATCTGCTGCATAATCAAACTCTATGGTCATCCAACCTGAAGTAGGATTTGGCATAATGCTTAAATTGTACTGAATCTCATTCACGTTTCTTACTGGTACAAGTCTTTCGCAATAGTCCTCGTTTGGCTCTAACTCTATAAAACCAATCGGAGATAAATCACGACTCTCAAATGCTGCATAGTCAACTGGGTACCTCGTCATTCTAAATGTAAGATTATCATTTAACGCTAATGAGTCGCCTTGAGTAGCGGATACACCACCAATGATAGGCGTGACGTACTCCCAAACGATCTCGTTATCTGGTGTCATTTCAAATGCATAGCCTTGACGACCTGAGTTAATCAGATAATTACCATTGGCTAATGCCTGTGACCCAGACAATCCTGTCGAGTAAAGCTTTTGAGGTATTGGGTGTGTCAATGTTTTTGTAGGTACTGCAGGCGCCCAAGTATCATCTATCTGCTTGGCATACCTCCACTTGTACATATCCCAACCTGGATCAATAATATTCACTGCTGAAAAATCTGCACCCACGCGATTGTTGAACACCATGATCTTACCAAAATCTGGGTGCGAAGGACTTACGAAGTCATCCACCCACTGACAATCATGCTGGTAAAATAGTTGCTTGTCTTCCTCCGCTGCATTGTCATAGGCAAAATCATTGCCCCAGCGGTACATAATCTCTCCTCCAACATTGCCCCTCCCTCCGAAAGTACCAGCTGCCTGCTCGGTAGTGGTAGTATTATCTATAATCCAAATTTCATCAAACTGTGGCACACTCAACATAATTTGTCCGCGCTCATCATTGAAGTCTATTGCATTCGCATGCATCCAATCTGCCTTTCCTTCATTGGTATCATAATTAAAGTCTATCTTTCCTTGCTCGTCAGCGATTACACCGAAGTTATCCTTGGTCGCATCAAAATCCTGTACAAGGTGATCTTGCGCTCTCCACTCCCATACAATCTCTTTGTCCATATTTACTTCGATTATTTTTTCTGGCCATACTGCTCCTTGGTTAATAAGATCAGGATTTCTTCCAGCTTGGATGGCATCTGCTTCGCTCATAAAGTTCCAAACTATCATCAGGATATTCCCATTCTCTTTGATGGCAATATCATGGTGTAATCTTGCATCCGCATCATTTTGAGTATATTCCCAAATAACTTCGTTATCCCAGGTCTTAATTTCTACGGTAGCTCCGCCACCGCCTGCAAAGATTGGATCGGATGCTGCATTCGCAGGTCTGAGTGTACGTACTAAATTTCCATTTGGCATGAGGTAGGCTGTATTGCCAGGCACTGTGCCAGGCTCGCCTAACCACTGATGAACTACTTCACCACAGTTATCTAATAAAAATACGGTTGGTTGACGGTGCGGATAAATCAGGTTGTAACCATCAAAAGATTTGGACTGCTTATAACTGAGTAGACCAATGGTGTTCTCTTGTGCTTGCATTCCAGCAAAACAAAATAAACCGACAAGACAAAGAAGTAAAGTTTTCATTTTCATAACTAAAATTAATCGATTTTTACAAATCGTAATGGCTCAAAGATAGTGTTTCTATTGTTTAAGCTGTAGATGTTGTAGCTGCCTGCACTTAGAGTGGATAGTTCAATGGATTGATCACCTTCAATCAAGTTATAGACGATATGCGTTCTACCCATGACATCTACAATTGCGATATCCATATTCTTCTTCGCTCTTACGAGCAACTGGTTGGTAGCTAAAGTATTTATAACCTTGAGAGGATTTTCATTCATTATGACTACCTCTGTCGGGAGTAAATTACAGAATTCATTTTTCGCATTAAGTTCTATAGGGCTTCCTATACGCACTTCATTTAATGAAAAGGCAGGATAGTCCAAAGGATACCTATAGGCTCTAAATACCGTGTTGAAAGTCGGATCATCTCCTTGTGTCAGCGCTTCGTCCCCAGCTAATGGCGAAATATAATCCCAAGCAATATCGAGGTTTTCATCCAATTCTAGAAATCGTCCTAGCCCACCTACGCATACAAATATACTTCCATTTTCTAGCTGTGTCACACCCGAAATTCTAGAAGAAGTGATGTTGACATCATTCGCATTATTTCCATATGACCATGCTGCCTCCGCAGGACCAAAAGCCTGATTCGCTATAACCTGGTAGCTTCCATCAGCACGAACAGGCGTGTCTATGATATCGACCGTACTGATAGTTCCACCTGGTCGATTGACCCCATTGTTGAATACAAATACCTTCCCTTCATCTTCTAATCCTTTATCTATCCAGTGGGCATCGTGCTGATTAAATAATTTCTGATCTTCTACACCCCCACTATCATATGCTGCAGGGTTTCCCCAGCGATAGAGCAGATCGCCACCTTTCCCATACTTTCCTCCTGTACTACCTTTTGCTTCCTCAGTAGTAGTACTGTGATCAATAATATAGAATTCAGAATAATTTCGAGCGTTAAGAATAATCTGATCTAGCTCTTCATTGTAGTCTATCGCATTGCTATGCAACCAATCACTTTGAGAAACTGAGCTTGTGTTGATGGAAAGTGTATAATTGATATCAAACTTGCCTGGCGCCTCCGAGACAATCCCAAAATTAGCACCGTTATTATTTACATCTTGAACAATGTGATCGAAGGAACTCCATTCCCAAACTATTTCAAAATTATTATTTGGAAGTGGCTTGATTTCAAATATTTTATCTACCCAAAATCCAGATTCTGAAGTTAGCTCTAGCAATCTACCATTTGCAATTGCCTCTTCCTGCGTGATAAAATCATAGGCAATGGCGAGAATATTTCCATTATCCATCGGGGCAATATCATGGTGTAGGATGTTTTGCTCATCAGCTAACACAAACTCCCAAACTAGATTCCCTTCCCAATCAAATATTTCGATAGCGCCCCCAACACCTCCAGCAAAAAAAGTGTTGTTTGATTCTTTACGGGTACGTAAAAGATTTCCGTTTGGCAATAGATATGCTGACAGACCTGGGGGTCTTTCACTAAGCCAAGCGTTCACTAAATTTCCGCACTCGTCTATTAGATATGTTGTCTTTGAAGAGTTCGGTGCAAACAAGGTATAGCCGCCAGCCATATTCTCGTTAGCATCAACCAGCCCAATAGTGTTATTCTGCGCCAAATTGTTGCTAAGAAATGTTATTACCAATATAAATGAACATAAAGCTGAACGTACCATATTGCTAAATTAATAAGAAAATGAATATAGAGTTGGTAGAAGCATGTAATATAATGGTTAAAAGTCTCCTCCACCTCCACTACCTCCTCTATTTCCGCCACCTCTTTTCTTTTTCTGATTAATTCTATAATTAAAGGTGGCTTGTACGATTCTGCTTCTCCACTGAAATTCACTTTCCCCATAGAAGTCATCTAAGATCGTGATAGACCTTCTTTTTCGACTATTAGCCAGATCTCTTACTGATATAGTCAAAGTTGCTTTATTTTTTAAAAGGTCCTTGCTCCATCCTAAATCCATAAAGGCTATAGGAGATCGACTTCCTTGAGGATAGTCTTCTGCGCCTCGATAATTGAAAGAGAGTTGAGCATCCATACTTTCAGTTAGCTTCATATTGGCAGTCAATTTTCCAAACCAACTATAAGTATCTGCATCTCCAATACGCTCATCATTTGTAATAGCTCGAAAAAAGTTCAAATTTGCATTGAAGTTCAATTTTTTGATGCGATAATTTCCAGAAATTTCGATACCTATATCATCTCTTGTGTCTAAATTTTCTGGGCGACGGATAGTTCTTATGACAGAATCTGTAGAATCGATCACAATAGTTCTCCTAATCACATCAGTACTTCTGCGATAATATAATGAAGAAGAAATGGATCCATTTTCCATATAGGAGATTAAAGAAGCTTCGTAGGCATTGGTATACTCTGGATCTAAGTCAGGGTTTCCGCTAAAGAAGTTTCTCGCATCACTAAATGTAAAGAATGGATTTAGGTCCCAAAATCGTGGTCTACTAATCCTTCTACTATAGCTTAACTGCGCCTGCACCTTTTCTGTAAATGCATAATTTATATGAGCCGAAGGAAACAAACCTGGATAGGATCTTGGATTCAACTCATTGGTCTGTTTTAGCTCCGTCATTACATCTGTGTACTCTCCACGTAAACCTATTTGATATGAAAACTGTCCAATTTTATTTCCATAAATCAGGTAAGCCGCATAGATTTTTTCATCGTAGATAAAATTATTGGATAGTCCAGCTAGTGCATTCCATACTTCCTTATCTGCTTCAAATTCTTCTACCAAATAGTCGTTTTCTATTATTCTTAAAGATGCTCTCGCTCCTACCTCTAATCTACTATCCTTTGTGATAGGCCAAGTATAATCCGACTGAATAATGGTTACCCGCTCCCCTTCTGCATTAGCTGATCTTTGAAGTAGATCAAGTTTGCCTAGTGGTACTTCATTCAGATCAAAATAGGCTTCTGATAGATCGGATGATTCTACCTCACGGTTATCTTGATATCTAAAATCAGTTACCCATTCATGGTCTTTTTTATATTTCTTTTTATAAGTCAAGGAGTACTCCAGTTTATTTTCTTTCTCTATTTCATCATCAAATCTTCGGGTCAACTCTGTGTCCAAAATCTCACCCGTGCTATTCAAAATGGTTCGATCTTCGTATTTAAGCCGTACTTCATTGGCTTCATCTCCTCTTCGATAATTTAGGGCCGTAGTCAATATATCATTGTCTGTGAAGTAGTAATCTGCACCAAAACGTATACTATTATTCAGTCCACCTCGAATGTGATCTCTACGCTGATTCGAGAACTGTATAGTATCGCCATCCGTCAGCCGATTCTCTGTCATCCCAAATCCAGGATTTCGATTATAACGGAGTCCGTAGTTTAAAAACCAATTAAACTTTTCTTTTCGATAATTGAGGTTGAATGCAAGACCTGTAGTTAATGGAAGACCAGCAGTGACATCTATGGAACCATTAAATCCTTGCTTTTCTGTTTTCTTCAAAACAATGTTAATAATCCCACCCATTCCTTCTGCCTCATACCGCGCCGATGGATTGGTGATGACCTCGATACGCTCTATCATGTTGGCTGGGAAAGATCGAAGTCCTCCTGCGTCTCCTAGACCCACCAAACCCGAAGGCTTTCCGTCCACTAGTATGCGCACATTTTCACTTCCTCTCAAACTCACGCCGCCTTCAATATCTACTGATACAGAGGGTACATTCTCTAATACATCTATTGCTGTTCCTCCAGACCTAGAAAGATCCTTGCCAACATTAAATACCTTCTTGTCTAAGGAAAATTGCGTACTGCTCTTTTCTGCAACTACTTCTACTTCGTCTAACATCTCCGCATCCGCCACTAGACTTATTTCTCCTAAATCCAAATTTCCGGCTCTCGGATTGAGTATAATATTGGGAATAGTCTTGGTTGTATATGAGATGAATTCTACCAATGCATAAAGACTTCCCGGACGTGATTCTATCAAAAATTTTCCATCAATATCCGTGATTCCGCCAGTGACAATACTACTATCCTGCTGAGTATAAATAGATATCGTAGCAAATTCTAAACCCTGACCAGTATCATTATCTACTACTCTTCCCTGAATACTCAGTGCTGGCTTGTTACCTCCGCTACCTCTTCTTCCCTGTTGTGCAAGTCCATTGTAACAAATAAAAATAAAGGCTAATAGAATAGAATATTGGCATGAAAACTTCAATTGATAAGTTTTTAATGATCTAGGATAATATGTTAAGACTATTATCCTCTTAAAAGATATAAAAGTAAGTCATATATACCAGTAACATAATTACCGATAGCTCTATTAACAATTCATTGAACAATATGATGTGTTAAATTGCAAATAAATACAAGCGGCCTATCAATAAGCTCTAATTAGGCCCAAGTTTACCTAACAAAATCCGTTACTTTGTGGAGAAAATTAAAAGCTTAGATCATGTCTAAAATAATTGAAAAATTTAACCTCACCGGCAATGTAGCTATCGTAAGTGGAGCATCTAAGGGTATCGGCGCAGCCATCGCCCAAGGGCTGGCTGAACAGGGTGCTAAAGTCGTTATCTGCAGTAGAAAGCAGGAAGCGCTAGATGCCTGTATCACAGAAATCAATCCAACTGGTTCTATGGAAATTGTAGGCATAGAATGCAATGTCAGCGATGAAGCACAGATGCAAAACTTAGTTGATAAAACAATTGCTAAATATGAGCGAATAGATATCCTCGTTAATTGCGCAGCTACTAATCCGATGTTTGGCCCTTTGGAAGAAATGGAGTCTACTTTATTCGACAAGATGATGGCTGTAAATGTCAAATCCATCTTTACGCTTTCGAATCTATGTCTTCCACACATGAAGAAACAAGGTGGTGGATCAGTAATCAATATCGGTAGCGTAGAAGGACTCAAGCCCAGTGCTAATCTTGGTATCTATAGCGTCACCAAGGCTGCTGTAAATATGCTAACAAAAGTACAAGCTAAGGAATGGGGAGTGGACAATATACGCGCAAATGCCATTTGCCCAGGTCTCGTAAAGACTAAACTCAGCGCTGGCATCTGGAAAAACGCAGCCTTGCTAGAAGCGTTCACTGATAAATTGCCTTTAGCAAAAATGGCTATGCCCGAAGAAATGGTTGGTCTAGCATTGTTCTTAGCGTCGGATGCGAGCAGCTATACTACAGGTGGTATATTTAATGTGGATGGTGGATATATGTTGGGGTGATGGAAGGGGGCGCTTAAGATTCTTCAGTACCCATATCAACATCGAAATATAGTTCTTGCATCTTGATGTTTACGCCTATTGACTGAAGCTTTATTGAGGCAGAAATACCCTCGTACCTACTTATACTCCATAGATCTGTTCCCTTCTTTTTATAATAAATTTCTACAACAGCCTTATCTTGTTCTATCAAGACGTACTCCTCTAGTGAAGCTATCTGTCGATAGAAATGAAATTTGTCACCTCTATCGTATTCCGCTGTAGATTTTGAAAGCACTTCTACTATTAAGATTGGATTGGTTACTGCATTTTCATCTTCTTTAGACATCTCCAGTTCTCCACACACTACCATCGTGTCTGGGTAGACGTAATTGTTTTTCTTCGAGATATTTAGCTTTATTTCACTCAATAAGGGTTTGCAATCAGACGCTTGCGCTTTCAATCCTCTTCTGATTTCTGCATAAATATTCCCACAAAGTAAGCCATGATTAAGGGTACCACCAGCCAGCGCGAATATTTTACCATCATGGTATTCATACTTCTGCTCGTTCTTGCGTTCGTATTCGATATATTCCTTGACAGACAAAAGTGGCATCTTATGGGATTTCTTTCTTTTTTTCTTAAATATAAATAATATTTCTTCGATTAGCAATTCTAACCACGATTTGAAATTTTGCTCATATGCCAGGTTACATTAAATTATTCACAATAATAAATCCCAACTCACATCTATTCAATTCTCGCGAAAATTAAAATAGATACAAGTCAGAATTCCTTGACATAATAATCTTGAGTTAACCACTTCCGGGTTTCTCTACTTACTACACTCTTGGCTGTAAGCGAATAGAAAGAATTAATACTTCGTTGCTCATCTGTCGCTTAGCTAAGGCTAAACTCCCTCTTCGCGCCTCGTCTAAATCCATTCTATTCTACTTTCATTCCAAGAAGCAGCAATCAGAGGCACCCATCCAATCCATTTTTTCCAGCTTCAAAAGCATTAATTGCTCGAAAGCAGATTTTCCTTTAGATAATTTTTTAATTGAGGCATCAACTGAGCAGTCTTTTGATAGCCCTTCAGTACTTTTTTCTGCTGCATATTTTTATCCAGCAATACAACGGAAGGATAACTTGGTCTTTGTCCTAATAACTCAATCACTATAGTATGGAGACCTCGTTTCCCCATTTGCTGGTATGCATAGCTGTTGCCATTGAGCGTAATAGTCTCCTTTTGTTCGGCATCTAATTTTACAGCATAGAAGTGCTGATTTACATATTCGATCATTGCTGGGTCTTGGAAGGTGGATTCATCCATGACTTTACACCATTTACACCAGTCGGTATATACATCTATCATTATTGGCTTGGGCGTTTCTTTGTTAAGTTTGATAGCCTCCTCTATACTCAACCAAGTTATACTAGTAGCTACAAGCTTTACGTTTGGTTGCTTGACAAAAGAGGAAAATAAGATGGCACTCAAGCTGAGTAAGCCTACGGAGAAAAATAAATACTTCTTCATTAATATAAGTTTGTGGATGCACTTCTATCGACTTTCACCCAGGTTTAGAAAAACGCGCTACTTTTAGCGACAGTCCAAAGAACGACCTGAAATGATTATAAATCCAGAAATGCGCGGTGGAAAAAAGGAGGAAAACAGGGTGAAATAAAGGACTACACCCCCCTAAATTGATGAAAAAAGGCGCCTTTTAGGACTTTAGCGCTTTTTGTAGTTCAGAGCGACTACTTACTTCTAGCTTCGAGTATATCTTATTGATATGACTTTTGACCGTACTGACTTCTACAAAAAGCGTATTGGCAATCTCTTTATTGCTTTTTCCCTCTTGTATGCAGGCTAGTATTTCCTGTTCTTTTCGAGTCAATTTGTCCGTCAGCGGAGGCGTGACCATTGTGCTTATTTCTTTTTCATTTACAGGTTCAGATTTTTTACGGAGGTTCATCCACAGCGACAATGCCAACAAACCCATTAACCCAAAACTCAGCCACTTCCACATATTAGTTCCAGACTCTTCCCCTCCTAGATAGTAGTTCACCTTGCGCTTAAAGTTTTTCGTGTAAGGCGAGTTAGGCAGATCAGCCTTGATACGATCTTGAAATTGCAGGTAAAATTCTTTGTTATTTTCAAAGAAATTATCAAAATCCATATTATTAACCGCCGCCAATGCGACTAAACTATTCTGACAAGTATCTACAAAGTTCTTCAAATCCGAATGTAGTTTCTCCTCCGAGAATCGCAGCTCCGTCGGAAACTGAATCTTATAAAAATAAAAACTAGGAAACACGATAGAAGACAATTCCCGCATCAGCAAATTATCCGTTTGGCCATTGATCACGTAACTGCCGAATGGTGCTAAAGAAGCTGGATCTGCTGTCACTTCTACTTCAGAACTATTATCCAAAACGAGGTGTACAAAATTATGATCATCCCCTCCTACATACAGACAAGCATCAAAATCCGTATTGTCATTCTTCATCAAATATAACCTATAGAACATTTTTTCATCGGGCAGATTTTCACCTGCGAGTACAAAGTTTCCCTCCGCATCCACCTCTGCCGTATTGATGATCAGCTTCGAACTCGTCCGATAATAATCGTTCAGATTGTGTACCGCCGCCATGAATATTTTCGGCTGCCACTCCTCCCCTAGATTCACCTGACCGCGCACCTCGTACTTTGCTTGCAATGAGATACAAGCCATAGACACAATTAGAAAAGTATAAATCAAGCGCTTCATAAAATAAAAGTATAGAGACAGAGCCATTTCCAAAAGTACCAAAGCTTCCTAAACAATGCTAGCCTAATAAGCTTAAAACTTAGTTAAACTATATCAATTATATATTGGTACTTACGTCTGATTATTTCTTTTGTTAGGGGTCATCACGATCCCTCGGTTCCGCGGTGCTACTCTCGGGACGTGACCAGGCTATACATTATACCCCAAGCCTCCCGCTTCCACGCTCGCCCGATTTTGGGATGCCATTTCTATCCTTTGCCTCTACGCGCTCCGCCCCGAAGTTCCGTTTCACTCCATTCGGGACAAGCTTTGTCGAGCTCCAGCTTACGCTTGCGCGATGGATATGTCAGCTGTTAGCTATTGGCTATTGGCTATTGGCTATTGGCAAGAATGTGCCCTCAAGATATAAGTTGATTACTTTGTACTAACGGCTAACAGCTAACATCTAACAGTAAGGTTAAAGCCCAACACTAGCATAATCCACAGGTTCCGCTTCCGATATTACAAAAGGAATAATCTTGCGTATTTCCACCGCTTGCCTATCCGCTAGGGCCTTGAAAGATTTACCATATAGTCGTTGTGCTTCCGCTTCCCACAGCTCATTGTAGGCGGCCTTGAGTTCATTATAGACTTCTATATAACTATTATAAGATGTAGATCGATCATGCTGCAAAGAGATGATCGCATTCTTCGGTAAGGTCGGCAGCGACTTTAGTTTTTCTGGATTACTAATAAAGATCTTCGTTTCCGATCTTAGATTCTCCAGCTTTATTTCTTTTCCCTCGACCAGTAAAGCATCCTCTGCATTGAGCTTGATACTTAGTACATTTTTACCTGGCGGAGTGATGGGTTCATCTGTATTTATCGGTGGCAATTTTATACTGATCCCCTTTTCCACTTCTATAGTCGTCGTTACGAGAAAGAATATGAGTAATAAAAATGCAATATCAGCCATAGAGCCTGCATTCACTTCGTTGGTAAGTCTTTGATGCTTTTTCATGCTTCTTTTTTATAAAGCAGATGCGAAAAAGTTTGATCTTGACCGACGTGTCGATTTGCAAATCAGCGATGACAAACATCACTCCTCCCCCTTCATAAACTTAAACACAGAAATCAATCGTCCGTCCTTTTTGAGCTGGAGGACATACATCCCACTGGACAACTGATCGCTAAGGGCTATCTCTGTCGTAAATTCGCCTTGCTGTACTAGACGGCCCATCAGGTCGTGGATTTTGTACTGGTCGTAGGAAACATCTGTCACATGCAATATATCTGAGACAG
>ENA-ORXM01002148-ORXM01002148.1-marine-metagenome-genome-assembly--contig:-NODE-2148-length-24271-cov-3.818922_pt1 | contig 24271 bp, 14 predicted proteins | sample MGYA00237867_ERZ511480 | MGnify/ENA primary metagenome ERZ511480 (study PRJEB26309, sample SAMN06266103) | marine metagenome | isolation source: Algal blade | place: United Kingdom:Sidmouth, United... | reverse complement strand
CACAGATGAAACAGAAAGTTGGCACTCCAGAATTTTTCAAAAAAAATGGGTGGAAATAGTTAAGTTTCTAAACTATTTGAATTAAAGAAAAATGATGAATTTCCGATTAATGTCAATGTACAGAGATTAAACTATCTATAGATAAACATCTATTAAGGCAAAGGTTTGATGAAAGTGAATATGAAAAAGTATTTTTTACTCAATTTATTGTGTCTCGTTTTTGGAATATCATCTTGCAACGGAGTTATTGAAGACGGAACTTTGGGGTCAAACACTAAGGTAAAAGATGGTGATACACTTATAGACTATGATGGAATCGTTGAAGCTAGAGCAATCTCAGATAATAAAGTAGAGATATACTTCTTACCTCATGATGATGAGACAGATTCTACGGTTTATCAAATTAGCTACCAAGGAATAGATGCTCCTATTACAGTTCCACTTGAGGTTATACAAAAAGATTATCGAGGATTTTATTATTATATTGTTGATGGCCTTGATCTAGGGACTATTTATTATTTTACAGTGCAAGTAAAAGATATCGATACATCTAAGATCAGTAATAATTTTACAAACCTACAAGAAACAACTTTTTTTAATAAAACAGCAGATTTCTCTGGAGTAACTTTAGTTGAGCCAAGTCCAGGTATTAATGCCTTGACTAGTATTCAAGTTTTTTGGGTCCCTGGAACAAAACTTGGAAGTCTTGTCTCACCTCATGAAATTGATCCCGTTGGTTATGAGGTCATTGTTCTACAAAGCGGAAGTTCCATTTCTCCTGAAGATTTTGATAATGAAACTCTAGCAGATGAATTTCGTAGAGTTTTTCTTGTAAGTCCTGATACAAGTTTTTTAACAGTTGATTCCCTTAAAGAAGATACGAGTTATTTTGTGAGAGTGAGAGCAGTCCACCAAGGATTTAACGATAACCCAAATGATGCAAGTTATAAGGTTGAAGTAAATAATAGATACATAGAATATAAAACTCCCTCATCTGCTGATGATAGTCTTGTTTTCCAATCAGATAGTCTTTCTTTAAGTGTTCCAGGAGATTTTTCTGGATATTATACAATTAACGTTTCTTGGAGCTTTCCCATTGGTGTTTTTGATCATTATCGGATTTATTATTCAAAAAATCCGGCTGCTGCCTTGAATGGATTTCCTGCGGCTGATGTTTGTAATGAAGAAGAAGATTTCGATCCAACTATTTTTTGTAAAAAATCTCATTATTCAAATGTCAGCGATGTTCTTGCTGGGCTTTCTCCTTATGAAAACTACAAAGTGCTACTTAAAGTCTGTCAAGATACAACTTGCTCAGTATCACGAAGTTCAGATATTAAAGATGCAGCAACTATTCCAGGATTGATTGATTTTGGTGGAATTACCACTATGGATAATCCTGAAAATCCTGATAGGTTAGATCAAATTATGGTTCATTTAGCTCCCCTAGATTATAGTACTGGTGTTCTTGATGGCCTAATTGTTTATTATGAGGCTAATCCAAATGACTTTGTAGCTCTGAATCACCCTACAATTGATCCACCTACATCTGGACCTTATATTAATCAATTTAATTACCAACAAGATGCTTCAGTTAAGATTAGAGGTCTTGAAGCTGGTATAGGAAAAGAGTATTGCTTCCAAGTTTTACCTTTTTTATATGATGAAGACTCAAATGTACAAGTTGCTAATACTGGGATTAAAAAATGTATTACCCCAGAGCTTATTGCACCTAATGCTGCAGACTTCCTAGGACCTAATGATTGCCTAAATACCGGAGTCGATTTTATTACAGTGAGATGGAGTGAGCCATTAGGAGGACTCTATAGTCATTTTGATGTGATCATAAGACCAAGAGATGCGGCAGAGGAATTTGATTATGTTTCAGCACAAACTGATTCAACGACTTATACAACATATAACATAGAACGCTTCAATCGAGATTTTTCGATAACTGGGTTAAATTCTGAATCACAATACCAAGTTGGAGTGAGAACTTATTTTTATGATGGAGCCGATATATTGAGAAATGTACTATCTTCACAAACGCGTTTTTTAAATTGTAATACGACAGATTAGGGGAAAATAGAGTGATGAGTTTTGCAAAATTTTTATTTATTATACTTCTTGCAAGTTGCGCTGGAGAGATTGATGCTGGATTTGTAGATCCTACAAAATTAGGTACAGATAATATTGAACCTCTTGAATACTCAGGTGTGCTTGAAGTTAATGCTATCTCTCACGATAAACTTGAGATATTTTTCCCTGTTGCTAATGGTGGAAATGAAAATTTGGTCTATAAGATTTTTATTAATGAAAGTGACCTTGCTCTTCAATCGACAGCAAGTGCTTTGATTTTAGATCCTCTTGGTCGTTATCGAGTAACTCTCGATTCATTTGGTCTTAGAAAAGAAATTAAAATTAGTACTGTCTATAAAGTTAGAGTAGAAATTTTTGATCCTTTAAATAACATTGGAAGTGCATCTGATAAGTCTATTCAAACTCAAACTTTTAATAATGAAACCGCACAGTTTAGAGGTATTACTTCCGCAAGTGTTTTACCTGGAGTTGAAGGGTTGAATTCAATTCTTGTAAATTGGCAATTAGCCGAACAATATGGAAGTGTTATTAGTCCAAATGATAAAGATGTTTCACAATATGAAATTAAATATGTGTCTTCTAATCTTGGGTATAGAAACCTTAATGATGATTCCACTCCACTTTCTCCAGGAGAGAAAGGGAGAGTGCTTGTAAATGCTGATATAAATGAACTAGTAGTGAATGGATTAAATCCAGATACTCGATATTATTTTCAAGTAAGGGCCATCCATAATGGTTATGTTGAGCACAGTCAAACAATTCCAGGATATAAGAAAGATGAAAATACAGCAATGTATGTTGCAAAAACTCTGAGTGATGCTTCTGATATTTCTTTTTTAAGCTCATCTCTAAGAGTTGATAATGCCAAAGGAACTTTGGGCTTAGATAGTATCAATGTTGATTGGGACGAAGCTATTGGCCCATATTATAAGTATTACCTCATCCATAAACAAGTAAATTCATTAGGAGATGCTGATGAGTTAACAGAAAATGCAATGGATAACTTAATTACAATTTCAGATCCAAGTGTCTTGGAAGTTAGTGCTGGGTCAAACTCTACTTTAGTTTCTGAATTAGAGTCATTTAAATTTTACCAATTCAAATTAGTCGTTTGTACTGATGCTCAATGTGAGAAAACTAAGCGCTTATATAGTGATTTACGTGCCATAGAAGTTGCTCCAGAGCTTGCTCCCTTTTATGGAATTTCTTCAATTGATAATGCAAAAAATACTCAAGAAGTTAATGAAGGAACTATACACCTAAATTTCTCTTCTCCTCTTGTCTCACTGGGATATTTAACTGAACTTAGATTAAATTGTCATAGTAGTTCAAGTAATCCGTCTCCTAGTTCTAGTTGTGATTGGAATATTGTGGATCCGACTAACTTAGGTGATTTCAATAGTTCCGACTTTGGTGGGCTAGAAGGAATATCTATCCAACCAAATGGTGGAAAGCCACCTGGTTTTGATGAGACGAACTATTGCTTTTCTTTACAAACAATTATTGACCAAGATGGATTCACGAAAGAGATGAAAGAAAGCTCTCTGGTGATAAAATGTATCACACCTGAGGAGAGAACACCTAATATAGTAGAATTTCCTGGTAAACTAAATCAATGTGATCTTGATCAAAACAATCTTACTGTTTCGTGGGCAGATCCAACAGCTGGTTTATACAGCAACTTTTTAGTTTTTTGGAAAGTCAAAGACAGTAATCCTTTTGACATGGCTAATGCAATCGCGGCTTTTGAAAATGATGATGCTTCACAGTACCAATTTGAAAGCAAAGCAACTGGAGTTAACTTCCATGAAATTTTAAACCTAGATGTAGGGAAAAGTTACCACACAGCTGTCATAACTTATCAAGATGATGGAGGAGGAGCTTATCGCTACAGCGAAATAAACTCAAGAAATTCTTCATGTGCCGTTCCAATACCAGCTCCAAAATTTAATGAATGGGTTGAGGTGATCTCTCTTGGTTCTAAGGTCAATGGTTTATTAGAGCCTTTTCATCAGAGTGGAAAAGACAAATATATTAGCGAACACCTAGATGACGATGGAATTCCTGTAGAAGTGCAGAGCAATACTCCTGATGAGTTTGATGGAGTGTTTGGAGAAAATGGTGACCAAACAAGCTCGACTGGAATCATTAGACTTACATGGAAAGATAATCTCGTTTATGGAACCCAAGAATTTAACTCTCACTTTCCAGAAGCAGCCGTTACAAAAAGTGAACGAAAAATTGGTTATCGAGTATACCGATCAGATGATAATCGTTTAACATGGACGAATTTAACCAATAACTTTGGCTTGATAAAAGCTGTTGATACTAATTATTTTGAAAAAGTTGACGGATCAGTAGTAAGTTCTAACCTCGCAACCTTTACCGATTACTCGGTTGCCATTGCAACAGGTGAAAAATTTGGATCAACCTATGTTACTAAAACCGAAAGAGCGAGAGTGTATTGGTATAAAGTAGTTCCAGTCTATCAAGGTGCAGAGCTTGAATATGAAGATGAGCTCTCTAACCCACAACATATTATAAGAGTTTTACTCCCACCACCAAACATGGCCTTAGTGCACCGATGGATCGCCAATAGAACGATGTGTAAGGAGATGAATAAGCCCATTAATAAAGAGGCCGGGGGACATTATACATGTGATTATCTAGGTCTTGGATCTAGTCCGAAATCTATCCCATGGGTAGTCGGTCAAGGAGTCTATGATCTAGGCGGAGATCTTCTTGTAGATCGCTTTGAATTAGGATGTAATTTTACACGAGGAGCTGTTGGAACTGCTGGCTATGTTGCCAATACAGGGCCAGCTTTTGATAATGTTAGTAAAGATAAATTAGGTTGTACAGAAGTTGCCGAGCATGATTATCCAAGTGGTAACGAAAATGTTTCGGGACCTTCTAGTCAGAACTTAATGAAAACTGGAACTGTGGGGACAGATCTTATTAGTGGTGACTGTATCGGTAGACAAGGTACTGGTCTGGTTAGAATAGATGTTACATCTACTGCTGCAAATAGAGGTACACCGAATTATATGGTTCCTGGAATTAGCGGTCTGACAGGTGGAAATATTCCTAGTGATCATGAGAGTCATGTTCTTTTAATTAGAAATCCTGCGACTGAGGATTATTGGGACTTATCTGATACTGACTTACAAACAAAAATAACTCATCATGATAATTTCTTTGATCAACATATGACTAAATCAGAATTTGGAGCAGTCTATAAGTCTAGGGCCACATCAAGTGCCCGGAACATGCTGCCTTCTTATGTAGAAGGGACAAAGAGAGAATCAGAAGACCCCAACATATTGGTAAGTACAAGATCTCCCATTCAAACGAGAGTAAATACTTGTATTATAAATCTTCCTTACTTAAATCCAAGTGATAATTTAAAATCGCGTTGGATGGGAGCTCTCACACAAATGGATCAAACCATTCAAGAAGTATCTGTAGATGAAAAGTATTATAATAATGACACAGTTAAGTTTCCAGGGATTGCTAATTCTAATAGGATTAGTCTAGATATGCCTATCGTTAGAGCTGGAGTTTCTAATAATGCTAAACTTCCACCTATGGATGGAATGGCACCAGTTGATTTACATAGAACTTGTGGAACCTTTGAAGTGGAAGTAGGTCATCAGTCCGAAGGAAGTGAATTCGAAGTCTTAAGAGCTGCAGAACAAAAAAGAGCAATGAGACGAAAAGAATTTATAGCTGCTTCAGCCTGGAGCGACGATCTAAACGTAAATAATATAATTAAGCTTGAAAAAGGGGAGAGTTCACAAGCTCTTGAAAGTTCTGGGTGTAATTCCTATGGATCTACTTATAAACCAGCAGGACAAAATTTTTCAACTACTACTCATTACTCATCACTTTACCCCACGAGAGATAATGAGCCCAATGGATATTTGATGACTGGTTCTTCAAGTGTAGATGGAGCTAAAAATAGTGAAGAATGTGTAAGTAAATATGGTATTCAAGATTTAGTAGGAAACTTTGCTGAGTATACCACAGATGAAATATTTTGTGATGCTAAGTCAGAGCACATCGTAATAGGAAAAACTGATTCTGGAGCGGGAAAAGATGCTGCGATAGCAAAAGAGATTGCATCTAGCAGTTGGTTTGCTTCGGATATTTTTCAACCATGGACTGTCTCGGAAGAGACAACTGGTCGTTGCTCTAGTATTGAAGTAGGAGCTCAAAGATCAATCTCGCCTGTAAATAATGGAATAGTACGTTCGCTTTATGAAAATGGAAGTACAGTTGCTGATTATGTAAGAAAACTAAAAACTTTTGATCAAGAAGGCATAGAGGATTTAAGAGCAGCAGATGGAAATTATCTTGATTTTGGACAAACCCACTTTGGTGGTCCAATTAATAGATTAGATAGGATAGCTATGGAGGCTCGAACGAGAACCCATAACCCAAATTTTGGAAATGATGCTATTAATGAAATCATTCAAAGTGAAAGCTTACCTTCACTTATAAATCCAGCAATAGGAATTCCATTAGAGTGCTCTGAAAGTAGTTCTGAATTTGGATGTGGTACAAACTCAGCAGTTTTATCTGATTTGAAAGCATTTGGTATAAAGACTCCCACTAAGCAAAGCTCGGCACCAACTCCTATTCATATTGGTAATAGTGAAAATTATTCAATGGGAATGGCTGATCTTACTTGGAATAACTCGGCTAGATATAATCTTCCTGCCCAGAACAACTATTTATTATCTTTTACAATGAGAGTGGACTTAGAACCTGCTTCAGCTAGTAGTTATGTCGATGGGTCATTTACTTTTGGAGAGGTAGTGGCTGGAGAGTATCAAATACCCGAAGAAGATGATCCAATCGTACCTCAAGAGGCTGGACGAGTTCTATTTACGATGGACCGGGCCGTTGCTGCAAATGATAGGACAAATGTTACTGATACATTTTCTAAAGTCAGTTTTATAAATGGAGGAGACCTTAGGTATAAAGGTTCAGGAAGATACTCCCTACTTATGAGTGGGAGAAGTGATTTCTGGTTAAGATTTCCAGGTGCTACTCCAACTTCAACATTATCACCTCAAAGAGGTGGTCGTTGTGTGATCAAGGTGAAGTATGATTATTAGAAACTTTCTCTATATCATCTTTTTGATATTTGTTTCTTGTGAAAAAAAAACAAATAATGTTCAACTCGATGATGAATCAGTACTTCAAACTATTGATTTAAGTTTTAATGATATTGAAGCAGAAAAAGAGATATTTTTAGGAGAGTTTTCTCCAGGTCAAGAAAGTATTCCCATTGAAGTTCAAATATTTAATTCTAATGAAAAATATCATATTGAAGAGTTTAATCTAGAGTTTGTTGAACAGAGTTCACTTCTGAAATTTTATTCGCAAGAAGGCGGTCAAGGAGTTTTTCCTGGAGATGGAGGGAATTGTACAAAAACCTTGGACTCACTTGAAACTTGTAAAGCTTTTTTAGAGTTTTCTCCAATTCAACAAGGAGAGTTTAAATTCCAAGTCAAAGCAAAGTATCTTAACTTGCTTGGTCCTAAAGAGCATACAATGACATTTTCAGCCTTTGTTGGACTACAAGGTGAACTTCAGATTGTTGAAAACATTGGGAGTCTTGATTTTGGAGTTCTTGCTAATTCAAAAAGTGAGTATATAGAAAAAGTGTTAACTGTAAAAAACATAGGTCAAATTACAGTAGAGAATATCATTGCAGACGTTAGTATCGTTAATGAGCAAATTAGTGACTTTCAGATTTCAGAAAATAATTGTCCTGATACTCTTAGCCCTGAAGCTCAATGCGAACTTAAAATTAAGTTTAAACCAAGAAATGAAAATATTACTGATGATGATAACTTCCATGCTGCAAGCTTAGTTATAGATTATGAAAGAGATAGTGCGGGGACGTCAGGTACCTTAACAAAACCGATGAGGGCCTATTCAACTAGAATCGAGGCTAAATTTAGGTTACTTGGTAATCAAAGTCATGATTTTGATGATTTAATCCAAGCAAATACAACAACAAAAAAAATTAGCTTTCAAAATATTGGTCTTAAAGAAGGGATCATAAAAAGCGTTTATATAGCAAATGGATCAAAGCAAGTTCAGGGAACATGCTCTCTTCCAAAAGATGCAAATGGATATTTAGGATGTGTCGATGGAAATGGGACGAGTCTAGAACTAGTAGATTTTCCTTATAGGGTGAAAGATTTAGATAATTGTCTTGAAGCTACTATCAAGGGAATAGAGGGAATTGGTCTAGAAAAAAATTGTGAGTTTGAGTTAATATTTCAAGAAAGTTATCAATCCTTACCTAAGTCATATACAGCTTATGTTCTTGGGTTAAATTATGATTCAACTTATGAAAACCAAGAGACCCTAAAGTCTGCTGACTTTTTAACTTTTTCAGTTCAGTCTTTAAATACAGCTTGTATAGGTTTTGAAGCTTTATCTTTTGAATTATTTTCTGGGGATGTATTCCTAACTCCTGCAGGAAATTGTTTAGCTTCTCAAAGACAAACAACAATTGAAGGAAGTGAGATCAGTGTCGTGAAATTAAAAGTTGCTAATCCAAAAAAGTGGACAGTAAATGTAACTAATTTTTCCGATCAACCAATCTCATCTTTGGAAATTGTCATGGATGGACAGGTTTTAAGCTCAACTGGAAAAAATCTTAATTCTACTTATCAACAGGCAGCTACAACTTGTACTGACAGTTTAGGTAATGGTCAAATTTGTACTGTAGGTTATGACTTTAGCCTGCTTGAGTCGACAAAACCGCAAGAAAACGCTCAAGCATTTGATGAAGTTATCGATGCTGATAATCAAATAGGTTATAAATATATCGATGTTTTCTACAATGATGGAGCAAATCTTTTAGATGATGGGGTGAATCCTTTAGCTAAAAAAAGAACTCGTTTAAAAGTAAAAATGAAGATTGAAAGACGAGGCTATTTAGTGGCTCAAGTCGATAAAGAAGGGACTGTGGTTCATGTCGGAGATTCACCAAATCTTCCAGAGCTAAGAACTATTACTCTTGTCAATCAAGGATCTAAGGATATTCCTTATATTAAAATTCTTGCTAATTATGATGAAATCCTTCCTACGAATTATGGTATAAAGATTCTAGAAAGTTCAAGTTGCTTAAGTTATGTCTCACCCAATATAACGAGTGAAGAAGATGTCACTGTCTCACCACTAGCTACTCAATTACCTGCGGGAGCGAGTTGTGAACTCAACATTCATATGGATCAGAAAGTTTATGAAGATGCTTCAAGGACAACTTTTGCAGCTGATCCTGATATTGATAAACTTACAAATTTTCAATCAATGTATTGGTATAATTCATTTGCTTCAGGTTTAACAACAGAAGAATTACTTTCTGGAACTGGAGCTGGGACTCAAAGATTTTCAGCCTATCGTACCTACAGGGAGACTTTCCGAGATTTTAATGTATCCAAAAATAATACAATGGATGCTTGGGAGCAAAACAGTAGACTACTTAAAATGGATTTTGATTTTGTTTATTACAATGGTGATGAAGATGCAGATGGGGCTATTCCAGGTCTAGGTTTAAAAAGAACTATTGAAAATAGATCATCGCCCATATCTCTAGGAGTAAATATCAAAAGAGTAGGTAAACTTATCCCACTAAGAGTTTTTCCTTATGGGGGAGCATGGATTTATCGTCCCTCTGTAACACTGCCAGCACTTAATATACCTGAGTATTTAGCCATTCCTAAAGATGGACCTCATCAGCCATATTATGCTGAAAGGTATATTTGGGCCATTGACACTGTGCCGAAAGCATCCACAATACGACCTCTTATGTATAATAATTACCCAATCGTCCCAAGAGTGTTGGGTGGATACATGTCGTATGTACATCATGTTAGTTCTTGGTATAGGTGGAACTGGTTTAAGCCAATATTTTTTCATGCTCGTGAAAACTCAATTCCTACTGTAAAAACAATTATTGAAAATGAATTACCAAATGAATCAAATATAGATTATGCAGTACACTTTGGGAGTTTTCCTGCAACAAAACTAGATGGGTCTGCAGTAGATCAAAACCTAGCATTTACATTTTATAATAAGGGATCAGTACAACTTAGAATTACAGATATTACATTTGAAAAAAAAGGTACTGTTCCAGCTTTTAACTATCTTACCAATGAGGTTGTTTCAGGAAAGATTAAAGTGAATGCAAATCGTACTTTTTCTGTTGGAATCGAGCTTTCAACCACTGTCCCAGGACTTTATACTGAAGTTTTAGAGATTAAATATGAATCTGGTGGTGTAAATTCAACGAAAAGAATAATGCTTATTGCAGAAGTTATTGATAATTTTCCACGTCTTAATATTAAAACTCGTGATTACTTAGTTGAATCTACTATTGTTGATGGTGATGTAACGGTCTCAGAGCAATTAGATCCTGATGTCAAAGGTGACTTTAATGATGATGAGATTAATTATAACCCAAAGGGATCTTATAGCAGTGGTTTTAATTTTAATACAGACGTCATTAAGTTACAGACAATTCAGGGCTCTCCAGTATATGCAAAGAAGAGAGTTGAGATAATAAATACTAGTGCTACTGAAACGATGAAAACTCTAAGGGTTTATCTTGGAGCTAAGATGGGTAGTTCAAAATCTAGTCTTCTCGATAAAGAAACTATTTATCATACAACTGAAGGATCCTCCATTCATATGTCTCGTCCTGAAACTGGTGGGTGTTTTGATAGATATTTTAATACTGCAAGGCAAAGGATTGAGTCTTTACCAAGTTTTGACTTGGGGCCTGGTCAATCTTGCTTTGTTGATGTAAGCTATGAAGCTAGCTTTAGCGCACAAGAAACATTTCATGAGTTAGGAATTAGTTATCAAATACAAGATGGTCAATTTACATTAAGAAAGTTAATTATTCACTTTGAGCCATTTCCACCTGCCAATATTATTGTTGATAATGTAAGTAAAGTGAGTGTAGAGGATAATAGTACAGGAGTTTTACGAAACTCTTATCCGGTTTCATTTGGTGGTCAAAGTGATCCATCTCACGTTAACCTCGTTAATTATCCTGAAATTGCTACTAGAGGTTGTGAGACTTGTTTAAGTCAAATGAGAGTTCTAAATAATGCGACTAAAAAAGCATCTCTACTTTCTGCTTATCGAGAGTTTAATAATAATCCTGATGCTACTATTCCTGCAAATGGAAATAAGTTTAAAATTGCTACCCGTGGACAATTGAGTATATTTGCTAATAGGGCATGCTTTTTTGGTGATGATGAAAACAATAATGCTATCCTTGATGATGAGAAAGGTATTGATTTTCAAACAGTAGCTGAGTGTTATTTAACTGTTGAACATTCTTTTTTCGGGCAAAGTCTTAATAATTACGCTATTGAAGAAGGAGATACCCTTGTTCGAATTTCTTATTATAATAATAAAAGGTTAACTACTGATGCATTTTATCTTCATGCGACGGGATTTGTTGAACCTAATAAAATGGTCCTGAATCTTACAGAAGCTGAGAGTGATTATTACGATGTAGAAGTAAGTTCTCTTGACGAGATATCTTTTTCTTGGCCAAAATTAGATGAGCAAACCTCAGAGTGGGGACCACTAACATCTTATCGAGTTTTTTATAGTTCCAATAAAGATGCTTTTAACAATGTTTACAGAACTGATGCCTCTTTTGTAGATGTACAAACAGAGAGTGTGACTTTTAACCCAGGTCAGTTTAATACAGGAGACTTTGTATACTTCAAAGTAGCAGCTGTAAGAGTAACTAATGGTACTGAAGGGATTACTTATATCTCAGAGACACCTTTAGATACATTACAAGTGGTTATACCGCCTGCTAATATGTCTTATATCCATAAAGAGAAGATCTTATTGTCTCATTCAAAATCAGCGGACTTGATGAGTAAAGCTGACGCTCAAAGTGAATGCCAGTCACAAACTGTAGAGCTTTTGAACAATAATCTTATCGAACCTTATTCGATGAGCTTAATGGGTCCTTCAGAGTGGAGTTATATTGAAAGCGATAGTGAATTAAGTGATTATTCTAATCCGACTTTTAGTCCTCACTGGACTACAGAAGTAAGTAATATAGAAACAGTGTTGGATGAGAATGACTTATTTGATCTTTATGATCCATCAATAAAAATTCAGGCTTTTCCTCCATCAGATTCAATTATTTATATAAAGACATGTACGAACTCATCTGCTTGTAATTTCTTGTCCTTAATTAGAGGAGGGGAAGAGTCATTAGATCTTTACGAGAATGGTTACTTATATGTAGATGGAGCTCAATTTGATAAAGGTTTTGCTCGATGTGTAGTTGAGTTACCTTAATAAATTAAAGCCTTGGCACTTGATTATTAAAATCTAAGCGTTATATACTAATTAAGGTGACAATTTTAAAAATTATTCTGAATAGACGAGCTCAAAGTTGCGAAAAAATTTTCGTATTGTTCTTCCTATTTTTCCTACCTTCACTTTTTGGCCAAGAGGTCTTGTTTAAACCCGGTGAGAAAATCAAACTCTACCTTAAACCAATTCAATCAGAGGTCTTAACAAAGCAGGAAAAAATCTCTTTTTTAAAATCAGCCTTCCAAGTGATTTTAAAAAAGAGGCAGTATCAAGTTTTATTGGGAATTCTACCACCTCGGGTTAATCAAAACCAAGAAACCTATCATTCAGTTGAGATTCAAATTGGTAAAAACAAAGAGTACTTTTTAACGGTCATACTAAAAGATGAATCTGGTAATGAAGTTCTCAAGAAAGTTCAAAGAAAAATGATCCCACAACTTAATTTAAATAGAGCAGTGTATATCGCCGTTGAAAAACTATTTAAAGATATTGTCTTTAAGGAAATGGAGAGCTACACGGAAAACTTGAACGAGAAAACTCGAAAGAAAAGAAAAGTTTCCAGAGCTAAGAAGAGAAGAGAAGAAGAAAAAAAAAAGTCTTTTCGTAAGGCTCCAAGAGTGGCTAAAAAACCTAATCAGAAACGAGTCGCCATAAAAGCGCCAGAGCCAAAGAGAAAAAATAAAAGAAAAGAAAAAAGCTTAAAAGAAAATATAGATCAATATTTAGATAAAAATAAATCAAGTATTAGAGATAAGTTTGCTGAAAACGAAGATAATGAAAAAGAAAACTTTGTAGCAGAGAGAGTTAAGAAAGATTTTTTATTAAGTCTTCATTTTTATCGCTCCCAAATTGATACAGTTGACTATGAACTTGTAAATAATACTTTTACTGGTGTTAGGTTTGGTGTTTGGGGCAATATTATAAAATTTAAGAATTCTTCGCTTAATGCAAATTTCTCTATTGGAACTTTGGTGAGAAATACAGATGAGTACGATATTCCTCCTTATTACAAAGTCGGTCTCAATTACTCATACCTGTTTTCTTCTATCAATAGTGTCCTAACAGGTGGTGTAGACTATGAAACCTATAGCTTTATAAATATTCCGGTTTTTGGAAGAGGATTTCAAACTGCTAATAATAAAATGTTTTGGGCTAAATTAAGAGCAGATATTTACTTTAAGAGTGTTAGAAATTTAAATCTCTCTCTACTTTATGCCAAATCATTAAACTCAAGTTTATCTTACGGGCCAGGAGAGTTAGATCCCATGTCAGGAAATTTCATCGAAGCCAATATTTCTGTTATTGTTTTTAAAACCTTCAGAGCAGGTTTTTCTTATCAAAAACTAGCATTACAAGGAAAGAGTTACGTCAACCCATTGTCTGCTGATGAAAATCAGTTATCATTATTTTTGAGTTATTTATTATGAAAAAATTATTACTTTCGATTTTACTCTTTAATTTATTATGTTTTTCCTCAGAAGAGCACAATGAGTTACAAATTGGTTTGGGTTATAACCAAGTAAGTTTTAATGAAAAGGAATCCTCGATTGAATTTGATGATGACGATTTAAAACAACCTGCTGAAAGTGGAAGTCTATCCGTCATTTCTCTTAATGCCTCCTATGGGATACTCAATTTTTCTAAACAAACACTTTTTGTGAATGGGGTATTTCCTCTGGTAAACAGCGGGGATGAAAATTATTATCAAGGAAGCATTTCAATCAAGCATTATTTTAAAAACTTAAACACAATTAAAAATTATGATTTTCCTGATGGAAATTTAACTATTTCTCCTAGGTTTCGGTACTATTTAGGCCTTGAAACCGGAGTTGCTTATATGGTCTATATCACCACCAATGCTAAGAAAGATGATACTTCTTTTCTTTTAAGGGCCCTTGGAGGAGCATCTTATATGTTTACTCAAAAAATGGGTGTTGATGTTGAAGCAGGCTATGGTAGAGCAACGGGCTCAATCACTTCAAGTGCCTTATTAAGTGGATCCTTGTCTCTTGTTCTATTCATCTAATTTCTATTGGCACCTAGAAGATTCAACAGATACGAACAAGTAAATTTTTCTAGTACCTTTTTTTTTCTAAACTCATAGTAAACTGTTAGAAGATGAAAAATATTATTCTACCTTTTATTGCGTATTTCCTGCTAACTGGCCAAGCTTTAGCTGGAAAATTAATTATTAAAAGTAATCCAGAAGATAGCACAGTCTATGTGGTGCGAGCCAATGGTAAAGAGATTAAAGTTGGTAAAACTCCTTTTGAGGGAGACCTTGCAAATTTAACAAGTCGTTATGTTAAAAGCGATAGTTTTGTGATTACGCTGAAGAAAAAAGGATATGAGGATTATCGAGTATTGATGGCAAAAAATTCAAACGTTGATATGAACTTATCAGCAAATTTATCAATCGATGAAAATGTTTCGAATATAAAAGAGTATGACTTGCTCTTTGCGGATTTATTTGATGTCCAAAGATTGATGAGAAGTAAAAACTACTCCGATGCTCAAGGAAAACTCGATGCTCTAGAAGAAAAGTATAATGGTTTTTCTATTATACCGGAGTTAAAAGGAATTGCTTATTACATGAGTAAAGATATCGAGAAATCTTTATCTCATTTTAGAAGAGCTTTTTCGGTTAATCCGGCCAATAAAGATGCTTACAAGATGAAAGTATATTTAGAGAAAAAATTAGGTGTAGGATCAGAGAAATTATAGATGAATAGTAAACATAAAATACTAAATTACATTTTTTTAGTTTTTTTATTAATGACTAACTCTTTAGGACTTACTCAACAGAAAGTAGTGCTTAAAGAATCAGTTGAATGGCAAAAAATTCAATTAGAAGAAAAGTTATATAAGAAAGTAGATCAGCAATTAGGAGCCATTCTAGAGAAGAAAAATTATATCATTAAAGTAGATGCGGTTATTGATGAAGAAGTTCCGTTACAGTTTGATGCAAATGAAAATATAGATGAGTATATGGGCTCAATTGATTTTGATCGAAAATACGAAAATGAAAATAATCAAAATAGTAATGAAAATGCAACTAACCAAAATCAAGCCAATCCTAAAGAGGGTGATGCTGGTTTTCGTGATGATGGGATAAAAGTTTCTGATATAGAATTTGATGAATCAAATGGAGATTATATTGCTTTTTCTAAGATCGGTTTAGAGGTTCCTATTGTTGAAAAATACATGAAAGGCAATACTTCTAGCAAGAATCGAAATGGAAAATCACCTGCAAGTGCTAATCAAGATGAGAAGAAATTTGAAACAGTTCTTAGGCATCCTCAAGAAGTTTTAAGAGAAAATATCATTAAAGATACGACTGTTAATAAAAAATACTTTGAGTATTTATATCGATATAACAAGGCCTTTGATCTTTTTGATTATATTACTGACATCAAGATTGATGTTATTCTTGATAAAAATTTACCTGGAGAAATTCAAAGTATTACAAAAAGAGTACTAAGAGATCTTAAGATTTCTGTTGCTGGAATTGAGCCAGCGATCAATGTGAAAGTCAGTGCCCTGTCTTATACTCCAGAGCCTAAGAAAAAAGTTGAGCCTAAACCAGTTGTTAAAAAGAAGACCTTCGATGATTATCTCGAGTGGGTTTCAAAGTTTGCCAATGTTATTGCTGCACTCTTGGGATCATTACTTCTTGGAATCATCGGGTTTGTTCTTATTTCATATCATTTTAGAAAAATGGAGCAAAGAAATCTTCAAGAGAGTATGGCTTTAAATATGAATGACTCCGGTCTAGGAAGAGATGATAAAGAAGATGAGGCAGCAGCAGCTGCAGCAATGGGTGGAGATTCAGGTCAAGGCGAGGCCGGAGATCTTTCTATCAATGGAGCTAAGCGGTTTGAAAAATTCTGGAGCTATAATAAACAAGAAGCTTTAGTGTTTTTAAAAAATGTTCTTGGAGAAAGTACTAAAGAATCTCAACTTGCACTTACGGCTCTGGCTCAACAATTAGATAATGATGTTTTAAGAGAGATTTTCTCTTTAATGAGTGAACAAGATCGCTCTAATTGGAAAGATAAAATTCAAAGCTTTTTAACTCCAGAGGATTTAAAAAGAGCCGATACCTATATTTCTGAAAAAGTAGTAAGTGAAATGATTGTCCCATCTGCGATAAAAGATCCAGAGCTAGTCTCACTTATAATGAACTTAACTCCAGAGCAAGGTGTTCACTTTGTAAAAAGTAATCCTGAATATGGGGCAATATTACTTAATCTAATGAATACACAATACTCTAGTAATATTTTAGCAAAGCTTACTTCAAAAGAAAGTGTAGCTGTTTTAGAAAAAGGTTTAGACTATTCTCCCGTTGATTTTGTAAAAAAAGCTGATGAATTTAAAATGATGTTATCTCGTTATGAAGTTGGTTTAAGAAAGCTTCCTTTTGGTCATAAACTTATTGATATGTTAGAAAAAGTTGATGCTGAAAAAGAAGAAATTATTTTCTCAACACTAGCTAAAGCCGAAGACTCTGAACTTCTTAATAAAGCAATAAAAGCCTATTTCCCAAGTTCTCAGATTTTAAAATTACCAGAGAACTTTATGAGAGTGATCATGAATAAGTATCCACTTCAATCTAAAGTTGAACTTCTTATGTCGGTAGATAAAAAACTTAAGAATCATTTATTAGAGATTTTTGCTAAACAAGGTAGTACAGCAAGAGATCTGATGGACCTAGAGTTTCAAAACTTAAAAGATAATGAAGGCTTGAAGAAGAAAATGGTTGATCAGAAACATGATATCTGGAAGAGTTTTATGACTCACCTGCGTGGTTTTCTTAATAAAGATGATATTTATGGAGCGGAGATTGATAAGATTCTTAATAATTATAAATCGAAACTTTTGAGTGCTTCTGAAGATAAGAAGGTCGTTCGTTTAAAGGTTGTTTCATGAAAAATATAATGACTTCTTTGGTATTTATCTTGAGTGCTTTTAATTTTCAAGCTTCAGTAATAGATATCAATGAATACTCTGAAATTGATTCAGCTAAAGTCAATGAAATCATTCAAACGATCAACAAAGAAATTGTAAATGTAGATAATAAAAAAGATCCTTCTTTTAAAAATGTGCTCAAAAACTTTGTTCAATTAGGTAAAGACCTAGATGCCAGCGCTTTACCTGAAAGTGAAAAGCAATCATTAAAACTTAACTTGAACAAGCATTATAAAGAATTTAAAAAAGACCCATCTACCTATATTACTTCATCTGCGGTGAATGAGAATTCAAGAAATATTCCAAGCAATATGGGAATGATTTTTTTAATCACATTTTTAACAGGAATATTTTTATTTTATTTTCTCAGAAGAATTTTCAAAAAAGAGCTGGATTTTGAAGAGTATATGAAGTTATACATGGAGGGAGGACATATTAAACTCCCGACAATAGTCTTTGATCTATCTGAAAATGCAATTGTCTATAAAAATCAATCTTTTGAAGGGATATTTAGTTCAAAAACAGAAGATGATTTTTTGAGAAAAGTTAGTTTGTTTCTTAAGAAAAACAATGAGATTGAAGGCGAGAAAGTACAACTTAGAATGAATAATGAAGATTTTATGGTGACTAGAAAAGAAGTTGAGTTCAAATCTCGAAAATTTAGAATTATTCACCTTATTGGCTTTGATGGACAAAGTAATAAAATATTATCAGAGCAAAGTGATTCATCAAAATTGCAAGAATCAGGAGCTTATTCAATAGATGCTATGATGGAAAAGTTCTTTGCACAAAACTCATTTCTCTTTCAATTAAAAGGTGTCTTAGTTCATTATGATACCGATATCGGAAGCAAAGATATTTCACTTAGATTTAAAGAAGTTTATAATTGTTTAAATACGATGGTTTGTGGAGTTTTAAAGCTCTCAGAGCGAAAAAATCTAAAAAATTTAAAGATCATATGTTCTCAAGAAAATAATGATCTATCTATAGAGTTTGCATTTAATTCACGCACCATTGTGGATGGTTTCAAAAATAATGAAAAGAATGTTTTAAATGAAATGAATAAAGGCTTTAATCTTGCTGGAAAATTTAAACCACGATTTTTGATTGGAAAGAATCACGGGGCAGTTGTACTTAAATTTCCACTTCTATTTAATCCACGAAAAACTGGTGTTAAGAAGAAAAAATCAAAAGTGACAAGATCTGAAGTTGGTGCATAAAAAATTTACTTAAGAGGCAAGAATGAATATTTTTTCCATTATCGGCTTTGTTATTGCAAGTTTTGTTCTTATAGTTGGACTAAGACTCGCAAGTGACGATCTAGGATTATTTTTCAACAAACCTAGTTTGTTCATCGTCATTGGAGGAACCTTTGCTTCAACTTCAATTTCATTTCAGCTAAATAGACTTTTTGCTTTTTTTAAGATTTTTATAAATAGAGTTCTTTTTGGAAAGAAAACAAACTACACACGTGTTGTTGAGCAGATTATTCGAATCGCTGATGCTAGTAAGAAGGGTCAACCCATTGAGTCTCAACTATCTTTAGCCAATGATGATTTTCTCAAAGAATCCCTTGATATTCTTAATGAAGGGATTCTTGATAATGAAAACGTTGTTGCAGTAATGAAAGATAGAAACGAGAACTTATTACTTAATAATATGCAAGAAGCTAATAAGATTAAGACAGTTAGTAAGTTTCCACCCGCATTTGGAATGATCGGGACAACAATTGGAATGATCGTCTTACTTGCTAATCTTAATGGGGAAAATGCTATGCAGACAATTGGGCCTGCCATGGGGATTTGTCTTATTACAACTCTTTATGGTGCGGTCTTAGCAAACTTATTGTTTATTCCTATTGCTGAAAACCTAGTAGAGGATTCAAAAGAGAGATATTTAAAAAATAAAATAGTTGTAAAAGGTCTCTCTCTCATTATTAAAAATACTAATCCCGTTATCGTGGCAGAAGAATTAAATTCATTCTTGCCTCCGAAAGATCGTTTGGATTGGAAGAAAGTGATATAAGAAACAATTATGGATGATCAAAGACTTCAAGCTATATTACAGGAAATGGAAGCTGACGGTGGTACCCAAGATTGGCTAATCAGTTATGCTGATATGATGACGTTGATTGCCAACTTTTTTATTCTTATGCTTGCTTTTGCTAATTTTGATCCAATTGGATTTAATGATAAAGCTGAAAAACTCTCAAAAGCATTTCGTAAAGATGAATTCAAAACTAGTGTCGAAGAAAAATTTGATAAAATCAAAGAAGAACTGTCAGTTCACCCAGAAATGCAAAAAAAGTTAAAGATGAGTTTAAAAGATGGTGGACTTTTAATTACTTTTACTGGAACTGTCTTATTTGGGAAAAATCAATACAAAGTAAGTGAGGAAAACGAAATGGTCCTAGATGCCATGATTGATATTATTAAAAGTCAGTCACCAGCATTTCGTATCCTAGTTGAAGGTCATACCGATAGTGACAAGGAAGGGAGAAAGAAATTCTTCGAATCGGATTGGATGTTAAGTTCAGCAAGAGCGGCTGCTATCATAGAGCGCTTTCAGTACTTTGGTTTTAATCCTGCTAATCTAGTGGCAATTGGTCATGGTTCGACACAACCAATTATTCCAGAAAAAGATAGTGAAGGTGCCTATATAGAAGAAAACCTTGAACAAAATAGAAGAGTCACTATAAAAGTATTAAGGCCTCTAGAGAAAGGTCAGACGAAATTTGGTTTGGGTGGTTATTTTCAAGACTCAACAAACTCTGAAGCTGAAAAGAGTCGCTTTATCGATCAAGAATATAAAGTCACCAAATAGAAAATAAACGATCTTAACCTAATTTCATTTTCTGAAAATCTTGATTAATAATCAAATCAAGTGCTAAGTTTTGAATAAATCTTTTTGAATAGATTAAGTAATACTCAGCGTATACATTTCTCAACTTCCCAAGAGCAATCAATTTTTTTTCTTGAACAAATTCCTTAGTTGAAAATACTGGCAAGAATATAACACCATCTCCTTTAGCAGATAGTATTTTTTGAAGGGCAGTATCTTGAGTTTGAGCAATGTACTTAGGCGAGATATTATGCAATTCAAAGAAATGCTCAATATCATGTCTAATTTTAGAATGCTCTGTAGGAACTATACAAGGAACCCCATCTAGAGATTTTGGAAAGTCTTTTTTCACATACTCATATTTAGGTGCTGCATAGGCTGAAATTGGACGATTAATAATTCTTTTGGAAATGACCTTTTTTCGCTCTAATGAGGTGGCCTCATGATCTGAAATAATAGCTTCAATTTTGTGGGCCTCTAGTTCACGAAGTAGTGATGGTTTAGCATCTTCAAAGATACTTAAAAAGCAGCCAGTTTTTTTATGAGCAAAGTCGACAATATCGCATATGAGGTGTTTTGGGATACTATCGACGGCCCCAATACTTAAAGATGATCGTTCCTCAATGTTAAATGATTTCTCATGAATGACTTTGACCAGTTCTTGGCCAAGATCATTGATTTTATTAGCATATTCCAGTACAACTTGACCTGCCTCAGTTAAGTGCAACCTTTTGTTTTTTCGATCAAACAGCTTAACACCGAAGTACTCCTCTAAGCTCTTAAGCTGGGTACTAAGAGCTGGTTGGCCAACCTTCAAACTTTTGGAGGCTCCTGAGATAGAGCCTATTCTTGCTATTGTTTTGAAGTAAATTAGGTGATGATAGTTGATCCATTTCATGAATACATCATATCTTGATCCATTGATTAAATCAATGAACTTTTTTGATATTATATATTATATCAAATCATAACTCACGACGATAATGATGTAATTCAAATAATCAATCATTAAAACTTAAAGGGGAGAAAGTTTATGAGTACACTATTGAAAAAAGTCGACCATTTCAGGCAGGAAAAGTTTCCAGAGTTAAAAGATCGCTATGCAAAATTAAAAGACGGTCAACAGCCACCAACATTATTTATTACATGTTCAGATTCAAGATTAGTTCCAAGTGAATTTACTCAATCTAGTGGAGGAGATTTATTCGTTATAAGAAATGCTGGAAATCTTGTTCCAATCTATGATGAGACAACTTCTTCTGCCGATAGTTTAACTATTGAGTATGCTATCAGCGTATTAGGCATAAAAGAAATTATTATCTGTGGTCATGTTAGTTGTGGTGCTATGGATGGAATTTTAAAACTTGATCAATTAAAAGATCACAAATGTATCCACCATCATTTAGAAAATGTATCTAAGCAGTTTGACCAAGGAGTTTTTGCTAGCATCAAAACTCATGAGGCCGGTAAATCTTTAGAGATGTTGATTAATGAAAATGTTAAGCAACAAATGAAAAACTTATTAAGTTATGACTTCATTAAGAAAAAATATGACAATAATGAAGTAGAAATTTTAGGCTGGGTTTATGATTTTGTTAACGCAGACACAGTATCAACATTTAATTTAAAAGAGGTTCTATAATGAGAAGCTATTTTAAAGAAAACTTTTATAATGATTTCTTATCCTCAGTCGTGGTCTTTTTGGTAGCACTTCCACTTTGTATGGGAATTGCACTCGCCTCTGGGGTAGATCCAATCGTAGGACTTTTATCTGGTATCATTGGCGGGATAGTCGTTGGAACCTTTGCAGGCTCACCACTTCAAGTAAGTGGTCCAGCAGCAGGATTAGCTGTTATGGTTTTTCAATTTGTTGAAAAATATGGAGTTGAGTCTCTTGTACCCTTAGGAATCATTGCTGGGATCTTTCAAATCATTATGTATAGGTTTAAGTTGGCTCAATACTTTAGGGCCATGTCACCAGCACTTATTAAAGGAATGTTAGCCGGGATTGGTTTATTAATTTTAATCAGTCAAATGCATATTGCATTGTTAAATAAGCCAGGAGGAAATGGATTAAATAATATCCTCGAGCTTCCAGGTATCTTTATGACAAATCTCTTTGGGAGTGGAGTAGCTCAAGTCTCATTTGGACTTGCTCTTTCCGTTGTTTTTTTAATTTTTGTTTGGCAAAAGTTTTTTCCTAAGTTGAATAAGAAATTCCCTGCACCACTTTTTGCAATTTTAGCAGCATCAGCACTTGCCAACTTTGCAGGTCTTAGAATTGATTTTGTTAAAATACCAAATGATATTCTAGCAGAAATTCACTTTATCTCACTAGATTCTTTCTCTAATTTTAGTTTTGGTTTGGTTTTTTCTGCAATAGCTATTGCCTTTGTAGCAAGTGCTGAAAGTTTACTTTGTGTCAATGCAGTAGATAAAATGTCTGGAGAGAAGTCTGATTATAATCAAGAAATTTTTGCTCAAGGATTAGGAAATGTTGTTGCTGGTATGGTAGGAGCACTCCCACTTACAGGAGTTATTGTTAGAAGTAGTGCAAACCTAGAATCTGGTGGTAAAACAAGAGGAGCAGCAGTCATGCATGGTATTTGGCTATTTTGCCTTGTATTTTTTCTTCCTCAAGTACTAGAGCTCATTCCTATTGCAGCTCTTGCTGGGATTTTAATTTATACTGGTTTAAAGCTTTTAAACTTGAAAGCAATTCCAGCCATGATTAAAGAAGATAAAAAAGAAGCTTTAGTCTTTTTATTAACTTTAGGGCTTATTACGACTACTGATTTATTGACTGGTGTTATCATTGGTTTTGTAATCTCTTTATTTGTTTTAATGTCAGAGGTTATGAAGTTAGATATCAAGCAAGAGGAGCAAGAAGGTGGAGAGCTGAAAGTTGTTATGCAAGGGAAGGCTACCTTTCTTCATATTCCAAAAATTTCTAAAGAATTAGTGAGATTAACTGATCTTGAAAGAGGAGATGTGACGATAGATTTAAGTAATGTTGCCTATGTAGACAATACTATCATTCAAGAACTTAATGATTGGGCCGATGAAGGAAGTGAAGCTGAGAAAATTGCATGTAAAAGAAAAATTAAGTACCCTAAGGTTTTATAATTTAAAGTTGTTACCTTTTGATTGTGGTCTTGAATAATGAGTAAATAGGGAAGGAGAGAGTATCAATTTAAGCATCGAATATATTTATATAATAATGGTTGCATTAATATTACTCCTTCCCAAACTCTTATTAAGATTTCGAATTCCTTCTGGTATCACTGCTTTTGCTATAGGTTGTGTTTGTGTCAATATAGACCTCTTAGCAAGTGATGATCAATTAATTTTAATGTTGGCCCGTCTAGGGATTACTTCTTTATTTCTATTTGCTGGAATGGAAATAAATATTAGTGAAATAAAAGAACATTCTAAACCTTTAACAAAGTACCTTTTTAAATCTTTATTAATTATTTTCTTATCTGCCATGGCCTTTGTATTCTTCTTTAAAGAAAGCATCCAGGTCTCAATGATTATTGGCATCGCTATTTTAACTCCTTCTGCCGGTTTTATTCTCAGCTCGCTGGGTGGCTATAATTTCACTGATAATCAAAAGTTTTGGATTAAAATAAAGGCCATCTCTAAAGAAATAGCAGCTATTACTGTTTTATTTTTCGCTCTTCAAATTAATGACCCTCAATCTTTAGGTATTTCGATTTTAGTCTTAGCCGCTTTGATATACATCTTGCCTAAAATATTTAAGTTCTTTTTAAAAACAATTGCTCCTTACGCTCCTGGAACTGAAGTCTCTTTTTTAGTACTTATAGCTTTTACTACGGGCATTATAACTAAAAAACTTGGGACTCATTACTTAGTAGGGGCTTTTATCACCGGGGTGGTTGCTCTTTGACCCCCTATATAGTTTGGACAGATTCTCGCCGAGGATTTAAATTTAAACGAAGGAGTTAAAATGACAAGA
>ENA-ORXM01002147-ORXM01002147.1-marine-metagenome-genome-assembly--contig:-NODE-2147-length-24273-cov-4.139114_pt1 | contig 24273 bp, 18 predicted proteins | sample MGYA00237867_ERZ511480 | MGnify/ENA primary metagenome ERZ511480 (study PRJEB26309, sample SAMN06266103) | marine metagenome | isolation source: Algal blade | place: United Kingdom:Sidmouth, United... | reverse complement strand
AACAAACATATGACCGTCTCGAATCAGGTTTTTTTGGTTTTTGGGTAAAAAACTGGAGGATATCGTTTTTGGTGATGGCATTGATAGCTGGACTGGGTGCGGTGTCACTGATAGCAATACCCAAGGAGTCTAGTCCCACGATCAAGTTTGGTATCATACAGATCACGACGATCTATCCTGGGGTAAATCCTGTAGATATGGACTCACTGGTGACCGAGGAGATAGAGGCAGCGGTCAAGGATATCTCTGGGATAGACAAGATAGATTCTACTTCGCAGGTGGGAGTGGCATTTACTACATTGACTCTAGACAATGATGCAGATACTAGAGAAGTACTCACAGACGTCAAGGCTGAGGTAGACAAGGTCAGGCTACCATCTGACGCAGAAGACCCCAATGTAAGTGAGATCTCTACGGACAATGAATTGATGTTTCAGATGTTGCTGTACGGTGATAGCTGATCTTTTTCTACCAGTAGGCTCAAACAACTCTCTCAATCTATCAAAAATAAACTAGACGGAAAAAATGGTATCCAAGATATAGATATAGATGGGAGTACGGATTTTGATCTGCAGGTGCAGATCAACCAATGAATCGCAGAGCAATTGTGACTCACACTCAGTCAGGTAGCCAATACCATACGTAGCTACAACGCAAATACTCCATTGGGAAATTTTGAGATTGATAGTCTCAATTATGATTTTCGTATAGATGGAGAGTTGATAGATGAGCAAGATCTGCTAGATGTCCCGCTCACCACAGGTATCAAGCTTCGTGATATAGCCAGTATAGAGCGTATCTATGCGGACCAAGCCATAAAGGCATTTGGTCGTTATGAGGAGCAGGGATATAGCGTGTCTACTCTCAGTATCAACAAAGCTGACTGAGGCAATATCTTTGCTAGTTCTGAGAGTGCAAAAATAGCCCTAGAAGAACTCCTCGCTACTCCAGAGTATGATGGACTACAGTATGTATATAGTCTAGATCTCTCAGAGACGATCAAGCAAGACTATGCTGATCTAGCACAGAGTGGTATACTGACTCTGGTGTGAGTGTTTGCTTGTTTACTGTTGTTTGTATGACTCAAAGAAGCAAGTATTGCGACCTTTGCGATACCTTTGGCGTTTATGATTACGTTTATTGTGCTCAATGAGATCGACTATTCTCTCAATTTTTTGACCAACTTTTCCCTCGTACTGACACTGGGTATCGCTATAGATACCACGATCGTGATCATCGAGTGAGCATACGAAAACCTCAAGATGTGATACAATCCCAAAACGGCTGTCCTAATGGCTGTGAGAGATTTTAAAGCACCGCTGATTGCGGGTACTATGACGACCCTGGTCGTGTTTATCCCGATGATGGTACTCCCTGGGATACTTGGAAAGTTTCTTGCATATATCCCTATCACGGTGTTTATCACGCTCCTTGCAGCATTGTTTATTTCTCTCACCGTCAATTCTGCGTTTTTTTACAAATTATCAAAACCAAAAAAACGATATGTAAGCGAAGAGTCAGCTGAGAAGTTTTTGACTGTTACTGATCTAGAGATCCTTCACCAGGAGAGACAAGGCAAAGAACAAAGAGATCACGAATCAAAATCTCTCCGTCAACGCACATTGGACAAGCTGAGTAGATGGTACGAATCTGTTTTGAGAAAATTTCTTGGGAGCAAAAAAAGTAGAATATGGAGCGTGGTGATACCATTTTTGGCATTGATCGCGACGTTTGTGTTGCTCTCACCCAAGATTTGATTTACCCTCTTTCCTGGAGGAGATCAGTGAGTGTTTCAGATCAAGGTAGAGAATGTGCCTGGAGCTAGCACCCAGCAGACTGCTACATATATACCGCTGGTAGAACAACAACTCTCCCAGATACCGGAGCTAGATCAATACTCTATCACCGTCAATGGTAATACACTCAACTCTACTATCGAGCTGATCGATCTAGATGAAAGAGTCAAGAGCTGAATGAGAGAGGTGTTTGATATAGAAAAACAAACCATAGAAAATCTAGAGTACCTCACAAGAGAGTGACTGGTAGTAGAGTCAGTGGTAGAGCAATGATGACCACCTCAGGGCAAGCCAGTATGACTCAAACTCACTGCAGATGACAATACTAAATTTAGTCAGCTGGTGGTAGTGGCCAAAGAATTTGCAGCTCATCTCCGTAGCGTAGAAGGGACCAAGAATGTCTCCATTTCCTCCAAAGATACTCCAGGTCAGTTTATTTTTGCTTTTGATAGATCCAAGTTAGCCGTACTGTGACTCACACCTAGCGATGTCACGAGTCAGCTGTGAGTGGCTCTGAATGGTGCCAATGCAGGTACGATCACCATAGATAGTATAGATGCGGATATCAAGGTGCTGTATGATACATTTGGCAATGAAGTGAGCCCATCAGATATCACCAATACGATGATCATCACACAGCAAGGACTGATCCCGGTGAGTGAAGTAATGGACTATAGTGTAGACAACTCGGTAGGCGAGATTTCTAGATCAGAAAATAAAATCTCTATCAAGGTAGATGGTGATCTAGAAGAGGCATATCTCAGACAAGGTACTGTGTTTCAGAGTGATTTTACCAAGCGAGCTGAGGAGTATAGTTTCCCAGATGGATTGAGTTTTGATACTGCAGGTGAGACAGATGAAAACGCTGAACTCATCGCTGCAGCAGGCAAGTGATTTGTGATAGCATTGTTTCTTATGCTTGTGATTCTTGTACTCCAGTTCAATTCATTTCGCAAGCCAGCTATCATCTTGTACTCAGTATTTCTTGCACTGCTGTGAGTTAATATATGACTCTGGGCCACTGGCAATCCATACTCTATGCCGTTTGCTATAGGATTTATCTCACTGACAGGTATCGTGGTAAATGATGCGATTATTTTTATCGATAAGATCAATAAAAATCTTATCCACTGAGTGGATATTTTTGAGTCAATCATAGAGGCAGGGAGATCAAGACTCCAGCCGATCATCCTCACGACCCTCACAACTTTGCTCTGAGTGCTTCCCATTGCACTCCAAGATGAGTTTTGGGCTGGATTAGGATATACGATGATTTTTGGATTGTTTGCTGGATCAGCAATGACGTTGTTTGTCATACCGAGCTTGGTATTTGTACTTTCATTTATTTTGCATATCCTTCGTAGATTTTTTGGTAGATATGTGATTAACTTACTGTTTGCGATGCTGCCATGAGTAATTTGATTTATTATTTATAAGATATATCCAGATATGCAGCTTATTATTGCTGGGATAGTGTGATGAATTGCTTTAATACTAACAATTTATAATTATACATTCCATTTTAGTAAGTACTGATGAACTGTTGGGGATAGAGTACTTGGGCTTTCAGTAGTAAACAAGGACTGATCTCATATGAGTAAGCTAAAATCATTGTTAAGAATACTCTTTGAATTATCTTTGATATGAGTTCCACTTTCACTCTTCTCTACGTTTTCAGGCACTGCTATATCAATAATATCTATCTTGTTCCTAGTGATTTGATTAATTGCTCAATGATTCTATATCTATTTTGATGCAGATTTGAGGTCGATTGCCGATCTTATTTTTGGAACAAAAACAATAGACGCTGAATGAATTGGTTGGGATATTGACTCTCAAGCTGACTTTAAGTTCTAAAAAGTAACTGACCTAAGATAAAAAGATCAGACGATGGAGGAGATTGTTTAGGAGGAGAAAGAGTGTGTAGTTTAAGCTGCTACCGTTTTTTGCACTATATCTTCTTCTTTCTTACTAGGTATATGTTCAGGCAAAATTGCACCAAACTCATTGATAATAATTTCTTTATATGTAGTTAGCATATCTATCGCATTTTCTGAAGTCAGATTTTTAAGATCTACTTTCAACTCTGGGTCAACTTCTCTTGTTCCATCTAATACTGTAGGAAGATGTTTAAATGTATTTAATGCTCTATATGCCACTTCATTACTGACATTTTGTTGAGTAACTATTTGAATTGATTCTTCCACATCAAGCTTATTGCATTCAAATGCACCATCTCACATGTTTGCTATAGTTTTATTGTTTTTTTCTACATTTTTCGATTCTTGTTTTTCTCAATCTTGCGCTCGTCATCACTCTATTACTGGTATCATATTTCTGTCCTTCTTAGGATACATTTTGATTCATAGTATTTTTTCATCTAATATGCCGATAAGTTGATGTCTAAATCCTATTACTTTATTAACCTTATTGATTCATTCTGCATTTTGTATCTCTTGGATTAGACTACCCGACACATTATCATTTCCTGTATTATGAGCTAATGACAATAGATTTAGTGCAATACTTTGTGCAGCTTGATTATCAATACTTTTTCTCCACATTCTTTTAGTTGATTTATATAATTCTTTAGCTTCAATCCTTTCTAACATATTGTGTTTTCTTAAACATTAAAAAAACTCTAGAACGAACTAGAGGTAAATAACAGAAAGAGAAACAGGCATATATCATAGCTGGGCTATGATATAGAGTGTATGACTCTCTCAGTGAGTAGGGTGTAGCATATATGTACTATTATTACAAAGCATGTTTCACTGCAGATAGTGATAGGGATGTGATGTGACAATGCAAGAGTGCGTTGGGCAAAGTTTTGAACCTCATGAGATTGTGACAATGTAGGACAGGATAAGCCCAGTTCTTATATCTCGCAATAACGTATACCCAATCACTCACTAAGGCTTTTAGGAGAGGGAGATTTTTTTGTACAAACAAAAAATCCTGGCCTATAAGGAGTCCGGGATTCTTTGTGTACGACCGATAGGTGTTCAGTCTATCGGAGGTTTAGATTTATGTGTTCCATGTTCGTACCTTGGTTGAATTTGTTTTAGTATGAGCTAGTCTTGCGACTTATTCATATCACGATTTTTACGTATACAAAGCTCAAAATCAAGTGATGTTTTGCTGATGTTGTTGACTTGTTACTCTTTTTTATCTTATTTAGTGTCTTGTATCTTTGAGCTATATTTGTATTTTATAGCTACGTAGATTTTTATTTGTGTATATAGCTTACGAATGTTTACTGGGATTGTGACACACCAAGTTGAGATACTACGTATTCAGGATTGACATTTTCAGCTAACGAAGCCAAGTGATTTTTCTCTCAATCATGGTCAGAGCATTGCACATGATGGTGCTTGTATGACGGTGGAGAGTTTTGATGACGAGAGGTATGGTTTTTTTGTGATGTCTGAGAGTTTTGACAAGACCAATTTTGGATCCAAGTGCGTATGAGATAGGTGCAATGTAGAGCTGGCGATGAAGATAGGGGATAGACTGGATGGACATATGGTAGCATGACATATTGATACGGTGGGTACGGTGACTGAACTAATACAGGGTGAGGATGGTTCATTGAGATTGGGTGTGAGTTTTGATCCTCAGTATGATCCACTCGTGATACCCAAAGGCAGCATTGTACTCAATGGCGTCAGTCTCACAGTGGTAGATATCCAATCTGGATGATGCAGTGTCCGATTGATCTCACTAACCCAAGAGCTCACCAATCTCTGAGCATTGGACATTGGGAGTCAACTAAATATCGAATTTGATATGGTGGGCAAATATGTCACCCAACGAGGGAGAAAATAAAAGAACATTTGTTTTCTTATAAAAAATTATTATACACAGTCCAATGATAGATGTGAGATGACTGTTGTACTCATTGGATACTGATCTCAAGCTCAAGCAACTCAAGGCTTGAGAGTTTTGTGCTGATGATGTAGATACGAGCGCTCTGCAGCAGTGGATGCAGGAGCATGATATAGATTGTCGTATCGTGTGAGAGGACGCTCATTACAAATTTGGCAGCATCGTGAGTAAACCATATATTGTATACTCACAGTGAGATATCTCTCTCCTAGACAAGCCACTGATCGCTATCGTATGACCACGCAAAGCTTCAAATTATCATCAACAGGTGATGGAAGATTTTTTTGCTATATTGAGTAAGTATGATGTGGTGACAATCTCTGGGTGAGCGCCTGGTGTAGATACACAGTGTCATCAACTGAGTATGCAGTATCAGATACCTACGGTGATGGTGCTGGGATGATGATTTGGACACTATCTCAACAGCACCAAGAGATATCAGCTCAAAGCTGTGCAGGAGGCAGGATGATTGGTCTTGTCAGAATTTCGCCTAAAAGAAAAGCCAACAAAGCGATCTTTTCCTCAACGCAATCGTATTGTTGCATGACTGTCTGAGACGATATTTCTCCCAGGAGCAGCGATTGGCTCAGGGAGTTTGATCACAGTAGATTTTGGGCTACAGATGCACAAAGATATCTACAGTGTCCCAGCGAGTATCTACGAAAATGAAAGCATGGGCACCAATGACTATATTTCTCAACGCAAGATACATGCCATTACTGATTTTGAGGTATTTCTAAATTCGTATTTTGTCCGTAGATGAGCTCAGGAGCAGAGTATGACACTCGATCTCAACGATACTGAGACAACAATCATTGTCTCGCTCAGGGAACATGGCTGACTAACTATAGATCGTCTATCACAACTGGTGTGATTGGACACATGAGATCTCCTGGTGCAGATGATGGAACTGGAGATGAAGGGTGCTATCTGGGAAAAAGAGGTAGGAGTATGGGGTATAAAATAACTTTTACTCCACCTCTAGCTTTTCAAACAAAAAATGCATCGTGTTTGCTACATCCTCACTATCGATCTTGATCCCAAAGGGAATATCTTTGAATATAATAATATACAGTGTCTTGCCTACCACAAAAATATTGATACTCGAATTGCCAGCTGGTAGATCCGAAAGGTTATCTATGTTTGTGGTTTTGGTGATATGCTCCATGATGAGTATCCCATTTCCCAAAAATGTTTCGATAGAAACCTTTTTCTTTTTTAGTTTGGTAAATGTATCACGAGCATAGTCCTGTAAGGTGCTATGGACACTTGTCTGTGTCTCAAAGGTATTGGACGCAAAAAATTTGATTACGAGATATTTGTTTTGGATAGTAGTGGTGTAGATATCTCCATACAATGAGGTAATACCATCCACTCCGTCATACAGCGAGATCTTGGGGAGGTGAGGATATTTGTGAGAATCAAATTGCAAAAGTCGACTGGAAATCGCATCTTTGTCTTCATGAGTTTTGTTCAGCTCCTCTTGTTTGCGGTCCACGAGATTATATAACATCTCAGGACTTTGTATCCAAAATTGTCTAATTCCTCTTTTTTTGGTTTCTGATACGATTCCATCTTTGGCCATCTGACGTAGAGTCTTGTATACACCCGTTCTTTCTTTTTTTAGTTTGGATGCGATAGTGGATGCTGGCTGAGTCCCCAGCTGGTACAGAGCAATCCAAACCTCAGCCGTGTCTTTTTTGTATCATAGGAGTTCGAATATATGAGTGATTTCTTTTTTCATGACACTGCGAAGATAAAAGTATTTTGTGATTATCTTATCATTATATACAGATACAATATTGTGATACATCTCAAAACATAAGTATAATAATATCTTTCAAAGATGCAAATGTTGTGAAAAAATCATCACAGAATATTTATATATCTCTTGCGAAAACATAATCTGTAGGTATAGTGTTGTTATAAATTTTAGTTCAACTACATCTATGACCATCATAGCATCACTCACATGCACACACTGCTCACAGTCGTTTGATATCTTGCAAGAAGACAGAGACTTTTACGACAAGATCTCACCAAGATATAAAGACTATACGGGCACTATACCAAATCCTACTCTATGTCCAGATTGTCGCCAGAGGAGGAGGCTCTCGTTTCGCAATGAAAGAAAGCTCTATCGTAGATCGTGTGACGCCAGCAACAAACAAATCATCTCCATCTATAGTCCTGATAAGCCACACACAGTCTATGACCAAAAGATCCGACGATGAGACTCTCGGGATCCCATGGACTTCGGCAGAGACTTTGACTTTTCTAAGACATTTACTGATCAGTTTGGGGAACTGATGAAAGAGGTGCCTATGGCTCCATTAACAAATGAGTTTATGAAGCAAGAAAATTGTGACTATACGAATAGTTCTGGTCCAGGAAAAAACTGTTATATGTCTTTTGAGTTTGCTTTTTGTGAAAATATCCACCATTGTAAAAGTGTTTTTTCATCAAATAATTGTATAGATTGCACTTATTGAAGTAACTTAAAAGATTGTTATGGATGTATAGATTCTGATGAGTGTTTTTCTTGCAAAAATGTTCAATATTGTAATAATTGCTCATATTGTATTTGATGTTATAATTGCAAGAACTGCCAGTATTGTATAAATTGTGATTGATTGGAGAATCAGAAATATTGCATTGAAAATATTTCATATAGTTCAAAAGAAAAGTTTGAAATAGCTGTAAATGAATATGTTTATAGAACTAGAGAAAAAAAACTACTAACAAATGGTAAACTTTTATGAAATGAAAACGTCAATAATTCTCATAATGTTCAAAATTCAAATAATGTTTCTTATTCATTCGGAGGACAATCATTAGAAAATGTAAAATACTGCTGAGATGTATTTGACACAAAAGATACATATGATTTTTTCTCTTGGTGAGAAGATGTTAAGCGATGTTATGAGATGCAAGAATCTTGAAGACATTTATACAAATCAGCATTTTTGTGGCTATGCCGAGATAATTCAACAAATCTTTACTACTCGTTTTACTGTTCAAGCTCCTCCCATCTTTTCGGCTGTATCTGACTCCGCAACAAGTCTTACTGCATATTGAATAAACAATATACCAAGGAAGAATACAATATACTCGTCCCCAAGATCATCCAGCATATGCAAGAGACATGAGAGCGAGGAGAATTCTTCCACCCTAGTTTGAGTCCATTTGGGTATAATGAGACAGTGGCTCAGGAGTACTTCCCAGTGTCCGATATATCAGAGCTTGCACCTCATGGATACCACCGATCTGAGTATAACAAACCCACGCCAAATATTCAGAATCTCCTTGATGCTAGTGAATTACCATCAACCCAAAATGCTACAGATGAGATCTGCACTCAAGCGATCCAGTGTGAAGTATCTGGACAGCCATTTCGTATCATCAAGCAAGAGCTTGAGTTTTATCGCAAACACAATCTTCCTCTTCCTACCAAGCATCCTGATGTGAGACATAGTGAGAGAATGAGTCTGAGGAGATAGCTAGTCTTTGGCAGTAGATTGGCTGAAATCCAAACTTCTATACTAAAAAATTGTAAACAGGTCAGACAATTGAAAGCGTTGAAAATCAAGTATAGAACTGATGTTGTATATATTTACGAAAAGTTAGAATAATTTTTTAGCGCTGTAATTTATTGAAAACAGCTTGATATTCACGATAAAGGTTTTATATAAGAAACACTCAGATAATGCTATTCATCTACAATTCTGACCTGTTTTCAATATTACAGTAACTATACTTAGACCAATCAATTCATTTTTGTGTTTGTTAAAATTATATGGCGAATTATCTGATCAAGGTATATCATGGATGGGAAAAAGGCAAGCAGGCCTTTGCAAATTTTCTTGAAGATGTGTCTAAGACATTAGAAAATAAGTCATTCTCCATGGGACTTCATTATACCAAAGGAGAATTTTTTTATTCATTGGATACGAGCAAATCGACGTATCCTGGTTATGAATCACAGTTTTATACGCATTTCAATGATTTTCAAATCGTCAAAGACACTAAAGGGGCGATGAATTTTGATAGTTCCAAGTCGGTAGTATGAGTATTGGAATTACAAAATAATCGATTTTACCCATTTAAGCTCGACTCTGACGACAACAGTGATTTTATCTTCAACTTATTTCGTACGTTTGAAAATTTTGATGTAATGAGCGATAAGGTAGCTGTAGTCGCACGTATCTCACCTATCAAGTCTGAGAGTACTACATTTTTTCTCAAAGCATCAGTGCAGTATCGATGGTTCAAGATCAAACTTGCGCTACAATTTTTTAAATATATGTTCAACTTTAAGATTCAAAAAAACTGGAAAGGAGAATGAAATAAACATTTTAAAGATAAATTGCAAAATAGTCTCTTTAAGACACAACTATATATTGTCTGTCAGAGTAGTTCCAAGTCATCAGCAAAAGCAAAACTTGATTCTGTTTTTCAAAATTTCCAAGTATTCAAAAATTATCCACTCAATCAATTTAAGCTCAAAGTATTGAAATGAATCAAGTCGGTGAGATACAAAGATATAGCAAAAAAAATCCCAGACTATTATTTTTCTAGTGAGGAGTTGGCAAACTTCTTGCATTTTCCTCAAAATCCAAAAAAAGAAACTTCACTGATGACGATCAAGGCGAGAAAACTCTCTCTCCCGATATGAGTACCTACCTATGATTATACGGTAGAGAACAATGAAGTAATGGTGAGTGATACCCCAAAAGACACTACTGTACTCGGTATCACTGATTATAGATCTATCGCTGTACCTATAGGTATACCAGATGAAGACAGACTTAGACATGTATATATCGTATGACAGACAGGTGTAGGGAAGTCCAAATTTATGCAAAGTCTAATGATATCGGATCTACAAAAATGAAAAGGAATCGGGGTGATAGATCCTCACTGAGATTTGATAGAAGAGATCATGCAGTATATCCCCGAGAACCGCAAAGACGATGTGATATTGTTTGACCCCACAGACGATCAGTACCCATTTTGTCTCAATCCTCTGGACGTCCAAGAAAATGAATCCAAACAAATATTGGCCAAATGATTTATAGATATCTTCAAAAAATTCTTCTGAGCAAATTGGAATGCAAAGCTTGAGCATGTGTTGAGGATGATTTTCTTGGCTCTATTAGACAAACCAAATGCGACACTGTTTGATATCATCCGTGCGCTGACAGACAAGGACTTTCGTTATGATATGATAGACGCGATCGAGGATGATGTGGTACGCAACTTCTGGACCAATGAATTTGCTTGACGATCTCAGCAGTTCAATACTGAGGCGATTATGCCGATATTGAACAAAGTAGGACAACTCTTGAGTATTGATATACTTAAGAATATCTTCGCATCACCAGAAAACAAGCTAGACTTCCGCACTATGATGGACGAACAAAAAATCCTCCTCATCAAAGTACCAAAGGGGAAACTCCAAGAGGAGATTATGGGCTTCTTGGGTGCTATGTTTGTGACCAAGATCTATCAGACAGCTATGGGGAGACAATGACTCTCCAAGAGTGAAAGGACGCCATTTTTTCTCTATGTAGACGAGTTCCAAAACTTCGCAACAGATACATTTTCTGAGATTCTCTCCGAAGCAAGGAAGTATGGACTTGGACTATGCGTAGCGCATCAGTTTATCTCACAGATACCAGGCAATATCTCTCAAGCGCTGTTTGGAAACGTCGCCACCAAGATATCCTTCCGTATCGCGAGTGACGATGCAAGCTATATGAAAGAACACTTTGATCCATTTTTGGATTCTTATGATCTGGCAAATCTAAACGTAAGAGAATTTTATATCAAGACTATGATAGAAGGTAAGATCAAGGATCCGTTTTCTCTCAGGGCAGCATATACGCCTGATGTCGAGATAGATCGCAACTTCATCGCCGATATACGTGACATCTCTAGAACCAAGTACAATAGGACACTAGAAGAAGCAAAGATAGTCGTAGCACAAGAACAATCAAAAGTATTGGAAACAATCGAAGAGTTTGCTGAGCCGTTGATCTAAAATCTGAGTTTCAGAGTTCACAAAAACTTGTATTACATACATTTTTACGTATAATTACTATACTTTATTTTTTGTATATACAAAATGTCTACATTGCAAGATGCAGTACAGCTAGTGCAGGATGATACATTTGTGAGTATTAGGGAAATTCAGAAGAGCCCCACCAGAGCTCTAGACGGTTTCAAAATTGTGATGAATAATGGGAAGATGCAAGGTGTCTATATACCCCAAGAAGAGCTAGAGAATTATGTAGAAGACCTTCAAGCTATGAGCTCATCATCATATATGGACCTCATCCAGCAAGCTAGAAAGTCAAATAAAGCCCCATCCAAAGAAGTTCGATCTTCATTAGGTGTTTAATTTTTTGTATGATTATGCGACAAGTTCAGTTTAGTGATATTGCGTTCAAGCAACTGCAAAAAATGACCAAAAAAGACCTCAAGAGAATTAAACAAAAACTTGAACGATTTTGTATACAAGAAGATACTCTAGCTCTAGCAAGAAAACTGGTCAATAGTGATCTATGAACCTATAGATGGAGGATATGAGATTGGAGGGTGATATTTGACGTAGATGAGCAATGAAAAATTATTATTGTATTGATAATAGGCAAGAGAAAGGATATCTATAGATAGTATGATGTAGTGAACTTTACACTTTAAATTTTACACTTTAAACTTATGTCTATGCCTCATAGACTCAAACAACGACAAGAAAAAATCCAAGCCAAACGTAAGCAAACGCCCTGGAGGGAGTTTGTGATGGAGATATGAAGTTGGTTTCCTCTAGTGCTACACAGATCTTGATCACATTTATCTAGATTTGCTCCAGAAGCTGATAGAATTGGTGAGATTATAGATTTTGATACTTACGCAGATTGAATCACACAAAAAGAGCTTGAGATATGATCATCAAGCTCTTTTTTTCAACAAATTCAAATACTTTTCAAGTCTACTACTCTAGCTGGCACCAAAACAATCTGACAAAACGAAAATAGTGTTTACAACGATATCATTCTTGGAGCAAAAAATGCATACTTAAATTTTGTGGTTTTGGAAACAAATAAAGCTGCATATAATTATGGTGTAAATAAATGCGATGAGGTGTATAATTCTTTGCAAATACTGCTGTCTCAAAATGTGTATATGAGCAGAGCTGTAACTAGCTCTTCAAATATATTTTATTGTAGCAACATTCAAGATTCTAGTGATGTGCGATTTTGTGCAAATATGAGATGATGTACACACTGTTTATTTAGCTCAAATCTAGAAAATAAATCTTATTGTATACAAAACAAGCAATACAATAAAAGTGAATATGAAGACAAGAAATCATCTTTACTTTGAAAAGATAAATCACAATTTTTGACTATTTTGGAATCCGTATTGAGTATAAATTGATCAAATACTTGAGACTCAATTGTGTGACAGTTTAATAGAAATTGCTCAGATATTGAATCTTGATTTTTCAATTTTCAGGTGCATGAATGAAGAAATGTATTATTTGGTGCTGGAACTTGAGATGCTACACAGGTATACGATGTGTTTTCTTTTTGATGAACTACTACAGATCACAACTATGCATGTATGTGAGTTTGACGAAATGCATCACATGTGTATTGCAGTGTAGAGGCATCACCAAGTGTAAATAATTGCTACTATTGTTACTTAGTGGATACTTGCTCCTACTGTCTCGGCTGTATCTGACTAAAAAATAAGTCCTACTGCATCTTCAATAAGCAATATACAAAAGAAGCACGATACGACAAAGTAGATGAAATATTTGTAGCTATGGAAGCAGAGTGAACTCTCTGAGACTTTTTCCCTGGATCTATGAATCCATTTTATTTTAACGATACCGCAGCATATCTGATCGATGATAGTTTCAACAAAGAAGAGGTGGAGGCAGAGTGATATCTCCGACGTGACGAGAAAATCTCAGTGGATATACCAGAGGGTATGGTTGTAGTGAAGACAAGTGAATTAGCAGATTATGAATCACGAGTAGACGAAGTGCGAACTATAGACCCAAATATCCTCAAAAAAGTCATCCAAGATGAAGAATGAAATGTATATCGTATCGTGAAGATGGAGTATGACTTCTTGGTCAAACACTGACTACCACTACCAAGATTGCATTGGCTGGATAGACTGAAGATGAATTTCAGTATATCATAATCTTGATCGAGTCTCACAAAACCATAAGATCACAATAATTATTTTTATTTGTGGATATGGCATGCACTACAAAAGACTTTTTTTCAAGATATCTGGTGAAGCATTGTGAGGTACCAAGGGTGAGTGATTAGACCACGAAGTAGTGAGAACACTCAGTAGAAATATAAAACAACTCCAACAAAAATGATATCAAATCGCTCTGATGGTATGAGCAGGCAACATTTTTCGTGGACGTGATCAGTGAGCTGGGATAGATCCAGCGATAGGACACTATGCAGGTATGCTAGCGACGATGGTAAATGCTTTGATATTACAAAACATCATGTACCAGGAAGATATCCAGGCATCAGTATTTTCTGCGATTGAGATGCCAAGATTTATCAAAACCATCAACAAAATATCTGCAGTCAAAAGACTAGACAATGATACAGTAGTGATCTGCGCTGGAGGTTCAGGCAATCCTTTTTGTACCACTGATCTATGATCGGTGATCAGAGCATTGGAGCTAGACTGCGATATACTCGTCAAGTGCACCAATGTAGATGGTGTGTACACAGCAAATCCCAAAACTGATCCTAGCGCAACAAGATATGAGACACTTAGCTATCAAGATGCATTGACCCAGTGACTCCAAGTAATGGATCAGAGCGCTTTTGGTATGGCGATGGAAAACAACCTAAAGACCTTTGTGACACATATTGATACTCTATGAGATCTTACATTTGACACTACGCAGTGAACACTACTTACTTAGTCTAAGATTGCAAAAAAACCAATAGTTGTTATTATGCAGTGTGTAATTTTTTCTTAAAACTAATTATGAGATATACATTATTATTCGTGTATTGCTGTATATTGTTGTGATGAAGCTGGTGAGTAGCTCAATTTTCTAATCCTAGTGATATCACTGCTTCACAGATCGTAGATGCATGATATAGTATCTGATCCAATTGATCTACTGAACTGGTAACACGTTATGATCTAGCAGAATTATTGAGTGTGTGAAACTGTGAACAATGTATCTTTGCGTCTCCAGAAGATCTCTTGACCTACGATACTGCTTGGCGAGATTGATTTGCTGGTCAGGCAGGCAACAATTTTGATGATATACAGGCGTGAGAAGAATACTATAATGGCAAAGAGTATTCTGTATGCATAGCTAAAGCAGCAGAAAAATGACGAATCAATGGTTTTCCAAGAACGACGAGCCCATTTTGTCCGGGGAGGTTTTGTGGTGCAAATGTGCTGAGCTATGGAGAGCTAGCACAAGCACTGTACAATATTATAGCTCAAGAAATTTATGATACTTACACAATCAATCGACAAGCTGTCGAACAACGATCAGAAACAAGACTAGAAGATATAGACATCTATCAACAACAACTCATCTGAGTGTGAGTAGATAGCTGTGGATCAGATGACTGTGTTCTTAATTCAGTTGATGAGTTGAATGTGTATCTCAAGTATTGTAGACGAAATCTAGAGGCTTGTAATATGCTACCCTCTGACTTGTTGTGAGCAGGAGACTATCCTATATGATTTACCAATATACTAGTATCTCAAGGTATAGTCACTCGACCAGATGTGATGCAGCTAGGGAGATACGATGAGGTATCTAGAAGCTTGTTTGATCTCACACTAGGATCACTCGTATCCCAAAAATCATGTGTACGAAACATAGACTATGATCTAGATGGTGTGAGAAATGATGTCGATAACTGTCCAGTAACTTATAACCCAAATCAAAAAAACAGAGATGCTGACGATCTATGAGATGTGTGCGATGATGATATAGACGATGATAATCTCACCAATCCTATAGGCGTCATAGATGATCAAGACAATATCGATCACAAAAGATACAAAGAATTGCCAGAAGTAGATCTCCCTGACGATCTCCAGCCTGATACTAATAAAGACAAGATCCTCACTGCAACCGCAACTCCCGCTAGTGGCAGTACGATGAGTGAGATAGTATTTCAGGCTGAGACAGTATGAGATCTGGCCTGACTCCAATGGTATCTCGGAGATGGAAGTCGTGCCAATAGTGCGCAGATATGACATATGTATAGCTTGCCAGGCTCTTATACTGCGAGTGTTATAGCTACTCGAGCAGATGATACCAAGTCTGTCGTCAAGCTACCTGTGGATATTATTTCTTCTACTGATTTGGATGTAGCATTTGTGGGTGCTGCTGATCCTCTGGTGGGCACCTGACCGCTCACTGTAGATCTGACACATACCTATGAGTGAGAGATTGACTCAGTACGTCGATATATCTTAGATGAGACACTAGAGTCTCAGCCTGATGAGACGCTCCAGTATACTCTCCAGAAAGCTGGGGTATATGAGCTCCTTGCAGAAGCTTACAACCAACAAACTCTCGTATGAGTATCACGCGTATCCGTGACTGTGATAGATCTAGACGCAGAGGATGGTACTTGAAGATGAGCAATCCTGTCTTCTGATCCACTTGTAGCGCCAGTTGGTTCTATCATTTCTTTTGATACCACGATTGAGTGATTTGTGGAGTCAGATATCTCTCAGGTGACACGAGATTTTGGTGATACATCTCAGGACGTGACTGAGTCGCTCGCTATATCGAGACGCTTCGATGCTCCATGACCATATATCATATGACAGACTATTGAGTTTGATGATGGATATCCATCACTGTATCAAGAAGCTACTATATATATCACCTCTCCTGAGCAAGACAATTCTAGATCATCTGAGCTTGTCGTAGAGCCATTAGTCGCACCGATTTGAAGCACATTTTTGGCTTGATTGGAGATAGATTTTGACCTAATACAAATAGCAAAAATAACTTGGTCTCGATGAGATAGTCGCAAAAAGACCTATTCACTAGAAGACGGTGATTTATTTGCACAGAGCTCACATACCTTCAAAAAAACTTGACTCCATACTGTCCAAGCCGATATCCTCACTACCGATGGGACATATATGGTCCATCAAGCTACCGTACAGGTGACAGGACAACAGGTATGTATAGATAATATCTGAGTGTGTGATCTAGATAAAGATGGGATCATAGACCAATGTGATACTGATATAGATGGAGATAGTGTACCAAATCTCCTCTGACTACTGATCTGAGAAAACGAGGACTGTCGTATCACGTGAGAGATAGTAGATTCAGATCGCTTGCTCGAGCAGGTATGACTGATACGCAAATGAGCTGAGTTGGACAATTGTAGTTTTGAATCAAATAGTGATCAGTCAGACGAGGATGAAGATGCGTTTGGTGATGTGTGTGATAGCACCAACACTCCTCTAGACCCAGATCAATGATGAGGATGAGTTCCATGAGATGGATCTATATGATGAGCTCCCGAATGAGACAGAGACAATGATGGTCTCCCAGATAGTCGTGACGCTTGTCCAGATATACCAGAAAATGGTAATGGTGTGCAAGATGATGATGGTTGTCCAGAATTGCCTGGATGAGGCAATGTCCCTTCTAGATCCACTATCCAAGTCAATGGTTGTGTCCAATGCCCATGCCCAAAAGTCGACTACGAAGCTCAAGTACTCCCTGGAGATCGTGTCAAAGCAGTGCTCACCGACCCAAGCGGAGAGATAGTATATAGTCATACAGCACCAAGAGTGGTGAAGTAGTGTGCTGGATTTAGTATATAGAGTTATCATCTCAAATTTATCTATCCTTGATAGGATCTCCCAAAACCATAGTATCATCTCCAATGAACTTCTACCAATCTCCACTATGGAGAACTATCCAACAAGATATCTACAAAAAACCCACCTTTGATATAAATATCAAAGGTGAGAAATATTTTGGTATAGTAAAAAGACAGCGTAGACTAATGAAAGATCTCAATCGATATATGGTACACTGAGTCCAGTCTGATATATCAAATGACCCTGACGGACAATTTGCTCAAGAACTCACTCGTATACAGAGAGATTTCAAGAGGTCGCGAGGTGATATATTTTTTCAATTTGGATTGTTGGACACAGTATGGAGCGGGACGACCAATGAGATCAAAAAAGATAAGGAGCTAGTAAGCACACTCACTACTCAAAAGGCGACCCAAGACACCAAGATGCGAGACGATTATCAACTCCTCCCTGCCTGGAGAGAGCATATGCCAGATACTACCGTGCAGATACCTCTGACGGAGGGGATCACTGAGATACGCACATGATACTCTAGCTCAGGCAAGAGATATATCAACAAAGCAAAAAAAGAAGACCTCTCGTTTGAAATTACTACATCCGAAGCGACGTGGAAGACGTTTTGGCGTATACGATATAGTATGGCATTTGACAAAGCATTTACTGTGATACCGGAAGACATATTCTTGGAATTGATGAGACACCTGACTGAGTCCTGACAGTGACGACTGATGCTAGCCAAGAAGTGAAACAGAATCGTGAGCGGAAGTGTGGTGCTTGACTATACTTATACTGGACACAAGCAACTCATCTATCTCTACGGAGCGACCAATAGAGAATATGGCAATATCTGAGGACACTATCGACTCACGGATCAGATCCTCAAGCGAGGTGCACAGGAGTGATACGAGCTATATGATCTCCTATGAGTAGCCCCTCCAGGTCGTGATGATCACTACCTCTCGTGAGTGACAAGATTCAAACAAGCTTTTGGTGGCAATACCATCGTGAGTGTTGGTAACTATGATAGTGTGTATAATAGTAAGCTGTATAGAGCTATGCAGGCGCTGAAGAATAAGGGTTGAGTAATGAGTATGTTTGGTAAGTTGAAAAATAACAAAAAAGATAAAAATTCGAATGACAAAAAATAAGCTCTTTTTTCTTGATTTTGTCCGAGATATATCTATAACCTCGTTCACTTCAGTGATTTTTGTTTGTCTCAATTTTGAGACTTAGAAAGATCTCAGGAGAGATGGGAATGCTGAAACCCACTAAAACACACACACCAATGCGGGTATGATGTAATTGGTGTAGCATGGCAGAATTCAGCTCTGCCTGTACGGGTTCAAGTCCCGTTACCCGCTAATTCAAGCTTAAAATATTTAGTTCTTGATGTATGCGTTATGTGATTTTTCTTTGGACTCTTGTTGGTACTGGGATGATGAGCAGTGATGTATTACAACAAGCAGCTAGAAAGAGTATTTGGTCCATCTAGCCGAGCAAACAGAAACCTTTGAGGTACTGATGCTATGTATGTGATGATCTGATTTGGCATGGTGATCTTGTGAGTACTGATGCGATTTGGTCTCTCAGTAAGCAATCCTACTGCGATAGAATAAATATACAACGTAAAAGCACTTACTATGGGCGGATGGCAGAGACGCTAGAATCCTTATGAAGACAGAACGAAGTGATAGTCTGAATAATGGATGAAAGCAGAGCGATGGTAACATACTATACAAAAATAAAGATATTCAACGCGATACTACACAAAACGTTAATGGGCGGATGGCAGAGCTGATTACTCTCCAGAGAGCGAAGCGATATGTAGAGAGGAATACATGCGATGGCAACAAAAAAACATTATAGATCCAAAAAAACATGAGGTTGCAAAAATTACATTTATGGGCGGATGGCAGAGCTAATCATTCACCTATGAAGTCAGAGCAAAGCGATAGACTGAGTAGATGTGAGTGATATATGCAATGGCAACATATCAAGCTCAATAGATCGAGAAGTAGCGTAAGGTTACAAAATTACATTTATGGGCGGATGGCAGAGCGGTCAAATGCATCGGGCTGTAAACCCGACGACGAAAGTCTACGCAGGTTCAAATCCTGCTCCTCCCAAATTATATTGTTATATGGGTCCTTAGCTCAGCTGGCTAGAGCGCCTGCCTTGCACGCAGGAGGTCAAGGGTTCGACTCCCTTAGGATCCAAATTCTAATTATCTAGTTAATACCTATTTGTCTCATTCAAGGGTTCGCACTTCCTCGCTGCGCTCGTCGTAAGTAAGGGATATACAACTACTTTGAAAGATATGAGACAAAAGAGATGCTAAGAAATTGAGAGATATAAAAAGAAAAGATCTCTTAACTCCCTTAGGATCCAGATTATTATTATCCAATATTAAGAAATTAGAATCTATAATTTGGTTACTCTTCTTGTTTCTAAATTCTAAATTCTAATTTCTTTTTTTGCACCCATAGCTCAACTGGATAGAGCAACAGCCTTCTAAGCTGTAGGTTGATGGTTCGAGTCCATCTGGGTGTAATCTTCTAAAACACAGTTATGAACTATGATTTGAGATACCAGAGAATTACATATATAACCCTTTACGAACTAAGATCTGGCTGAGGCTGGATTTTTTTATATAAAAATGCTTATAATATTTTTTTGACAAATTCATTTTGAATGAGTACAATTAATTGTTTACAATTTATTTTTTCTTAATGAATAAAAACGAAAAATTATTAGAACTTTGATTAAAGCAAATTTTTTTGGAAAAAGAAAAAAAATATGAAGAAATTGTAAAGCAAGGACAGAATATAAAGAATATTGACGTAAAGATTATTAAAATAATTGAAAGAAAAGTGAATGAGGATCCAGATATTTTGCTTAACAACATATAATATGTCGATAGAGTCAGCTATTGAGAATAGATCAAATAATTCAAAAGATAATATAACTTTTGTTAAGGAGCTTTTAGATTCTTGAAAGAAATTGAATCAAGAAAATATTGAATTTATAAAACAAGCAATAAAAGAACTTGTGGAAAAAACTTTAGAAAAGACTAATAAGCTTCTTAATTACTTTAATGGTGTTCAAAGATTTAAGATAAATAACATTCTACCGGAGCCAATTTTCTGTAACGCCTTATGAGAATCACCATGAAAACTAGATTTATTAGTTGGATGAGCGGAAGCTTTTGAGGAAATATGAGATCAAATCGATGCTGCAAGTGAGTCTATCCATATTACAATGTTTATATGGAGAAATGATAAGACAGGAAGAATGCTTGCAAGAAAGCTATTGAATGCCGCAGATAGGTGAGTGAAAATATCTTTAGAAAAAGATAGATTATGAAATATCTTTGAGAAATCAGAACAGAGTGAAAAAACACTCTTTCATCCTGGGCGACCCACTATATGAGAATGATTTAAAACTGCTTTTGTTGACACCGCTTATTCAAATGTAAATGAATCTACTGGCTATGATTTGAAGCAGGATGCGTCAGATATATTCATATCATTGAGTACACATCAGAATGTTTCATTAAAAACAGATGTAAGAAATGATCATTCGAAATACCGAATTTTTGATGGAAACACATTGATAACTTGATGAATTAATGTGTGAGATGAGTACAATGAATGGATTGATTATTGAGTTTCTGTAACATGTTAAGAAACTGTTCGTAAATTTTATGAGAGACAAGAGGGAGATTTTAAATTTAACGAAGCAGACCCTATTTGATTTGGATTCAATACAGTCAATCAGAGCGGTATAATTGAAAGAAAAGAAATTAAACCAATATTTACGCAATTATTAATGAATGCAAAAGATGAAATTATTGTAGAGATGGCTTATTTTGGTGACTCAGATATTAGGAATACTATAATTGAAAAGGTAAAAGAATGAATTAGTGTAAAGATAATTATGCCTGAAAAAGCAAATGTACAAGATGATCTCAATAAGATGGAAGTAAATAAAATTTTAAAGCAATGCGAAGGGTATAATAATCTTGAGGTTTATCAATATAGCAAGATGGTTCATGCAAAAGTATTGCATGTGGACGGCACAAAAACTTTTTTTGGTTCTGCGAACATGAATAAAAAAGCGACTGATGTTTTATGAGAAACAAATATCTTTATTAATGATGCAGAATGTGAATTTACTTGTGAATTAAGAACTCAATTACATTTACATATCAACGATTCAAAAAAAGTTGATAAATTAATGTACTATAGATGATGGAAAGCTATAGCTGAAAAAGTTGAGGCAGAGCACCTATAGAGTATGCCGAATTGAGTGTTATTATTTTAAATATACAGAGCAGTGGATCCACCAGACAATAAACTAAGCAATATTTTCTAATAAATACTTGATTTCAATCTCTCTTTTGTTATATAGTTCTTCCAAATAGGTTCGTAATCTAACCTGTTGGGTGTCTTTTTTTTGAAGAAAGAGTTGTTTCGAGAAGGCTGGTGGTTCGCACTCTGCAAGAAGGCAGAGTAAGTGACTATTGATTACTAATTAGATAACATTGTAGATATAGTCAGTAATTCATTCATGATCAAGTTGAGAAGACGATATAGTCTCTCAAGTCCATCTGGGTGTAATCTTCTGAAAATATAGGTAGTACCATATATATGAGAGGGGTAGGATAATGCATATTCGACCCTTTACGAACTAGAATCTGGCTGAGGCTGGATTTTTTTATTATCTTTTCAATAAAAAAAGCGTCATCAGCACATGACTGACAACGCTATTATGCCATCTTAGGCTCGAATGAATTATTTACTATTAATCCTTTTCATTAAAGTGAATATGATGTGAACCAGAATATACAGTATGCTCCACACCTCTATACTTAGGTAGTAGGTCATATTTAATAAACTGTAATATGCTAGTTATAATATCAAGGTTACCTCGATTTCCGCTTGTGCTCCCACTAAATTGATTATTTTCACCTTTTTCAATACAAATCTCATTTTTATCTGAGTATTTTTCCATTACCTCAAAATTAAAAATATCGTGAAGGAAATATGGCTTGTATCTCTTGGTAGCTGATGATGAATTTTCAACTTCTTTAGATAATTCTATTTCTGTAATCTTCAAACCATGACTTTCATACCCTTTCTTGTATGTGCCTTGTTTTATCAAATTGTATAGAGCCATTTCAAATTCCGTACAAATAACATTGTAGCCAACAGTTCCAGCTAAAACATGATTCATTGTTGGATGTTCTTTGGAAGGATGTATTGCATAAGTGATTGGAGCTGAGATATTCAGCTGGTCATAAATCACCATCCAATCATCATAGAACTTTTCAAGTTGTTCCAATTTTTTAATGATTTCGCCTTTTGCTTTTGTGAAATAATTTTTCATATAAGCGTCATTTCTCATTTTCTATGTTTTTATTTTGTGAAGAAATATTTGTTTACAAAATTCTCTAACAACTTTTAGTCGTTTACTGTTAAAGAACGTAAATCAATTGTATATAATGAAAATTTTTTATTTTGCAATGTCAATATAGCGAAATGACACAAGTGACACTAATGACACTTAATATCAAAACTTTCCTGTGTAAAATATACAAAGCAGTGGATCCACCAGACAACAAACTAAGCAATAATTTCTAATAATACTTGATTTCTCGTTCCCTTTTGTTATATAGTTCTTCCATACAAGTTCGTAGTTCAACCTGTTGGGTGTACTATTCTGTGATGTATGTCCTCATCGTCTAGTTGGTTTAGGATACTGCCCTCTCACGGCAGAGATCGGGGGTTCGAATCCCCCTGGGGATGTTTGAAGGAAATAAATTAGATAAATCACGATAGATACTAAAGAGTGTGCCGTTTCAAACGGTTTTAAGTCACTCTTTTTTTGTATAGAAAAGAGTATCGCCAAATCGAACCGTTACAAGCAGTCATCTCATCGTTTGATTTCCTAGTTCTCGGATAGATAATGGGTCTTCAAAAAGATGTTGTGTTTTTTGCAAGAGTGCTTTCTTCCTAGTATCTGAGTGAGTATTGCTTTCTAATTCATTCGTCATTATTTCTATTTTTGAGTCTAAGGTTGCTCGTTCTTCTTCTAATTTCTGGTAGAGTTTTAGGTTCTGAGTTTGTGGTAGTATATCTTCTATTTGAGTTTGTCTTTTTTCTAATGCTTTGATTTCTTTCTGTTTTTGTCACTTTATTTTAGACTTATCTTTTTTGCTTTCTTCTCGTGCTTGGTCAAAAATAGTGCTTATCAGAGCTAGTATTCCTTTTGGTAGTGTCATATCTGTAAGGAATTGTGTAAACTCTTGTTCTAAAGTATCTTTTTTTACATTCATTCTATTGTTGCAATCCTTGTTATTGCATCAGTAGAAAGGGTAGAGCTTCTTTTTCTTGTTTCACTTTGGTCATACCATCTTACTCGTATTTCGACTGGTAAACTTTCTTTTGCAATCACTACAGGTAATTACTCATCTCAAAGGGTGCTCGTCTGACATTTTTTTTGAAACTCATTGTATCTTATTAGTTCACTTATGTTTTGCTTGTTGTTTTTTTATAATCTTGTGGGCTGTGGATAGTGAAATAAGTCACTCTTGTTGTCATTCAATTGGTTCTTCTACTCATCGTTCAGGATAAATTATAGTAAATAAAAGTGAAATTTAGGAAGTATGAATTGAGCGAAGCGGTATTCATAGTGACTAAATGAAGCG
>ENA-ORXM01002146-ORXM01002146.1-marine-metagenome-genome-assembly--contig:-NODE-2146-length-24308-cov-13.159135_pt1 | contig 24308 bp, 14 predicted proteins | sample MGYA00237867_ERZ511480 | MGnify/ENA primary metagenome ERZ511480 (study PRJEB26309, sample SAMN06266103) | marine metagenome | isolation source: Algal blade | place: United Kingdom:Sidmouth, United... | reverse complement strand
GCACCACAGCACCACAGCACCAAGCACCACAGCACCAAGCACCAAGCACCACAGCACCAAGCACCACAGCACCAAGCACCACAGCACCAAGCACCAAGCACAAAAAAAACATGAAAATAACCAAAACCTTCCAATTCGAGGAAATTCAAGGATTTAAATTTGGGTCGTGGCCTTTTGGGAAGCCCCGCATGTTTTCACACACTTATTTTGTCGATGGCTTGTTGATAGATACGGGACATAGCAATGTACAAAAAGAAGTCTTAGAACGACTAAAACCACTACCTGTCAAGCAAATTTTTCTGACACATCACCATGAAGACCACACAGGCAATTTAAAAGCACTTCAACAACATTTTCAATGCCCAACTTATGCTTCTACAGCATGTATTGAACTGATGAAAAACCCACCCAATATTAGCTTTGCCCAGTGGTTGACTTGGGGGAAAACACAGGCGAATTTTGAGATTAAAAGCCATGAGAAACAGCTAATTACGCCTAAGTACCGTTTTGACATTATCCCGATTCCTGGTCATGCGGTAGATATGGTTTGTCTCTATGAAGCCAATAAAGGATGGCTTTTTTCCGCAGATTTATGGGTGGCAGAACGTATTCGATATTTTATGCGTTCTGAAAGCATGAGACAACAAATTGACTCTATAAAACGAGTGTTAACACTTGATTTTGAGGTATTGCTTTGTAGCCATCGACCCCAATTCAAAGATGGTAAAAAGAAGCTTCAAAACAAATTGGAATTTATGGAGAATTTTTATGGTGAAGTTGTTGATTTGTATCAAAAAGACCATAGTATTAGCCAAATTTTGAAGGAAATGAAGCTAAAAGAAGATTGGAGCATACGATTATTGTCAGGAGGGGCATTGTCTACAAAGAATATGGTAAATTCAGTGATTCGAGATGAAAAAAACAGGCTACAATGAGGAGTGAGTGATATGTGGCGAATCCTTGCTTTAATTTCGGTTTTATGGAGTACTTAACCGTCCAAAATAGACCCGATGGTAGCGTTATAGCAATCGTTATTTATGTCGTTTTTATGGTGTTTCTGTAGTCGTATCATTCTTTCCAACTATATAGGTTTGTTTTGCTATAGTAGCGGACAGCGGGCGCATGCTTCACGACGAAGCTCTTGACCGTTCTCTCCTAATTAAATAAAAAAAGAAAGCACTATGATTCTCGCATATCATAGTGTTTTTAGGTGAAGTCAATGAGGCATTTAATGTCCCAAATTTAGAAGTTATTGATATTTACTTTTGCAAAATAGAAGCGAAAGGTTCATCTTTCATCGCCACAGAAAGGCCTGCTATCCATTCTTATCGTTTTGCCATGCTCATACTTGCCTTTCAAAAAACGATACCATTTCTATCAGGGCTATTTTGCACAGTCTCTAACCTTTTCCAAAAACACTTCAAAAAACCAACTAAAATATTGCCCAAAAAACAACTCTAAAGTTACATATAACTATGTTCATAAGTACTTTTAGTGGTATCGTATTCAGGTCTATAACAAAAAACAGAACAAAAAGGCAATGATATTCAATAAGAATAAAACACATAATCAACTCATAACAAAACTCTTACACAAAACACATATAATGTTTCATAATAAATAAAAAAATATTATTAAAATAAGAGACTTTTTGTACAAAAAAACTCTTAATATTGTACTTGTATACCTAAGTAAAATTTTACTTAGTCCTTTCATACAATAATATCCCTTCATTATTACAATAACTTTTACCCCTATAAGAGTTTATTGCATTTAAAGTTATACCTCCCCCCACATTATTTGAAACACTTTAAATACAATTTAAGCATTGGACTTAGGTATAAAAATCATATCAGTTATTTAGTTGCATTTTAGCTCTACTTGATTCTAACTCAATTAGTATTACTACAATCAAACTAACCCTTCCTGTTTGCCTTTTTAACCTACCATATTTGCTTATTGTACCTCTTTGCATAAGCTATCTACCAGTTTTCTCAATTAACATATCCTGCGCTTTAACGCCAAACGAGTGGCATGGGTATGTCCTAGCTATAAAAACTAATTATTTATATATTTTTTAATATTAAAAAACTGATTATGAACACTATTTTACCTTTTCGCAATAGGCAAAAACGAAAAGAGAATAGCTCAATGAAGAAAAGCCATTTTGCCATGGTTTTTTCTATACTATTGAGTTTCCTTGTGGGGATAAGTCTTTCCGCAGAACCCTGGTGTCAGGTAAATGGTGCAGGCTCTGTTAATGCGCCTGCATCCTGTGGTTATGGACAAACTATAACCGTATCTGGAACAACACCTTCAGCAGACACAGCCGTAGAATATATGTGGCTATGGAATACAACAAACAACTATGCTGATGGTAATCAAGTACAATTGGGAACTTCTACTTCTCCTGATTACAGCTTAACAGTATATTCTTCTGGTTGGGTTATTCGTTGCGCTCGTCCACAGGGCTGTGGGTGGAGTTGGAGTCAAGCCAAAGAAACAGGTTCTAACTACATTAGCGTCAATCAATGTAGTGCAATCATCTCTGCTGTTACAACTGTTGATGTAAGCAGTTGTGGTGCAAGTAATGGAAAATTAAATGTAGACCCTAATGTAAATGGCGGTACAGTATTGCCATTTGAAATTTACTATACATTTAATGGTCAAGAACACTACGGTGGTGGTGGTTACAATGATTATTCTAATAATTATGTAACGGGCTTAGAGGCTGGTAGTTATACAGATGTTCGCATTGTAGATGCAAATGGCTGTGAAGATGCAAAATGGGGTCCTTTTGTCATCAATCAAGACTGTAGTGGTGGCAATATGGATTCGCCTAACTGTCAATTAGATTGTAGTGGCATCAATACCAACATTCCAAATTATATGTATTTGGGGTCTTTCAATGGTCACGTTTACTACAAAAGAACAAGTGGTGATGTTGAGTACTGGACGGCGGAATCTTATGCAAATGAATTAGGTGGCTACCTTGTTACCATCAATAGTCAAGAAGAAAACGACTGGTTAAAAAACAATGTTGGTGGTCAATTCTGGATAGGTCTTACTGACGCTGGTAGTGAAGGTAACTTCTACTGGGCAAATGGTGAGCCTTCAACGTATACGAACTGGGCATCTGGCGAACCTAATGACTGGAATGGTGGACAAGATTACACTAAGTTCTATACGAATGGAACATGGAATGATGTAAATGATAACTCTTATGAATGGGCAGTTATTGAAGTGGTTTGTCCTTGTAACCCTGTTTCTCCAATGGAGCCTACATGTAGCGTTAGTGTTGATGCAGGAGACGACAAAAGAACGTGTCCTGGAGATCACGTTACTTTAACAGCGAGTGTTTCAGGAGCAAATGATTGTTCTTGCTGTGAAAGAAATGTTTCTAATACTCACAACTGTGGTAATGGAAGTGTTTATGGTATCTACTTAGAGGGACAATACTTTGAGTTATCAGAAGCTACTTGGGAAGAGTGTAGTGATGGTACTGCTCGTTTTATGGGTAGTGCGTGGAACAATAACGATGACATTACATTTGATATTCACTTTTCAGGTCAAACATCTAATCCACCTGCTGGAAGTCCTAAAGATAATAATTGTGGTGCTACTGACCCATGGGGTTGGGAATATTACACAAGCACAAGTGGAACAATCACTTCTAACCATCACGGTACTTTCAACGTAGCTCCTACAGGGCCTGCTTTCCAAGTAGGTGATGGGGCGAATCAAACAGGAATGGGCTTAGGTGGTTCTGGATGGATTACACTTTCTGGTGGAGATGGTTTCTACGACAATGGTGACATCAATATTATGTTAGGTGCCTTAAACTGTTCTAACAACAATAATGGCAATATCACTTATGCTTGGTCTAATGGTTCAACAGGACAAAGCATTACAGTCAATCCTTCTATGTCTCAAACATATGTAGTAACGGTAACTGATTGTGCAGGTTGTTCTGCAACGGATGAAGTAACTGTTGAGGTAGAAGTTCCTCAAGCCGTTATTGGAACAGTAACTGATCCTGCTTGTGGTGAAACAAATGGTAGTGTTACCATTACTTTCACTGATAGCCCAAATAGAACGGCTATTGAGTTTAGTACAGATGGTGGCAATACTTATGGAAACAGTGTTAATGATAACAGTGGTTCAACAACAATTGCTTTAGCACCAGGTACTTATAGCCTTTGGACACGCTGGGGTAATGATGACTGTCCTGTAGAAATTGGTCCAGTAACAATTAGTCCTGCATCAGTTCCTTCTGTTACAGCGTCTAACAATGGTCCTTTGACTTGTACGATGACTGACGTTCAAATTTCTGCAAGTGCAACAGGGGTAAGTAGTTATAGCTGGACAGGTCCTAATGGATTTACGTCTACTATGGCAACAATGACTGTAACAGCACCAGGTACTTATACAGTAACAGTAACAAGTACAACAAACTGTACTGCTATGGCTTCTACAACAGTAGCGAGCAATACCAATGCACCGTCTGTTACAGCATCTAACAATGGTCCTTTAACTTGTGATATGACAAGTATCCAATTAAGTGCTACTGCTACAGCAGGTGCAACTTATAGCTGGACTGGTCCTAATGGATTTACGTCTGCTATGCAAAATCCTAATGCTGCTGCTGATGGTACTTATACCGTTACAGTGACAGGCGCAAATGGTTGTACGGCTACGGCTTCTACAACTGTGGCAGGTGATACAAGTGTTCCTACAGTTACAGCATCAAATAACGGTCCTTTAACTTGTACAACTACAAATGTAACTTTAACAGCGAATGCAACCAATGCAAATTCTTATAGCTGGACGGGTCCTAATGGATTTACGTCTTCACAAGCTAATCCTACAGCAACCAATCCTGGTACATACACTGTAGTTATTGAAGCTGGAAATGGTTGTACTGCAATGGCAACAACAACAATTGCTGAAGATGTTACACCACCTACAGTTTCTGCTACAAACGATGGTCCTATTACTTGTACCGTAACTTCAGCACAATTAACGGCTACGGCAACTGGTGCTGCAACTTATAGCTGGACGGGTCCTAATGGATTTACGTCTTCACAAGCCAATCCTATTGTAACGGTTGCAGGTACTTATAACGTAACCGTAACAGGAGCTAACGGATGTACAGCTAATAGCACAACAACTGTAGCAAGTGAAACAAACCCACCAAGCGTAACTGCTTCTAATGACGGCCCATTTACTTGTACGAATGTTGCTGTTGAATTAACAGCTACTTCTGCCAATGCAGCATCTTATAGCTGGTCTGGTCCTAACAACTATGCCTCTAACCAACAAAATCCTACGGTGAATGGTCCTGGTACTTATACTGTAATTGTTACAGGTGATAATGGTTGTACGGCTACTGCTTCTACAACAATTACAAGCGATACAACAGATCCTTCTGTAACTGCTTCAAATGATGGTCCTTTAACTTGTGATTTAACATCAATCGCTTTATCAGCTACTTCAGCAGATGCAGTTTCTTATAGCTGGATTGGTCCTAATGGATTTACTTCTGCTATGGCTAACCCAAGTGTTGGTGCGGATGGTACATACATTGTAACTGTAACGGCTGCAAATGGTTGTACCGCTAATGCTTCAACTGTTGTAACGGTTGATGCAGATGCGCCGACTGTTTCTGCAAGCAATGATGGTCCTTTAACTTGTATCAAAACTGATGTAGTTTTAACGGCAAGTTCTGCTGGAGCAATTAGCTATAGCTGGATGGGGCCTGCTGGCTTTACGTCTGCTATGCAAAATCCTACAGTCTCTACACCAGGTACCTATATGGTAACTATTGAAGCTGCAAATGGTTGTACGGCTATTGCTTCTACCATTGTAACTGAGGATGTAACGCCCCCTGCAATTATTTCTGTAGCCAATGATGGTCCTTTAACTTGTACGATGACTATTGTACAATTAACTTCTAGTGTAACAGGTGCTTTAGGCTATAGCTGGGCTGGTCCTAACGGATTTACTTCTTCTCAACCAAATCCTATTGTTAGTGTTGCGGGAACGTATACATTAACAGTAATGGGTGCAAACGGTTGTACAGCAATGGCTTCTACAATAGTAGCAGAAGATGTAACACCTCCTACGGTATCTACAACAAACGATGGTCCTTTGACTTGTGATATGAACAATGTTCAATTGACTGTAACTTCTGCGGATGCTGTTTCTTATAGTTGGACTGGTCCTGACGGTTATACCTCTACGATGGAAAACCCAACAGTTGGAGCAGACGGAACTTACATTGTTACTATAACAGGTGCTAATGGCTGTACTGCGATGGCAAATACAACCGTTACAAGTGATACAAACATTCCTATGGTTACTGCAAGTAAAGACGGTGACTTAACCTGTGGCGTTTTAAATGTGGCTTTAACAGCTACTGCGACCAATGCGATTTCTTATAGCTGGGTTGGTCCTAACGGCTTTGTTTCTACGGATGCAAATCCTACAATTACAGAAGCAGGAACTTATACAGTTACTGTAGAAGCGGCTAATGGTTGTACTGCAATGGCTTCTGTAGATGTAATCTTTGAAGCTTGTCAAATTGACTTAGAATTAGCGAAAGTTGTTAATCAAGACACGGTTAATGTTGGCGATACTGTTGTTTGGACAATCTCTGTTATCAACAAGGGTCCAGATGATGCAACAGGTGTTACGGTAACAGATGTATTACCTATTGGTGTTTCTGCTATTGGCGCAACAACAGTTGATGGTACTTTTGATGTAGCTTCTCTTACTTGGGATATTGGCAATGTTGCTTTAAACCAAACAGTCTTATTGGATGTAAGCACAATTGTAAACATTCCTGGTACCTGGTTAAATACGGCTCAAATTGCGACTGCTGACCAAATGGATATTGATTCTTTCCCTGGTGATGATGATGGTGATCAAGATGAAAATGATGAAGATGATGAGGATGATGAAGACAATGCAATGATTACTGGTTTATTAGTTGATTTAGAAGTTGCTAAAACGGCTGATGTAACAGAGGTTATTCAAGGAGATACGATTACTTATACAATCTTAGTAGCCAATGAAGGTCCTTCTATCGCTACAGGAGTTTCTGTTTCTGACCAATTGCCTGCCGAAGTAACTTATGTAGCTTCAAGCGCAGATCAAGGTGCTTATGATGCAACTTCTGGTATTTGGACAGTAGGAACTATTCCTGTAAATGATACTTTAGCTTTAACGCTTACAGTTGTTGCGACAGGTGCTGGTGATGCTTGTAATATTGCACAAGTTAATTCAGTAAATGAAGCAGACGTTGATTCTGATCCTGCCAATGATGATGGCGATCAAAGCGAAGATGATGAGGACAAAGTAAATGTAATGGTCTTAGCAGGAGAATACGATTTAGCTTTAATTAAAGAATTAGCACCAGATCAAGCTGCTTTTGTTAATCTTGGGGAAGAAGTCTCTTTCACAATTACAGTTGCAAATCAAGGAAACCTTAACTCTGGAAACTATACAATCACAGATCAAATTCCTGCTGGAATGAGCTTTGTTAGTGCAAGTGATGGTGGTACACACAACAATGGTATCGTTACTTGGAATTTAAGTAATCTTGGTGAAAATGCAACAATTACGGTTACTTTAGCTTTATTAGTTGATGAGTTGGGTACTGGTAAATTTGTAAACTGGGCTGAAATTAGTGCAGATAGCGGTGATGATTCAGATTCTACGCCTGATGCTGATACAGGTAATGACTTTACCAATCCTAATGATGCTGTTGATAATCACAACGATATTACTTTAGACGAGCCTGCAAATGATGAGGATGATAATGACTTTGAAGAAATATTTGTAGATCGTGGTTCTCGTGTTGCTGCTCGTGTTAATTTACAAGGAGCAATGATGGCAACAGATGGTGCTGCTGGAAATAGTGCAGATGGTATGATGCGTGACAATTTACGTCAAGACAATGTACTTCCTATGAGTGAGCCTTATACAGCTTTACCAAACTTTGACCACGTTGGTGGTGGCGGTGGTGAAATCGTTGATGCTGCTATCTACGAATTAGATGGTGCGCACTCTGCTGTGGATTGGGTATTGGTTGAATTAAGAGATCCTGCAAATCCTTCAAATGTCTTAGCAACTCGTTCTGCTCTTTTATTAAGAAATGGACACGTTGTAGATATTGATGGTGTTTCTGATGTTGGTTTCCCTGACATTGAAGAAGGAACTTACTATGTAGCGATTCGTCACAGAAATCACTTAGGTGTGATGACGGCTGGAACGGTTCAGTTGAATGCAGATTACTCTCAAGTTGTTGATTTTAGAGATCCTAACACACCTACTTATGGAGAGCATGCACAAAAAGATATGAATGGTTCAAGAGCATTGTGGGCTGGAAATTCAAGTGGTACAAACAGCATTAGCTTCCAAGGAGCTGGTAATGAGCCAAACATCACTTTCTTTGAAGTGTTGTTGTCTTCTCAAAATACAACATCTCAAGCTACATACATTGTAGAGGGATACAATATGGGAGATACAGATATGAATTGTGAGTCAATCTATCAAGGTCCTAACAATGATCCAGGTCCTGTTTTCTTCAATGTATTGACACACCCTGAAAATTTCAACTACTTGACTAACTTCTCAATTATGCAGCAGTTACCTTAGTAATAATAAAATAATAACTTCTGCATTTTGGTTGCGATATTTTCCGATATACTTCGTTGAAAAGCCTCGTCATAGCCCTGCTATGCCTACGTTTTTCGCCTTGTCTATCAAAAAATCTCTTTACCAAAAATGGCAGACTTATTTTTTAATCATTACTTAATAGTCGTTATACTTTAATAATGATTAAATAGTACTTCAAACGCCCATTCCTCTTATGAGGTTTGGGCGTTTTTTATATGGTAAATTTGATGATAGAATTGATAGAGGTCGTGACCTTTTACCTTAGCCCTGATAGGAGTGGTATCGTTTTTTTGAAGGGGCAAGTATAAGAAAGGCAAAACGATAAGAACGGATAGCAGGCCTTTCCGTCACGACGAAGCACTTTACAGTTCGCTCCAAAAAAACAAAAAACCCAAATCTTTTACAAGACTTGGGTTTTTCAATGACTTCTTATTTCTTAAGCTTCTTTTTAACCTGATTTTTAAGTTTTTTGTTTGTTGCATTTCTTTCCGCTTCCATTTTCTTTCTTTTGCGAGCTTCAATAATCTTCTTTTTTGCTTGCGCTTCCGTCAATCCTTCTTTTTTCAATTTTGCTTTTGTACGCACTTCTTTTTTACCTTCCCGAATATCTTTGCGCTTTGCTTTTTCTTCCCGTCGAATTTTTTTACGAGCTTCTTTTTCCTTTGCCTTAATCTCTTTTTTGCGTTGGCTCTCTGCCATATTTGCATCGACCTTATCTTTCTTCTGCTCTATTTTAGCCTGTTTTTTTTCAACCCTTGCCGCCTTACGAGTTTCTTTTTTCTCAATTTTTGCTTCCTTATGCTTCAATTTTTTCTCTACCTTTGCCTGCTTTCTTGCAAATTTTGCTTCTTGTCTCGCCATTTTTTTCTCAAGCTTTGCCTCTTTTTTCGCAGCTTTTTTCGCTTGCCGCTTAATGCTCATTTCTTTTAATTTGCTAAACAAACCCATAAAAATAAAAGTGGGTTTTTCCATTTCTAATTGACTGTAATCCATAGTTACTATATTTAATATGTGACAATATATGTCTTTGATAAATTAATTGGCCGGGAAAAATAAAATATTTTGAGGAAAAAAACTCTTTTTTTGCAAAAAAAAATCAAATTCTTCTTCAATTAGAATATTTATTTTTTTGGGAGAGAACGTTTTATGGCTTCGTCGTAACGTATGGTCCCGCTGTACGCTACTATACCAAAAGACGTTGCAGGCCTTAGACGTTGCACTGCAACGTCTCTACAATGCCTTTCTGCCAACGCTGCTTTTGGTATAACGCTACCATCGGGTCTATTTTGGATGGTCTGTATCTCTCACAATTGCATCTCCTTCATCGGTGCACCATACCAATACTGCCTACGTGATACGGCAAAAAATCAGCAAAATCCATTATTTGATTAACGCCTTGTAAGTTTCCGCCAATCTCTATACCAATTAACGTTCCTTGATAATTTCGGGCAGCTCGTAAATCATAAAATGGCACAAATTCGATAAAGCCATGATTTTTGCTCAAGACATAACGGGCATTGTTAATCGCATGGGTCGAAGGCGTACTATTTTCGTAAGATTGTACAGAGAAATATTTCACGTTATCGGTCATTCCTAAAAAAGAAGTTGTGCCTATGCTGTCACAAGAGAACCAAAGAAAGTCAATATCTGCCATTCGCTGAAATTGTGAATCTTCATAATCCCATGTCTCTACTATTTGTGCTAATAGATGGAAGGGCATATTGTTCTAAGTGTTTTCGCAAGATATGCTGATAGGTGCGGTTGCCTATGGTTGTAATGGAATCGACAAAGTATGGGGCTGTTCCATAATTGCTATAGCCATTGACGCCTATTTGTTCAAATTCAAAGTAGTTGGGTTGGTCTTCTGGAAATGGGTTCCAGTTTTGTGCTTGTAGGGTAAGGCTACAACAAACAAGCAGCTATAAGAATATTTTTTCATGCTGTGTTTTTTTTTAATTGGTGACGGGTGACGGGTGACGGGTGACTGGTGACGGGTGACGGGTGACGGGTGACTGGTGACGGGTGACGGGTGACGGGTGACGAGTGACTGGTGACGAGTGGTTGTATCTATCTACCCACCATCCTTTAGTTTACACAAATTTACATGCTTTTGGCTTTAAAATAAAGGGCATTTTTTAGGGATTGTACGTTTTTTTATGACAATCCTACTTCATTTCGGGAATTTTTATTTCACGCAAAGAGCGCAAAGCTCGACAATGACCACAAAAACTACTCAAACCACAAAAACCACAAAAACCAATTTAAACGGGTTTGGCGTAGGTTTGGGTGTCTATGAGCATTTTGGCGATGATTTCGCACATAATTTCGGAGGTGCCTCCACCGATTGTTCCGAGGCGGCTGTCTCTGAACATTCGTGCCATTGGGTAGTCTTCCATAAAGCCGTAACCGCCGTACATTTGTAAACAGTCGGTGATGACTCTATCGCTGAGTTGGGTGGCTAAGAGTTTGGTCATGGCTGCTTCTTTGACGACGTATTCTTTATTGTTGAAGCGGTGGCATATTCCGTATAGAAAGGCTTTGTTCATTTCTATTTCGCTTGCCATTTGAGCGATTCTGTGTCGTAATACTTGGAATTTTTTGAGTTTTCGTCCGAAGGCTTCTCGTTCGTTGATGTATTGTAGGGTGCATTCTAAGGCGTATTCGGCTGCTGCGACGGCACCGATGGCGAGGATCAGTCGTTCTGATGCGAAATGCTGCATAATGTAGTAGAAACCTTGATTTTCTTGTCCTAATAAGTTTTCTATGGGGACTTTTACGTCGTCAAAGGCTATTTCGCCTGTGTCAGAGGCTTGCCACCCTAATTTTTTTAGCTTTGTTGCGCTGAGGCCTTTTGTCTCTCTGTCTATGATTATAAGGCTTATTCCTGCTGATTTTGCGGTTGTGTCGGTTTTGACGGCAGCGATGAGAAAGTCGCTTAGTACGCCATTGGTTATGAAGGTTTTGGAGCCGTTGACGAGGTAGTGGTCGGCTTTTTTGATGGCGGTGGTGCGCATGGCTGCTACGTCGGAACCGCCACTTGGTTCGGTAATGGCTAAACAGCCGAATTTTTCGCCTGCAATGCCTGGTCTTAGGTATTTTTCTTTTTGGGCTTCGTTGGCTTCGGCATTGAGGTGGGTGAGGGCGAGGTGTGGATGGGCGACGATGGCTGCTGCAAATCCTCCTGAATTAAGGCGCATGAGTTCTTCGTTGTAGATGACGGTGTAGAAGAAATCAAGGTCGGAACCGCCGTATTTTTTGGGTTGTGCTAAACCGAAGTAGCCCATGTCTCCGAATTTTTTCCAGACGTTTCTGGGGATTTCTTTTTTGGCTTCCCATTCGTTGATATGGGGTTTTATTTCTTTGGTGAGGAAGTCTCGTAGGCTTTGGCGGAATAGGTGGTGGTCTTCGGTGAAATAGTACATAGTTTCTTTTTGAGTGCTGTTGGGAAAAGGCGTGCCTTGTCCTTACACTTGCGTGATTTTGGTTTAGTTCTTTAGAAAGTTGGAGAGGGCTTTATTAAACATTTTTTTTTGTTCTATATTGACGCAATGACCTGCTTTGGGGATAATGCATAGTTCTGAGGTGGGAAGGTAGTCTTTTAAATCTTTTCCTATTCTCGCTGGAATCAACTCATCATCTTCGCCCCAAATCAATAATACTGGGCAGTCAAATTGATACTTTCGGTTTCTTAAATCTTTCTTGTTTATTTCAAGGTCTTGTAAAATAGCTTTGCAATTATGTCTATTTGTTTCGTTTTGAAATAAGTTTTTCTGTACGTCTTTTAAAATAAATTTTGGTAGTTTTTTGTCTTTATATAAAACGACGTCTGCAAATTTTTGGGTCATTGCTATGTCTTTAGGCACTAATAATTCGGAAATGTCTTTGACGTCAAATTTTGTTTCTGTATCTGACAAATCTGTGTCCTTAAAGAACTTTACGGGACTGGCAAATATGGCTAATTTCTGAACTTTGTCTTTTTCTAACATGGTGAGTTCTGCGGCAACGGCACCGCCATAGGACAATCCGCCTAAAATCATTGAGTCAATTTTTAGTTCTTTTAATAAAATCGACATTGCTGCTGCTTGTTCTTGTACTCCGTACTTTTTTTGTCCTTTGGGTGTAGATCCAAAATACAATAAATTTGGTAGGATTAATCTGTGTGTTTTTGATAGCATTTTGGCTTGCTGGTACCATTGTAGATGGGTGGATGTGCCGAAGCCGTGAAATAAAACCAGAACGGGTTTGTCGCTTTCTCCTGTGTCCCAATAGGTGAATTTGTAGTTTTTTGTATCTAAAGTATTGTATTCTAAATTGGCTCTTTTGAGTTTATTCTTGGTATGGTTTTCTCCGAATTTAAACACGCTGCATGAGCTTAATAGGATTAGGATTATTATTGGTAAAATATGTGTTAGTCTTATTGATTTCATTGTGTTAGTTTTTTATATAGTAATCCTAATTCAGTTCAGGAATTTTCTTTCACGCAAAGACCGCAAAGCTCAACAGAAACCAATCTCTTTGCGACCTTTGCGTGAGATACATTTTTTCTATTTTCAAATAGGAATGCTATGGTTTTGGTTGCGACCATGAACAATAGCCCTGATAGAAGTGGTATGGCAAAATAGTTTAAGTAGTTTTTGTGGTTTAAGTGGTTGCGGTTCTTTCTTGTGTATGTGGTTATTCTTTTTGCCATAAGAACGGATAGCAGGACTTTCCGTGACGACGAAGCTCCTGACAGTTCGCTCCTAAAAAAGGAATGTATGGAACAAGGAATGAGTAATATAGCAACCCTCACTTGGTTCAGGAATTTTATTTCACGCAAAGAGCGCAACGCAAAGAAACGCAAAGCTCAACAGCAACCAATCTCTCTACGGTTTTTGCGAGAAACTCTGCGACTAATACTTTTTCTATTTTCAAATAGGACTGCTATATATTGACCAGAAATTTATTTATTTCTTTATCCAATTTCCCATTTTATTTCGCTGCTTTCTTTGTAGATGCGGACTGTTTTTATTTTGTTGGTGGCGGAGTACATTTCAAAGCAGGCGTCTTCGAGGTATTCTAAGAGGGCGTATTTTAAGGCTCTTGCGCCTGTTTCTCGTTTGATGGCTTCTTCTACGACGTGGTTTAGGACTTCTTCTTCTATTTTTAATTTTACGCCTTCTAACTCGAATTCTTGGCTGTATTGACTGATGGTGTTACGGGTTAAGATGGTTTTTAGGTCGTCTTTGTTGAGGGCGTTGAAGGGGATGATGCGGGAAAAACGTCCGATGAGTTCAGGCATCATGCCGTAGGATTCAAAGTAAACTACTTTTTCGATGTCTTCTCTGTTGAAGGAAACGGCTACTTTTTGTCCGTCTTCGCCATTGGCTGCTCGTCCGAAGCCGATGCCGTCTTTTTGTTGGTTTTTGAGCATTCTTTTGAAGCCAGAAAAGGCACCGCATGCGATGAAGGAGATGTTTTCTGTATTGAATGTAACTCGTTCGGCATAGGAGGAATGGGTGATGCTGAGTGGTACGTCTAATTCTGCGCCTTCTAACATTTTGAGGAGTTCTCGTTGGACGCCTAAACCGCTAACGTCTTTGGTTGTGCCTGCACCTGAAAAGACGGCGTTGTTTTTGCCACTGGACAATTTGTCAAATTCGTCGATGCAGATGATGCCGATGGACGCTAAATAGGGGTCTCCGTTGGCTTCGTGAATGAGGCGTGTGAGTAGGCTTACGGGATCTTGTCCGACATAGCCTGTTTCTGAGAAAGAGGTGATGTCGATGACGACAGTGGGCAATTTTAAAATTTGATTGAAGAGAATTTCAACTAAAAATGTTTTGCCACAACCTGTAGGTCCAATCAGTAAGTAGTTTTCTTTGGAAGGCAATCTGAATTTGTCGATGTCCTCTAAGTATATTTTGGATAGGCGGTTGATGTGCCGAAATGCCATGAGACTGACGGATTTTTTGGCTTTTTCTTGACCAATATATCCGAAATTTTCTATCATCGTCAACATTTCTTTTGGGGAATTTTTAGGGGTGTTTTCCAAAAATTCCTTGATGTGTTTGTTTACGTTTTCTTCATTGTTAATATCAAAGTACATAAAGAGGCTTTTTTTGGTACGAAAATAGTATATTTATTGGATATTCTTTGGAATATTTTTTTTTCGGGTATGGTAACATCTTTTTGAAAAATAAGTATAAGCAAAGTAATCGACAAATAGACTTTTTAATATATTTGCTCAAATATAAATTAGTTATTAAATCTAAGTATGATGGATAGATCTGAACAAGAAAACGCTGTCAAAACTGCTGTGGGTGCTTGTGCTAATGAGGAGGGCTGGGCAAATCTTGCAGATGTTGGCACAAAATTGAAAGAGGCTGGTGTGAAATATGGTAAGCTCTCGAAATTTTTTGATAGTTTTCAAAATATGGTAGAGGTGAAAGTGAATACGGAGATTGCTCCGCCTGTGGCTTATGTTAAACTTAAATAGTGCTGTAGTTCTTGGTTCTTGGTGCTGTAGTTTTGCAACCATATAAGTTATTTTAGTTTGATTTATAGTTCATATAAGTTGTTCTTTGTGTGTTGTAGTTCTTGGTGCTTGGTGCTGTGGTTTTGTAATCGTGTCATTTCGGCTACGCTCAATGAACGACTATTAGAATTAGTTATCAAAACTGATTGACTAATTGACTAATTGACCAATTCCTAATATACCAATTTGCCAAAAGCTATAGTGCGAACTTTTCTTTTAGTTGTTTGACTACTTCTGTACCGATGTTTTTTAGGGACTCAATGTGTTTTGGGAGTTGATCTATATCTTTCTCCTGTTTTGCAGATTCTTCGATGGCTCTAATGATTGGTTTGAGGGGTGCTATGTCTAAAATGTCGATGGAGGGTTTTATTTTGTGGGCAATGGCATAGACTCTTTCCCATTCTTTTTGGTCATGGTGTTGTTCAATTTCGGTGATGGAAGTGGGCATTCTATCGACAAACATGCCGACCATTTTTTTCATAAATTCTTCATTGTTGTTGGTTTGTTTGCCCAGTTTTGTCAGGTCAAATAGGGGTTGGTCTCGCTGGACTCTTGGACGGTCTTTTGCTACAATTAAACGGTGCATAATTTGTAAGAGTTTAATACTTTCAAAAGGTTTTGAGAGATAATCATTCATTCCTGCTTCCATACAACGGTCTCTATCTTTGGCAATGGCATTGGCAGTTAGGGCGACGATGGGAACGGTGGATTTTAGTTCTTTTCTAATGATTTCAGTGGCTTCTAAACCATCCATGCGAGGCATGTGCATGTCCATCAAGATTAAGTCGTATTCCTTTTCTTTTACTTTTTCAACCCCTTCTACTCCATCGTTGGCAACCTCTACAAATAGTCCGTATTCTTCTAAAATTTGTGTTACCCAAAACTGGTTAAATTCGTGGTCTTCCACCAGCAAAATTTGGAGTCCTTTTATGTCTCGTACTACTTCGGCAATGTCTTCTGTATGTGGCAAATGCTCTTCTGTACCTTTGGCCAAGTTCAGCGAAAAATGAAAAATACTGCCTGATTTTTTTTTGCTTTCTACTGTTAAATTCCCGCCAAATATTTCTACTAATTTTTTGGATATGGACAAACCCAAACCAGTTCCACCAAAACGGCGGGTAATACTTTCATCTTCTTGGGTAAAACTTTCAAAAATCAATTCTTTTTTATCTTCTTCAATACCAATTCCTGTATCTTTGACAAAGAATTTAATGCACTGTTTATCTGAATCATCATCACACAATTCCGCCCCAATTTTCACATATCCTTGTTCGGTAAATTTGATGGCATTGTTTGTTAGATTTAATAAAATTTGATTGAGTCGTACAGGGTCACCAACTAAAATAGGGGAAATGTTGGGATCTAAATCCCATTGTAAATCAATGTCTTTGGATTCGGCTTTATTTTTTTGAGTTTGAAAAATATTGAACAATAAGGTTCTTAATTTGAATCCTACTTTTTCCGTTGTGATTTTGTCGGCATCAATTTTCGCTACATCCAAAATGTCATTGACAATCACGATTAAGTTTTCAGCCGAGACTTTTAATACATTTAAATATTGATTTTGTTTAGGGGATAAATCTGTTTTGTCGAGCAACTCCCCCATTCCGTAAATAGCATTGAGGGGCGTACGAAATTCGTGGCTCATATTTGCCAAAAAACGGTCTTTTGCTTTGGCAGATGCCTCCGCTTTTTCTCTGGCATCAATCAATGCTTTTTTTGCTTCTTTTTGTTCTGTAATGTCTCTTACAAATGCACTGAAAATAGTGGTTGTTGCCAATTCAATAGGAATAACGGTGAGTTCTACAGGAAATTCGTCTCTGTTTTTGCCTGTTGCTGTAATTTCGATTCGTTTGTTTAGGACAGGCCCTTCTCCCGTTTTAAAATAGTTGGTCATTCCTACACAGTGTGCTGCATGGTATTGATGGGGAATGATAAACTGCCCCATTTCTTTGTGTATTACTTCTTCTTTACTCCACCCAAAAATTTGTTCTGCTTGGGAATTCCAATCTGTGACAGATCCTCTTTCATCTACAATGATAACGGCATCTAAAGCCGAATTAATGATTTTAGCGATTTTCTTTTCGCTCTCAATTGAATCTTGATGGGCAATTGCTCCTTCAATAGAATTCGCAAATTTTTTGATGATAGGCAGTAATTTTCGCAGTTTTTGTAAATCAAAAGCATCGGCATTACTCGAATAAATTTTGAGGTATCCAATATCATTTAAGGTAAAAATACCATAAACGCCCTTTGTAATTTTTCGTTCCGTAACAATATCAAAAAAGTAATCGTCTGATTCGTGAATGACGACGACTTGATTGTCAATGATAGCTGAAAAACTTGGGTGTGTAATGGACAGAGTTTTGGACTCTGCTCTCAGTCCAGGAATGGCATAAATGAGCGAGGCATCGGTGATGTTATTGTTGTTGGGTAAAAACTCGTCTTTTATCCAAACAGCCGCAAAGTCTAAGTTTTTTTTGGAGTGTAATACATTTATAAAATGCTTGCAATTTTGAATAACCTCTAATGATTGTCCAACTGCAAGCGAAAGTTCGTAAAGCAAATAAATTTCTTGAAAAATATCGTTGTCTGTTTTTTTCTTATCCATCGTATAAAAGTCCTACGACAATGGTCTTATTAAAAAATTCTAAAGCCCCTTGTCCATGTGAAGAAATCTCCCCTAATGTTAATACGCCTTCTAACTGTTTATTGTTAGGAATATTTTTTTGGATGGCTTCTAACTCTTTTTCAAAATCATTTTCTAAAAACAACACTCTTGAAATACAATCAATTACCAAAGAATCGTCAAAAGAGCGTTCTTCCATGACACACGCTTTTGCTGCTTCTCCAGCCGCATTAATCAGCGACTCTTTTCTACCGATAAGCACATCTAAAACACTATTTTCGGGAACTTCACCGACACAAATAAGTTCTCCTTTTTCATTGACTGCAATAGGATCTCTAACAATTTTTTCATTGTTGTCTCGATTCAAACCAAATGGAAATCCCTTTGCAATATCAAAAAAATTATCTACAGTAAGTTCTTGATTTGTTTCTTGCTCTACAATTTCCTTATAAGTTTCAAACGCATTTTTCCAATTGAGTTCTTGAATTACGTTGCCACAAGTTTTATTTGCGACCAAAGGACCATATATTTGTTCCCATCCGTGCCGAACTCCTAATTCACTTTTTGATAAAATTGGGCACAAAATAGCTGCATCTTGAAAAAGTCCTTGATTGTTAAAGACACAAGGTTGTTGTACCAACGTCAAAGAACCTGCGCCTCCACCAATATAATTGACTGCATTGCCCAAAAGGTTGTATAGTTCTCTTAAAAAAGGAGAAATATTCGTTGTTAAGCCATCTAATAAGACCACCATCATGATGTCTTCCTCAAAAATAGGCAAATTATCGAACTCAGGTAAAGAAAAATCAAGAGAATCTAATCCTTTTATCAACATAGGCGCAGCAGCAGCAGGCATTTTCTTCAAAATCACCCCTTCTTTCTGTTGTTCATTTCCAACAATTACACTAGGAAAAATACCCCCACAAAAAGCTATATCTAAATCATTTAATGCTTCTATTAAGGTAGGTATATCAGGAACATTTTTTTCTGCAAACAACAAAATCAGATTTTCTGTTGTTGATAAATTGAGGGTTTGTATTGCCTCTAAAATCGTAGAAATTTTGGTTGTTGGTGTATACATAATTAGATGCTTTGTGGTAAGGAATACTATAAAAATAAATGTTCATTTTTAGCTTCGATATTTTCCGATATATTTCGTTGAAAATACTCGCTGTAGCTATGGCTATGACTGCGTTTTTCGCCTTATCTATCGAAAAATCTCTTTGCCAAAAATCGACACTTTATTCTTCATCCATTCCTAAAAGATTATAAGAGCATAAATCTTGCCTTTTTGTTAAAGACTCATTATCAAAGAAATAAGCATACACTATATACAAATTCTTTACAGATTTAAGAAAATTTTCTAATATATAGAAAAAACGAATATTATTTTCCATATTGGGAATGTTAATTTTAAGGAGAGAACGGTGGGTTGCTTCGTCGTGATGCATGGGCCTGCTGTCCGTTCTTATGGTGGCTGGCCTGCGCTGCGGGCAGACGCCCCTATCGCCACCATACCACTACCATCAGGTCTATTTTGGAAGGTTTGAACGAAATATGATTTAGGAATAAAAAAGAAGCACTTATCATTTTTGGTGTAGGTATTTTATTATTTATTCATTACTTAGTAATGATTAAACAATAAGTCCGTCATTTTTAGCAAAGAGATTTTTTGATAGACAAGGCAAAAAACGAAGACATAGCGAGCTATGGCGAGGATTTTTAACGCAGTATATCGGAAAATATCGAAGCTAAAATGCGGAAGCTATTATTTTTTCATTACTTAATTAAAAAATTTATATAAAAAGCAAAAAAATATCTATTTTTGTACAGTTATTGATCCCAAAGATAACATTATAGCTATCCACATATATTCCAAATTTTAATTATTTGATAGAGATTGTGTCCCTACCAACTAGACCTGATGGTAGTGGTATGGCAAATTAGTTTTAGTGGTTTTTGTGGTTTTAGTCTTTTTTGTAGTTCTCTACAGACGCAAGAGGTTCTTTATTTGCCATAAGAATGGACAGCAGGACTTTCCACAACGACGAAGCACACTCCATTCTCTCCAAAAAATTATTATTTTATTTGTAAGGAAACCTCCTGTTCTTGTAACTATGTTTCCTACTATTTTGTTTAACTGTATATAAAACATTAGATTAATATTATATACAATTACAAATTCTTCAAACAACTTTATGGATAGCTTAGCAAAACTAATTAAGTCGATGAGTAAGAGTGAGAAAAGGCATTTTAAACTTTTTGCTCAGTCCTTTTCCAAAAAAGATAGTGTTTATATTCAACTCTTTGATGCGATTGATAAACAAGCAGAATATGATGAGGCTATTTTAATCAAAAAACTAAAGATCAAACACTTTTCTGTTAGTAAAAAGTATTTGTTTGATAATATATTGAAAGCCTTGCGTTTGTATCATGCAGAGAATAATTTGTTGTTTCAGATTGTAGAAAATTTACAAAATATCACCTTGCTGCGCCATCGAGGAATGATAAAAGAAGCGATAAAAATATATGAAAAGACCTATGAGCAACTTCACAATAATCATATCTATACCTTATTGATAGAATTATTGAATACGGGTGAAGTCCTGTGGGAATCTTATTTGCCCAATAAAGAAATGCCTGATAAATTGATGGAGTTGCATCATCAACGATTGGATTATATACATCATTTGGAAAGTATCATTTCGTATCGGGCATTGGCAAGAGATGTGAAAAATACCTTACGTATTTTGCATCCGATAAGAAATGAAGAACAAGAAGCCGAAATTCTAAAGTTTTTGCACAATCCACTTTTACAAGTTCCTAAGTCATCTAATATCCTCGCACAAAGTGTGTATTATGAATGTAAAACGTTGTGTAATACAGCTCTGCTCAAAAATGAGGAAGTGAAAACAGATACACAGGAAGCAATTGAGGCGTTAGAAAATCAAGAAAAATTATCTGCTTTATCTGTAAAAGCATTGGTCAATAATTTGGGCAATTGTTTGTTGGCTTGTGCAAAGTTGAAGGATACAGCAACTTTTGAGGTACTTTCTAAGAAATATCAAGACTTACAGGAGAATATTAAGGGGAAGATGGGCAATCGGTTTGATGTGGTTGTGGAAAAAGTCTACTATAATTATATGACCAGTTATTTCAGTGAACAAGAAGATTTTAAAGAACTTATTGACTTAGAACCCAAAGTAGGTTATTTTTGGCGTAAATATGATGATTTTTTGGATAGTGACTGGAAAATGACGGTTAGTTTTTTCTTTGCTCAAGCCTTTTTTTATGAAAACAAATTAGATAAAGCCCAAGAATGGGTGGAAATTATCTTAGATGAAGAAAAAAACAATCCTAAAATTCCCTGTATCTGCAATGCTCGTATTCTGAATTTGATGATTCATTATGAGAAAAAGAACTTTATGTTGCTTTACTCTTTGTTTCGTTCTACTCGACGGTATTTGAACAAAAATGAGCGTTTTTTTCAAGGCGAACGAGATATGCTCAATTTCTTTAAGTGGGTTGGAGAAAACCATGATGCCCCTAACTTAAAAGAGAAAATTAATAAGCTTTCTATGAAATTAGAAGAGCTTAAAGAGTATAAATACGAGAAAAATTTCTTTGAAGAAATGAAATTGCATCTATGGTTAGAAAAAAAAAGCAGCCCTAATTTGACGAATTAAGTGCTTTTTCAACAAAAAATCAATATAAAGATAAGATTAGTCCTCCCTTCTTGAACTGTAGAAACCTTAATTTTGGTTTCTTTTTGAACTTTTATCCAAAGCATATAAGCTTTATTTTTGTAAGACTACTCCCCTTGTCCTCTCTTTTCACCTCCCTTCCAACCCATTCCCTCCAAATACCTAACCCTTGGTGTCCCCATCAACTACCTTCAAATAAAACTAATTTTTAATATATTTTTAATTTAAAACTAATTAACTATGAAAAACAGTAAGAAATCTAACTTAATGGGAGATTTTTCTGCCTATGCAATGAATCAAGAACAACAACAGACAGTTCGAGGACAAAAGATATATACTTGGGAATATGTTGAGGAAAAAGTAGATGATAATGGAGATAAGATCTATTATTTGTACACTATTATGTATGATACCAATACCCATTTACGTGAAGTTTGTGTTCAACTAGCGGATATTGCCAGTTTTTAACAAGGTATACTTAACAATGATAAATTAAGTAAAAAGCAGATTCTATAATGGAATCTGCTTTTTTTATGGGCTTTTTGTAGATATTTTTTAGAAGAAACCTTATTACACCCATTTTTTTTGCCTTGTACGGTCTATGAAATGGTTATAAATTTGAACCATCAATTAGTTAGAGTTAGACATTCAGCTTAATATCCACCCTCCACCCATTAAGCTAAGTAAAAAAACAAAAAGATTTTATAATTAGTATTTTAATAAGTTATTTTTTAGAATAAAACAACTTTTCTATATCCTAATAGATTTCAAGAAAAATCATGCCCTTGTATCTAATGTTATAGTTTTCTAAAAATATCTTTAAGAAAAGAAGGCAAGTGGTTCTTGCCTTCTTTCTTTACAAAAAAAACAAAAAGAACTATTCTTTGTAAGCAACGTGAGATACGGAGCTATTATTAGGGGAAATTAGCTCCATTAGTAGATTACAAGAGGAACATTCGTGTTCCTCTTTTTTTTTGCCCTTTTTTGTCTTTTTTGCGTTTTTCATTCCTTATTTCTTGCCTACCCAAAGCCATTCTGTTCAACAAAAAGAAAAAACAGCCAATTTAGTCATGATACATTTTTGTTAAAAATGGCTTTCAAAACTATATATACAAATAAATTATACATAATCATTAAATGTATATAATCAACAAACTCACTAAAAACACCAAAAATTGTATTTTCAAAATAAGAGATTAAGGTATAGTTTTACTTCACAATTTAAGAGTATAGTGTTTGGCCAAACGAATTACTCAATATTTCTTAATTTTTTAAAATTCAATTAATTATGAAAAAGATTGAAAGTGTAAAACTTCAAGATTTAGACAATTCTTTATTTGATGAGTTCAAAAAAGATGAATTAGACAGCTTAGTAACTGTAGTTGGTGGACGTAGTGGTAGTGCGAGTGGTCCCGATGTTGGAGAGGCTACACAGGCAGGCAGTAATTCAGACGAAGGAACTCAATCTGATGGCATGGAAATAGAAATCTGCTAAATTGATTTCTTAGTAATGGTAAAAAACAACTTAATGTTTTAAGCTTCGATATTTTCCGATATACTTGGTTGAAAAGCCTTGTCATAGTCCTCTATGCCTACGTTTTTCATCTTATCTATCAAAAAATCTCTTTGCCACAAGACGTCTTATTTTTTATTCATTACTTAAAGAAAACTCACTGAATCCTACATAGATATTGATTTGTGTAGGATTCTTTCTAAGTAATTATAAAAGCATCTTACAATGATATTAATTATGTCTATTGAAATGGACTGGACAACTAGTGATATTATCAGTTGGTTGTTGTATTATAAAATTCCATTTATTAGAATCAATAAGAATACAAAAGTTACGGTTGAGTCTTTTAGTATCAATAACCAAAAAGATGATGCTGATTTTACGCTGATTATTGAGAATCCTGAGTATGAACCATGTTTGGTCAAATCATCTGAAATTACAGGATTTTGGTATCGTAGAGGTGAACTAAAAGTCCAATATCCTTCTATTGATGAAGAAAACTTAGAAGATGAAGCCTATAAAGTTTTTGCCAAACATTTGAACTACTATTTGCAATTAGAAAGTAAAACAATAACTGAGTCTATTTATGCCCATCTAACTCGTCGAAAATCAATTAATAGTTTTTTAACTCGTTCAGCTAATAAAATTGACTATTTGATTGTTGCTAAAGAAGTAGGATTGGAGATACCTAATACACTTGTTAGTAACAACAAAGAAGATTTACGAGCATTTCTTCAACAACAACCGAGTATCTCTAAAGCTATGTTTGTTGGTGGAATTCCCTTACCTGAATTTGCTTTTGAAGGCGGAACGCATATTATAACACAAGATGACATAGACCAAGCTCCTTTTAAAAATTTCCCATCCTGTGTTCAAGAACAACTTGACAAAGCTTACGAACTGAGAATTTTTTATTTGCATGGTCAGTGTTATCCGATGGCTATTTTTTCTCAAAATGATGAGCAAACACAAGTTGATTTTAGAAACTACAATTATGCATCTCGCAATCGTACCCCTCCCTATAAGTTACCTAAAGATATTGAGTCCAAAATTCGGCTGTTTATGGACAAAGTAGACCTTAATTCGGGTTCAATAGATATTGTGGTGACCAAAGACAAAAGATATGTGTTTTTAGAAGTTAATCCAATTGGTCAATTCTCCCAAGTATCTTATCCCTGTAATTATCATTTAGAAAAGAAAATCGCACAATACTTTAAAAATGAGTAAAGAAAAATTCCAAAAATTCTTAGAAGAACCCTTTGT